>Ga0302325_10017444_pt1 | contig 15176 bp, 15 predicted proteins | sample Palsa_T0_2_FD_201948 | JGI IMG/M metagenome (GOLD analysis project Ga0302325, IMG submission 201948) | Peat permafrost microbial communities from Stordalen Mire near Abisko, Sweden - Palsa_T0_2 | ecosystem: Environmental > Terrestrial > Soil > Palsa > Peat permafrost | place: Sweden: Abisko... | reverse complement strand
GTTTGCAGACTCGCGAATCTACAGCAAATGCTTGGAGCTTTGGAGCCGTTACGAGAATTAGCAGATCAAGAGACGTTACGACTACAAGAGACCGGGTCAGGCAAGGCAGAAGTGGGGAAAGAAAGGAGTAAATGGGAAGGCGGGCAGCAGACAGAGAGATACCTGAAGCGGTATATAGAGATTTTCCGGGAACAAAGTTTTGCGATTATTTCTATGTACAGAAGTATCTTCCCTCCCGCAGCAAATTCCCATGAGGAGAGTTTATTGAAGGGGATGGGAAGAGAGATGGCGGAAGAGGATCCGTTGAAGCCGTTGCCGAGTGCGTTGGGGACGTTCCCTTTGACGTTGGTAGGCATGCTGGAAGAGACATTGAGGAAGTATCTCCCAAATGTGAAGGATAGGAGTAGCAGGGACAGCTTACTCACGCAAGTTCTGTATTGCGCTGGAAGTCTGGGCAGACTTGGCGGGGATTTCAGCATGATGCTGGCGTTCCTCAACGAAGCAGAGGAAACTTTGGAAGAGGAAGACGACGGCGAAGAATGGGTAGAAGTGATCAGAAAACATAGAGTGCTAGCGGGGAGGTTAGAGCTGATGGTGGGATCACGAGAATCATGACCCATCTCCATCTTTTCCTTTCCAGACATAAAATAAGAATAAGAATAAAAATAAAAATAGAACCCCATAAATTAAAACCTCCATCTAGAGAGCCTCAAACCCCTCCGCACGACAAAGGCCAAGCCACTCTAAACTTTAATTGCACCTCACCTTTTCCCCAGAAAGCTCGACTGGGCCGCAGGCTCGCTTTGCGCGGTGTCTTGGCTCGACCAATCAGAAGGGAGGCATATCTAAGCAACCCTGCAAGATTAACCGCGTACTTAGTTTTCCCCATCCTCCCCACACATCAACACCGAACCTCCAAATCTACTCTTTGCTTTTTCTTATTCCCTCTTTCTGCGCCTTTACTCTTGCATTCTTGAAATTCTTTTTACTAGTAATCAACTCTGATTTCTTTGCATTTCAACATCCGCTCCCAGCACAGACAAGAGGGAGAAAGGCGGACGTAAGAGAAGGTACACGAAACATTATAGGATCATTCCGGGATACATCAAAAGCACATGATTGAAGTAGCTGATTTGAGGCAAGGCGAGTGTCTGGCAATCAACTTCCGTGTTGAAGTGGAGCCGCGGACCCAAGGAATTCCAAGATGCCTCGAAGAATACATCACAAACCGGGAGACAGGACTAAACAAGACAAAGACCACTGGACAAGACCAAACGAGAAAGTTTCCGAAAGAAATACAGAGGACATCTTTCAAATCCCGTCCTGATCATCTGATCATCTGGACATGCACACTCGGGCAGTCATATCTGTGATACATGCTATCTCACGGGGTACGACACAGGCAAGGGACAGAGCTAAGTAAGAAATATATGGAAGGTATGTGCATTGCTTTTATTTATGTTCTACAGTCATTATACTGGTCATCTATTATCAGATCAAGTTATGTACCTGCACGAAAATATCTACAGGGAAGAAGCTCGAGGTGGTGCTTCAAAGGCCATAAGCACGCAAGCCATCCAATGCTACCGGAACTCCGCCCTATGCCTTATCTACCCGTCCTCTCTTTCTATGTCAAGTCATCATTCAGTCGTTTCTCTGTTCACCCCGATATTGTTCTCGCTGGTACCGCCTGGACCGTTTCCATTGCCTTCTCGGGGTCTTTTTGTTCCGAATTCTGCTCGAAGATACCACTGCTAGCACCGCTGGTATTGCTTACGCTCGCAACATCCGCTTTCGGATGGACTGAATTGTTGCTCTTCCAGAAGGGATAGTTGCCAGTGTTCTCCTTGTATCGCATGGTCAGGAAGCCGATAGTAACGACGATCCAGTACAAGTTGTACGAGATAACTGAACCATACGTGGCCGAGTTCTGCCATCCCAGAATAGCGTTGAAGATACCCCATCCGCCGCCGCCATTGAGTTCTGGGTTGCCAAACTGTGCGATATTAGGGAGAGATTGATAGAGAGGATGGTGGATAGCCTACATTGACATGCCAGACACTTTGGTCGATGTCATAAGAGCCAGCCCCCTCTCCAAGTTCTGCGGCATCACTTCCGACTGCTTTGTTCCAGGCTTGTGCTTGGAAATACCATACTGCTCTGGAGAAAAGACCGGCAGCGACTAGATAGAGGAAGCAAGTGGAGATGATTAAGAAGAACTGAAGTTTGGCCGATGCACCACCCCTAAACAAAGGTCAGAGCTGCCAATGGAGTCTAGGACAGTAAGCTTACTTATAGATCAGATATCCGATGAAACTTCCGGCAATCAATCCGATCACGACTGGAAGAGGAACCGCGGACGCAGGAGCCGAAAAGGATACGCCAGCGATAAAAACAACTGCTTCGAGACCTTCTCGGAGAACGGTGATGAACGGAACCATAAACATCACATATCTCTCTCCCCACCTCTTAGTTGCGGTCCACGGACCGATTCCTCGAAGTGGTCCCTCTTCCACAGCTTTGGCAAGCTTAACACGCCATTTCTCCTGCATCTTGGCCACGCGAAGGAGGGCAGCACCAAGTATAGTGATGATGCAGGCAGCGAAGATAGCAAAGGAGCCCTCCCAATAGTATTCGGTATTACTCCACTTGTCCTTTCCAAGACCTACAAGGCTATGAGAAGATTGGTGTCAATGGCGTAGAGCGAACTTACCATAGAAGACTCCAATCAAGGCACCCCCGACAATCAGAACGATTAGAAGACCTATAAAGGTGCCAGCCCACACCTACAGCACCATGAGAAGGGATTTTATCAACAATGCAGAGCGATCTTACCTGCTTGACAAGTTTTTTGTGCGTCTGCACATCTCGACTTGGTCCATCCAGAGTCTGTTTTAAGAATGCAAGAAGGACAGAAACGATGATCACAGTTTCCAACGTCTCTCGGAAGACCACGAAGAACACAGGCACAGCGAAGACGTCGACTATCATGGTGAAATCGATGTTGTCGGGGAGTGTCAGGTGATTGAAAGAGGTGTTAGATCTAGGGAGACGAATTCCCGGACTGATGCCCTTGGAAGGTTGGGAGGGAAACCTGAAGGCACAAGAGGCCTCTTAAGGTTTCGTTGGTCAAGCAGGGAGGCAGCGCGCAGCTTGTCGAGGTAGGATCTGATTATGCAAGAGGATCTGATTAAGTGGGAGCGGGAATTTTCGACTCGTTGGGCCACCCTCCAATATCGTACGACCCTTGGATCCTCGTAAAGAACAGCAGATTTGCTGGCGAGTGGGTAGGCGTTGAGCCAATAATCGGAAGGCTTCTTGGGTTGCGTTGTCAGTGATAGATTTAGGCGCAAAGCGCGACGCTGAATCAGATTGCTGAAGTGACAGTCTGGCCCACGAGAATTGGGATGGTCTGACCTTAGCGGGGTCGAGGTTCATGAGAGAGCCAAGGAAGAAGAGAAGCAGCGGAGGACGTACTGAAATGGCGCAACAAAGCGCGACCCAGGTTTAAGTTTGGCCAAGAGTCCGTAAAGCGCGGATGATCATTTTCAGAGTGCTCTCTGCTCAAGAAGCTTTCCGAAGTTGAACTCTGAAAAATCATCCGGCTGGGAATTTAGTTCAGCTGCCCGTCGGGGTAAGCTAAACTGAAGGGGTTTAGCGGCTGTGTTAACCTTATCTGATCCGGGCGGGTAGGCATGTTGGAAAATTCAGAACGACTTTCGTCCTGCGCTTGGACCTATTGTTGCAGAGCGTTTAATCTGATAACAAAAGAAACCTTCACCCGAGCTTGCCAAACGCTGACATCCCGGTCGCCCAGCCAAAGCAAGACATTCTGGACGGACGCTATTGGACTGGTCTTTAGCACCCCCCTCTGCTGATTCGACCTGTCGCAAAGCTAACGAAAACGCGGCCTTGGCTGTGAATCACGAATTCCTCGAATCGTCTATTCCGCACAACTTTGTCTACACGCTGCAGGCTTCCCAACCAGAGCCCTCAAGCCTTGACGGGCGACGAATTGCTGAACAGAAGCCAAACTCGTGGGTGGGTGCTCCCAAACTCAATAACATCCCTAGAATGTCATGCGCACGCAAGATAATTAACAATGCTGCTCTTCCGCTTGTAGGAAAGGAGTCCAATTCAAGCAAAGGTTCTGGCAACATTTTAGCCCTGGCCAGGCAAATCTCAACATTCAAATTCGATCAGGAATTTTAATCGCTTTTTATTTTTGTCACTACGTCTTTCACCAGCCAGCAACTCAAGCCCCACCTTGATCTTGACCATTTCGATGCCAAGAAGTCACAAGCTCCAGTAAGCTTTCTTCGTGGATCGCGTCTGCTTTTCCAAACTCAAAACACATTCTCTCCACAAGTCCACAGCCTGCAACTCTTCTCGCCCGTTCAGCCTGCAGGGCGGTCACACCCACAGCTGCTTAAAGGACCACCACCGCCTACCGTCCTTTTGCAAGTTCGATACCACATTTCGGTCAAGCAAGGATTATACGAAACAACTTCACCGAATACTACCACCGTCCTGGTAGCCACTGACGCCTAAAGTTACATTTGATAAAGGCTCGGGCACCAGTCGTTCCTAATCAGATTGATCTAATCAATTATCTGATCAAGCGCCCCAACAGTGTTTTCCTCCATTCCAAGGGTTCTGTATTTGTTGATCTCTAGTCTCCACTCCCCTCCGAACTTCCAAGACCTCGTTCCTCTCGTTTCTGGTCCGGCTTCGGTGGTTACCGTTGCTGGCTGTGGGACTTTCGTCACTTTCCCGAATCTCTCGACGACTGACAGACCAGAAGCCCCCAAGATTCGAACTACAACTTAGGTCATATTCTTGGAGATCCTCATGTGAAACTGGATAGTTCTGTTGTCAGACGTCCTTTGACATCGAGATATTCTTCAGCAAACACAATGGCGATATTGCTGTCTTTCTTCCCCATTTTATCGGTACTGCTTCTTGTGTTCTCTCATACTGTAGAAGCAGCTACCGTCGTCTACGACTTCAACATAACATGGGGTAGGCTCTAAGCTTTCCACCTTTGCTGAATGCCTCTAAATATTAAATAGTCAGAGCAAATCCCGATGGCTTACAAGAGAGGCCGACCATTGGTATCAACGGGCAATGGCCATTACCAGTGATGACCGCCACCGTAGGGGATACTGTTGTTGTCAACGTCAATAATCAGCTTGGTCCGTTCTTTCGCGCCCTTGAGTCTAGCATTGGATATTGATTCGGTCCTAGGTAACCAAACAACAACCCTCCATTTCCATGGCCTATTTATGAATGGCACCACGGAGATGGATGGTCCGGCGCAAGTCACTCAATGCGGAATTCCTCCTGCATCTCAGTTCACCTACAACTTTACCGTAAGCTGTATCTGAGACCAAAGATTACAGCCATCACTGATACAGATCTAGGTTAACCAACCTGGCACCTACTGGTATCATTCCCATGACAAAGGACAGTATCCGGATGGTCTTAGAGCACCCTTCGTTGTCAGTGACCCTGAGTTTCCTTACCAGGATCAAATCGATGAAGAATTTGTTTTATCTGTCTCGGATTGGTATCATGAGGAAATGCAGATCCTTATTCCAAAATTCATTAGCAAGGCCAACCCAACTGGCGCAGAGCCGGTTCCACAATCAGCGCTCATGAACGACACACAAAACCTCACTGTTCCGGTCCAACCTAGAAAGACCTATCTTTTCCACGCCGTCAATATCGGAGCTTTTGCAGGGCAATACATCTGGTTCGAGGGCCACAACATGACCATTGTCGAAATCGACGGCGTCTATACAGATCAAGCTGAAGCTGAAATGATCTATCTTAGTGCTGCCCAGCGATGTAGCTTTCTGGTTACTACGAAGAACGAGACGTCAACCAATTATGCTTTTGTGAGTAGCATGGACAAGGTTCGTCGTACCCGCTCCTTGACATTAAGAATATCTAGCTGACATCATGTAGACTCTATTCGACAAACTACCCGCTGACTTAAATTGGAACGTTACCGGCTGGCTCGTCTATGATGACACCCAGCCACTGCCAGCTCCAGTATTTGTGGATAAACTCAACGATTTCGATGACTTCGACTTAGTCCCTTATGATAAGAAGCCGCTTCTGCCAGAACCTGATCAAATTATTACTCTTGATGTTATCATGGGTGTTTTAGGAAATGGAAAGCCATAGTAAGAAGACCTCTGGAACACTTCAATCTGCTATTAACATTGTCATAGCGCTTTCTTCAAGAACATCTCATACGTTGCACAAAAGGTCCCAACGCTTTATACAGTAATGACAACCGGGGAAGATGCAACGAATCCGATTGTCTATGGAGAATTCTCTCATTCGTTCGTTCTGGGTCACAACCAGATCATCGAGATTGTTGTGAACAACCTTGGTAAGCATCTGCTCCTGCAATACACGTTCTCTATTCTAACAGCTTAACAGACAACGGCAAGCATCCGTTCCATCTTCACGGCCACAACTTCCAAGCCATTGCGCGGTCGGAAGACAAGGCTGGAGTTTTTGACTCTACGAATTCGAGCCAGACCAATTACCCAGCAATCCCAATGCGAAGGGATACCTTTGTTTTGAGACCGGACGGCTACATTGTCTTGCGTTTCGCCGCTGACAACCCAGGAGTTTGGCTCTTCCATTGTCATATCGAATGGCATGTAGACCAAGGCCTCGTTGCGACCATGGTGGAAGCTCCTATGGAAATCCAAAAGAGCTTGACTATTCCCAAGAAGCATCTCGACGCTTGCAATGTCAACAACGTACCAACTGCAGGTAATGCCGCCGGGAATACACTAGACTTGCTGGATTTGTCTGGCGCCAATGCGGCACCCAAGCCATTACCCGCAGGATTTACGGCACGCGGTATTGTTGCTCTCACTTTCAGCTGCATCTCTGCTCTGGTTGGATTGGCGGTCATTACATGGTATGTCTCAACAGTTAGTAATTAGAGACCCTCGACTAATGCTTGAACAGGTATGGCATGGCAGACATGGGAGCAGCAAGCAAAGCCGCTGAAAAACAGCGTATTGCTGAGATGAATCAAGAGAACAGTGAGCCTGTTCCTCACGCCTCAATCATTGTAGAGGCCCCAAAGACGGCGACATAACGAAGGCTAAGGCCTGGGACTTTGAATGACTGAAATCAAGGGTTGTAGCGTATTGATGGGACAGGATTGCTTATGCCTACGGCTGTGTATGTGTACATAAAGGCTGATGACGATTACGATGGTCATGAGAATAGATACCTCCAATAAAAAGTTAATGAATCAAAGAATTAATCACATATTATAATTAGGAGAAGAAATTTGGTCCGTTCTTGACCGGGCCTAGCTGGTGGGAGTTTCGGGCCAGAAAACCCCTTGACAAGTTTACCAATCACAAATTGTGGAGAAACCCTGCTTTACGCGCCTTGTTATCCCGGATAGCAACGTCAACAGCCTGCCTTTCTTCCACAGGAGGTGATGTCGCATTATTTCTTTTATTCTATTCTAGAGAGCACACTTTAGATCCGAAGTGGAAAATATTTCAATTCTCGAGAGCTCCGCCCAATCACGGCGCAGTACAGAGCACGTCTTCAACCTCAAATATTCCCTTATCGAGGTATCCTTCACCCGGCGACAGCGCTTGTGAATAGCCAACACAACAAGCTTTGGACTTCCTTCTCTTCGAATCAGATGGCACTGGTTCACTCTGCCGTTGGTATCTCAATTGGCGCTGTGCCATACGTTTCTGCGTGGCAGACGTCGTTACGAACTGCCAGCTGTCCCCTTCTCTAACATGGCCGGCGTCAGACTTTCTTCTACCCGTCAAGGGCTGTGGTCACTGGCAGATTCTTATGGTATTGACCTGTCCGTCCCCTATTCATCACTTTATCTGACGTATACTTCTAGGTTTTATCGCTACGTTTTTAAGCAAATCCGAATCACCCCGTGGCCGTCTGCCTGCGTCCCGCATTGTCCCACCTGAACGGATACGTTCTTTCCAAACTTCCCACTCCCAGCCCACGAATCCCATTTGCATTAGAAAAAATACACTGCATAGACCAGCATTAGAACCCGATAATTCCATCTCGTATCGACAGCAGCATGGCAGAAGACGCCATTTCCACGACTACTTTGTTACAAACTTACCATCGTCCTCTCTCCACCCCGATTCCAGATCATCCACTGGCCCACATCACAAGCTCCCTCGAGCAGCTTCGACGCCACATACCCCAGGCTCTGGGCGATCTCCCGCAGCAGCACCGCCGATGATCGGTGCGTCCCGAGAGCTTACCGTAGTCCGAATTCCTCTACGAAGTGCAAAGCATCACTTCGGTGTTTCGCTATCACGCGGCACACGGCCATATAATGAAGACACATATCAGGCGGGAACAATAGAAATCCCCGCGTTTGCCAAGAGAGCGCCTATTAGTCTGAGTCGCTCAGGGTCAAAGGTCACGACTGCTGGGGCAACATCAGCGGATAGTGCTAGTGGAGATCCGCAGGTATTCTACTTCGGGGTCTTTGATGGACATGGTGGGAATGAATGCAGCGATTTCCTGAGAGAGGAATTGCATTCTTATGTTGAGAATGCTGCAGAAATCTTTGAGCTTGGGTCCAGTCTAAAGTCAGCGAAGGAGAGGAATGTCGGAGAGCCGAGTGTAGAGAAAGAGGGTATTGAGAATAAGCTCTCGTCTCAGGGTAAGGAAAGTCTAAAAAGGCTCGAGATGAAGGTTCAAAGGGATGTCGAAGGATCACAGGATATCTCAACGAGGGAACACGATGGGGGGGTTCAGAACCCACTAGCGAGTCTAGCTCTGGACGGTCAAGATCCGGTACCTGCAGAGCCTAACAAACCGAAAGCTATTGAGCTCGAGATATCTTTGGTTGCACAGTGGAAGGACACTGTCGGAGGTTACTTCCGGCGTTTCAAACCCGCATACTTCTCCCTTGTCTCTAATGACTCGCCTCCAGCCGATACACCAATCTCTATTGAAACAGTTTTGATGTATGCCTTCCTTAAGGCTGATCTGGATTTTGTCACAGCACAGGCTAAGAAACCTGATGACGAGAACCATTCCAGTGACACACCACTGAACGCAAACGACATCCTCGGCGAACCTTCTCATCTAACTCCCTCGAAACACCGCATTGGAGGCCCAAAACGGTTCATAGGCGGCTCAACCGCTTCGATAGTACTCATCTCTACACCCTCTCCAACACCATTTTGGCATCCAGCATCCCCCTCTACGCTTATTGTCGCCCACGTAGGAGATACTCGGATCATCCTCTGCGATACCAGAACCGGACTATCAAAGCCAATAACCACAAATCACCACCCTAGCTCTCCATTAGAGAGTACAAGACTACGTCGATACGCCGCGACATTCGTCACAGACTCCTTCGGCGAAGAACGCATGTCAGGCCTCGCCAACACTCGAGCCTTTGGTGACATGCGCTCCAAACGTATCGGCGTTTCTGCTGAGCCTGAGATTCGGCGCATTGAACTAGCGCCCGCAGAGTACAGCTTCCTTGTCTTGGTATCAGATGGGATCAGTGGTACTTTATCTGACCAGGAGATCGTGGACGTGGTTAAAGAGGCGAAGACTCCGGAACAAGGTGCGAGAGATGTGGTGAGCTATGCTACAGAGGTTAGTTCAGAGGGTGATAATGCTACATGTTTGGTTGTTAGGCTTGGAGGGTGGGAGAGGAGAATTGAAGGAGGTATGGGGAGTATGGGGACGAAGGAGGTGAGGGATTTCAGGAAGGGTGATGCATTGGATCCAAGGAGAGGGAGGACCTAAATATCCAGAGCGAGTGTATATAGCTTGCATAAGCGTATATTTCTGTGTGCATTTGGATTTTATCGCGTTTCTTTTCGTCTGTCGAAGTCGTTTCCATCACGTGAGCCTGCTACGTCACGCCACCCCCTACGCGATGATCTCGATTGTCTATTTAACATCATCTCATCCCAGGATGTAGAAAACAACGGAATAGGAATTGCAAGCAAAATGACTCCTAAAATTGACCCAGCGATTCTCAAAGCGCTTTCACTTGATGCAGCGACCACAACGATAGCTTCACATGGTGGAAGCGACTTTGCTTCAACTTTCAAGATTACAAGTAAGGGGAGTGATGGAGAAGAGGAACTGTTCTTCCTGAAGCAAGGAAAGGGGAAAAAGAGTGAGACCATGTTCGCCGGTGAATCTGCCCATCTTCTCTCAAAAGAATCTCATAATTTCAATGTCCAACTCAGCTTCAGACTTTTATCCCAGCTCAGAATCTCAGATATCACATATTAAGTCAAAACAGGTGAACACGTGAGTCTAAACGCGATCCACGCTGTAGTCCCCACCTTCTGCCCCAAATCCTACGCAAACGGCACCCTGTCTTCCACCACTGGTGCCTTCCTCGTCACCGATTTCCTCAACCTCTCACCTAAATCTTCCACCCTTGGATCCGGACTCTCACTTGCTCAAAAACTCTCTAAACTCCATAGCACACCAGCACCAATTCCACATGGATACGATAAGCCTATGTTTGGATTCCCGGTCCCTACTTGCTGTGGAGACACGCAGCAAGATAATAGTTTAAAAGCGAGTTGGGCGGAATTCTATGCTGATAATCGACTGAGAGTGATTTTGAAGGCGGCGGAGAAGAATAATGGGAAGGATGGAGAACTTGAGTCTTTGGTTGAACACACGGCTTCTGTCGTAGTGCCGAGATTATTGAGAGATGACCATTTGAAGGCCGCAAGAGGAGGAAATATTGTTCCAGTGGTGATTCATGGCGATCTATGGTAAGATTACATCTAATTCTCATACTAATTTGCTGATTTTTCTTATGGGAGCTGAGAGCCTGAGAGCTGTTTTGGGAGCCTGCATTATCCGTTTGCCCTCATGTCTTAGGAGCTAAGAAAGCCCCGAAGCTCTCAGCTCCTTCATACTTTCCAGGAATTTACAGTGCTAATTCGTTGGGCAGGAGTGGCAATCATGGACGAGGTACGATTGGAAAGGGGGGATTGGAGGAAGTAGTGTATGATCCTAGTTCGGCCTATGCTCATAGTGAGTTTGAGTGGGGCATTATGAGGATGTTTGGTGGTTTCACTGGGCCGTTTGAGAAGGAATATCATGGGTTGAAGCCGAAGGATGAACCTGTGGGGGAGTGGGAGGATAGAGTTGCGTTGTACGAACTGTAAGTTGTACATTCAGTGATAGAATAGGAGAGTGCGGGCGTAGAATAGCGCTGACTAGAGGCAGATATCATCACTTGAACCATTATTCGATATTTGGGGGTGGGTATCGAGGTGGAGCGGTCAGGATCATGAGGACGTTGATCCAAAAGTATGGAGATAGGGGTTAAAAAACGATGCTTTTGATACGTCACACAAACGTCTGACCGAATACTCTAAAGGCAACCGAAAACGGAATATTATTCAACGATTCTCCCCGCATTCAGACCACCACAATTTCACCTATAACTTTAGAAAGAGTTATTGAGCTTCTAAGTGAAGTGATCTATCTCATTGACTCGAGACCCGAGAAGTAGATCATCACAAGGTACGGGTTTAGAATATGCAACATCAACTTGCCTCGAATTGAACACATCGATTATCGAAAGCGCTATTCAGAAACGCATCAAATGTACAAAGCACGGCGTAGAAAGCACATCACTGCCTCGTGACTCCTCCATGGTCAACCGACTTCTCGCCTTGAAAATGCATGCCGAACCTATCATGCCCATTTAATCAAAACGTTCATTCATATCCACATCATTGACTCTCTTGAATCTCTTCCTGGACCTCGCAACCCTGCGCGAAAAATATCCTAGCTGGCTGATCGTAGTCATTCTCGATGCTGTAGAAGTTTCCTGCGATAATCAGAATGGCTGAACAGCATCCCTGGACGGGAAACATACCTCTGGGAACTTGCCACATCCCACCCTTGCCTATCCTGAATTCATTTTCATTAACATAAACCTTAACTCGGCCCGAGAAAACAAAAAAGACCATCTGCATCTTTCTTGAATTCTTTGGCTTCTTCACTGCGCCTGCAGGTAGATCCACCATGCCGGATCCAAAGAACGGATGGGTGAGCGTTTTAGCAAACTTGAAACTCGCGCCGGGAATTTCCCGAGTGATTATGCCGGCGGCAGAAATGGCAAGCTCTTCTTCTCTTTCTTCAGCCATAGTTCCTAATTGATCTTCTGGATCCCAATTTCGAACCTCGCCATACATGTGGCCAGGTTCAGTCTCCCAAGGTTCAGCCTCGTCCTCTTCTTCGTCGGATTCTGGCTCCGGTCGACGCTTCTTTGGCTTTGTAGATTTGGATTTGCTTTTCTGGCGTTTTGGCTCCTCAATTTCATCGGCACGCACCACCTCTTTAATCCTGGGTAGCAAAAATTTGCCAAATTGGTCTTCGTTTTCTTCATCAGCATATTCGATCCTCTCATTCTTCCAATAGGCAACCGGCTTGATCGAGTTTCGGCCTGAGCGAGTCTGTTTGAAACCAGTCCCCTCCATCGGAGTTTCTCGTCGAAGTATAACTAGCCCGTGACTGGTTCGTGGCATGGGCGGGCCACGCTGAGCTTGGGGAGATTCTGCTTCGGATATTGAGGCTAGCTTGGGATTGCGGCTTTTCGCCAGTGTTTTTGCCTTTGGTGGTTTGGCCGTTGTAGTGGTGGTACTAGATGTTTTTCTTGGTCTACCACCCTTGTTTTTGGGAGATTCCGTGGTATCCAGAGAACGTCGAGGCTTCTTTGAGGGCCGCTCCTCTCCTTCTTGTTCTTCTGGCTCTTCCTCTGGCGGGGCAAATTTCTGGGATCTACCACCCTTGTTCTTGACAGGTTGAGGACCTTCAAGAGACTGCCGTGTTCGCTTTCTTGGTTTCTCTTCTTCCTCTTCTATTTCTAATAGATCTTGCCTCTTCGGTCGGCCCATTTTCTCTTTCTTCTTTGGAGGCTCCGGTTCCTCTTCTTCCTCTGGCTCCTCGATCTGTTCAACTTCCTCATCCTCCTCATCATCGAGCATTTGGTAGAATTCTTCCTCGTTCTCGATATCAGTATAATCTGGGTCGTCGTCCTCTCCACTTTCGGACAAAGCTTGTCGTACAAGCGAAAGGCGCGAGCGATTAGTAAGTTTCGCCGTGCGTCCTACTAGTGCAGCTGAGTTAGATCGCTTTTGTGGTGAGCCGTTGACCGCCGTGATATCTTCGACGCTGACGTTCGAAAAATCGAGCTTCCTCCGGACAGATGCAGAGACTGAGGCTGCTGGAGGCGCTACGATTGAGCCTCTGACTGGTGATGATACTGGGCCGAGAGAAGGGTTTCTTCGCGCTGGTGATTGTAAGAATGTTTTGATCGGTGACTTAGAACGCGGTGGAGGCAGTCGCATACTTGCTCGTTTTCGCTCAGTGATAACTGCGGTCGGTTCGGGAATAGTGCCTGTATCAAAATCAATACAACTATACATGACACGCGCGCTTAACCTTGCCGTGACATACTGTCTCCCACATCCATGTCCTCCTCACTCGATATGGTCGCATTGGCATTCTTTCGGGTGCCATTAAATTTCTGGGATGCCTTGCTTTTGGGCTTCTCCGGTGATGAGAACAGGTGATCCATGGGTTCTAAGCCGTTCTCATCTCGGATCCCAGTATCGGGAAGGGTGAGACCAGTTTTCCTGCTCTGCCATTAGCTGCAAGTCTGGGATAACTGAGAGAGTAACATGCCTTCCTCTGACTCCCACATTGAACAAGTATTGGTTCTCGCGCGGTTTGCGCTTCGGCAGCGAAGATCCAGGCGCCATCTGTATGAACGCGCAACCCCTCAGGCGCGTCTCTCTGCTGCAAAAGTAGGGGTTCCTTGTTGCAGGTTGATTTCGCGCGCTAAAGGGTCTTGAACAATCGTAAACAACGTCTAGGGCCTTGTGCAGGAGGTGAAGTTGAGCAAGGAAGGATGGTGATTGTGGTGTGGGGTTCGTGTTCATTGGGAGAAGTCGCAAATGAAAACAACGCTAAAATGCCTGAGGCACCAGCCTTTGCGTCCCTAATGCGTCCGTCGAGAGACTCCTTTTTTAACAACAATATTGGGCATTCTTGTCTTCTGTATCAGACATCTCATACCAGAATATACAGTGAAGTAGTCTTCATCGTGATTTTTCATTGTGTTGTTCTATTATATGCTCTCATTTTGAACTCCTGCGCTTGGTTCAAATGATCCATCATCTGCGGATTCATCACGTACACTACTTCGCTGCCTCCCAACTCTCGGTGATTGCATACCTGGTAGACAGGAGCGCTAAGCAGGAAGGGCATTCTAAGAAGTCGAGAAGGGGCTTATCTTAGCACCTTGGCCTAGCTTTGGACGTCTCCACCACTATCAAAAATTTAAAGCTTTTGTCCGAGAATATTTGAGCACATTAGATCTATTAATCCCGTTTCCAACAAGAATTGATTTTCACATAGACTGCCCGTGAGGAATCATTTATATTCCTCAGTATCTACCGTGAAAATGTGGCAATTGTCAGTCTAGGAGGATTAGCACTGGATTGGCTAGGACTGCTGCTAAATAGCATACCTGTATTTCTATTATCAACAATAGTCTTCGTCGTCATTCTCATCTTCGCGGTCAAGCCGTACCATCGAGCACATCTGGGATATGGGTTACCTCCTCGCGATCCACTGTGGCTTTATGGCTTTTGTAGGTAGTGAGAGAGTAATCTTTCCCGATTCTGAACAGTCTTAGTTCTCCCTGGACAATCTTTATAGAGTAATAGCTGACCCTACCACTACCCGGTCTTGCACTCCCATAGTCATTGCACTAGCTAGCAAGGCAAACATAACAACTCTTCTGACTGGAATTGGTCATGAAAAGCTTAACGTTGTTCATAGGTGGATCTCTTTTGGTCTTGCATGGGTCCACACCATTCCATTCTTTTAGATCTTTTGTACGGACGGTGGTGCAAACGTTGCAACACAGTTCTTCATGGGCACGATCGGAAGAACCGAGGTACGTTCCCTCCCTTAATCTTGTGTAGAGAGCCAAGCTAACCACTGGACAGTTGGGCGGCGTGCCACTAATTATTCTCTTCCTCTTGTGCCTTCTGTCCCTACCCACAATTCGCAACCGGTTCTACGAGCCCTTCTACCAATCGTACATTCTCCTCACAACACTG
>Ga0302325_10017442_pt1 | contig 15177 bp, 14 predicted proteins | sample Palsa_T0_2_FD_201948 | JGI IMG/M metagenome (GOLD analysis project Ga0302325, IMG submission 201948) | Peat permafrost microbial communities from Stordalen Mire near Abisko, Sweden - Palsa_T0_2 | ecosystem: Environmental > Terrestrial > Soil > Palsa > Peat permafrost | place: Sweden: Abisko... | reverse complement strand
CGCTGTGGTGATCAATCCCTCTACGATGGCTCCAGAGTTCATGCCGAATAAGAGAGCAGATAGAAGTCCAAAGTCAGACGCAATAGGTTAGCTGGAATTCATGAAAACGACGCCTTCGGACGAGTCAGTTCAACCTCAAGCCTTGGAATTTCTCAACGTCGAACCGTCCCCGCTGTCGCTTTCCCCAAAATAGAGCCTCGAATCGTCTTCCTTTGGAATTCGATCCGGCTGTCTGTTTGTGCGCCTGCCATACCAGTCGTCCAGCGTCTGTTGCGCGCGCCGGCTCATCTCTTCTTTCAGGGCAGCCTGTTCCGCGCTTACCAGTGTTTCAACCTGCCGCCGTGCCGTTCGGTGCGCCAGAAACTCTTCCCGTCGACGCGCCAATTCGGCGTCCGCGACCTTTAGCCTTGCCTCGATGGCTGGCCTCTGTTTGCCGTACTGCTCCATCTCGACCATACCCGCAGCGCGTCCCTTCGCATCCTGCCCGCAGATTCCGGCGACAAATATCGTCCGTCCCTGCGCTTGACGCCTCATCGCTGCCGCAAGTTCCTCAACCACTCGATTCCGGTTGCTGACCGCAGCCTCCAGTTCCACGCGGCTCTGTTCCTCCTGCAACTCCCGAAGACGCAGCAATCTCTGCAATACCCGCCCGCCTGACATAAATGCACCCTCAAATTTCGCCTGCGAGTCCCATCAGCCTTCCAAGGCACTCGCCGTAACTCATCTTCTCCGTCGCCTGCTGCATGAGGAACTCGCGCGTCAAAGGACGCGCCCGCAGCGCCCTGTCCAGATCCTCATCGGCGCCCGGCCTGTACGCGCCAATCCGCACCAGATCTTCAGAGCGCGCATACGACGCAAGCAGCCTGCGAACAAGACCTGCGGCTTCGCGATGTTCTGGACCAGTGACGGCAGGCATGAGCCGGCTTATCGAATCCAATATCTCGATCGGCGGATACCACCCCTCGGCTGCAAGCGAGCGCGACAGCACCACATGGCCGTCCAGCAGGGACCGCACCGCGTCCACCAGCGGGTCCTGCTGATCGTCTCCTTCCATCAGGACGGTGTAAAAGGCGGTGATCGATCCGGTCGTGAAGTTGCCGGCCCGCTCCACCAGCTTTGCCAGACGAGCGAAGACCGATGGAGTGTATCCCTTGGCCGTAGCCGGTTCGCCCGCCGCCAGGCCGATCTCTCTGGCCGCCATGGCAAAGCGCGTAAGCGAATCCAGCACCAGCAACACGTTCAACCCCTGCGCAGCAAAATACTCAGCTACCGTGATCGCCGAGAGCGCAGCACGCATACGCATCAGCGGCGACTGGTCGGAGGTCGAAACCAGCACAACCGAGCGCTTTCTTCCTTCTTCGCCCAGAGCTTCTTCCAGGAACTCCCCAACCTCGCGCCCGCGTTCGCCAACAAGCCCAACCACCGTGACGTCGGCGCTTGTATTGCGTGTCATCATGCCGATCAGCGTGCTTTTCCCTACCCCCGAACCACCAAAAATCCCTACCCTCTGGCCTCGCCCGACAGTCAGAAGAGAATCGAGCGCGCGAATCCCCGTCCCCAGCGGCTCGCGAATCGGCAGCCGCGCCAGCGGGAGCCGCACCGGGCCGTCGAGAGGCAGCGTTGCGACCACCGCCGGACGCCGTCGACCACCTCCGCCATCGATCGGCTCACCCAGCCCGTCGAGAACCCGGCCCAACAGCTCTGGCCCGACACCAATTTCAGGAGAAGTTCCGAGCGCCTCCACTGCATCGCCGAAACGAATCCCCTCCGGCGAGTTGACCGGCATCGAAAGCACCGTCGAGCCACGAAAGCCGATCACCTCCGCCAGATGCGGCCGCCCAAAACGATCGATGATCTCGCAACACTCCCCCACGGATGAGTTCGGACCCACGGACTCGATCGTTTGTCCCACCGCCTGCGAAACCTGCCCTCGCCAGCGCCATGGTTGACCGCGCAACAGGCGGCGCCGGTAGGACTCCAGCGTTTGGACCTGGGGATCGGGAATCAACGGCTTCTCAAGACTCATCAGTGACCGCTTCCCCGCTGCTCAAAGGACATCTCTCCCGCCCCGCTGCCAAGCGTCTCTCCGCCTCTGCGTTCGACCCCAGCCGGAGATTCTGCTGCAACGGCATCGCCATCCCTCCCGCCGGAGCCGAACGGGTCGCCGAGCCGATAAAAGAAGCCCTTCTCGATCGCCTTCAACTGAGCCCAAAGCCCCAGATCGGCCGAGCCGATTTCCGTCTCCATCCGGCACTCGCCAAGTTCCATCGCCGCTTCGCCGATCACCTTGGGCCGAATCGCCAAACCCGGCATCAGCGCGAGCGATTCTTCCCACATCGCCTGATCCTGCGCTGGAACCTTAAGCCGCACCGTTGTTGAGCTGGCCAACTGCCCCAAAGCCACACGCACGGCGCCAATCAGCAATAGCGGATCTGTCTGAGCCTCGCGGCGCAGAATGCGGGCCGCAATCGCCAGCGCAAGCCCCACCGCCTCCTGCTCCAGGTGATGCAGGCAGTTTTCACGTGCCTCCGAAAAGCTCCCCAACAGCGCAGCGGCCTGTGCAACCAGTCGTTCTCGCTCTTTCCTGATCTCACCTGACATCTCTTCGCGGCCCTGAGCCAGTCCAATCTCGATCCCTTGGCTGCGTCCCCGCTCCTCGGCCGCCTCGATCGCAGCAGTCGACTCTTCGCCGGGGAATTGCTCGCCCGAGGCCTCGCTCGTGCGAGCCAAAGCGGCCTCTCCAGTCGACCTTGAATCGCCAGGCGCGGGCTCACCGGAACGCGAACGCTGCGCCTCGTCTCCCGAAAAAAGTTCTGAGACTTCGCGGAACTCGCAGACCTGCAAGAGAGCGTCGGTCGTTTGATCTCCGTAACCATCGAGGCCCGATCCGGCATAAGGGAACGCGATGGAGAGCGATTCGCTCCATTGGCTCAGCTTCTGATTTCCCGCCGAATCGGAGTAGCGAAAGGGTTCTATCTCCAGCGCTACCGCCTGCGAAATGATTTGCCCGCTATCCGCCATCTTGTCCTTTCCTGCAGCCGCTTCCCTCAATCCTCAAGATCAATCTCCGGAGTCAGCGGCTTTACGCCAGCATCTCGTCCCCTGTTTCCATCTTGAGAATCACCTTGCCCTCGGATTCAAGCCGGCGCGCCAGGCTCAGAATCTCCTGCTGTGCTGCCGCAACCTCCCGCGAACGCACCGGGCCCATGACCTCCATATCTTCTTTCAGCATCTCCACAGCGCGAGAACTCATAACCTTGAAGACCTGCGCCCTCAGTTCCTCGTTAGCTCCGCGCAATGCCAGCGCAAGCTGCCGCTTATCGACCCCGGAGACAATCTCCCGAACGCTCACCGCCGGCACCGTAACCAGGTCTTCGAAAGTAAACATCAGATTGCGAATGTTCAGGGCCAATTCCGGCTGCGCGCTCTCAATCGATTCCAGAATCCGCTTGGACTCTTCCGGATTGACCCGGTTCAGAAGATCTGCAACCGCTCTGAAGCCGGAATAACTCTTCCGCTTGGTATCTCCCACGGTCTCCAGGCGCCGATGCAGGACGAGCGCGACCTTCTGCGCCATCTCCGGTGAAAACTGGCGCATCTCCGCAAGCCGCTTGATCGAAACAACCTTATGTTCTTCGCTTAGGTTGTCAAATACCTGCGAAGCCCGCTTCGGGTCCAGATGAGCCAGCACCAGCGCAATCGTCTGCGGATGTTCCGCATCCAGCAGCTTGCCCAACTGCTGCGGATCAGTCTTCTGCAGTTTGCCAAGGTTTCCCTGGCTAGCCTCCTGGGCGCGCCGCACCAGCATCAACAGGTCGTCCGCGCGCTGCTTGCCAAAGGTGTCGTGCAGCAGACGAGCGGCAAAATCCAGACCTCCGTGCATCACCACATGTTGCGTCTCAAGCAACTCCCAGAACTCTTCCAGAACGGCACTCGAAACCTCCGGCGGAACGGACCTGAGGTCCGCCAGCTCTTCCGTGATCCGCTGCACATCCATCTCCGGTAGCGAACGAAGAATCTCCTTGGCGATATCCTCGCCAACCGCGACCATCAGTATCGCCGCCTTCCGCACTCCGTTCATCGGCGCGGTGAGCCGTCGCTGCGGCGTTCCATCCTGTCCAAAATCGGCCAACGACGATCCTCCTCTTTAGGGCATCTTCGGGAATGACGCGAACCCTCTGGCAACCCGAATCATGCGAAAGTCCAATCGCAAATCCTATTACGCTGTCGAGCTCCGAGACCTAGTCGGAGTGAATCCAGCTCTGCAGCAATCGCGAACTCTGTGCCGGGTCGCGCTTCAATGTCTCCGTTACCTGATCAAATACCCGCTGCACTCGCAGCTTTTCCGAGTCCAGCGCAGCCTGCTCCGCTGTCGGCAAGCTGTCCGGAACAGCAGCCGGAGCGGTAAGCGCCGGCGTTCGGCCGGCCGTTATCGCCGCTTCTTTGGCTTGTTTCAGGGCCGGCCGGATGGCGAGCGTAATCAGCAGCACCAATCCCGCGAGTAAAGTGGCGAACTTCATCAGAACAGGTGATCGCTCGATCATCTCCAATACCTGACTCAACAACGAGCGAGACACAGCATTGCGATTCTCGTCAAAGCTCATATCCTGCACCGTAACAAGATCGCCCCGTGTCGAATCGAAGCCGACCGCAGCCTGGGCAAGCGAAGTAAGTGTGCGCAACTCTTCGGCGCTCCGCGGCTTCCAACTTGGGTGTCCGCCATTTTGTCCGCCCGTCAAGGCTTCCATCCGGTCATTGACCACAACAGCCGCCGTCAGACGACGGATATGTCCCGGGCCCTGCGTGACATGGCGCACCGTTCGCGACGCTCCGTACGTTCCACTCTCCGTCTTGGCGCTCTGCGGAGGCGTAACCTGCTGCGGATAAACCGGCAGGGCCTGAGAGTTCGGCGCATTGCTCGCTGTCCCCGGAACGCCAGCCGGCACCGGCTGCGACGCAGTCGTTTGCTCGGTACGCTGCATCGAAAGCGTAACAACTTTGGCGGGGTCGTAACTCTCCTCTGTCACGTCAGTCGACGTGGGATCATAGTCCACCGTCACCGACGCGCGCACGTTTCCCTGGCCCGTCACCGGTTCGAGAGTTTCAACCAGCTTGGCTTCCAGAGCTTCTTCCATCCCCAGCCGCATCGCCTCGCCGGTCTTGGGGCCCAGCGGCAGATGTCCGCTCGAATCAATCAGCGAGACCTGCGCCGGAGATAGCCCATCGACCGCCGACGCCACCAGGTTGCGGATGGCTTCATCCTCGCCGTCCGCAAGCGAGCGGTGGCGCAGCGTCAGCACAACTGCCGCCTTTGCAGGCCGCTCCTGATCGCGAAAAAGAGATTCGTGCGGCATCACCAGATGCACGCGCGCCGATTGAACATCAGCCAGCGTAGCGACCGTATGCTCAAGTTCACCTTCGAGAGCTCGCTGGTAATTCACCTGCTCGTCAAACTCCGAACCGACCCAATTCGGCTTGTCGAAAAGCTCAAAGCCCATCCTTCCGCTGCGCGGACCGCCCTTAGCGGCCGTCGCCAGCCGCGCCTTGTCCAGTTGCGGCGCGGGCACTCGAATTGCCGTTCCGTTGGCCGCCAGATCGAATGTAATCTGCGCCTGTGTCAGAACCTGAGACATCTGCCGCGAATCCTCCGGGTCCAGGCCGGCGTAAAGCGTTCGCCAATCTGTCCTGGTCCCATACCAGGCCAGTCCCGCGATGGTCGCCGCCACCAGGGCTGCTCCAATCAAGACCCAATTGCGTTGTCGCGGCGGCAACAGCGTCCACTGACCAACGCCTTTGCTCCAGAAATCTCCAAAGACCCCGAGAGAACCTTGCAATCCAACCGGCTCATTGATCCCCGGACTCGGCGACTTCTTATCCAACTGTGCACCAGCTGCCATGGCTCCCCATCAATCCCACTTGAACGGTTAGAACTGCATCCCCATGACCTGCTGGTACGCCGCCAATGCCTTGTTGCGCACAGAAAGCACCAGCTCAAAACCCATACCCGCCTTTTGCGCGGCGATCATCGCCTCATGCACATCCACGCCCTTGCCCGTCATCAGGCCTTCGATCGCCGTTTTTGCCTGTTGCTCCAGCTGCTCGATCTGCCCCATGGCATCGGTCAAAACGTCGGCAAAGGGAGCCGGAGCCCCCGCACTGGCTCCTAAAACAGTTCCCGGAACGGCTGGCGCCAACTCCCCGAGGCCAGACGCGCCGGGCGCCGACAGGACTGTTCCCGATCCGCTCGTGGAGCCAGTCTCTAAAGGAGCACCAAAGAGAGAAACCGGAGTCTGTGTTACTGACAGCATGGATCTTCCTTTCCAATTCGAGCTTTTCTATTCAGCATCACTTCGAAATATCCAGCGCCGAGCTGATCATCGATTTTTCCGCCTGCACCGCCGAAGCATTCAGGCCGTATGCGCGCGTCGCGCCCATGAGGTCAACCATCTCCGTAAGCGGGTTGATATCCGGGTATGAAACATACCCTTCAGCGTCCGCGTCGGGATGACTGGGGTCATAGCGCTTCAGCGGAGGCGCGGCATCCTGCACGACCGCTGCAATATGCACACCAGGCGCGATATCGCCGCTGCCCGATAGAGATCCCGTCGCCGCACCGGAAGCGAAGCCAGATAGAGCGCCGCCCCCAAGAGATGGTATGGACGCGCCAAATTGATTCGCAAACTCCATGTCGCCGTTGCCCGCAGCGAAGACCACATGCTGACGGCGATAGGGGGTGCCGTTCGAAGTTCGTGTCGTTTCCGCATTGGCCATGTTGGCCGCCACCACTTCGGCCCGCATTCGCTCGGCCTGCATCGCTGACCCGGATTGATCGATCATCCCAAAGAGATTCACTCGTTTTCTCCTGTGCCCCGCTCGCTATTTGGCGTCCGCGTGGATCGCATCCATGATGCCGCTGTACTGGCCCTTGAGCAGCGCCACCCCGGTCTTGAACCGCAGTTGCGCCTCGGCCAGATTCAAGCTCTCCCGGTCCATCGAAACATTGTTTCCGTCAGGCCGCACAATCAACCCATCGACAGAGATAAGCTTGGGATCCTGAAGCGATTCCCCTGCGTCGATGTCGTTGATTGCCTGCCGCATCTCCGCCTCGAAATCCATCCCCACAGCCCGATAGCCCGGAGTATCGATGTTCGCCATATTGGCTGAGGTCAACTGGATCTGCCGGGTGTTCAGGTCCAGGTAACGGGCAATCTTGTCGCTTAAATCGGTCGCTATTTGCATGCTCTTCCTGACTCCTCTTGGCTTCCGGAACTCGCTCGCTCTGCTGCACTCGCATTGCCACGAGAGCCGGTGGCAACCTTGAAAGCTTTAATCCTGTCCGCGCCTGAAACCTCTCGCGGCAGTGTGAGAGGCCAGTCAATTCACCGGGACAAGGCCAAAATCGATCTCTGCCGTCGATATCACCGGCTCATCCCCGGCCAGAATCGCAGCCCGCTCCAGAACGTGCTCCAGCTCCCGCACATTTCCGGGCCAGATGTGTACGGAGAGCTTTGCCACGGCGCCCGAGTCGATTCGTTTTACAGGCAACTTGCGCCCCATCCGCTCCAGAAAATGTCCCACCAGCAGAGGCAGATCTTCCATATGCTCCGACAGCGCGGGCGTTCGAATCAGGAATACGGCCAGCCGGTAATACAGGTCTGCGCGAAACATCCCCTTCTGCGCGTACTCCGCCAGAGGCTGGTGGGTAGCCGCGACAATTCGCACATCGACCTTGACAGTCTCGTTGTCCCCGATCCGCTGCAACTCTCCGCTCTCGAAGAAGCGCAGGAGCTTTGCTTGCAGCGCCAGCGGAATCTCGCCGATCTCATCCAGAAACAGCGTTCCGCCATCCGCCGACTCGATCCTCCCGATTCGTCCCTGCACCGCGCCGGTAAATGCTCCCCGGGTGTGACCAAAGAGCTCAGCCTCAAGCAATGCCTCAGGAATCGCCGCGCAATTGATGGCCACAAACGGTTTACGGCTTCGCGTAGAAAGCCGATGCAGCGCCTCGGCCACCAATTCTTTTCCAGAACCGGTCGGTCCTTCAATGAGGACCGGCGTCGATCTTCCGGCCACCAACCGGATGCGGCGGCTGACCTCAAGCATGACCGCGCTCGTTCCGATGAGCTCCGGAATGCGCTCGGTCTGGGCCTCGCGGCGTGGAACAATCAGAGCCGGCGTCTCAACAAACGAGGTCAAGCCTGAATTCGGGACCACAGATGCGACGGCGGGCGCGGCCTGAAATCCCAAAGGAGTCGCCCCCGCTGAGCGCTGCTGATCCCACGCCAGAAAAGGCTGCCTCGCGGCATCGTTTCTCTCCTCAAGTTCCGAGGCAGCCTGCCAGGCCGCGGTGTCGCCATCCTGGCTGCGCCGCAGGGCGTACAGCAGTTCCTGGCGGTAAGGGCTCCGGGCGCAGTCCTCAACCGAAGTAGCGTCGGTCATCATCAGGTCCACAAGCGGGTTTTCTCGATGAAACTCCTTTAAAAACTCATTCACTTCCAGGTCGGGCAGCCAGGCATCCACCACCATCGCATCCAGTTGCGACGTCGCTGCCTTGGAGGCCAGCCATGCTTCGGCGCCACCTGGAGCTTCCAGAACCTGCCAGCGCAGTCCAGAAAGGCATTCGCGCAGTCGCTCACGAAGGCTCGCATCGGAACTCGCAATCAGAACCATCTTTGCTCGCGACCGGGACGAGCTCAGTTGCGCGGAGGGAGCCGCGTTGGAATTTACGGATGCAATCGAACTGGGCAACATGCGCTGTTCTCCTTGGAAGTTGTCGAATATCTAAAGGTTGAAGTATCCGTTCCCTCACCCTTCAGGGGATAAGGCTCGGACTGGACTCGGAACTGTCATGCGTGCCGGGATTAGACAGGCCAGGACGAGGCATTCCATCCGCGCCGGCAAGTCCATCCCCGCTGATGCGGGCCGCAATCAACGCCTGCACCGACAACTGCATCTCCGCTTCGGTCGGCACCAGATAGCCCTGTCCGCGGACCGTGCGCAAAAGAAATCCCGGGGGAGGGTCTTTCAATTTGCGCCGCAGGTAGTTGATGTACACGTCGACAATGTTCGTCGTCTGGGCCGGTTCCATGTCCCACACCGCTTCAAGCAGCTCGACCCGCGAAACACACTGCCCTCGATTTAGCATCAGGTGCTCCAGCAACGCAAACTCCTTGTTGGTCAGGGCGATCACCTCATTGCCCCGCTTCGCCGTGTGTTCCAGTCTGTCCAGCTCCAGATCGCCCGCCCGCAGCGTCAGCTTGGCTTCCCGTTTGCGGCGCACCAGGGCCCGGCACCTGGCGCGCAGTTCGTGCAGGCTGAACGGCTTCACCATCAGATCGTCCGCCCCCAGATCAAGGCAGCGAATCCGTGTTTCCACTTCCTGCCTGCCGGTCAGAACCAGGATCGGAAGCTGCGGATCAACAACACGCATTTCCGAAAGCGCATGCTCTCCGTCCAACACCGGCAGATTCAGGTCCAGGATCGTCAGATCCGGCATTTCGCTTCGAAATGCCTCCAGGGCCTCGAATCCGTCATAGGCACATCGCACTCGATGACCCTCTGCTTCCATTCCTCGCCGCAAGAACATCGCCAGTGCCTGATCGTCTTCGACTATCAGCAACCTCATCAACTCGCCCCCGGAAGGCAGGTGCCATGCGTTTTCAGTTCGCCAGCGCCGCCACACCTCGACAATGCCCCGAGAGGCGGATCTACCTCAATGGAAATCCATTAGGAAAATCTGGAGGCTTCCGAAATTGGGAGAAGTTGAGCTGCATTCCCAAAAATGCCCCCGAATGAACCACTTCTGCAAGGACGGTCATTGGAATCCTCCCATGACTGCCGAGAGACGACTCCAAAATCGCGTCAGAAAAGGTCGAAGAAGGTGGAGCGAAATAGGAAGGTAGAGCGAAAATAGTTCTGGCTATTTCGCTTTTCATTCGCTAGAATGCGCCCATGGCTGTTACACGCAGGCAAAAAGAGGTGCTCGACTTTCTGGAGTCGTTCGTCAACCGCAACGGCTACTCGCCGTCCTTTGAAGAGATCGCGCGAGGATTGGATCTGAAGTCGCTTGCGACCGTCCATAAGCACATCACCAACCTCGAAAAAAAGGGGCTCCTGGACAGGGTGCACAACCGCAGCCGATCCATCGACGTGGTGCCCGCCGGCACGCGCACCCGGACCAGCGAGCGCTTGCCGCTGATGGGCAGAATTGCCGCCGGGCTTCCGGTCGAAGCAGCGGAAAACGCTGAAAGTATCTCACTGCATGATGTGGTGGGAAACAAGGACGTCTTCGCGCTCGAGGTGCGAGGCGATTCGATGCGCGACGAGCACATCATCAGCGGCGATTATGTCTTGGTAGAGCGCACTCGCACAGCACGCCAAGGCGAGATCGTAGTCGCCCTCGTTCGGGGGTCTGAAACCACATTAAAGCGCTTTTATCTGGAAGGCAGCCAGGTGCGCCTGCAACCGGCCAACCTGGAGATGGAGCCGATCTTCGTTCCTGCCGCGCAGGTTGCGATCCAAGGGCGAGTCCTGGGCGTGATTCGGCGCTATCGATGAATTAGGGTAATTTTAGAGACGAAAAAAGCGGCCAGCGTCATCGCCGGCCGCTTCTCGCGGCTAGTTCACGCTGGCAGTGGACAACGCCAGAACGCGATTGACCTTCTCTTCGATCACTTCGCGTGGGACGTACCCGACGATCTGATCGGCCACCTTACCGCCCTTGAAGATCAGGAGAGCCGGAATTCCACGAATTCCATAGCGCGAAGGCGTGGCGCCGTTCTTGTCCACGTCCACCTTGGCTACTTTGAGTTTGCCGGCATAGGCCGTCGCTAAATCGTCCACGATCGGGGCGATTGCCTTACAGGGGCCGCACCAAATCGCCCAAAAGTCTACCAGGACAGGCTGCTCCGATTGCAGCACTTCCTGATCGAATGTTGCGTCACTTACTTCAAACACTGCGTTTCCGGCCATGATTCTCCTCGCGGTCCTGGCAGTCGAGATTGCCACGTATTGCCAGTTTAACCGCACTTGCCACTCTATGAGATGCAATTGATCGCCGGAAGTCGCAAACGCAACGTCCACGGACGAAACTGGGATCAAAGCTACTTTACCGCCCCAAATTGAGCCCAAATAGAAAAGCGCCCGGACTCCATCAAGGAATCACGGGCGCTAGAGCAGCCCTCCCCCAGAACTGCCCACAGGGTGAATCTAGGTTTTCTTCCATTCAAATGCAAGAAATCTTAGGTAATCGTGAAAGTAATCACCAACGGGTGATATATCACTTGCTAACTGTTACAGGATCAACCGGTAAAACACCAGTAACTCCGCGCTTGATAGTTACCGGCCTGCAGTTTCTACTTCGTTGACTGAATTCAAGTTCCGGGTTACGCCTCTTCGCTCAAATCGCGCCACCAGGACCTCCACTTCCAATTGCCCGGCAATTGCGTCCAGAACCGACTTGCGAGCGCGAGTAACCGACTCGTCTCCTGACAACACGAGCAAAACCGAGGGCCCCGCGCCGCTCAGCGCAGCGCCCAGAATACCGTGATTCCCCGCAAGCGGAAGCAGTAGCGGCAGCAGCGGACAAATCTCCGATCGATACGGCTGATGAAGCCGGTCCGCCATCGCCGGACGCAACAAATCACCGCGTCTCTGCGCAAAAGCAAGCCCGAGAAGCGCCGCGGCCTGAATGTTTGCTACCGCATCCGCCCGGGAATATCTCTCGGGAAGCACGGCCCTGGCTTTGCTGGTAGCCAGCGGAGCCGCGGGCATCACAACCATCGCCCGCCATTCCGCCGGCGGCTCAACCCGTGCCGAGTGAATCACCTCTCCCTCGCACGCCGCCACGACCAGCCCACCCAGCCAGCACGCAGCCGCGTTATCCGGATGCCCTTCCAGCATGCAGGCCTCAGCCAGAATCCGTTCGCTGCTCCATTCCAGCCCGCCAAAATGCGAGGCAAGCGCAATCGCCGCCAGCCGTCCCGCCGCAGAAGACCCGCAGCCCATGCCCAACGGAATCTGATTCTCCATCCGCAGCGCCAGTGGAACAGCGTCGCGGCCTTCCCGCGCCAGCAGGTTGCGGTACGTTTCCAGAATCAGGTTGTCTTCGATCCGGGAACAAAGGTCCGCATTCCGGCCCTTCGCCGCAATCGAGAAGCGTTCAGCCTCTTCCGCTTCCACGACCAGGTGAAAACCAAGCGCAACGGCGGCCGTATCAAAGGCTGCTCCCAGATTGGCAGAGGTCGCAGGTAGTTGGAGTCGAAAAGAGCTCACCGTTAGACCCACCTGCCCTGAATTTCCTTGAGCGCCTTAAGCACAGCATCCGGCGTAGCCTCAACCTCGACGGCGTCGCGCCGTAGCGGGTCCATCATCGGCAAGACAGGCTCAGCCTCTTCGGGTTTCAGCAGCGTTCCGCGATGGAAGTCGATTGTGTAATCGGCATCCTTGAGCGTGTGACCCGTCAGCAGCAGCACAACCGTATCGGAGGGCGCGACCTTGCCTGCCGCGACCAGCTTCTTCAAGCCCGCCAGCGTCACCGCCGAAGCCGGCTCGCTGCCGATTCCCTCGCGTCCCAGTTCCGCCTTCGCCACAGCGATTTCGCCCTCGCTCACATCCAGGCACCATCCGCCGGTCTCGTGGATGACTCGCGCCGCCTTTCGCCACGAAGCCGGACTCCCAATCCGGATCGCCGTAGCCCGCGTATGCGCCGCTACTGGCTCCAGTTTCTGCCCGTCATTAGCGGCAAAGCTACGCACCAGCGGATTCGCGCCTTCAGCCTGGATCACCGAGATCTTCGGCAATTGCGAGATCAGCCCCAGCGCCTTCATCTCGCGCAGGCCCTTGCCCAGCGCCGCACTGTTTGCGAGATTCCCGCCGGGCACGAGAATATGTTCCGGCATGCTCCAGTCGAAGTACTCCGCAATCTCCAGCGCAGGCGTCTTCTGTCCCTCCAGCCGGTACGGATTCACCGAATTCAGCAGGTAGATCGGAGCCTGCTGCACGATCGTAGAAAGAACGCGTACGCAGCCATCAAAATCCGTGTTGAGTTGGCAGGTCACCGCGCCGTAGTCCATCGATTGCGACAGCTTACCCCAGGCAATCTTTCCCTGCGGAATCAGCACCAGGCACTTCAGTCCCGCCCGCGCCGCATAAGCCGCCATCGCCGCCGACGTGTTGCCCGTCGACGCACATGCTACCCACTCGAAGCCCCGCTCCTTGGCCACACTCAACGCCGCGGTCATGCCGGTGTCCTTGAACGAGCCTGTCGGATTCATGCCTTGATGCTTGGCATAAAGTTGATCCACGCCAAGCGCCTTCGCCGCCCGCGGCAGGTGATACAGCGGAGTGTTCCCCTCCTGCAGCGTCACCGCATTCCCAAAGCTGTCAAGGATCGGCAGCAACTCACGAAAGCGCCAGACGCCGGAGCGATCCAGCAGTTCGGACGACATGCGCCGCTCCCGCCAAAGCCACTTCAACGCCCCGGCATTGGGACGATCCGTGCCGCCCACAAGGTCCCAGCCTGGATACTCCACCTCAAACAGGTCGCCACACTCTTTACAGCGAAAGATCGAACCAGCCTGATCCCCGCGAATGCGCACCCCGCAGCCAAAACAACGTAACTGATGTAGATTGTCGTTCATCCTAAGGTTAGCCTACCATTCTCGTCAGCCACTACGCCGCAGACGCCCTCGCCACCGAACGCAATCGCATGCTAGCTCGGCTCGGAACCGTGGACGAGGGAGCCGCTTCACTTTAAAGCAAGAATCATCATTGTTCTTGAGCCGGACTCGTACTGAGAGAGGAATCCTCAAGGTGCGGCGGTCTTCCAAACTGACGAGCAAAAAGGTGCAGCATCCATTGCCGATGCTTCGCAAGGTACACAGAAAATTGCTCAGGATGGGCCGGATCGAACGCCGGCTCCGTCCAGTCGAGCTTTGCGGGGCGATAGTTTGGATCGATAACGGCAGTTGGATCTTGCGGCAGGTCCACATTCCGGCCTAGATATTTGTTCCCTTCGAATTGGACGTCTGTAGCACCGCCCCATCCTGACTCAATCTCATAGGTTCCGTCCGGGTAATGTTTGACTTCATGCCCATAGCTGCCAGTCCCAGCCACATCAAACGTATTAGCACGGAAAATGGCGCCTTTCGACCAGCCGTCCCAACTGCTCACCAGGAGCACTTGCACGTCATCCTGCGGCGCAATATAGATCGCATTGTTTTCGACGGTTGTCTGATCTGCTCCGCTTAAATTAAAGATTCGCGTGTGATCATTCCGGCTGATGTTGTATTGGATTATGGTTCCGGTATTGCCAATGTTTTCTTTAGGGTTGCGCTTGCCCGGCGTACAAATCAGCATGAACCCGCCCTCATTGTCGTGGCTATAGTTATAGAGAAAGCGTGTGTTTTTCGAGTTGAAGTCCGAGTCGAATCCCTCTCCATCGCGGGTCGTGTGCGTAAATGCGGCCTCATTTAATTGGAACAGAGAGTTGTCTGTACTCCACGGCCAGATTCCAGCGTTATAACTCCCCGCGCGCCGGTTGCAGTGCAACACGACGTTATGCTCTATCAGTGCGCCATCGGTTGCCCAGGGAACAATGCCGTCTCCGCCGATATCTTCCGCGTAGTTATCGCGTATGACGACATGCAGGCTCGGATACCATCGGGTTCGTGGAGTTTCATTGCTTTGTCCCACAATGGCAGAGCGATCGACCTTCCAAACAATGTTTCGTTCGATCGTCAAACCATCAAATCGACTCGGAACTTTATCCCCGATGGTGCGAAAGAGAATGCCGCCATTTTCTTTGCGTTCATTTGTACCGTTTACATCGTGGATATAGAGATCAGCAACCACGAGATGATGAGCCGTTCCAAAGTTCGTGACTGCGATCAGCACGCCTCGCCTGAGACCGGGCTCTGCGCCATGGTTGGTGATCTCAAGGTTCCGTACTTCAACCTCCTCAACATTTTCCAGGCTGACAACATTTTCGACCGCCCCATTCCCGTCAATACGCGGCAACGGTCCGTCTCCATAGCGGTCGATGATGATGGGCACTCCATCCGCTCCCGAACTCGACAACACCAACTGCCCTTCCCATCGCGAGCCGCTGCGAAACAGGATATGATCCCCTTGGCGATAGTGGCCTTCGTTGACCTTTTGCAGAGACTTCCAGGAAGT
>Ga0302325_10017437_pt1 | contig 15180 bp, 18 predicted proteins | sample Palsa_T0_2_FD_201948 | JGI IMG/M metagenome (GOLD analysis project Ga0302325, IMG submission 201948) | Peat permafrost microbial communities from Stordalen Mire near Abisko, Sweden - Palsa_T0_2 | ecosystem: Environmental > Terrestrial > Soil > Palsa > Peat permafrost | place: Sweden: Abisko... | reverse complement strand
AATATGCGGCCTGCTCCCTCGTTCGTGGTATCTCCGCCCCTCAGCGTTACCTAGACCTCAAGATATGCAGTGAGACTAAGTTTTAGGCCGGCTCGTTACTGGGAAACGCATCCCCGGCGGATGTCGATTCTGATCTCGATGCTCCGCATGATCCCGAGTCCCCTCGAAACCGTTACCTCGATCCATCCCACCTCATAACCCCTCAATCCCACCAAAAGAAACCGAAAAAGAAAATCGACCCCCTTGACGATGCGATAAACTCGGATCTCGACGACAGCGACGTGGAATCTGACCTAGACTCCGAATTCGGAGAGGGCGAAGACGGCGACGATGGCGGCGATAAAGCGATTGTACTGTGTATGTATGAAAAGGTTCATCGGACAAAGAATAAATGGAAATGTCAACTCAAGGATGGGGTCATATCTATTGGTGGCAAGGATTGGGTGTTCAATAAGGCAAATGGTGAGTTTGAGTGGTGAGGACGACATAAGGGTATATGAGGAGGTCAGTGCAGTGGTATAGGGGCTGTTTATAAGATTGTAGCTAAATGTGGATATCTGCTGCACATAGCGACAACAAGGGTAAATATTCTAAAATAAGAAATCTGCATTTATACATTTAGCTCGTGATTTTGAGAATTCACGCGCGTGTCGTGAGATGCACGAGGTTTTCACATGATTCTCGGAACCCGGGCAAAAGTAACGCATAATATCCTCAATAGGTCACATTTTGTATGAACTTTACCCCAATCTATAGAAACTCTAGGGTCTCCTCTTCAATATCTATGTCCGGTTTCCCTCCTGTAAATCTATGAAAACCTAACGGCTTGGCCCTGCCTTAGTCGTTGCTGAGATACATGTACAAATGAATTAACACGACTTGCGCCCAGTTCGACACAAGGCTTCAGACACTTCGATGCATGGAATGGCCACCCTCTGCAAGCCCGCTGCAAGTTCCACAATTACACGTCGGACCTGTCCCGGGACGAGGACCAAGAAAGGCTTGTCGGGCCCATGGTGGGGTTAATGGCGGTGTCCAAGGAGCAGTATAGCCTTCCCTTCGCTCAGGCGGCATGGAAAGACGGGACGGTCTTGCAGCAGGAAGAGGTTCCCAGGGAATAGACCGCCTCACCTAGTACTCGTAAGAGCAACGAATGGAAGAGGGATGGTACGTGAGATATGTCAGAGGTTCTATGCTCTGCCGGGCTGTTATGATTTATCCTTTCCTGTTTGACTTGATATTCCATTGGCATCCCCGTAATACTTGAAATCTGACGGTTAGCTACGTATAATGAAGTCATAAGTGCCTGTTCGAGGAGATACTTATCCAAATAAATCTCCTCGATATGATCATTCAAAGACCAGTTTCCCCTTTTCCCTGAACGCCAAGGGATCATTCTTTCTCCACGTCGCCACAGTTGACCAACGAGGACGTCCCATACAACAGGGTCAATCCCTGGAAACGCAGGTCCATCGAACCTACTTCCAACGCCTACCTTGAGCGCTACCGCACAAGCGATACCTACCAAGTTCAATATCGTGAATTTTGAAATGCGGGGTTAATGTATAACAAATATCATTCCCGAAATTGTCCATCTCAAGAGGTCCATCTGTCAAACTTAGGTTTATTTGTGAATTCAAGAGAGCCACCAAAGATGCTGCAAATAAACGATACTCGATTTGACTTGTATTGGCCGCGACCACTCCCCAAGCAAGAGCTCTCTGTAGCGTCGCGTCTTCAGATGTGAAATTGGGTGTCCATTCCATGAAATGCTTTGAGAAGAGATTATGTATTGCAGTCGCCGCGACCGAAGTTCGCAATCGTTCATTATAAGTACAGCCTTCCCAGAATTGACGTATCACTGAAAGAAGATGAGTCGATTCTTTTCGATATGTAAGAGTCTCTTTGCCATCATAGGCGGGTGCCCAAAGACAACTGATCTGCTCTGACGGGGTTTCCGGGTTGATTATATCGGACATGACAGTTGTGCTCGCATATCTCGCATCTGATGACTGTCGAGAGTTGAAGGGGATACATTCAAAATCGATAATAGTAACTGATGCCTTGGAAATCTTTTCAACAATTTTCGTTCTTCGAAAAGTCAACCATGCGGACTTTTTCCATCTTCCAAGTTGCGCTGTTATCATTTGCGAAAGAGGACGTGCTTCAGCGCCAGTGAGATCTGGAATCTGTCGAATGAGTTCTGAGAACACGAAGTCCCCAGACACCCCATCCCTGCACTCACTATCCATCGCGATCGTTGGCCGAAGGACCCTCTCAGTGGACATCTGCCCCTTACTCTTTTCTTGATTCTTGTCACGTTGAAATGGTGGTCCGGCATTGACCGCAGGTAATGTAAATGGAGTCACGTTAATGTCATCGTTGTTGTGTCCTTCCAATTGCCTTGGCAGACATGGTCGATCGCGTGCGATGCAGCGTGAGCATCGATGAGGAGAGGAATTAGTGAAAGTACACTAACAATTAAGGCCGTTGTCCACTGAGATACTACACTCTGTCGATCTTTGACACACCCCGCACATTTACGATCATGGATAGGTCTACCCACACGCTGCGTGCTTCTTACAGTAAGTCTTGATACTGATTGAACCAACCTTTTTGAGCCATTGTCCGCAATATGTGCTGAACTGACGAGAACAAGCCCAGGCGTATCTTCGATATCGGCTTCAGACGCACTTCTCTTCGATACACGGAATTTCGAGAACATGCTTCAGAAAACCGTCCAGAAACTTCGGTGCTAAGGGAGAGTATTTGAAGACATGGGAGGACTCTCCGGCCGATAGGCGCAACCCTATTCATGCGTCGGATCATTCGCGAGAACCGCTATTTCACCAGATTCAGTACATGATCTGAGAAACAACCTTAAATTCTCCGAACCGTTAAATCGGCGAGCCCAGAGCCAGCCAATTCCAAAGTGCTACCGCCCCACGTGGGGCGTCTTTTTCCTTCACATGGAGACGATAATCGGTAAACACATGTTTTTGGGAGATATACGACATGTGAAGGTCGGGTCCAGAGGGTTGGATCAGGTGGGTGAAACACAACATGGTTATGCAATCGATATTGCGTTTATGGACGAATGGAGAAATTATGCTTCGCCACTTCTTCGTTCTATAGTGTTTCCTCTGATTTTGCGTTAAGTTGATGGGATGTCTAATGTCTACGACATTTTCGGGATATTTCGGTGTGTTCTGGAGTGGTTAGTACCCGATCTTGGCACCATTGAGGTTATGTGAGACGTCAGATGGACCGCAAGGCGGCCTTCGGGTATTTGCTAACGGCGAGGTAAGCTCATCCCAACTCGGATATGCTTGTATGCATAGCAAAAAGACCGTGGCCGCAGGTCAACTCAACAGTTTCGTATTATCCGCAGTGTATTCGCCATGAACCCCGCGCTTGCACGTTGAATACGGTGTTCCATAGCTTTAATTTCTCCGACGGCGTTGAAGGTTTCGGGAAGGTTTCGGGACAGCTGCCACGCGTCTACGTCTCCGTCGGGCCAATGTATCCAGAGACGACTCAGGACCGTGGAGGATTTAATGCCCGAAACCCGGGGTCATGCACGCGCCACCACGTACAACACCGCGATGGGTCTGACCGGCTATAAGATGGCATTTGCTCCCGTCGGCCGAGTGCACCTTAAAACCTTTCCTCTGACCAGGTATTTGTATTTCTGACTCGCTTGTCAGTTCATCGATCATGCATGTTGACGGTACCTCTACAGGCACTTTCGAGTTAACCTCGACAGGCCCATGGTTCGATCATGAATACAAACTACCGAACAGACCTCTCTTTCGCAATCCAGAGGCGCTCGCGCTGTGGAAATACACCGTTCCTCGTCCCTTGGTCGAAGGAGTAATCATGATCCGTATTCCTTTCCAATTTGGGATCCATCTGACCATTTATAGTGAAAGTATTGACTAACATGTTTCGGTTTATGGCCGGGGTCGTGTTCGCGAGACACTCTCAAGATCCGGCGTACTACGTGCCACTGGGACTTGCGGCCGTCATCTGTGGTTGTTGTGAGGCCTTACTGTCGTTCTGGAAGGAGATTTGTCCGCGCGTACATCGGCCGGGGAGACCGATCTACCACGAGGAGAAGTATAGCACACCGTACAACCGTTATTGGCCGGGAGCAAAAGGCGGGCGGGAAGGGGCATTCACTTGATCATGAGCGAATTCATTGGGGTCTGCATTTAGAGGTAATAGGATGATTTGAGTTGCATACACAAGGTGGACGCGTTGAGATGTGTTTCGGTCCGAGTCCGTGCGGATCCGTGAGAACAGCCGCACGAAGGGGGAAATAAGGTGCATGGCGTCATCTTGCCACTTAATCGGTCTTGTTGTACAAAAGTCAATCTGTAGCTCCATCCGAAGTAGTTTCAACAAGTGCGTTCATAAAAAAGGTCGGTCAGACCGCGGCAAGGCCTTCAATGCCAAAACGTCGAGCTTTTGAGTATAAAAATGGCGCCAAATACGTAACGTAGTTGTGATCCAGGATTCAAAAAAACTTAATCAAGTTGCCCACAGACGGGATCGAACCGTCGACCTCATCATGATCAGTCCCATTCGCAACTACGAAGCTGGGCTTACGAGTGACGCGCTCTACCACTGAGCTATACGGGCAATTTCCCAGTCGTAATCGGAATGTGTGAAATGGTCTGTATACCCTGAGTTCATTGGAACATGGTGCAGCTGTACTAGAATTGGCATGTAATAGAAAGTGGAAGAGGTACTATATACAGGAAAAGTCCTAGGACTGGGGGGAGATTGTGTAGCACGCTTTTACCACTCGAGATGATTTCGATGTTTCCGTTATTGATTTGAACTCGAGAACGTCGGTTATCCCTCATCCTTTACTCCGTCCAAATTCAGGAAACCGCAAGAATACTGAAGGGTTTCGAGGCGTACTGATCTGACGAGGGAACAGATTCCTCGCAGCAACTACCTAAGAGACCATAACCGCAGGGGAAAAACTACGGTGTTGTGATCTGTAGGCTGCAGCTGATGAAAGAGATTCTTTGGGTGACTCAAATAGGATATATATATATATAGCCCTACAGCAATAAAGCGTAATATGACGCCGTGCCAGTGTGAAGTCGCTGTTTGCGATGAGGTTTCTGGAAATAGGGCAGAGGGGATGACTTATCGGTCGGACTTACCTGTGAGCGAGAGACGCAAAGGGCTAGGGCTGCCGAGATATAGGGATTGCCACCTGCACTGCTTGTGAGGACTCTATTCCATCACTCCGTTTCTAAGTTGGCCGTGCGTCGCAGACCTTCGATTTCAGGTGTTCGGGCCGACGTCAAGTAACTTCGGCGCAATCGTCTGCCCCTTTCTCCACGCTTCTAGCGATTTCAACGGCCGCGTCATAGCGCCCAGTCGGGATCAGAATTGTGTGCCTAAACCGAACGTCGATTGATTTGCCGACAGCCACCTGAGAGGACAACAGACAGTTTGCTATAATGAACTCGCCATCATGATCGCTCAACAGACCTGTGCATCGTCATGTCCTCGAACGAGAGACCATTAATCCCGTGGTCAACAGCACAAGACGACGACAATACCATTCGATCAGTCATCCTCATTCTTGCTACGCTTCTCCTTGTAGCGACAATATTCCAGGACAAGATCATGGATCTGTTGGATGCGTACATGGAACTTCCGTATTCTTTCTCGCAATTTCTACAAGCTGACGTGGGAAGGAGTTTTGCGGATCTTCCGCTCATTCTTAAGGATCAGTTTCGTGCTTATGCCCGGAGAGGGATGAGATTGCAGGCACCGTTAGTCCTCCGGCCTTTTGCTCCTGGGAGTGGGCTAATCGCAAGCGACAGGGGAGTTGGTCCTAGTAGCACGAGTTCTTCGCTGAGTTTTTGGAGCAAGAGCGCAGATGGCGAGGTTGCTAACGATGTTGCGCCACAGACCGGAATGTCTCTCAGTGATCGGTTCAGAGGCCGACAATGGAATCCCACGGAGGACGATGAGACGTCAACTCGTCCTTTGAAAGTCCCTGGTCTAGTCAACACTGGGAATTTTTGCTTTATGAATTCTGTATTGCAGGTACATTCCCCTCATCCTTGGATGGAGACTGATTGTAGGCATTGGCATCACTGCCGGAATTTCATGCTTACTTGGAGACGATTGATGAAGGAAAGGATACCACGCCAATTGCTTCGTCCGTGGCTGACTTGCTTCGCTTGCTCAGCACTCCCCGTCCCTTCTCAACAGCCTTACACCCCGACCAAGTCGCTCGGGCACTCATGCAAAGGGACAAACATCGCTTACTCGCAACCCGAGAACAACAAGACGCCCAGGAATTTTTCACTCTCCTCATCGACGCCCTGGAAGCCGAATCGGCACGTCAATGGCTCGTGGTAAATAGACCTGTCGGTCTGGAGAGTATCTCCGATTTATCCCCCCCCGGTAGTTCTGCTCCGTCCACGAGGGGGGTTTCCCTTAAGACGATGGCAACACAGGATACCCATGCCCCGAGTCCATTTGAGGGTCTTTCTGCGAATCGGATGGGGTGTTTGAAATGCAAGTACGTTGAGAATATTAGACATGAGAAGTTTGGGCCGACGGTATTGCCGCTTAATGCGCAAAAGAGCACTACCCTCGAAGAATGTCTGCGGGAGAACTTTGAAATGGAGGTTCTTGAGGATGTGGAATGTCAACGATGTACGCTTCTTGCGTATCGAGCCAATCTCTCTCGAGTGATAACTTCACTCTCCGCCGCCAAATCATCCTCGCCTCAACTCACCGCCGCCCTCAACAACGCGAAATCCCGCCTCCAGGCTATCGATCTGGCGTTAGAATCAGGGAAAATCGAGGATCCGAAACTCCTAACCCCAGCAGGCGGCGAAAAAGAAATCAAGAAATTCGTTCAACGCAGTCCAAAGACGAAACACCACATGATAGCTCGTCCACCACGACTGTTGGCATTCCATATCCAGCGATCGAGTTATCATAATTACACGGGCCGAGCTCTCAAGAATCAGTCACCTGTGTCGTTTCCAGTCACGCTGGATATGAGCGAGTATGTCACTACTGCGACATTGTCGATGGATCCGGAGGAGCCGATTTCGAAGTGGATGCCGGGGGATAAGCGGACGGTTTATCGGCTGAGGAGTGTGGTTGTTCATTATGGATTGCATCATATGGGTCATTATGTTGCTTATCGATATGCCGAGGGAGGGTGGTTTAGAATCAGTGATGAAGATGTTGAGTAAGCACCCTTTTGTGTGGCGAGTCTAATGTGTAGGAGTTCTACGCTCGATGAGGTCTTGACCGAGGGTGCAAGGGGAGTGTTTATGTTGATGTATGAGCTTGTTCAACCCGAATGGGTTTCCGAGAGAGTCAGCGAGAGGGATGTCTCCACGGCACCGACGTTGGATACAGTGGGTACCAATGCAGAGAGCACCGATGCCTCCACGGTTCCCGAGGACGAACCCGTCGTCGTGGAGCCAACTGCAAGCGAACCTTCAACAAAAGGCGAATCCATGGCAACTGAACAACATCCCTCCTTGCCACTCGGCCACATCCCTTCTAGCGAAACCGATCCATCGTTGCTAGAACTGGTGGAACAGCGACTCGAAAAAATCAAAATCTCACCCAGCAGCAGCGTGACCACCGAAGACGATTCCCTCGCGAACCACGACGAGAAATCACGCTCCACATCTTTCTCATCCACTCATACGAGACCCCAGACCCCCATCTTCGAACAGAAAGATCCGCTATTATCCCCCCCGCCACGAAAGAAATTGAGAACAGATGGTAAGGCGGAATCAGATGGAGAGAATGTTTTTGCTTCTTTGGACACGGACGGGATGCATTGATTGATTGGTTGTAGTTTGGTCGTTTGCTTTGGGATTATGGCGTTGGGGGCATTTTTAGCGTTGATTGCTGGTTTATAATTGTTTATAGAACTGGGCGGTCTGTCCATGTGACCGCGGTTATGGGTGGTCTTCCATATGACCCCTTAGCCCGGGTGGATCTCTCTCTAGCTGCACTGGCGTGACGAAGACAAAATACCCACATCTTATTATCATGCTATTGATCCCTATTCCATGTTCCATATCCTTGGTATTCTTCCCCTTGGACTCATCACAGTTCTTGGTTCTCCTTTTATCCCAGAAGTAATTCATACATCATCACCAAAGTGTTGATGGGACGGCTTTGCAGGTGAAGTTGTAGTTACCTTGTTGATTTGGGTCAGTCATGGGATTTGATCGATCCAAGACCCAACCCAAGACTCAACCCAACCTGGTCTGCCTTTCTCCGGTTCGATCTCGGTCACAGCTATGTCAGAGCCGGCCCAGATCGGGTCCGAGGTTTCTAGAACCGATGTGAGGTCAAACCAGTGCGGCTGCCTTGCTTTCGATCTGAGCACAGGGCTCTTGTTACCATAGCAACTGGCTCTTTGGCTTTGCCGGGTCGCCTGCCTTATTCAGCCAGTTTAGCCACACGCACACAACGCACAGGCCGGCTTTCACGGAGTAAGGCATTAAATAAAGTATTTACGTATGGTACATGTACTGCATATGGGTAAATTAAGAGAGGCCAGCCCCCAATCGATTAGCTACTCGACTTGCTTGCTTGCTGCGCGCACGGCACACGCACACATATTTATTAAAGACTGAGCAAGCCAACCCACCTTTCCCAGCCATCGCCTCGTTCTGCCCTTGTTCAGTTGTCACCACCACCCTCCGTCGTCCCTCTCTCGTCTCCAATCTCGGCCGTCGTCCGTCCGCCTCAGTTGCTTCTTGCTACGCACGCATATCCAGATTTATCCAGATTGCGTCTTCTGGCTGTGTACACCGTAAATATTTAATTCCTCTTCGGCTGGTTGCATGTCACCTGCATCATGCCTAGCAGTACTTTTCCCTCACTGTGTTTCAGAATGACGAGCTGACTTGTAGCAACTTTGAGTGTGGTATGTCGTCTGCTGCACTTGTTTGCAGTCGCTTGCTTCCAGCAGTGCTGACCGTGTTCTAGGGAACCGTTGTCCTCCAGAATCCCAATAACACCGACTTGCAAGGTTTGTCTCCCTGCTCCAGGATTTATGCTAATCTGTCTCTCGTATAGATCGCTTTACTGTAACATATCCGCCATCATCGCTTGCATATGTCCAGACGGTCGATAATGCACAATCGCTAGTCAACAGTCCTAATCTCTCGCCCAGTTATGCCGGGCTGCTCTATTTCCCCACTAATCCACGAAACTGTTCCGATTCCACGCTCGTCAATAATGGCATTCCACCCGGTGGAATCACCATCGATAAGCTTCCCTTGGGCTTCAATCTTATAGCAATGATACCAATATCTGCCTGCACCGCCGATTACCTGATGCAGGCGAAACGCGATCAGGCAGAAGCTGCTATCCTATACAATTACACCACCTCATCGGACATGCCCACTTCCGCCTTAACGAACACTTTCAGCGCATTCAATAATCCTCTATACGGCATCGCAGGGGGCGACGCTGGGCCGATTCTTGAAAACATGGTCAATTATGCCGGAAATATGTCCAGTGTTCCGCTTGGGAAAAACCTGACTGCCATTTACGATCCGACAGATTACGTGCGTCTTACGCTCACGATTGACACCGGTCAAACTTCATCTCTGCCTGGATTGTGGTTGTTTTTACTCGTCATTTTGGCGGCGCTGGGGCTTATCATTGCAAGTACTAGTGTTTCGATGCATGTCTCTCAGTACCGCGCGAGACGGGATTTGCGCCGTCGTCTCGCCAATGGAGAAATCGATCTGGAATCTTTGGGAATAAAGCGGTTGACAGTTCCAAAAGAAATGATCGATTCAATGCCCATAAAGATATTCGGTGCATCTTCAATGGCACCCGCGGTAGCCGCTCCAATGGCGGCTGAACAGAAATTACCTCCGACCCATTCCTCTTCGCCTTCGACCGCGACGGTCACATCCGGAGAACACGCCTCGTCACCGGATAATCTTCCCGACGACAACCTTGGTTATGTACAAAATCCTCCCACAGTTGGGTTCGAACAGTCGCCATGCTGCGCGATTTGCCTGGACGATTACGTCGTCAACACCACCCCTGTCCGTCATTTACCGTGCAATCACATCTTCCATCCTCACTGTATCGATCCCTTCCTAATGACCCGAAGTTCTTTATGTCCATTATGTAAACGCTCGGTTTTACCAAAGGGGTTTATCCCCCCGACCTTACAACTCACGAATGCGACCGTCGCACGCGAACGGCGGATACGATTAATGCGAGAACGCGCTTCGAATAATCAAACCCCCGCAGGCCTGGAAAGCGGCGACATTGAAATGACCTCTCCGGGGACACATCCCACCGGTGACCCTGGCGCTCCCACGCAAGAGGAAGAAGATGAGGAATTAAGACGCAGACCCATTGCGAGACGGGTGCTGGAAAGTGTGTTCCCTAGGTTTACAAGACCGGTGGGGACCGTGGTTCGGAGTATTAGGCGTACTAGTACTGTGCGATCATAAGTTGGATTTCTGTGACTGTAATGTATTGATAGAGAAGGCGCTTTTGTTTGTTGGTTATTGGGATTTCAGGTCAAACTCTTGAGCACTTTCTTGGGAATACACATGCACAATATATATTGTCAATCATTATGAAATGTCGCCATACCTGTTCAAAATGATGAGCTGAAGTGGGCAGCAGTGTTCTCTGTGAAAGTTATCGAAATCTGCCATCTACGGATCAGTTTGGTCACGAGATGGTACTGTTATCTCGGAGGAAGGTGTGTCCTCGTGTGTCGTTTAAGCTTTCCCAGTGTGCATTATCGGATGACACTGACGCGTGGTGACAAACGCAATGTTTCGGAAGAGCATTCAACTTCAATACGGCAAGCGTGGCTGAAAGCTCAGCCATTGGACCGTCTACATTGACTTGTCCTGTCACCACGCTCTCATGCACACTTTCAAACAACAACATGCACACACATGCTGTGGAACATTGATCTTTATCAGCTATCGAGCTAATGAGGCCCAAGCACCCTCATTCTGTACCTGGGAACCTATGACAGCCACACCATCCGAGCTAGAGAACAAGTTGATTATATCAGTCTGCCTCTCAAACCCCGGTTGGCGAAGGCTGTCGTCGGGTAGACTGAGCTCAGCGGGCCGAAGCGGTGTACTCGAAATCATCAGATTTTATGTCCGATCAGATGAATGCTTCTGTACTGCCAATCGGGATTGACAGTCTCGGAAGACTTATCGTTTAGCACAGTTACTTCAATATATGCTTCCTCTAGAGAAACATGGCTGGGCACCTGTTGCCGTTGAGATCGGGATTGCCGACTGATATCTTCTCATAGCATAAATTGACCCCCGCCAACTTCCTTCTCGGTATCCTTCAACATGATGCTCTCGCAAAGAATTCAAGCAAATCTCAAACCCTCTCCCATGTTCGACTTCATGTCCCGCGCCATTTCCAATCCCTACCACCCCAGCGCCAATCCCAACGGTATAATCTCTCTTGGCATCGCCGAAAATAGTCTCATGGCCCAATCTCTCGCCACCTTCCTCTCTCAAAACCTGCGTATACCGCCCGGGTTATTCAGTTACGGCGCCTCGTGTCCAGGACTGGCATCCCTTTACCAAGGATTGTGCAAGTTGTACAACGGCGAAACATTCGATCCCGCTGTGGAGGTAGAGAATGCACATTTATATGTTACTGCGGGATGTACTACTTTGCTTGATCAGATTTTCTGGACTTTGTGCGATAAGGGTGATGGGGTGTTGATTGGACGACCATGTTACGGGGGCTTCGTGCCTGATATGAGTGTGCGAAGTGGATGTGTTCCGATCCTTGTGAGTCTGAAAGGGATTGATCCCTTTTCGGAGGACGCTGTCGTCAGATATGAAGAGGACTTACTAGAGGCTCAGAAAAGGGGTGTCAAAGTCCGTATGCTGGTGTTATGTACACCTCACAATCCACTTGGACAGTATCTCACGAATGGGTTTCGTTGTGCTAATGGGAGGTGCTATCCAAGGGAAACGATGGTAGAGTTTATGAAACTCTGTCAGAAGTATCAGATTCATTTGCTTTCGGATGAGATTTATGCATTGACAACGTTCGCTACTAGGGATATTCCGAATCCCACGCCATTTACTTCGTTATTGAGTATTGACAAAGTCGGTATCATTGATCCCAGTCTATGTCATGTCATTCATGGACTTAGCAAAGTATCCCCCTTTCCTATACATGAGATAATTTTAGGATTTCTGTTGCAATGGCATTCGTCTGTCCATGTTGATATCTCAAGCCAATCCAGGCTTTTTAAAAGCTATCAACACAATAGCGTATACCTCTACCCCACATATCTGATGAGTAGAATGTTCAGTTGGCCTTCTTCCATGGCTGGACTAGTTCTTTCAACGATCCTTAACCATCCGACCTATCTAACCGATTTCCTCAAGCAAAATCGCAAACTTCTAGTCGACAGATACACTCTCTGCACAAACATCTTGAAAGCCCATTCGATCGCTTATATGCCATCAAATGCTGGCTTTTTCCTTTGGGCAGATCTATCGCCGTCTATGGCCATATACGAGGGAACTCCGTTGGAACAGGAACGCGCGTTGAATAAACGTCTCTTTGAAGGTGGTGTACATCTCGCGACTTCAGAAGCATTCCAGGGAGAAGAGTATGGGTGGTTTAGGATTTCGTTCTCGGTCGATGAGAACGTTCTTGAGCTGGGATTGAAGCGGTAGAGCCACTGGTAACATGCCGCTGACTTTAGCTTGTTAACGATTATGGGGGCGAGATCCATTGGACAGGCAGTCAGACGTCCGGTCAATGCCGTAGATACTATTCGAGCCTTTCTGGGAAGATTCGTCAGAGTCGATCTTAGAAATTTGGGAGCGCAGCGCAGGACTACAATTTCTGGCGCCTTGTTTCAACCTGGTCGTTGGGGAGCGTCTTGCGTATAAGGGAGGGGCAAGTCCGAAGCAGTCAGCTATCATTCATATTATAACATTGTGAATGGAGCCTTTTGAGATTGGGAGTATTTTTTCAACTTAAATCTATAAATTTTCAACGCCAAGTGATATCTTTGAACTATTGTACACTAGCATGCAAGCTGCCACTTTACTTCTCCAGTGTTCTCTTCATATCATTCCGGTTGATTGGATCTGGCGTTGACGGGTCTGTACATTCAACCACTCCATTTTCGTATTCGACCCATTCCACGACGACTTCGATATCATCCTCGTTTCGTTTGCTGATTGTTTTGGATTTGTTCGCTGGCCTTGGTCGTGATACTGCTTCGCCCATTCCGGCCAGTGCTGTGGAAGCGGAGGAACTCAATGCTACATTTCCATAGCCTTGATATCGGCTGCCGGGTTTCATTGCAATATCCGTGGAGGCGGCAGTAGACGTGGAGGTAGCGAATGTTGTACTTGGGATGGGGGAGGTGGTAGTGGAAGGGTCAACTGGAGACAAAGGCGACGGAGCGGGTCTTTCGATGCTATCGCCCATTCCATACGTGGGAATTGCCGGCAAGTCGGAAGGAACGACGACGCCGATGAAAGGAGGAGCACGAGAAGGTACAGGCGAAGCAAGGACACTGCCAATGAGGCAGGCAACAAGCAGACATTGATGACGCATGCGGAAACTCGGAGTAAGATGTTTCAGGAGGAACCGATGAGGTTGAAAAGGTGAGATCGAGGCGAAGTGCTTTATCCGAGAAACGAGAGCATGTCTGCCTCTTTTATAAAATACAGAGGGAGGCGAAGACTGTTTCTCCAAAATTAATTAAACACACGTGTGCTGTCAATCAACTTTCTCATGTCCGCCAAAACCCGCCATGGCTTGTCAGCCAAACGAAGGACCTTGGGAAGATCGACAGATCGACCTATGAGCACCTGTATGGCCATTCAGATGGCTTGCTGTCACTTTAAATGAAGACACATCTCTTTCTTCCACGTGGTGGCGGAGTACGGAAAAGTAGTTTTCCCGAGTTCGTACGGGTTGAACGGCACGGAAGGGGCGCTAGGTCTGGAAAACAGAAGACGAGGCGGGTGTAAATTAATGAACTATCTCGGAGTGACAGGTGTCAAAGGCTCTATAAAACGATTAATGGATAGAAAAGTGGGGCGTTGACAGGTCGTGTCGTAGATGTGGAGTTTTGTGGCGGGTGCTTTAAAAAGAGGTTAAGGAGGCTGGTCAGATGGACGGCTTTTCTAGCAAAGCCGATCCCGAGCTAGAAATGACTTAAGTTGACAAATTTAGACCAGCCAATGCCTGAGAAGGGCGCTGTTTTGGCTGTTGTGGTAGTCTATCGATTATGACGAGCGCGGTTGATATCTGGTGCGCGTCCTTGTGGTGGTGCCGTACGATCTGATTCCCCGGATCATCCAGATCGGAAATCAGGGGCCGAGCCAATCGGCTTGCCGCATTTAAAGTCAGGCACGCCGCACCACCAGAAAGATAGATACCCACCGTGAGAGCGGCTGCGCAGTCAGAGTGACCCGCAAAGAGCTAATACCAAAGTAGACGAGTAGCATTGAGGATAATACATCATGATCGAATGAGACCCGTTGTGGAATCGAACACCATGCCAACTGCCGAAACGTGACACGTGGGATTCAACACCCAAGTTTCCGGCTTTTGTGAAATTTATTTGTTTACTTTTTCGAGCGCCGCTGATCAGATCAATCGTCAAAAATTGATGGCTGTTCTGCTGACAACGAGTGGCGGCGTGTATCTCTGGAACCTCAAGGAGCTCGTTCCACGGAAGAAGTTTGCTTCTACTGGTGGCGATGGAGTGTTGTGCTCTGCTGTCAGCCCGAACGGTATACCTACCGTCACATAATATTGACTTCAGGAACGGATGTTGCTGTCTCCGATCACGCGGGAATTACAATTTATTCGCTGGCGACAAATACAGAGAAGAAGCTGAAGGGCATCACGGTACGTGTTCTATGGACTTGGCTGATGCAGAATGCTCGAGATTTGACATTCTCACAGGATTCCAAGACTTTATTTTTCTCAAGTCAAAAGTCAAAAAAAGAATTCGTCATCGAAGCCTACAGCGTCACTGAAAACCGTCTTACAGGTTCATTGAACGTGATATTCCTCTCTGAAGTCTTCTAAGATTAGGCCCATCACTCTGAAATCACATCTCTCTCAATTTCTTCAAACTCCACCTACATT
>Ga0302325_10017436_pt1 | contig 15181 bp, 16 predicted proteins | sample Palsa_T0_2_FD_201948 | JGI IMG/M metagenome (GOLD analysis project Ga0302325, IMG submission 201948) | Peat permafrost microbial communities from Stordalen Mire near Abisko, Sweden - Palsa_T0_2 | ecosystem: Environmental > Terrestrial > Soil > Palsa > Peat permafrost | place: Sweden: Abisko... | reverse complement strand
CGCCGCCCGCCTCGCCACCTCTGCAGGTGTAACAACAGTAATAACCCGCTCCTCCAACCCCGGTAACATAGCCAATATTGTCACCTATATCCAATCTCTCAAAACCCCCGTTCGCTCCATCACATCCCAGCCTTCTTCTCCCAAGCCAGGGTCCTCAGGGAAGACGTCTTCCGCCACAACATTAGTCGACGAGCCCATATCCCGCGCCACAGCATCCCTGAAATTCGAGCCTGTCCTGGTAGCTCCACTACACACACGATTCATCCCCTCGCCTCAACCGATCCGGGATCGGTATTTCTGGCTCTTGCATGGCCTCGCTCCGCACGGAACAGTCTACATTGATGCCGGAGCTCACCGCGCGCTAGAAAACAAAGCTGGTCTCCTCCCGGTCGGCGTCGTAGACGTCGAAGGTACATTCGCGCAACAAGAAGCTGTGCGACTCGTCGTCGTTGATAGAATTCCACGCTCCTCTTTATCCCCTACCACTAATTCCCACCCTGCCAATGGAAATGGAGTAAAGTTATGGGAAGGTCCCGGCTTGGAGGTCGGTAGAGCGTTGGTAAATTATAGTGCGGCGGAGATTATGCGGATTAAAGGCGTAAGGAGTAGTGAGATTGAAGGGTTGCTTGGATATGCGGAGAGCGAGTACGTCGCGTTGAGGGAGAATATCAGCTTTTTTAGGAGGGAGAGTCGGCCGGCCACGCCGAGTTTGGAGTTACGGTAGAGACACGACTTGAATTCTGGCGTTTGGCTGGTGGAGTTATAGCGGATAGAGAAAAGGTCGCAAACCAATAAACAGATGAGACGAAATTGAGAAATCTGTTTGCAGCCATCATTTCAATGTGATGTATGCTACTCGAGCCAAAAACAGCTCTACAAATGCCAGCTGCGCAATTCCTCCCCAGAACACACACCCAATCCCCATCCATTCGTTACACAGCTCCAAACTCCATTCAAGAAGCAAAATCATGCCAAAATCAAGCTTATGCAAAGTCTCTATCGTCCCCATCACCTCGCATCCCTTGGCGAAGAACTACTGGCAGTAACATCTTCAAACTCCAGGTCCCACTTATCAACTTCCTGGAACTTCCTCGCTGCCGCCTTCAGCTCCCGTCCAACCCTCTTCTCCAGCTCCTGACTATTTTCGGAATTTTCATTTCCCTCGTCATCTGGCAGTGGTGCCAAACTATCATCCGGATCAACTTCTTCATTCTCTTTATCAGAGGTTGCACGAGCTTGTGCACCATAGGTACGTTTGGTTGCTGGCTGCTTTCCTTTGGCTGATGCTTTTGCATTTCGAGGTCCTTTCAGAGGTGCAGGTGTTCGTCTGGGGACAGCTGGTCTTCTCCCTGCTCGTACAGCGAGATGCGAGAGTTCGTCGTCTTCTGAAGCAAGGCCGGAGACGTCGACGTCGTCTTCTGAGCTGAGAATATCGAATGGATCACGCGCTTGACGCCGCCGTCTGCGAGGAAGGAGGGACTGTAGTTGAGCGGTGGAGAACGTGCTAGGAGGTGGAGCTTGTCTTTTCGGCTTTGGTTTTGCAACAGTCATTACTGGACGATTGGGGGAGTGAGTGAGCGATGGAGGAGAGGAAATTGGTGAATCTTGGGTCATTGGTAGTGGGGTTCTACCTCGTAAAAGTGGTCTGCCCCTAGAAGGTGCTCGATGCGGTGGTAGTGCAGGCTCTGGACTTGATGGAAGAGAGCTACTGCTGCGAGGAGGTGCCATTGTTTCGCTCAAGGGTTCTGGAGTATCAGACCGACCTTCTATGGATGGTAGCAGGTCGTTTTCCGGTGATCTTAAGTCGCTACCTTCTTCTTCTTCGTCACTCAATTGGCCCGTGGCTGGAACCCTCTCCTCTGATTGGAATCTTCTTGGTGATGGTAAGCTTGGACTAGACCTTGGAACTTGAACAGACGATAGCTTGCGTTTCCTAGGATTTGTAGAAGAAGAGACAGACGATGTAGTCATATTTCTGTTCTTCGATAAGTTCAATGGCGTTGACTCATCCTCAGGATTGAAATCGTCCTCATCATCATCGTCATAGTCAAGTTGCTGTGGCTGGGCTTTTTGCGCCGTTCCTAATATGCTGGGTTCCCTTGCTCTCCGTTTGAAATTTCCAATCTTCAATGCAGAGCCCACTTGCGCCGGTGTTCCTCTGTCCATTTCGAGGCCCATGCTGCTTGATGCCATAGATACAACATTCTGTCCTAGAATGCTACGTTGTCTCGGTCGGCGTCTGAAATTGCCAATTGACATCGTAGAAGCATTCTTTTTGCCCACGCTCATGAGGCCGTCGTCCTGCGCCAGGTTTGACTCGACACTGCTCGATCGCGCTCGAGAAGGCCCACCACCGAGTATGCTTGGTTGACGCGCGCGTCTTTTGAAATTACCAATTGCGAGCAAAGAGCTTTCCACTGCAGGTGTCCTCATCTCCCTCCGGCCAACCTCAGGAGGACTACTCGATTCCAGATCCAAATCTACTCCATCTGAGTCCTCACCTTGGGTTTCTGAAGCTACGCGACCTGTCTCTAGTAAATTTTGCCCCATCGCCGGGTCTCCGTCGTCTGCATTGCGCGTGTTCATGCCCACTACACGCTTTCCTAACTTTGAAGCAGCTCCAACCTCTGCTTTGCCATTGTCTTTCTTGACATGTCGCACACTCCTCACTACTTGCTCATCCGTATCGCTAGGATCATATAAATCGTTCTTTGGCGTATTCGATACCGGGACAGGCACTGGCTCGACAGTGGTCTTGGTCGTCTTCGTAGGGTTTCTGACGCGCGGGGCCGGAGCAGAAGGCGCAACCTTTGTGCGCTGCGGACGTGGCATGGTTGCGAAACTTAATTGAAAGCCTCAAGAAGATGTACAATTTGTCTGTGGATGTTCCTATCGCATTCTGAACTATGTTGGGTCGGGTTGTGAAGCTTGCTGAAAGTATTGGAACGCGTCTTGCTTACGCGACTTTCGATGTTTTGAAATGACTAAGCGAGAGCCACTTCATCGACCACAACGTCACTTTATCTTTTGCCCTCCACATGTTTTACACATAACTGTATCAAGCCCTTTCCTGTTTTTATTGGGTATTACTGAATCCGTATGCACATCCAGATATTTCGCAACTATAATCAGCTATTCAAGCCCAAGTTGCGGTCAAAATCTATGGAAAACAGTATCACGACTCGATGCTGCGTTCAGCTGCTAGACTTTCTCGCTGCTGCTCAAACCCACAATTCTCACACTCACCGATCTTATAACATCTTTCAAACTTTGCTACCTTTATGAATTCTAACAAATTGTCTGTCGCTACGGCTTTTCGTAGGAGAGAACTTCCTCGCTAAAAAGTACTTTCAGATCCACTCTGCTATCGAAATCTTTTATTCGATATAACCAAAACCCCTCTTCACGCTCCACTTTCTCCTGAATGACCACGGGCTGCGCGCCCTTCAAGTCTTTGTCCAAAAGCCACGCCTCATCATCAACGGAAAAGAGCGGCCGGCCCTGGAAAAAGTTGTTAGACGCAGAGATGCTGGCCTCAGCTAGCGCCGTAGATCTTGGCTCAACACGATTGCTCATGGCTTTGATTGTTTTTTATTAGTGCTAGCGCATGCCAGAGTTAACTTATCATAACATCGTACAAAATAAAGCTTTTGCAAGTCAAATTCATGTTGAGATGTGTGTGCGTACTCTGTGTGTTTTTAGCAGTTTCTTATCTGAGATCTGTTTGTAGTTGAGACTCGAAATGTTAATGGTTGAATGATTTCTAATAGATAGTAAAAGGTCAAGAATATATTCAATAATGTAGATAAGATAACTAAAGTTTTTGTTAATGATGTAGATTATAAAAAGTGAATCAGTAAGCTGCAAGACTACTAGAGTACCTGTAGAAATCCCTTAGTTGAGTAAATCATATTAGCAGAATATAGCTACAGGCATTATTTTACTAACACCACTCTAAACCTTAATTTCTTTAAGCACAGATATGTCATAGCTATGCAACTATGTAGTAGCTATCTGCCCATAATGAGGAAGCGGAGCAGTTTTTCTAAAATGCCTGGAAAGTTGAAAGAGACAGCGTTTCCTGGTGATGTACGAATCTCTTGTAAAAACACTTAGAGCCGGAGAAATGGGGCATTGGCATGTTCGAAAGGATTATATTGGATCAGCGTAGGCGTACAAGGAATTTAATGATCTCCGACTCCAAAAAAAACATGCCGCCCAATCTTGTATCTTAATTATGCCACCCCAGAACGCCTTCCTCGTGGTCATAAAATCATCATTCATCACGTTGGCCACCAGCCGAAGACTTGCTACCAGTTGATTTCGAATCACGCATGCTGGCCCGCTCCCCCTTAACACAGTGCTTAAGGATCCATGGATGTTTTTTAACTTGGTCCAGAGGTATCCGCTTCTCGGGGTCAAGGACAAGGAGCTGTATAAAGTCAGTGAATGCTGTCTGGGAATTTCAGATTTCATCACTCACCCTCTTTATCAGGTCCTTTGCTTCAGGACTGACAAAACTCGGTACCGTCATCTCTCCTCTGGCAATCCTCCTCTGGGTCATAACTGGTGTATCTTCAAATGGGGCTTCTCCGACCAAGAATTCATATGTCAAAACACCCAAACTCCAGAGATCAACTTTCTCGGTATAGTAGTTATCCTGACTTCCTGGCTTGATCATCTCCGGGGGTAGATAATCAAGAGTCCCGCACATTGTATTCCGTCTGTTGTTTGGGGCATGTACACTCCAGCCAAAATCAGAAATCTTGATCTCGCCATGAATACCAACGAGAATATTTTCTGGTTTGATATCCCGATGCATAACGTGTTTCTTGTGAAGGTACTCCAACGCTGCCGCCATTTGTGCAATGTACTGGGCAGCTTTCCATTCCGGAAACCGGTTTTCTCGTCGAAGATGTTTGTACAGCTCTCCTTTCCCAGCAAATTCAAGAATCAGAAAGACTCTCTTGCTGTCGTGGAAATGACCGTATAATTGGAGGATATTGGGATGTCGGAGATTGCTTTGAATCTCAATCTCTCTCCGAACCTGCTTCTCAACCTTTCCTTGCTGCAATTCATTCTTGTGTAGGACCTTCAGCGCGCAGACGAAACCCGAGCTACGTTCCCTTGCCAAATATACACGTCCAAATTTGCCTTTGCCCAAAGGTCTTCCAATTTCAAACATACCAAGATGGAATTGTTTGTGTGTAATTGGTTGTTCGTAGAGGGGATTTGACTTGCGTTCGACCCTGACGAGCTCATCGGACCCTCGAGCCTTACGTGTCGGGGATGTCGGACCATTTTGCATATTCGAAGCTCTCCATTGAGCTGCTTGGGAGGGGACGGTAACGATGGTACTGGTTGTGTTTTGATTCTGTAATGCAAGCTTCAGCAGATTGGCTCGGCCTGCATTTTGAGACAGTTGTGTGGAAGTGGTTGAAGTAGAAGTTGTCATCTGAAGAAATTAGCACAGAATCCTAGTAGTTTGTGCTGGCGAAATACCTTGGTTTTTTGGTACTTCATGCCATCGCCAGGATCGTTCTCGTCGTTTACCGACATGCGCTCGAAGCGCGATTCGAGAACACGGGTTGCCATTTGGAATGTGGTACCAAAAAGCGGCTGGTTTATTGAGAGATGCCGGTGCAGACGAGCAATTGACTATGGTGCTGTGGGTTAGTATGAATGGTCGAAGGTCGAAGCTTGAAGCGAATCTTGAAGTTGGAAGTTCAGGTCGAGGTGTTGATAGCTTTGGCGCTAGTGGTCGCCAAGGCAACGATCTCGAAACGTTCGGCCCCTTCCCCGCCAAACTTGCCCCGCCAAAGTTCAACTTCACGAATGCGCTTTCTGGAGTGCAAGACAGTTCGCAACAATAAGAACTGTGCCGTCGTTGACTCTTGCAATCCACACTTGGTGTACCGGCATCATGTCTTTCAACGGGCCCCTCGATGAGAACTTCCCGACGCCTGCCGCAGCAGATAAATCTACGGTGTCGTATGTTCAGAAAGGCTTCAAGATCAGTGCGCGCAAGCTTCCTATTTCGAAATCCGAACCCATCGATGAAATGTCGAAGAAGCTAGGCATTCCTATCCCCGAGATGATTTTTGGAGACAACATGGTCTCGATCGAGCATCTGGCTACCGGATGGCGGCTTGAATTCAATGCATACGATGCACTTGACCGAGTCGACAAGACTGATAAGAATATGTTGAAGGTTGCATATTCAAAGGAGTGGTCAAGCAGCAGGTATAATTATATCCGATTTAATGTATTACTGTCACTGATTTTATGAAGAGAAAAGACACATGAAGGTATCAAGGAGGTCGTGAAGCCATTCGATTGGTCATACACAACAGATTACAAGGGGACTATCACGAAAGGAAAGCCATTCGAACTCGAGAAAGAAAATGCAGAGCCGATTCCAATCGAATTGCTCAAGCGACCCGACCCAATACTATTCTTCGAAGAAGTTGTGCTCTTCGAAAGCGAACTCGATGACAACGGAATATCAATCTTGTCTTGTAAGCTGCGAGTTATGCCAGACAGAATGCTTTTGTTGTGCCGACAGTTCATGAGACTCGATGATGTGCTTGTCAGGATTCGCGATACCAGGATCTATGTGGATTTCAACCTGGGCAAAGTTATTAGAGACTACACAGAGAAAGAGGATGGTTTTGACAAGGTGAAGAAGGTACAAATGCCTCCCGCATATTTCTATATTTTTCGCAATCCATGCACATTGAGCTTTGCTATCGAATTTAGGATTCCCAGCCAAGTCGGTTTGGACCTGTCGAGTTTCCTCTGAGCATGAATGCCTTGATCTAGACTCAGCACTTCTTCCCTGGTTTAAGTGTAGACTTTTGCTGACAGTTACTGCAGAGTTTATTATTCTCCGGAAGACTACCCGGCGATCTAACAGTTGCGCTACGGGATCCAAATCAGATCGTCAACCTCTTACCGGAAGTTAAACACACGGTGGAGAATTTGACGCTGCCTTGAGGCTGGATAACTTTCCTTCACGTTGCATAGCGCTGGAGTTGAATGCATTTTTGGCGTTTTGTGGACATGTGATGAGTGGCTCGGCGTGCCCATTGTACGCTTTTCTCAAGGCACCAAATCCGAGGTAATTTCGAACATTCCAAGAGAGTTGCTGCTTCTTCTTTTCTCAAAGTGTCAGTGTACGGGCGATCATGACATCCAGTGAGAACCTCGGTACGAATTCGATCATCACCAGGACACACAACCCACGGAACGTGTGCACAGCAATCGAGTAACGAGATGGACATACCTCGGACATACTCATCATTTCCATGACCACCTTCACATCGAATCAAGTGTCAAATTCGGACATCAGATCTCGGCTTATTTTTTCCGTTGCAGTGCTAAGGTTATACAGGTTCATGTATAACCACAACCAAGGAATTTTAATCGAGACCAATCTGCAATCGGCTCCCATCCCGAGTCCGCCATCCCTTGAAAGAAAGGATCAAGAATTCCCCGCCTTAGAGATGTGTCAAATGCCCGTGCAACCATAAAGCTCCTTGAGCCATTTTTCACGTGTCACTGATTAATTGAATTGCTCTAGAAGTTATCACCAGAAATAGCTCGTGAAGAAGCATCAAACTATTGTCGGCTCAACGGTCGCATCGAAGCAAGGTCTAGGGCGGTTTTTTTTTTTTTTTTTTTTTTTTTTTTTGTAAATCCAACAGAATCATGGGCTCTGCTGCTACACAATTCTTGTTGATGTTCCGGCAAATCTTGGTCTGGAGAAGTGTTATTTGCATGTGGGCAAGAGTTCACGAGCTTTTGTGAAGTTCGATCCTCCCACTAAACCCATGCCGCCCCAAGGGATCGTCTGTACATGAAAACATATGCCGGAACCTCACATTGACTACTACTCCAGATTATGTAGGTAACACTGTACCTTACCTGTACCCCCACTAACGCTGGACTGTTCAAATCACATGACCGAAACATACTCCAACCCATCAATCGAAGATGCAGACGCATCCCAACTTCTGGTAGCACCACCTTAGCGAGCATTTAGGCTATTCTTTCCCGCCTCCCCCCAAGATCATTTGATTCGGGTCTCTCAGGGACCCTTCAAATGCATATGCTGTTCAGGCCGACCCCTGCACAATTAATGAATGCTGTCAGGGCAGGAAAAAGTAATTAAAATCCAACATAAGAGCATGAGAGGGTAAGGTTGTGGAGCCGAGATAAAGGGGTGAATGGGAGAGCTTTCCGGAGCCGTGGGGGAGGGTTGTATGTTGTGTAGCGTGCAGGTTCGAACTTTAATTATGATGCTGATATTGGTAATTCCCCACGGTTTCAACCCCGCGGGTGATCTAACACAAAGGGCGCCCGGATCTTCGCTGGCCGGGCCGTCGCTTCGTCTCTTAACTTGTGAATATGAATGTGAAATTGTGAATGTGCCGAGAGGCAGCATATAACCTTAATAACTGAGCTCTGATATAGCCAAGCAAGAGCTTGTCTAAGGACCGAACCGGGTAAGGGAACGCAGGTGCGGAGTGGACCGTCGAGATCATGCAGAAGCTCATGCGTGCCCGCTGCTGCATCTGGCAATGCATCATGACAGCTAGCTCTTCTCTTCCCCGTACGTGGTTCAAGGACATGCCTCACAAGTCACAACCCTCAACATGTACTGGGCAATGCAGCTCGGCCGTTGAGATGCTGGGGGCTTGCTGCGTCGTCCCATCTTTTGCCCAATAGCAGCGGCAGCCCAATGCGAGGCTCCTTCAGCGGGGGGCTATTTGATATAGGCCTACCGGTAGCATCTCTCATTTCCCATCTTCCCACCTCCGCCATGTCAGCCAGCTTCCAGAATCACTCAGATTCATGCGTTGGCTCCCGTCAACCTGGTGGTTGGTGGAGATGGAGATGTACTGTAACCTGGGCCTGGCTGGCTGGCTGGGCTGGGGCGATGCGGGTTTGAAACTTCTCTCCGACTGTTCCCTCAGCGGCTCAGCCAGACGCCGCGACAGCGAGTCGGCAGCAGCAGAACCGACTTTCTCCCAGGTCGGGCATTTTATCGAGTATGGGCGATGCATCTAACGTTATCGACAGGGTAGCGGCAAGGGTTGTATGCAACCGCTACCCATGGCAAGGGACGACAGCCTTTGCCCATCCCTGCCCTCAATCTGCAGCAGGGGCGCATCTACATAAATTCGCGACCTCCGTCTGGAGAAGTTGACCGCCAGACTGCTGCTTGTTGCTTGCTGCTGCTGTTGCTGCTGCTTCTCCACGAATTGCTGCTGCGAGCGTCCTCGGTCGATCGACGGCTAGGCCTAATTCCCACTGCCGCCCTCACGACGACTCCGGCCTCGGATCCGGGCTGGGTTGAGTCGGTGTTGGTGACATCTGACTGGGCCGCGGTGCGCGTCTGCAGATATTGGGCTGTCGCTTGTGCTGGTGCTACTCAGCTGCTGGGCCCAATAGCAATAAGTAGCTCGTCCCCCTCGAACTAGCGCCAGTATTTGCAGCTACGGACGTATGGTACGGGAGTACGAAAGTACCGTACCTAGTATTTGGTCATTGCTGCTGAAGCTCCTCCGTATTATTTCCTCTCCATCTCGGGCCAGCCACCACCTCCTCCACTCCCGCCGACCATCCCTCGTCCCACATATGATCCCAGATCCCACATCCCACATCCTACATTCGACATTCCAGGACAAACGACTGAATGAACCGAAGCTCCACCTGTCCTGCTCGTCTCACCTAACGCCTTGTGCAACCTCATCCCACGTCTGCCAACGAACGACTGACGAACCAAGCACCAATACCCGTCAACACTGCTGCCTGCCTGCCTGCCTGCCTGCCTGTCTGCCTGCCTGCTTACCTCCCTGCCTCTGCCTGCCGACGCCTAAGCTGCCGTTGCTATTCTGGTTCCTGCCGCGCTGCTGGGACCAATACCTGCCCAGTCCGTCTGCTCCTGCAGTCAGAAAAATACTGTACAATAGACCAAACAGACGCACGGCATCCGCGGCTCTTCCTTCTCCAGGCCCTCCCGGGCTTCGATGTCCGTTGCTGGGGTCACCTGCTTACAATTCCATGCGACCCGTCGTGCTGCAGCCCACGTCCGCAGTTTGCTAGCCGCTGGTGGCCAACGCACACGTTTGACAAGTCCAGCTGCGGCTACCGTTACCACTACAGCTACAGCGCCCACGCCTGAGGCAGCCTCATCGTTGCAAAGCCAGCTATTGCTGCGTGGCCATTCACTACCGGCTCATCAACTCAAGAACTCCACGCCCTGCACCTGCAAGAGATACTGCACCTCATTCACAAGCTCAAGTTCGTCTGCACACGCACGGACCCTCTCGCTGCCCTTCGCCCCATCCAAACCTTCAACCCGCCATTTGAACGGTTTCTCCGAAGCGCATCGAACCTTCCGCGAGCTTAGCGAAGTCCATTACTATTCGAGAAAAGCCTCTTTCCGAAAGCTAGAGCCTTCCTACGAACTGTTGTCGACAAGCCCAAATAGCTTTCTCCGTCCGCGTTTCTTACCATCTTCCTCTTTGCATCGCGGCATCTGTTCGTCACCCTTGACCTCCGCCGCCATGTCAACCTTATCTCAACCTCAAACCCCGGCCGCCCTCGACAGTCCCCTTAGGGAACAGCGATATAGGCCGGTCGAAAGACTCACGGACTCCTTGGAGACTCCGTCTCTCGATGATAGGAAATACCGTGTGGTGAGACACTTTTTTTGCTTCACTTTCGGCCTCTCCGTAGTGCATCACGCGCCAGCGTGAAGGACTTGTAAAAGTACTGAGGACGAAGAGTTTAAGCTAACCTGAAGCTACCCTAGGTTCGGCTGCCGAATCAGCTCGAGGTGCTCCTGGTTCACGATGCCGAGACGGACAAGGCTAGTGCGGCTATGGATGTCAATGTGGGTAACTTCAGCGATGAAGAGGATATGAGTGGCATGGTAAGAGCACCCGAAGACATAACGGAACAGTAAAATGCTGACTTTCTACAGGCCCACGCAGTCGAGCATCTTTTGTTCATGGGAACAAAGAAGGTATGAGATACTTTCACTTTTCTAGGATGTTGTTGGTGGGGTGCAGGGGGAGCTTCATCCCAGATGGGAATCACTTTTCAGCCCCCATCCACCCCGCCAAACTTTGGAACCACGGTTAACTTCATAACAGTATCCAGTGGAAAATGCCTACTCCCAGTACCTTTCTTCGCACTCCGGAAGCTCTAACGCATATACCGGCGCTACTTCTACAAACTACTATTTCGAAGTTGCAGCAAAGAAGTCCGAGGATGCCGCCCGGGACGAGGCTTCTCCATTATACGGAGCTCTGGACCGATTCGCGCAATTTTTCATTGATCCCCTCTTTCTTTCGTCAACCTTGGACCGAGAGCTACGAGCAGTCGATTCGGAGAACAAGAAGAACTTGCAAAGCGACCAATGGCGATTACATCAACTCGAGAAGTCCTTATCAAACCCAAAACATCCATATTGTCACTTTTCTACGGGTAATTTGGAAATCTTGAAGACGCAGCCCGAGGCCCGAGGCATCGATGTTCGCCAAAAGTTCATGGATTTCCACGAGAAGCATTATTCAGCCAACCGTATGAAGCTTGTCATTTTGGGAAGGGAGCCTTTGGATGTCTTGGAAGGATGGGCCGCAGATCTTTTCGCCGGGGTTCGGAACAAGAGCTTGCCGCAAAATCGCTGGGAGGACGAAGTTCCATTTGGACCGGATGACCTTTTGACTCAGTGCTTTGCAAAACCGGTGATGGATTCACGACAACTGGATCTCTCGTTTCCATTCATAGACGAAGAATTTCTATTTGAGTCGCAACCGAGTCGGTATATCAGCCATCTGATTGGCCACGAGGGTCCTGGAAGTATCATGTCTTACATCAAGTCAAAAGGCTGGGCCAATGGGCTCAGTGCAGGTATGTTGAAATTTTCCTAGTGTATGGTTATAGTCTTGGCAGCCAAAGCGGAGAATGTCACTGGTTTGACTCAAGTGAGGAATCTCTCAATGTAATACTCATCCAGCTGCATTTTCATGTTTACACTGTGGGATGTCCGTCCCAGATTTGAAAGAAGCTAAAATATTCCCGCGCAGGCGCCTATCCCGTGTGTCCAGGCACACCCGGAATCTTCAACTGCCAAATCCGACTAACAGAAGATGGCCTGACGAATTACAAGGAGATTGTAAAGGTCTTCTTCCAATACGTCTCGCTGCTTAAGGAGACTCCACCTCAGGAATGGATCTTCCAGGAACAGAAGGGCCTCGCCGATGTGGATTTTAAGTTCAAGCAAAAGACGCCGGCCAGCCGTTTCACCAGTAAGATAAGCGCCGTCATGCAGACGCCTCTTCCTCGGGAGTGGCTTCTTAGTGGGCACAGCACGTGAGTTATCTTTTCGGGGAATTTAGGAAGTGATAATCGGGGGCTGAATTACTGACTCGCTCCTAGACTTCGGAAGTTTGACCCTGTCATGATCGAGAAAGGCCTGCACTGCCTGAGACCAGATAACTTCCGAATGACTGTAGTGTCACAAAAGTTTCCGGGAACATGGAAGTCGAAAGAGAAATGGTACGGGACTGAGTACACCTACGAGAAAATCCCTGCCGACTTCCTTGCCGAAATTCGACAGGCTGCAAACAGTTCAATCAAGAATCGGTTGATGGAATTGCACCTACCACACGAAAATCAGTTCATCCCCACGAAGCTCGAGGTTGAGAAGAAGGATATCAAGGAGCCAGCGCTCTCCCCTAAGCTTATTCGAAATGACGACCTCGTTCGGACTTGGTTCAAGAAGGACGATCAATTTTGGGTGCCCAAAGCTAACCTCTTCGTCAACTGCCGGAACACCCTACCTAATGCAACAGCCGAGAACAGTCTGAAGGCAAGACTGTACACCGATATGGTTCGAGATGCCTTGGAGGAGTATTCATACGATGCTGAGCTGGCGGGATTAGACTACTCGGTATCTGCTCACTCAATGGGCATTGAGATTGCGGTGTCGGGCTACAACGACAAATTATCTGTGCTGCTAGAGAAGGTTTTGCTCACTATGCGGGATCTAGATATTAAGGAGGATCGTTTCGAGATCATCAAAGAAAGAGTTCTACGTGGCCTCAAAAACTGGGATTTCCAGCAACCATACAATCAGGTCGGCGACTTCACCAGGTGGCTAAATAGCGAAAAGGGGTATACGAACGAGCAGATCCTAGCCGAGCTGCATCACCTAACTGCGGTCGATATCCAACAATTCTACCCCCATCTCCTACGACAGATGCACATCGAGACCTTTGTACATGGAAACTTGTACAAGGAGGATGCTCTGAAATTGAGCGACCTGATCGAGAGCTTTTTGAAGCCTCGCCCGCTCCCACAAACTCAATGGCCCATCGCCCGACAATTGATCTTCCCGCCCGGCAGTAACTTCGTTTTCCAGAAAACTCTAAAGGATCCAGCAAATGTTAACCACTGCATTGAATACCTACTTTACGTTGGCGACAAGTCCATCCGGTCTTTGCGTGCAAAGACCCTCCTGCTCGATCAAATGACGCATGAACCGGCCTTCGATCAGCTTAGGACGAAGGAGCAGCTTGGATACGTCGTGTTCACTGGCGCTCGACCAACTTCTACGACCATTGGCTTCCGCTTCATCATCCAGAGCGAGAAGACGCCGCAGTACTTGGAGTCGAGAATCGACAACTTTCTTTGCAGCTGGGCTGAGACGATGGAACAGATGTCTGACGCGGAGTTCGAGGGCCACAAGAGGAGCTTGATCACAAAGCGACTGGAGAAGTTGAAGAATCTGGATCAGGAGTCGGGTCGCCTGTGGTCATACATTGACAGCGAGTACCTTGATTTTGAGCTCGGTAAGTCGATTTATATACATTGTTTTATTCTGGCTAATTCCTTGTAGTTCACCACGACGCTGCAAACGTCAAGGTGCTCACCAAGGCCGACATGATCGACTTCTATCAAAACTTCATCCACCCTTCTTCACCAGCGCGATCAAAGCTAGCGATCCACATGACTGCTCAGTCATCGACCCCAACTGACACATCTCCGGTCAAGAAAGCCGTTGGCAAGGGCCTGAAAGCCATAGGTCTCAACAAGGACCACAAGGACGAGGAAGATGGAGAGGCTACGAGCGTTAAGGTAGAAGGCAACGGCACAACACCGTACACCATCACCGACGTCCGGGAGTTCAAGTCCATGCTCCAGGTCAGCGCTGGCCCCCAGCCCGTAAAGCACATCAGCGAGTTCGAGGACCTGGACGCAAAGCTATGATTGAGCGTAGTCTTGAAGTGAATGCCTTAATACCTTTCATTCTATTCTTCTATCTCTTTATTACGCCGTTGCTTTTCGAAGCGAGCGGTGGGAGAGCGCTTCGACTTCGACTATTAAATAAAAAAACTGCATTTGCATGGCATTGGGTGGTGTGGATATGTTCTCTCGATTGGGCGGGCTGCATTCTTGCAAGGTCAAAATCCGACAAACCTTTTTACTGTTCACGAGAAAGACGATGCATGATTTCGATGCGAAAAAGACTCATTGCCGGAGTCGGTGGCTTGGGTCGTTTTTGGTTTGGTTGGGGTTTGGTAGATCAGATTTGGCGGGCGGGCGGGCTGGACGCGATGTCTTTTTTCTTGTAAGGGACCTAAGATTAACTTTCACGCGGGTGTGGAGAGGAAGGATGGCATTGTAGATACCCGAATCGAGCACTGCCGTGAATACAGTTTCCATGGTTCTCTATCTTTTTCTTTCGTGTTTGGTGTGTTGTGTTGTGTTTCCTTTCTCGCTTGCTTCTGTTCATGACGGGCTGTAAGATTACGGTAAGGTAAAGGTTGTGTTTGTGTCCCTTGAAGAGCAAGGGCAGGGCAGGGCTGGGCTGGCTCGAGATGAGATGAGGCTGGCTCGTGTGAGGCTGATGGCTGACTAGCTGTGCGGAAATCGGAAAAGGTGGTGGGACAAGGAATGTGAGGTGTACTTTCCCTTCTTGTGGTGAGTAGGTAACCGAGGAGGTGGAGGGGAGTATCTGTAAGGGGTTGGGGTGAGAGTTGGGTGATAGCTGGCTTTAGGGGCGAAAGGGTGAAGAAGAGTGGGGGGCGGAGAAGAGAGTGGTGGGCGAAGAAGAGGGGGAAGAGAGGAGGTGGAGGAATTGCAGACAGGGAGGTGGTGGTGG
>Ga0302325_10017434_pt1 | contig 15182 bp, 18 predicted proteins | sample Palsa_T0_2_FD_201948 | JGI IMG/M metagenome (GOLD analysis project Ga0302325, IMG submission 201948) | Peat permafrost microbial communities from Stordalen Mire near Abisko, Sweden - Palsa_T0_2 | ecosystem: Environmental > Terrestrial > Soil > Palsa > Peat permafrost | place: Sweden: Abisko... | reverse complement strand
TTTGTGTGGGATGGTCGCCGTGTTCGACGTTGCAGACCCAAACCGCGTGGTGGCCGCCGCCATTCCAATGCTTTTTGCCTTCGCGGTGGAGAATGGCGATAGCTTCCCAACCCGTGCCGGGGCGGTCCCCTGTGAATTGCGGTGCACCGTTGGGCTTGTGCCACACCCCGAGGCGAACTAAAGGGACGCCGGTTCTTTCAAGCTCGGCCGCATGCTGCCACGCGCACGACATGACGACCCAGCGCTTCGCCTGCGCGACGGCGTTCCCGCAGAACTCAATGAACTGCTTTTCCGAAAGGCTGTCGAAGTCGACTAGCGAAACGGACTGACCGCGCCTGGTAGTGCGGGCGCCCTTGTGCGTCTTTGGATTGTACGGCGGATCAGTGATAATAGCGTCCACCTCATCAAGCTTCGGCATTTCGATGAAAGCGTCCCCGAGAATAAGGGTTGCCTGTCCGATTTGTATTTTGTGGCTCATGGCTCACGCTCCGGCAATCGACTCCCACTCGTCGTCACGCAGCCCGAAGAAGCCGCTGGCATAACGTGCTTCGCGGTCGCGCGCTTCGAGCATTCGTATCCAGGCGCGCAGCATAGCGCGGCGGATAAAAACCCTGCGACCGATGTTAAACACGGGCAGGGGAGGCATTTCCGGCAGCTTGCCGGCCAGAATGTTGTGAAGCTGCGCGCGCGAACAACGCAGGTCGCGCGCGGCCTCGGCCAGTGTAAGGAGGCGGAGCGAATCGGGTGGCGCGTCATCGGCATCGCCCGGCCGAGTTGGGGTAATCATGACCGCGCCCTCTGGAGGACGACGCTGCCTCCCTGGCATGTCGCCTCCTGCCACTCGGCGGCCAGTTGAGTAGCGCCAAATGGCGTCAGGGTGAAGTTGGTTGCGGCACAGCCATTGCCGTTCGTGCCGATGGTCTTATCGACGTGGAAGCGGATGGAGCCCTTCTCCACTGTGCCGGAGAGAATCGCGGATGCCGGGTTCATCTGGTTTAAGACGGCGGCGGCTGTGTTGCCTCGTTCCTGCGGCGTCATCAACGGCGCCAGGTTCTCGCAGGTTAGGGTCGAATAGCCCGCGAAGTGAGTTGGGTCCGTTGGGCGGATCTCAATCCTCAGCGTGCAGAGGCCTCGGCCGGTAATTCCCGTCTTGCCCTGCCAGATGCCCGAGAGATTGGCCGGCGACGCCGGTGCTCCAGCGGGGCGCGCCTGCGCAAGTTGTTGCGCCGCACGGATGGCCTGCTGCTGGTAATAGGCCGCCTGCATGGCGTAGTTGGCGGCCAGGCGAACGATATAGTACGCCACGGCCAGGGCGATACAGATCCATAGAAACTTGCGTTGTTGCGCTGTGAGGTTCATGAGGTCATCTCCTTGGAGGTTTTCGATTCAGAGGTTGCGGCGCCGCCGTCAGGCGCGAAGGCGCGCGCTATATGCGACACCGCTGCCTGCCGGAGATCGGGGGACAGATTCTTCGGGAAGCTCGCCATATGGACCGTGGCCAGCTCCTCCTCGGTCGCGCGATTCTCGGCCAGCTTCGCGATAATGGGGCCTGCGAACCGCATGTCCATGATGTTTCGGATGTATTCCCATGCCTTGTACCACCCGATGAAATTCTTCATGGCAAGCGCCAGGGCTGCCAATTGCAGATAGAGCACGAGCCCGGACTGAAAGATGAACATATGTCCCAGGATCGTGGCCGCTATCAGCACCACAACTGGCTCTAACACGATGCGGCAAAACCAGAAGCTATTGCCCTTCGGCAGGAGATAAAAGAAGGGCAGGGGCGGCCCTTCGAACTCACTGTTGGTCTCCCGCGACATATCAATCATCCGTCGGTAGAGGCGAATGCCGTGTATGAAGGACAGCAGGAAGTAGAGTTTCGCCAACGAGCCGATGTCAAACAATCCAGGGGGCAGTTGTATATGCACGAACGGAATCATCGAAACGACGCTGGCCGTCACTGCCGAAAGCACCGGCAAAACGATCATCATCATGGTGGAGAAGAACACCACCGGCACCGGGAAATACCGTGTGCCATGCGATGGGCGAAGGATTAGCTCGACCGGGCGGCAGATCACGCTGCAAAGATTCTCGACCACATTCATGGCCGTATCCTGCAGGCGGTTGATATCGAGCGCGCCGGATTGACCGGCTTTGTCAGTAATCATGGGTTTGTCCTCTATATCTCGCGCGAGAAAAGCACGCGCAGATAGTTGTTTCCTTTCGGGTTCGTTTTTGTTTTGGTTGCCTCAAAGATTTTTCCGCCCTGGTAGACAATCGCCTCGGCGTAGGGATTGCGGCCGTCAGGCTTCAGGAGGCGGGTGAATTCGACAGGCTCGACGATGTGGGTGAGCTGCTGCGATCCGCCTACGCTCGCGTGCGCGTGACTGGCGTCGCCCCCGGCGTGATAGCTGTCGAGGTAGCGATGTTCCTTGCCTATTTGGTCGGCTGCATAATTGCAGGTATCAACGTCGTTCTGCTGGAGAAATATCTTAAGTGCGAGATTGCCAAGAAACGATTTGGTCTTGGAGCCGGGCTGGTCCTCTCCGAGTTCTTCCGAGAGGTTCAGGATATTCTGCGTCAGGCATACGACGGCGACGCGGCTTCCACTGCAAGTCTGCTGAAAAAAGTTATCGCGCCGCGTCACGAAATATTGAAACTCGTCCTGCCACAAGAAAACTGGATTCGGCGATTCCGAAAGGTTTCTCCTGAGCCACGCCCGCTGAAAAATCAGCTTCAGGATGATGTTGATCAAACGGCCGGTTTCGTGGCCGTATTCCAACAGTGGAAAATCGCAGATGACAATCTTGCCTTCATGCGTCGTCATCGATGGCGTGAAGGAGCACGTGCCGCTGCAAAACAAGCGGTTGAACGGATTGAACAGAAACTTGTCGGCCATCCCGGACCACGTCATCTCCAGTGACGACCGTGGGCGTTCATCGAATGCCGGCCACTTCCGGAAGATGTATTGCGTCGCGAAGTCGAGATCGCTCCATTGGTCTGGCGTCAGCGACTCTTTTCGATCCTTGATGGACGCGATCAGCTGAGCGCAATAGGACTCGTTTTGCCAGGCCGCTTCCTCATGTTCCTGGGGACGCGAGGGAAGCGACTTGATGACCCGGTCGATATTGGCGATCGAGATGCGCTCCCCCGCCAGGTCGAGCAGCTTAATGACATTGCGCATCAGCTGCTCATTGCCGCGCTCCCAGAATGGGTCGTGACCGTGCCCCACTTCTTTCTTGCCGATGGAAACGAGGGTCGAGAAGAAGTCGATGATGCTCTCCATGTCCCCGGCTCCGCGGCCTTTGCGCGTGAATTCGTAATGCAGTGGGTCGAAGCAGTGACCTGATTCGGCATTGAAGACGATAAGATCCTCCTCGCGGCCGCAGGCCTTCGCATAGCCAATCCAGTTCTGCGTTTCCTCGGCTTTCGCAGTCAATACAAGGCCGCCAGATTGCGGCGTTTGCAACAGACCGAAAGCCAGCTGCTTACCTACTGCGGAGCTCTTCCCTGAACGCGGAGATCCCGTCGCCACGATCCCCTGAAAGGTCTCGGAAACGCGCAGATGGTCAGAGTCCGAAAGCGACAATATTGGTCTGTCAAGAATGTCGTCGTGGTTTGCCATGGCTACCTCGTTGTCGCGTCGAGCTTCCTTGCTTTCGGGGTCAGCAGAACCAGTCCAAGGCCGTCATAATTGATTGACAGAAGCACCTGGCCTCTGCGGTTCATGCTCAACGAGGGGGTCTTGCGCGTGAACTGATCCGTTACGACGTGTATGGATTGCTCTTCTTGGGAAAAAAGGTCGAGGTATCCGTCCGGGTTGATTGAAGTGAGAAGGCCGGCTTCTGTGTAGACCGTCGTGACGCCATAATCCGGGTCACCTATAACGACCAGCAGTGGCCGACAGTCGGAACCGAAATAAATCAGGCGATAGGCAGCATCAATGGCGACCCGGAGGAATGGAAGATCCGCGGTGTAGCCTCGACCCCTGAGCGGCGGGTCATAGCGATAGGATGCGATGCGCGGGCTTTGTGCCGCGCTCCACCGAACGGGAAGGGGGAACTTCGGAAGTGGGCATGTCTTTTCCGGTTTTCCTTTTCCGTGAAAGAAAGACGGTTCGGTTTGCTCGCTGACAAATCGTCCGTCATTCGCCAGGTCGAAATCGACCGGGTTTAGAAAGGGCTTAAGAACAAGATGATTGTCGAGAAAGACGCCCCTCACAACGCTACGAAAACTTGAATCCGGCGGCTGCTCGCTGAAGTTCGCCTCAAAGGCGACTTGCCCCAGGTTGTTTATGGCGATTTTCGCGTCCAGGGGAATGGCATTGATGTAATGGCCGTCAATAACGTCTCCAGTCCGCGCGACAATGCCTCTCGCTGTAAAAAGCGCCTCTTGCTCAGTGGGACTATTCCAGTGCGCAATGAAGGCGAAGTCGCCTTGGTCGTTCAGAGCTACGCTGCCGAAGATGGTGTCTGGCGTGAATGTGTGTCCATCGATAGTCATGCCGGGTTCCACGACGGAACGGAAGTCAAAGGCGGGGGCTGATGCTTCCGGTTGCGTGGTTTGCTGGCCCTCGACTGTCGGTGATAGCAGTAACGCGGCGCTAATAAACAACTGCATGATGTTCTTCATAAACCCTCCTTTTGGGTTGGTTTGTTTTCCGACACAATTCGAGCGCCTTCCAGCCTGCGAGGGCGATGGCGGGGAGTTGGCGAGAAGCAGCGGCATGCGGGACTTACCCGCCGTCCTTTTACGACAACCTCGTAATGTAAATGGGGCGCAGTACTGCGTCCGCTGGTGCCGACCCTCCCGATGATCTGTCCGCCCCTCACGTACAAGCCGGGGCGAATTCCAGGAGCAAAGCCATCCAAATGCGCGTACGCGGAGGAATAAGTGGCGCTGTGCCGAATGCGGAGGTAGTTCCCGTAAGATCCCTTCCGACCGGCTTCCTGGATAACGCCGCTTCCTGTCGCATAGACCGGCGTGCCCAACGGTGCGGCGAAATCGACTCCCCAATGCATTGCACAGTGTCCGAGAAGAGGGTGCATCCGCATACCGTAGGTCGAGCTGATCCGCGTGCCGTCAACAAGCGGCGCATTCGTCAGCAGGGGTTGTTGAATGGTGCTTGCTTTCGGGTCTTCAAACACAGAGCACGTGCAAGTCGTCGTAATCTCCACCGGCCGGGCATATGCGCTAATTGGTAACAACAGCGCCAGCAACGCGACGGCACCAACAATTGCCGCCGCTCCTGAATCGCTGGCGTCCTTATAAAGGCTGGCCAGGGACTCCGGCTCGTCGTCGATGGAGAACTCAATCGAGTGAGTGCTCTGGCATGCGTCGCAAGCCACGATGTAGACGACCTGAGGGGTTTCGAGTTCTATGCGCTCCCGGATGCGCGCCTTCGCAAGCAGTTCGACTGCGGAAACAGACTGTAGACGTTCACACAACATGCTGCCCTCCTTTTGGGCACACTTCGATTCGTCGCCCCATGTTGGGACTTGGCTCTCGCCATTCACTTTTTGGGGTTGTTGTCCGGACCTCAACACGCTAAAAGGAAGGCAATTAGAGTACCGAGGCGAAAACGGCCCTTTGGGCTGTACAAATCTAATCTTATTTCCGTCTGCGCGTGGCAGAGCATTAGTTTTTGGTCGCGCTCTGGTGGTGGGGCGTTTCCAAAAGCACCAAAGCCGTCCGGTGCTGCAAGAACTGCTGTACAAAGCTAATCTTTAATGAGTGGGAGTCGGCGATGGTTCACATTGAACACGACGAATCTGGCCATGTCCTGATAATCGTCTCGGAATCAATAACTGATCCAACGCAAATCGATGATATTCGTCGCGTGATGAAAGCGCTCGAGATTCATCGTGCGATTCTGCGAGACGTAGTCAGCAACGACTTCGATCCTCGTGAGGAGGCGATTGCAAAATTTGACGAGGTAGTATGGGAGTGCTTTTTTCTCGACGCGGTCATGCTGATTCCGCGCATCTCTCCGTTGTTAGAAGCGCTTAGCTTTCGTGCGCGTTTTGTCTTTTGGCTGGTGGCGTCCGGGGTTCCCTTTTTCGCTTTCGATAGGCCAGAACTTACGCAGGAATCGCTCATAGCTGAGATACGGAGGACGGGGGAGCCCATCCCGCAAGATTCTTTGGATTTTGCAGTGAAGAATGCAAGGCGCTTTGCAAAGTCCAGAAGCATCCGTAAAGGTTTAACTGCGGCAAAGGAGCGGGGCACGACACTTGGCAACCCACGCATCGTTGACGCGCGAGCCAAGGCCCACGAAGCGTATCTATCTGCGAGGCCGTCGAAAGAGACTTTTGAACTGATGCAGACGTTGAAGCGGGAGGGAAAGAGTCTGAGGGAAATTGCGCGTGCGCTCAACGAGCGTAATATAAAGCCGCCCCGTGGGCGGCAATGGTATGGCAGCAGTGTCAGGAATCAGCTCAAGTGACGCCTTTTCCGCCGCCATCGCGCTTCTCGCATGAAGTGCGAAACCTCGCTTTATGTGCACTCCGTCGGGCGCGCTCTGTCACGGTCTCAATGACGAGGGCTTCACTGGTTTGAAGGTCCCTGTTCCGCCAGTGAATAGGTTTCAGCTTGGGCTTGTTGTCTTGTCTTTTCAATTCCTCCAAATACGCAACTTGCGTTTTTGAAAGTGGAGGCTGGGTGTCATCCGACGAACTGGACACAGTGGAGCCTGAAGATGGTTGAGAAAACTTGGCGGAGCCTACCCGAAGGAGCGTCGCCACGCAAGCAACCGTTTTATAGCGGTTGAACTCTGCTGCTCGGCAAAAGACGTGGGCAAGCTCTTTCGACGTTCGGTGATTGGCTTGCTAGTGGCATTAATGCCATGCCATTTCTCGACTTCATCAGCAAGAATCGTCAGACATTTCAGCAAGAGCCTGTTGCTAAAAAAACACAAGAGCAAAAACCGGACACGGCGAAGGAAATGTACACCCGGCAATCGGCCCAGGAAAAGGTAAATCAAAAGCCGCTGGAGCAACTGCCGCAAGAACAAAAGGCGGAGCTGGCGGAGGTTAAAGCGAGGCTGGAGAAAGCCACACAGCACATCGGCCAGAACGCCCCCGCGTCTTCGCCAAGTCCGCCCGACAGCGCTAGCACTCCGCAACCCATGCGCCAGAACATGACGGGCCAGGATAAGGCTGCACCGGCTTTGAGTCCGACGAGCGCGCAGGCAGGCCAGCCCGCAACCGAGAAAAACGCGCCAGAGCCGTCAAACGAGTCGCAGGCGAAAACGCCGGAGAAGGCTGCGGGACGTACGCAGCAGACCTTGCCGCGCCCAAGAGCCTCCTGGGAGCGCTAAGCCGTGCCGAGCATTCTGTTTATATCGGCCTCAACCTTGTCGCACATGCGGCGAATCGCCGCCGCCTCATCGGGGGCGATAGACTCGCCGGGCGCATGCGGCATGGCGTCGAACCGGTCGAGCTGGCGGCGGGTACGCTCGATGAATGACAAGCCCTCGGCGAAGGTCATTGTGCCGGTGGGTTCCGAAAAACCGATAACGCAGGGCGCTGGCATAACACCTCTCTTCTTTGCGAACGGGTGGCAGGTTTCAGGTTCGGCCAAATACTACCGGAAACGCCACTCACCGGCAATCGAATTTGGAGCCTCGGACGGGCCGGTAATGAGGGCGGCCGTGGCGGTCGCTGTGATGAAAGGAGCAATGAAATGGGGTTGCTGGATTGGGTGAAGAACCGCGAGGCTTCGAGGAGCAACGCTCGCAAAACGGAAGAGCGGGCATCCCGTGCCGCTCAGAGCATGTCGGAGAGGTGGGACAACGAGAATGCGCGAGCGTTCCTCGATTTTAAAAATAAAGCCATTCGGGAACTTGAACGAAAGGATGCCAAACAACCTCAGGTCGATCGGAGGGAGCCGGGTAGGGAAGAGAGCCAGAAACCGTCCCGGACGCAACCGAAATATGCCGACTTATTTGATCGCGTACCGAACACCGAAGCAGGTCTTAAGAGAGCCGAGGCACTATTTGACATGACTTTGGTGGTGCAACACATCGCACGCGATCCTGACCCCAATGTCGGCAAATACAAAGGGGATTTTGAACGAGCCGTAAGCGGAATGAGGGAGACGTGCGGATTCGAAGTCCGCGATCAGCATGCCGAGAAAACCCAGACGGATTCCATGACGCGAGATGCCGGAATGCAACACGAGCGAGCAAGTTCACAACAGCCTGGCAGGGGCCGGAACTGGGAGCGATGACGATGGTTTGCCAGTTGATTTTTCAGGAGCGTCCAGAGTGTTCGCGACGGACGAAATTCTCTCGCCCCGCCCGTACTTCATCCGCAATCCCAAATTGCGGACGCGCATGGCCCGCGTGTCATTGCTGTAGACAAAACCTGCAAGCTGCGAAAACCGCCGGCAGGCGGCCTAGCTCTGATAGGGGACCAGTCTATGCACTTTATGGCTCAGATTGACGCATCTTATGAAGCCACTGATAGGCATTTTCATAGTTCGGAGTTTTATGTTGATCAATACACGTTTTAGTTGTATTGCAGTCATGAGGCTCAACCCGTAGGTGCTGGTGATGATTTTCGCTAATCACATCATGAACGGTAAGGCCGCGAAGGATTACTACTCGCAGCATCTTTCGCCGGGGGACTATTTCGCCAAAGACGCCACCGAGATGAAAGGGATATGGCACGGGCGTGGCTCCGAGATGCTTGGGCTCTCGGGCGAAGTCAGGCAGGAGGATTATTACCGGCTGTGCGACAACATCAACCCGGCGACCGGCGAGCAGCTCACGGCCCGTACAAAGGACGCCCGCCGCGTCCTGACGGATTTCACGTTTGACGCGCCGAAATCGGCAAGCCTGGCTTACGAGATTGGCGGCGACGAACGCGTCCTCGACGCCTTCCGCGATTCGGTGCGGGAAACGATGGCCGAAATGGAGTCCGCGGCTCAGGGGCGCGTCCGCAAGAACGGAAGCGATACGGACAGATATACCCGCTCCATGATATGGAGCGAGCACATTCACAGGACCAGTCGCCCTGTGGATGGTGTCCCGGATTGCCAATTGCATTGCCACGCCACGGTTTTCAATGCGACGTTCGACGATGTTGAAGGCCGTTGGAAAGCGATACAGCTTGGCGAGATTTTCCGCGACAAGGGGTATTACCAGGCCGCGTTTCATGCCCGCCTTTCCTGGAAACTTTCGGAATTAGGTTACGGCATTAAGAAGGACGGCAACAGCTTCAGCCTGGCCGGAATCGAGCGCTCCACGGTAGAGAAATTCTCCCGGCGCACCGCCATTATCGAAGCCGAGGCGGAACGATTGGGGATTGAAGACGAAGCTGCCAAAAGCCAGCTCGGGCGGAAGACCCGCGAGAAAAAAAGCAGGACGCCGATAAGCATGTCCGAGCTGCGAAAGGAATGGGACAGCCGCCTGACGCCGGAAGAACGCCTGGCAATCAAAACAGCAGGAACGGGACGGGTCAAGGGCGATGATGCGATAACGCCGGAGCAGGCCAAAGAATTCGCACTGGAGCATTCGTTTCAGAATTCCTCCGCCGTGTCTGACAAAAGGCTCAAAGCCGAGGCGCTGACCTACGCCGTGGGCTCCATCAAGCCCGAAGATGTCGCCGATATAGCCCAGCACCCGGAGGTCATCGCCGAAATGCGCGACGGGCAATTAATGGCCACGACGAAAACCGTGCTGCGCGATGAAGTGGCGATGCTCCAGTTCGCACAAGACGGGCAGCGGAAGTTCAGCCCGTTAGTGGAGAGGCTCGATGATAACGCGCTCGCCGGGCTTTCGGAGGAGCAAAAGAAAGCCGCGGTGCATGTGCTGAGGAGCCGCGATACTGTGACCGGTGTCGTAGGCAAGGCGGGCACAGGAAAGACCCGGATGATGCGCGCGACGATTGACGCTATTCACGGGGAATCGGGGCAGAAGGTCTTTGTGTTTGCGCCGTCGTCGCAGGCTTCAAGAGGTGTGCTGAAGAGGGAAGGATTTAAGGACGCCCAAACGTTAGAGACGCTTCTCACAAACGAAAAACTCCAGGCGAAGACGCGAGGGCAGGTGCTGTGGGTGGACGAGGCCGGGCTTGTTTCCAGCGAAGACATGCGCCGTCTGATGGATGTCGCAAAAGAGAACGGCAACCGCGTCATTCTCTCCGGCGATTACACGCAGCATTCGAGTGTCGAAGCCGGAGACGCATTCCGGCTTTTGGAAAAGGAAGCGGGCGTCAGGCTCGCGCGGCTTACCAAGATTCGCAGGCAGACCGTGCCCGGCTATAAAAAGGCCGTTGAAGCGATTGCGCAAGGGACGGGGAGGGCCGCGCAAAAGGGATTCGATGCGCTCGACAAAATGGGTTGGATTGTTGAGGCGAGCGGAGAAGAGCGCCATCGTTTGCTCGTCGCCGATTACCTGAAGGCCCAGGAAGAAGGCGCATCGGCGCTCATCATCGCGCCTACCCATTCGGAAGGCCAAAAAATCACCGACGAATTGCGCCGCGCGCTGAAAGAACGCGGGGCGCTGGGCAAGGAGCGGGAATTCATCGCCCGGCGTTCTGTTGGGTGGACAACCGCGCAAAAGTCCGACCCGCGTAATTACGAAGCCGGAACAATGGTGGTCGAGTTTCACCAGAATGCAAAAGGCTTCACGCGCGGCGACAAGGCCGTGGTGAAGCGCGGCGCGGGAGGGTTGGTACTGCAAAAACAGGACGGCTCGGAAGCTCCGCTTCCGCTCGCGCAGGCGAAGCGATTCGAGGTTTACCGGACGCGAGAGATTGCTATCGCCAAAGGCGACCGCATTCGCATCACCAAAAACGGCGAAGCGAAGGTAGAGGGGCAGACAAAAGGCGCGCGGCTTAATAACGGCGACATCTTCACGGTCGAGGGCTTTAGCAAAGAGGGCGATATCCGACTGGAGAACGGCAAGCTATTGCCGAAGGACTGGGGTCATATGAGCCTCGGGTACGTGGATACGAGCTATGCGAGCCAGGGCAAAACCGTTGACCGCGTTTTTATCGCGACCGGCGACGAATCGCTTCCGGCCGTGGGCCAGCAGCAATGGTATGTCAGCGCTTCCCGTGGGCGGGAAATGGCCAAGGTCTATGTCGATTCGAAAGAGGACGTGCGCGGCGCGATTGCGCGCACTGGACAACGACTCTCCGCTGTCGAATTGACGCATACGAAGCTTCGGGATTCATGGAAGAAGCGCTTCGCGCAATCGCTGGAGCGTAATCGGGTCGCGCGGTTTCTTAAAGTACGCGCCAATGCCATCGCAGAGCATTGGCGCAGACGGGATGGTTTGACCCATGCCTGAGAAAAAAGGCCGGTTCATTGACAAGATTCTCGATGGAAAAGGCCCAGGCGCCGACGACGGAGGAAGTTTCACCAGTGAACGCCAGCACACCGCCCAGGCGTTCAACCTGCATGTGGAACGCAAGGACGGAAGGTCGGCGGAGGGTTTCCCCTGGTCGCATTACGCGGGCTACCGGTGGACGGACGAGGGCAGCTTCGAGCGCCTCGTCGTAATCTTCGGCGCGCGCGCCGTGGAAATCGAAGGCAATAACCTTGGCCTCCTGATAAACGAAATCCGCGAAGGCCAGCTAAACGGCGTGCGGGAACTTGCAAGCGAGCAGGCGCAATTGCAGAGGCGCGCAAACGAAGGCAATCCGCTGGTCATTACCGGCGTGAAGACGTACCCGGAATTTGAGGACATCTTGAAAGAAATTAAAGGAGACGACGAACATGAAACTCGACATACTCGACGATTTGAAAGATGAGGAATTGCAGGCGGCCATCGAATACGCGGGAGGGCTGCTGAAAAAGCGCGACCAGGAGCGCAAGGCGAAAGCCATAAGCGATGCGCGCGCGATTCTTGAGGCTGCCGGATTGAACCTGCGCGACGTGGCCTCCAAGGGCAAGAACGGGAAGGCTGGCAAGGGCCCCGTCTATCGCAGCGGTCACCAGTATCAGCATCCGACAAAGAAGGAGCTGGTGTGGACGGCCAAGGGCCAGAAGCCCAACTGGCTACGCGAGCTTGAGGCCGAAGGCGCAAAAGCCATTGAGACGGCGGACGCGCGGTAGCGGCTGCCGCATGACCCAGCTTTGAGAGTTCAGGAGAACATCATGAAAACGAGCATTACCTTCACCGGGCGGATTGGCTCCGCCCTCGCATTGCTTGCATTGTCTGTTTTGGCCCCGCCAAAGGCAAGAGCCTCGCAGACCATCATTACCGTCAACGGGACGCTGAACGGCGGGAACGATTATCTCGGAGTGTTCGGCATGGGCAGGAATCTTCCTGCCGGAACGCCGTACATGCTGGTTTACACGATCGACGACACAAAGGGGGAGGCGATTGTGTCGAGGCAATGCCCAAGCGCCGGCTCCGGCATCGCCGGGATTCACGAAGCCTCTCCGGTGACGGCGGTGCTCACCATCGGCGAGAAGTCCTACGTGTTCGGGCGCAGGAAGGATGCGCATTCGACCGTCTGGCGCACTATTGCGAACGGCTGCTCCAGCAGTGAAATCGGCGTTGAAATAACCGAGGGTCAGGCGCCGCTTGCGATGGGCGTGCGCACGCGAGTACGCCCGCTAACGACGCGGACACTTACGCAGGACGGCGAATGGAGATCCGCGCTCTCGCTTACGAACGTCTATGCGCCAAACACGTACAACCAGTTCGTCATCATGCAGCCGGGCAACTACGCGGGCGGGGCGGAGAGCTATCTTTCAGTGACCAGCCTTACCGTCAGCGGAGCCGGAAAAGGCGGGATGATGAAAACCTCAGCGGGTCCAGCCGGCTGTGGCCTGCCATCCGGCGTCTGGTGGCTGGCGGCCCTCGCGCTCGCGGGCTTCTCTATCCGTTTCGCCTCGCCGGCACGCCCGGAGGCCCTGAGACGGAGATTCGCTGCGAAATCATGGCCGTCACAATGACGGCCCGACGTTAACGGTGTTTTAATCTTTGCCCCGTATAATGCGTGTGTTGTAAACCGTGCGGGACGAAACAGTGCAGAAAAACAAGCAAGGCTTCACGCTGATCGAGCTATCAATAGTGTTAGTTATCATAGGGTTAATAATCGGGGGCGTGCTTGTCGGTCAGGACTTGATCAAGGCCGCGCAGGCACGCGCCACCGTGACCCAGCTTGAGCGTTACAACACAGCAGTGCACACGTTCGAGCTCAAGTTCAACTGCCTTCCCGGCGATTGCGCCAACGCGGCGAGTTTTGGGTTTCCGCCAAGAGGAACAGCCGAAGGAGAGGGCGATGGCAACGGGGTAATAGAAGGGCATAATTGCAACGGAGGTTTCTTAGGTTCCGTGGAAAGCTGTGGGGAAACTGCTTTGTTCTGGGAGGATTTAAGTCAGGCAAATCTGATAGAAGGACTTTTCAATACGGCCAGCGCCATCACTTACCTAGGCCCTGTAACAGGATCAGCCCTTAATGCGTATTTCCCGCAAGCAAAGCTCGGGGGAGGCAACTACATTTACGTGTGGAGCGGCGGCGTTGGCAGCGACAATGGCAGCGCCGATAATGGCCTCAACTACTTTGGCATATCGCCTATCAGCCAGATGACAGGATATATTCGCTCCGAAGCGGGATTAACGGTTGGGCAAGCCTATAGCATTGACACCAAGATTGATGACGGATTGCCGCAATCCGGGAATGTGACGGCGCTTTACGACAACTACAATGTTCCTGGGAGTGGGAGCATCGGCTGGGCGGCGGGCGGGGGGCTCTTCGGAGCAAGCACTCCGTACCCTTACAACCCGACCACGGCGGCGACGCCCTGGGCAGCCACAAACTGCTACGACAACAACAACGTCGCCGGGCCGGAAACCTATTCCATGGCGCAGAACGCCAACCAGGTCAACTGCGCGCTGAGCGTCCAGTTTCAATGACGTGCTTATGCATGGGCTTCAGCGCTCCCTCTCTTCCGCTCCTCGCGCTCTTTGTGAAGGCGTTGTGCATATAATCCTTGCGCCAGAGCCGCAGTGGCAATGACGGCGATGCGGTTTAGCGCCATTCCGGGTTCAAGAAACTGCATTGTCAAAGCCTGTGCTTTCCTGTACACTCGACCGGACTGAAAAATAACAAGGCGCGGAGCCCATGCCGGAAATCGTCACCAACGAACTGATTTACGAGGTTCTGAAGAGCGTACAGGAGCGCTTGACCCATGTGGCCGACGATATGAACGGCGTGAAGACGCGACTGACCTCGATAGATACGCGGCTCGGCCTGGTTCACACCGACATGGCGCATTTGTCCGACCGCATGGACAGAATTGAACACCGGATAGAGCGCGTTGAGACCAGACTCAATCTGAACGACCCGCGCCACTAAGAGATGCCGGGCAACCGGATTCACCGCTCTCTTTCCTCCTTCCTTTCCTCGCGCTCCTTTTGAAGCCGCTGCGCGTATAGCCCTTGCGTAAGCGCCGCAGTGGCGATGACGGCGATGCGCGTGTAGCGCCATCTTCGCTCCGGGTCTTTTACGAATTCGCCTATGACCAGCGGCGACAGCACGCCGAGCGTCTTAAGCCAGTGGCCGGTTGCACTCAGCGCCGTGCGCGGCTTGTGAAAGGCTTGGCCGTGATGGGACACGCCGGGCGGTAATGATTGTGGCATGGCTGCACTCCATGAGTTGCATGGTTCAATGGATATTCGCGGATAGGTTGTTATAGCAGATTCACGGTCGATGGCAAGAAGAGGAACATCATGTGCCGATTCCCTTTATTTTGCCGATAATAGCAGCGGCTCTCGCTCTGGCATCTTGCTCGCCTTCGCTTAGCGCGACGCCGTATTTAAAGTCCATGTCCACGGTCTGTGCGAGCAGGTATTCCAGCGTCTCAACCAGTTCCGACAGTCCGCCGTCGGCTATGTGTTCGGCGAGCCTCGCGGCGCTCGTGCCGAGCTTGCGGGCAGCGCAGCCCAAGGCGTTTGCCGCGCAAACCAGAGGTTCGATCTCCCGCTCCGGCGCGATTAGTGTCGCGAGCGGCCGTTCTCCTTGCATGATGCAGATGTCATAGCAATCGCCGTCGTCGTTATTGACGCCGATCCTGTAAGGAGGCGTCGGGCTGGGTTGGCTCGTCGAGAGACTCCCTTCGCCGGGGCAGGTGCGCGCCCGCTCCAACAGGATTGTCGAGATATCGGAGCGCCAATTGGCGTCGGGAGGCGCAAAGACGGTTTGGCATGTCTTGGGGTCGGT
>Ga0302325_10017432_pt1 | contig 15182 bp, 10 predicted proteins | sample Palsa_T0_2_FD_201948 | JGI IMG/M metagenome (GOLD analysis project Ga0302325, IMG submission 201948) | Peat permafrost microbial communities from Stordalen Mire near Abisko, Sweden - Palsa_T0_2 | ecosystem: Environmental > Terrestrial > Soil > Palsa > Peat permafrost | place: Sweden: Abisko... | reverse complement strand
AAGTTATAGTCGCCGTCCCAGTAGCCATTGCCGGGGTAGAGGTCCGCGTTGTAGAACTCCCGCACGGGGATGCCGTCGTTGGCGGGCAGCGGGAGCTTGTCGAACAGGCGATTGAAGTCGTCGAAGGAGGCGAACGTCGCCCACGTGTACGGCCAGACAGCGTCACCGACTTCGCCGCCGTTGGTCCGGATCAGGTTGATGTTGTGCGCGTCCCCCTCGGCCGAGAATACCTGTACGTCACCGAGGCCGGCCTGCTTGAGCGCCGGGACCACCTCGGCGGCAACGCCGTCGAAGACGACGAACAGCTGCTTGATCGACGGGTGGGCTTGAACGAAGGCCACGGCTGCCTGGCCGACCGGGGCCGGCTCGAAGATGATGCTCGGATCGAAATAGTCAGTGGCGATCACGGTGCCCCCGCCATGCTGCTTGAAGTAGCTGGCGATACCGTTGTCGGTATCGGTCTCCTCAGAGTTGTTGGCCAGGGTGAAGATGCCCAGATGCGCGTCGCCGCGGCTCAACAGCGTCGCCCCCGCCGCGGTGAGCTGACCCTGAAGGGGATATTCGACATTCACGATGTGGGTGATCCCCGGGTCGGTGCTGTTCACCGGGTCGGTGCTCACGCCGAACACGATCACCGGGATGTGCGATGCAGCGAGCGCCTTGAAGGCCGCGGGATCGGTCTCGACATCCTCGAAGTTGAACAGGATGCCGTCCGGGTGCAGGCTGATCGCCTCCTGAATGGCGGGCGAGAAGGCCTGGTTCTGAACATCGATCCGGGTCACCTGCCAGCCGAGCTTGGCGGCCAGCAAGTTGGTGGCATTGCCGACGCTCATGACCGCGGGATTGGTGGGGGCGATGTCGACGAACACGATGTGCTTGTGCTTAGCGATCGGGTCGGGGGTCGTCGGCCCGTGCCACGTGATCGGCGCCGTGTCGTGTGGCGCGAGGAACTGCGTGGCAGCGGTGTACGCCTGCGCTGCGGAGCCCCCCGACGAGACGCTCGCGGCTGGCGCGGCGGGGTCAGAGGTGGACGCGCTGCCGCTGGAGGAGCTCGATGATGAGCCGCAGGCTGCCACGCCGGTCGCCACGACGGCCGTGCCGATCACCGCGAGCGCACGGCCACGGCGCCACAGTCGACGCGTACTGGTCGCGAAGGTGTGTGCAGTCATGTGACTCAGTGCTCCTGTTCTCGGTCGCAACCTACGAACCGTTCGTGATCGACGTTTTCAGGCTTCGTGGAGCAGATGTGATCACACAAAACATGGGTAACACAATCGAATTAGTGAAGAACTACCCAGATGGCTACGTCGTGGCGACCCCGGCTGGCCGAGGTCATCCCAGCGGAGTGCATCGCTCGATCTGCCGGGGCTTGTGCGAGGTGGGCGCCAACGCGCTCGAGCCTCGGCGGGAGTGTCAGCCTCTGGCCCCGATTGGATCCGCTTCGACGCGCTCGTGCGCGGCTGCGTGGGCCCGAACGCGCTCGGGCGTGAGCGGAATCATGGTCACGGCCTCGACTCCGATCGCGTCGGCGACCGCGTTGGCGATCGCGGATGTCGAGCCAATCGTGGATCCCTCTCCCACGCCCTTGATCCCGTCGGGGTTCCAGGGAGTGAGCACGGGTTCGTGCACGTGGTGGACTTGCGTATCGCGCGCGATGTTGGCGGGGCCTGGATGCAGGTAGTCCTGAAGCGTGCTGCCTCGGGGGATGCCCTTCTCGTCGTAGACGATCTCCTCCAGGAGCGCGCCCCCGACCCCGAAGGCTGTGCCACCGTGGATCTGCCCCTCGAGCAGGAGCGGATTGATCACCGTGCCGCAGTCGTCGACGACGAGATGGCGCAGGAGTGTCACCACGCCCGTCTCCGCGTCGACCTCGACCACGGAGACGTGCGCTCCGTATGCGGTCGGGAAACCGGCCGTCTCGAAGACGTGGGTCGCCTCGAGGCCGCGCTCGCTCACCCCTTCCGGCAGTGGCGGCGGGCCCGCCGGCATCATCGAAACGACCGGCGCCACGGCCTGTGCCACCTCGGCCCAGCTGACGACGCGCGAGATGTCTCCGACGACGTGGAAGACACCGTCCTCGAGCACGAGGTCGTCGACAGCAGCCTCGAGCAGGAACGCCGCGATACGCGCGGCCCGCTCGCGGATCTCGACCCCGACCAGGCGCACGGCGGTGCCAGCCTGTACAGCGGTGCGCGAGGCGAGCGTGCCGATCCCCCATCGCACCTCGTCGGTGTCTCCCAGGGAGACCGTGATCTGCTCCGGCGGGATGTGCAGCTCGTCGGCGAGGATCTGCGACAGGATCGTCTGGTGTCCCTGCCCGCTCGGCGCCGCGGCGCTGGCCAGGTGTGCGTGCCCCTGCTCGTTGATGCGCACACGGGCAACCTCGTACGAGCCGTGGCCGGTTCCCTCGACGAACAGCGCCAGTCCGATCCCCACCCGCCGGCCCGCGGCGCGCAGCCTGCGCTGATCGTCACGCAGCTGCTGGTAGCCGGCCACGTCGAGAGCCTGGCGCAACAGGCCGGGATAGTCGCCGCTGTCGTACACGCTCCCCAGCCCGGTATCGAACGGAAGCTCATCCGGGCCGAGTGCGTTGCGCAGCCGCACCTCGGCCGGGTCGAGCCCGAGCCGGTGGGCGACGATGTCGATGATCCGCTCGATCACGAAGCTCGCCGGGGCCTGGCCGACGCCGCGGAACGGGCTGTTCGGCGTCTTGTTGGTGAACACCGACGCTGAGGAGACCTCGACGTGCGGTATCCGGTAGGGACCGGGAACCGCGCCGAGCGCGACCATCGCCTCCGTGTTGACGAAGGCCAGCCCGTACGCGCCGGCATCGGTCACCAGGCGGCTGCGGATCGCGAGGATGTTGCCTTGGTTGTCGTATCCCACCTCGACATCGTGGGTCTGGTCGCGCCCATGCGTCGTGGCTGTGAGGTGCTCGATTCGGTCCTCGATCCAGCTGACCGGACGGCGCAGCTCGCGCGCCAGCCAGCCCACCAGCACCTCCTCGGGATACGTCTGGAGCTTGGAGCCGAATCCGCCGCCGACGTCTGGCAGGATCACGCGGACGCTCTCGGCGTCCAGCCCGAGCGTCGTGCAGAGAACGGCCTTGACCCCGTGCGGCACCTGGGTCGAGGTCCACACGGTGAGGCGCTCGGCGACGGTGTCCCATTCGGCCACCACGCCGCGAGTCTCCATTGGGCCGCCCGCCTGGCGGCCAATGGTGAAAGTCTCGCGCATCTGATAGGGCGCCTGGGCGAGTCCAGCCTCGACGTCTCCGCGCGCTGCCTGGAAAATCTGGTGCACGTTGCCGTCCTCGTGGATCGCGATGCAGCCGTCCTCGGTCGACTGGTCGGTGTCGCGGACGACATCGAGCGGCGCGTACTCGATGTGCACCAGCGCGGCCAGGTCCTCGGCGGCGTAGCGATCGGACGCGACAACGATCGCCACCGGTTCGCCGAAGTAACGCACGCGGTCGCGCGCCAGGACCGGTTGCGCGGAGGGCAGCTGGGGCCCCGGCCCGAACGGTCCATTGCTGGGCAGGAAGGCGAGCTCCTCGCCGAAGTCGGCGGCGCTCAGGACGGCGATCGCGCGCGGGTCGGCCCTGGCCGCGGACAGGTCGATCGTCCGGATCACCGCGTGTGCCAACGTGCTGCGCACCACCGCGGCGTGGAGAAGGCCGTGACGCCTGATGTCCGCGACGTAGCGCCCATCGCCGCGTAGCAGGCGTGGATCCTCTCGACGGCGAAGCGGAGCGCCCAGCATCCGCCCCGGAGGCGCAGCGTGTTCATCCTTGTCGCGGTTGCCGCCATTGGCCGCGGCCTCCACGGCCCGGAGGATGTTCACATACCCGGTGCAGCGGCAGAGATGACCGCCGAGCGCCGTGACGATTTCCTCGCGAGTGGGCTGCGCCGACCGTTCGAGCAGACCGCTGGCGGTCAGCAGCACGCCAGGCGTGCAGAACCCGCACTGCAATCCGTGCTGCTGGTGAAAGGCCTGCTGCAGCGTCACCACCGCGTCGCTGTCCGCGATCCCCTCCAGCGTCTCGACGGCTGCGCCATCCACCTGCACCGCCAAGCGCAGACAGGAGAGCACCGGCTCGCCGTCCACGCGCACCATGCACGAGCCGCAACGGCCGTGCTCGCAGCCGACATGCGTGGCCGTTAGGTCGAGCCGGTCGCGCAGGAAGTCGGACAGCTTCAGCCGCGCCGGCACGCTCAGCGTGCGTACGACGCCGTTGACGGTCACGGTGATGCGATGCTCGCTCAATGGTGGCCTCCGTCCTGATCCCTTGTCTGGTGCAGCGCGGCAGTGACGGCGCGACGCGCCAGCACCGCGGCGAGGTGGCAGCGGTAGCCGTCGTCGCCGAACCCCTCGGCAACGAGCGCCTCGGCGACGATCGCCTCGATTGACTGCGGTTCGGCGCCGCCGGCGACCGCGCGTTCGGCCTCGAGGGCTCGGACCGGTCGGTCGCCGACTCCGAACAATCCAATGCGGCAGTCGATGACGGTCCCCGTATCCGACGTCCAGACCTGCGCAACCGCTCCGGACAGAGTCACGTCGGCGCGCGCCGCCGCCTCCACGCACGCGACGCCGACGCCCGGTGCGGGCGTTGCCGGCAGCTCGATCGAGGTCAGGATCTCGTCGGGGGCCAACGACGTGCGGAAGGCCCCGAGATAGAGCTCCGATGCAGGAATCGCTCGTGGCCCGTCGGGTCCGGATGCGTGGGCCGTGCCGTCGAGCGCGAGCAGGATGGCGGGCAGTTCGGCTCCGGGATCGGCGTACGCCACGCTTCCGCCGATCGTGCCGAGCACGCGCGTATGCGGGTGTCCGACGTGGCGCAAGGCCCGCGCCAAGAGCGGTGCGTGGATATCGATCTCGGGTTCATGCTCGGCCGTCCACTGTGTGACCATCGCGCCGACCCGGATGGTGTCGTCGCGGACGGAGATCTCGTCGAGCCCCCGGATCCGTCGCAGGTCGATCAACAGCGCCGGGCTGATGAGCCGACGCGATAGCAGCGGTACGAGGCTCTGACCGCCCGCGATCACGCGCGCCCGGGGCGCGCTCGCCAGCGCCCCCACTGCCCCCTCGAGTGAGTCCGGAGCCTGGTAGTCGAAGTCTGGCGGTTTCATCGCACCGCCGATCCAAGCAAGGCGCCGCCACGAAATACAAGGACCGACTCGAGATGTACCCAGTTGGCTACTCGCTCAGGGGGCGCCCGGCGCGAGATCCTCGACGCCGGCCGCCAGCTCCCCGGTCCGCACGTGCTCGGCCATGCGGCGCGCCAGCTCCGTCCGGTTGCGGACGCCGAGCTTGCGATAGATCGCCGAGGCGTGCTTCTTGATGCTGTCGCGTCCAAGGTTCAGGTCCCGAGCGATCTGCCCGTTGGTCGCCCCGGTTCCGAGCAACGCCAGCACCTGCCGCTCGCGCTCGGTGAGGCCGAACTCGAACTCGGCGACGGCGGACGGCGCAGCCAGCGACTCCCCGAACGCGACAGCGCGCACTGCCGCCGCCAGCTCCTCGTGGCTGGCGTCTGCAGCCAGGACGCCGGCCACGCCGAGCTGGCGCGCCGCCGTCGAGGCGGCCACCCCGCAACGCGAGCTGAGCACGATGCGGACAGGTGGATGGGCGGCCTTGAGCGCGTCGACGGTCGGGGCGACGAACGCCGTCAGCTCCAGCAGCACGACTGAGGGTCGAGACCGACGCACCACCTGTAACGCCTCGTTGCGATCGCGTGCCGTGAGGCAGCGCTCCACCCATGACTGGCGCGAGAGGACGAGAGCGAACCCGAGCCGGGTCGGAGTGTGCTCATCGACGACCACGATCCGGATCGACTCCGGCTGCCGATCAGCCGGGTCGAAATCACCGTCGGGCGCTACTCCAATGTAGTTGGCAGACGCTGGCATATCAAAACCCCGAGATCTCTTGTGCCGCGGCCCAGCCGGGCAATTACCCAGCTGGGTAAAACATAACAAGATAGATCAGGTTACCACGATTTCGTGTTTGAATCGCCGGGCCTGAAGTCAGCCCGGCCCGCCGCGCTCGAGACCGAAACGGCCCCACGCGCTCCCCACGACCAAGGAACCAGAGGATGACCTGCTCCCACATGACGCGCCTGCCAGCGACCACGCCCGGACCGGGCACGGCGCCCCGCCGATGAGCGTTCAAACCGAACCCGACACGCCGGTGAGTGTCCATACCGAGCCCGGGCTGGAAGCGCGGGCGGGCGCGGATTGGATACAGCTGGCCGCCAACCTGGCCGACGAGTTCGCGTCCAGCGTGGTGGAGGCGGAACGGCGGGGCGAGGCGCCGCGCGCGGAACTGAAGCGGATCCGCGACACCGGACTGGTGAACCTCCTGATTCCGGAGCGGTTCGGGGGCGCGGGACAGAACTGGCAGGTGGTCACGCAGGTCATCGCCGAGCTGTCCCGGACGGACCCGAACATCGGGGCGCTGCTCGGGTACCACTTTCACAACTACTACCCGGCCGTGATCGACACCGTTACCTGGTCGGAGGACGTGCAGCGCGCGTCGGCGGCGAACCGCTGGCTGTGGGGGCACATCACCGATCCGGTGTCCCCCGGCTGCTACGCCACCGAGCAACCAGACGGAAGCTTTCGCGTCAACGGTGTGAAGCGGATCAACACCGGCGCACCGACCGGCGATGTGATGAGCATCATCGTCAGGCGCGAGGACCGGCCCGAGTTCTTGCTCGGCTGGATGCCGACCGATCGCGAGGGCGTCGAGGTCGTCGCCGACTGGGATCTGCTCGGAATGCGCCGGACCGAGACCTCGACGATCACCTTCCACGATGTCGCGCTGGCGGAATCCGACCTGTTCGAGCGCAACACCTCTGAGCCCTACAACCTCGCCAATCCCTACTGGCAGATCAATGCATCACTGGCCTTCGGCGCGGTGTACGTCGGTGCGGCGCGCGGGGCCCTGGACGAGGCGCGGCGCTACCTGCTCTCGCGCACCGACTCCGACCCGGTGACCGGCAAGCATCCAGCCAAGCCCGACGCCCCGTTCATCCTGGCCGAGGTGGGCCGTCTGTGGGGAAAGGTGCAATCGGTGCGGGCGTACCTGGCCAAGGCGGCCAGGGTGTACGACGAGGCGTTCGCCCAGAAACCCGATGCGCTGATGTCGGAGCTCGGGCACGTCAAGTATCCGGCCGAGGTCCTGAACCTGGTCGCCGCCCAGGTGGCGATCGAGATCGGCAGCCGGATCTTCGACATCACCGGAGCGTCGAGCACGGCCCGGAAGTACGGCCTCGACCGCTTCTGGCGGGACATCCGAACCCACAGCCTCCACGTCGCTTCGCCTATCTACAAGGAGCAGTGGACGGGGGCGCATTACCTGACGGGCTTCAACCCCACGATCGACTTCACCCGCATGCCGCTCGAGCCGGCAGCCCGGGCTAACCACTAAGGAGACGGTGTCATGGCGACCACCCCAGTGACGAGCAGGCGGGGCGAGGCGATACCCACAGCCCCGGATGAGCTGTGGTACACGCGTTGCCCGGTGCCCAACACCTTCGGCCTGACGGCACGACGGGGCTCATATACCGAGGAGTTCCACCCCGGGCAGGACCTGAAGTGGATCGCGCTACAGCATTCCGACGACCTCGCGGTGCACGAATCGCATTTCAGCCACACCAAAGAGCGATCGTTTCGCCACGGCGGGAACATCCCGGCGCTGTGGGCGCGCTCGGAGGGCGCGGACACTCGCCTCGTCGGCCTGACCTGGCAGCCCGCGTTGCAGCCGATCCTGGCGCTTGCCGAGTCCGGCATCGAGGGCCCAGGAGACCTGCGCGGGCGCCGGTTGCTCGTGCCGGTGAACCCCCACGCCACGATCGATTTCTGGCAGGCGGTGACGTTGCGCGTGTACGAGAGCGCGCTGAGCTCGGTCGGCCTGGGACTCGACGACGTCGAGCTCGTCCGGGTCGCGCAGGATCGCCCCTACGGCCGCCGGCCCGACCCCGCCAAGCCCGGTGGCGGAGATCTCGCGACGCTCGCGAGGACCGGCGCGCTGATCAGATTGACGTTGATCCCCCTGGTCCGCGGTGAGGTCGACGCGGTCGTCAATCAGGGCCATGATGCCGTGCAGATCGCGATCGACACCGGCGCGCAGGTGGTCTTCGATCAGGGCCAGTTGCCGAATCCGCTGGACCGGATCAACAACGATCTACCGGACGCGTTCACGGCCAGCGGAGCGCTCGTGAGCGAGTACCCCGAGCAGGTGGCGCGCGTGCTGGCCCGCGCGCTCGAAACCCAGGAGTGGGCCAGCGACAACCGCGAAGCCGCGATCACCGTGCTCGCTGACGAGCTCGGAGTCGGCGAGGCGCTCGTCCGGGCCGCCTACGGGGCCGATCCGACGCCCGGGTTCGAGCTGAGTCTCGATGTGGGGCGGATCGAAGCGCTCGCGCGCCAGAAAGAGTTCCTGCTGCGCCACGGCTTCATCCGCCACGACTTCGACCTCGCCGAATGGGTCGATCCGCGCCCGTTGCAACTCGCCCGTGAGCTCCTGGAGGCCCGGTCGTGAGCGTCTCCTCCGAACTCCAGCCGGTCACCGAGTTCTTCGGAGACCAGGACACCCATGGCGAGAGCCCGTGGCTGGCGATCGCCCGCGAGCTCGCCGACGAACTGGCCGAGACGGCGGTGGACCGCGAGCGCCACGAGGTGGCTCCGCACGCGCAGCTGCGTCAGCTCCGGGACACGGGCTTGGTCAACCTGCTGTTTCGCGCCGATCTCGGCGGCGAGGGTGGCACGCTCGCCGACGCGGTGCGCGTGGTTGCAGCGCTGAGCCGCGGCGACGCGAGCATCGGTGCGCTGCTGGCTTTCCACTACTACGTCTCATTCGTCCCGCGCCTGTTCGACTTCACCGGCGACGCCGCGGATCTGCAGCGTCGCAGCGCCGAGGCGCGCTGGCTGTGGGCGAACGTGCACCAGCCACGGGAGGGCAAGTTCATCGCCCGCCCCACCGGCGACGGAGGGTTCGTGATCAACGGCAGCAAGCGGTGGGCGACCGGCGGACCGCTCGCCGACGTGACCGATGTGATCGCACAGCGCACGGACCGCAAAGAGCTGCTGTTCGCGGTCATCCCGACCGATCGCGCAGGGCTCAGGTGGCATGACGACTGGGACCACCTCGGGCTGCGCCTGACGGCAACCGTCAGCGTCGACTTCGAGGATGTGATCGTGGCGCCAGACGAGGTGATCCGCTCCACGCACGCCGCTGCGCAGAACACCTTTCCGCCCCTCTACACGCAGTTCGTGCTGCCCCTGTACAGCGCGGTCTTCATCGGTTCGGCCCGTGCCGTACTTGACCGCGGGCGCGACTATTTGCGCACCCGGACGCGCCCCCGGCTGGCCTCGGGCGGCATCCCACCGATCGAGGACCGGCTCAGCCACCAGCTTCTCGGGCATCACCTGGCCCGTCTCGAGGTCGCCGAGGAGTTCGCGTACAACACAGCCGAACGAGTCTGGGATGCCTGGGGCCGGCGCGAGCACCTGTCCCGCGAGGAGGTCGGCGAGTTGGCGGTACTCGCCTCGTCGACGCGGCGGATCGCGGCGGAGGTCGCGCTCGAGGCCGCACCAGACGTCTACGAGCTGACCGGGACCTGGGCTGCGATCAACAGCATCGGGCTCGACCGGCACTGGCGCGACGCCCGAATCCTGTCGCTGCACGACTCGCTGTCGCTGTCGCTCACCGCAGCCGGTGACTTCTACGTCAACGGCACGGTCCCCGAATTCCCGCCGATGGCTGTGTGAGGGCGGCGTCGATGCAACACAACCAGTCAACGGTGGGTGCAACCTGCCGCAAGGAGGGATCGCGATGACACTGCAAATCGAACCCATTTCCGATGACGCGCTGGACGATCCGGTCGAGTTGGCGCGGGCGCTGGCGCAGGAGTTTCGCCCGGCGGTCGTGGAGCAGGAGCGGCTCGGTCAACCGCCGACGGCAGAACTCGCGCGGGTGCGCGAGACGGGGCTGGTCAATCTGCACATCCCCGTCGAATTCGGCGGTGGCGGCGGTAACTGGCAGCAGATCGCACGCGTCATCCTCGAGCTCAGCCGAGTGGATCCCAACATCGGCGGGCTGCTCGCGTACCACTACCACAACTTCGTCGCACCGTTTTGGGACCCGTTTGGAGACGCCGCCGAAATCCAGCGTAAGTCGGCGGAGAACCGGTGGCTGTGGGGCCATCTCACCGGCCCCCCCGACACCTTCCACGCGACGCCCCAGCCCGATGGCGGTTTCCTGGTCAGCGGCACCAAGCCACAGAACACCGGTCCCGCCACCGGTGACGTGACGGTCCTGCACGCCTTGCGGGTGGATCGACGCGAGCTCATCTACGCATACGTTCCAACTGACCGCGAGGGCATCATCTACCACGGGGGCTGGAACCACCTCGGGCTTCGTCGCACCGAGACACAGCCGATCTCGTTCGAAAACGTCGTCGTGCACCCACACGAGGTGCTAACGAACACGACCGGCAGGCCGATTCAGTCGATGCCGCCCTTCTATCACGCCACGGGAGGGCTGGGCTTCGGCTCGATCTACGTCGGCGCGGCCTGGGGCGCCCTCGACCGTGCGCGCGAGTACCTGTTGACGGACCAGTCCCCCCGCCACGGCCAAGCCGTCGCGGATGACCCGTTCGTCCAGGCGCTGTTCGGCGAGCTCATCACGAAGGCCACCGCCCTGGTCGCCTTCCAAAGCGAGTTGGCCCGCCGGCTGGATCGCGCCTACGCGCACCGCCGCGCGCTCTCGCAGGACGAGCACGACGAGATCGGGATGCACGGGGAGGCGTTCCGATCGCTAGCTGCCCGGACCGGCATCGAGATCGGCAATCGCGTGTTCGACGCGCTCGGCGCAGGCGCAGCGCGACGGAGCGTGGGGCTCGACCGGTACTGGCGTGACGTCCGCATCCATTCGCTGCATCCGCCGACGTATCCCCAGAGCGAGGTCTTAATCGGCAAATACCTGATCAACGACGAGGCCCTACGGCTGAGGTTCCCCCTATGAGCACAATCATCGAGTCACACGACAGACCTTCCGCGGCGCTCCCGCCGATCCCCTCGGCGCAGGACGAGGTCTGGTACACCCGCTGCCCGGTGCCGACGCCGTTCGCGCTGGCCCTGCAGACGGGCGCGCTCGCCGACGAGGTCACGGGCGCCGGGCTGAAGTGGCGCGCCCTGCAGGAGTCCTCCGATCCAGCCACGCACAGCTCGCACTTCACGCATCTCAAGCAGAACTCGTTTCGCCACGGCGGCAACATTCCCGCGATCTGGGCCCGGGCCCGCGGGGCTGACACACGGCTGGTCGGACTGACATGGGTCGAGCTCTCCTACGTCGTGCTGGCTTTGCCCGGGTCGGGCATCGAGTCAGCCGCGGATCTGCGCGGTCGCCGGCTGCTCGTCCCGCGCCAGAGCGACGCCGGGCTCGATTTCTGGCAGGCCAGCGTCCTGCGGACCTACGAGACCGCGCTCGCGAGCGCCAGCCTGACGCTCGACGACGTGACGCTGGTCGAGCAGTCGACCGCTCGTCCGACGTTCGCCGATCGTGCGCTCGCCAGTGAGGAGCCGCTCGGATCATGGGCGCTCTACGGCCACTACGGGTTTCAGCAGGGGACGCTCCTGCCGCTGCTCCGCGGGGAGGTCGACGCGATCGCTTCGCAGGGCAACCACGCACTCGAGCTGGCCGGGCTGAGCGGGGCACAAGTCGTGTTCGACCTCCGGGACCTGGCGGACTCGAAGCTGCGCGTCAACAACGACACTCCTGACACGCTCACCGTCAGCGGGTCGTTCGCAGCGCAGCATCCCGACCGGGTGGCGCTCGTCATCGTCCAGCTCCAGAAGGCGGCGGCCGGAGCGGCTGCCCGGCCTGACGAGGCGACGCGGTTGTTCGCGAGGGATGTGGCTATCGCCGAGGCGCTGGCTGCGGCGGCCCTGCCCACGGACTTCGCCGCCGGGCTCGAAGTATCGCTTGACGCCGCGCGGCTGGAAGGCCTCCAGGGCCAGGTCGACTTCCTCAGCCGGCACGGGTTCATCGAACGTGCGTTCGACGTCGAGGGCTGGGTGGACCGCCGCCCGCTCGAGCTGGCCGCCGGCATCACATCGGAGGAACGGGCATGAGCTTCTTCACGCGTGAACCTGACCGCACGGGCACCGAGCCGCCGCAGCACGAACAGTGGGTGGAGCTTGCCCGCACACTCGCGCGCGAGTTCGCGCTCACCGCCACGGAGCGGGAGCGCGATGGCGTGCTCCCCCATGCGGAGATCCAGACGCTCAAGGAAGCGGGCCTGATCAACCTGCTGATCCCGCGCGAGCTGGGCGGCGAGGGCGCGAGCTTCGCGACTGCGGTTCAGGTCGTCCAGGAGATCAGCAAGGGCGATGGCTCGATCGGCGCGTTGCTGGCCTTTCAGTACTGGACCTCCAGCGTGCCGCGGTTCCTCGATCCGCGCACGGACGCCGAGGCGATTACCAGACGCTCGGCGCAAGGACGTTGGTTCTGGGGCAATCTGCACGTCCCGGAGGTGGAGGCGACCCCCAACGGGCGTGGCGGGTTCACCGTGAACGGCACCAAGCGCTGGAGCACCGCCTCCGGCCTGAGCGACGTGGCGACCATCGTGGCGCGCCGGACCGATGTGCCCGAGCTGCTGTTCGCCGTCGTGCCGACCGATCGCCCCGGCTTCATCGTTCACCACGACTGGGATCACCTCGGGCTGCGCCTGGCCGAGACCGTGACCGTGGAGACGATCGACCTCGAGGTCCGCGAGGATGAGATCTTCCGCACGGAGGCGGGGCCGGTCAAGTCGCTCCCAGCCCTGTTCCTGCCGGTCGCCTCGACCTTCTCGGGCGCGCTGGTCGTGGGCTCGTCGTGGGCGGCGTTCGAGCGCGCGCGCGACTACACGCTCACGCGGGCTCCACGCATGCTTTCGCGCGCGATCACCCCCTCGGACGCCGCCGCGAACCGGGACATCCCGACGCTCACGCGCTTCGGGCAGCTGTGGGGTCCGCTCAAGGCGGCCGATGCTCTCGTGCGCGAGGCGGGCGCCGCGATCGACGAGGTGTGGTCGACGCGGCCGGACATCTCCCAGGATGACGTCGACGCGCTCACCCGGCGCGCGGTGATCGCTCGCGCCTACAGCCAGGACGTCGCGATCACCACGACGCAGTCCGTGTACGACATCACGGGAACCTCGGCGGCCGCCAACCGGCTCGGATTCGACCGCCACTGGCGCGACGTCCGCACGTGGGCGCAGCACGATCCGGTGGTGCACCTGCTCCGGTCCCTCGGAGAGAACTACATCGCGGGGACGCCGATCCGAATTCCGGCGCTGGTGTGAGCCGGTAACCCGCAGTCACCTCAGGTCACCTAAACGACACGGACAGGAGATACCTACATGACGACACACGACCGCACTACGAGCCGGCCGCGCGCGCGCTGGCGTCATCTCGCGCTCGCCCTCGCGGCAGTCACCGCGGCGACCGTATCGCTGGCGGCGTGTGGATCGTCGTCGAGCACCAGCACGGCCACGGCCTCGAACGCCGCGGCGACGGCGTCGACCACCACCGCGGCGAGTGACGGGACGTCATCCGCTGCGGCCGCGAGCGCCACGAGATTCTTGGCGCCTTACGACACCGCGCCGGTGACCTGGCGGGGCCCGACGACCAAGGACCCCCTGGCCAAGGGCAAGCACATCGTGTTCATCGACGTGGCTCCGACCGTGCCGACCTTGCAGACGATCACCACGGCGACGCAGCAGCTGGCCAGCAAGCTGGGCTGGACGGTGACCCACATCGACGTCCAGAACCAGAACTTCTCGCCGGCGGTGCAGCAGGCCATCAGCCTGCACCCGGACGGCATCCTGTTCAACTTCTACGACGTCCAGGACGACCCCGCGGCGTTCGCTCAGCTGGCCGCGTCGCACATCCCCGTGATCGCCTTCGGTCTCAGCACCGACCGAGTCAACAGCTCCAACCCGGGGCTGACTCACATCGTCAACGTTAACTATCCGCTCCAGGGTCAGCTCACGGCGGCGGCCGCCGCACTGCTTACCAAGGGCAACGCGAAGGTGGGGATCTTCACCCTCGCAGGGAACTCCGAGGAGATCGACACCGACAACGGCATCGCCACGTACTTCAAGCAGCACGGCGGGGGTCAGGTTGTGGCCACGCACTACATCGATATGGCCAGCCTGTTCGATCCCACAGTCGTGGGCCAGTCCGCGGTGGCGTTCCTCCAGGCCCACCCCTCGATCAACCAGCTGTTCGTCATCTTCGACGGTGTCGCCGCCGAGGCGATCCCGGCGCTCAAGCAAGCCCACCTGTCCAACGTCCAGGTGCTCTCGGCGCAGGGCGATGCCTACAACATCAACCTGATCCGGACGGGCGGTGGCCAGGACGGGGACGCGGTGTGGCCCTACACGTGGGCGACGTACGCCGCCTTCGACGACTTCAACCGCATCTTCGACAAGCTCCCGGTCCCGGCCAACGACGGCATCCCGGTGCGCGAGTTCTATCCGGCCGATCTCTATTCCGGCACCGGGTATTGGGACGGGGCCTACAACTTCCAGGCCAAGTACGACTCTCTGTGGGGAATCGGGTGAGCAACGCGGTTGCACTGTCCGTACAGGGCGTCTCGAAGACGTTCGGTGTCACCCGGGCGCTCGACAACGTTGCCCTCGCGTTCAGGGCCGGACAGGTAACCGCTTTGCTGGGTGAGAACGGCTCCGGGAAGTCGACGCTGATCAAGATCCTGGCGGGGAACTACACGCCGGATCCGGGCCATGCCACCGCCACCGTTCGCGGGGAGGAGGTCCCGCTCCCCCTCTCGCCCGACCACTCGCACCGCCTCGGGTTGCGGTTCCTGCATCAGGACCTGGGTCTCGTCCTGGAGGCGTCGATCGCAGACAACGTGGCCCTATACGACGGGTTCGTTTCCCCCTCCCTGGCGTTGCGCAGGCGTGAGGAGCGGCGGCGGACCGCGGCGCTGCTCGAGCGATTCGAGGTGACGGCCGACGCGGACGCGATCGTCGCCGATCTCTCACCGTCCGAACAGACGATGGTGGCGATCGCACGCGCGTTTGGGGACGAGACCCGGTGGCCCGAACGCGTGGTCGTACTCGACGAGCCGACGGCCGCGCTGCCCGGCGACGAGGTCGCGCGCGTATTTCGAGCGAT
>Ga0302325_10017430_pt1 | contig 15184 bp, 14 predicted proteins | sample Palsa_T0_2_FD_201948 | JGI IMG/M metagenome (GOLD analysis project Ga0302325, IMG submission 201948) | Peat permafrost microbial communities from Stordalen Mire near Abisko, Sweden - Palsa_T0_2 | ecosystem: Environmental > Terrestrial > Soil > Palsa > Peat permafrost | place: Sweden: Abisko... | reverse complement strand
AAAGCCATTCACGACATTGTGATATACGTCACCCTCGATGAAATCAGGGACTCCGGTGACGCCGAAGGTGAAGTGCAGCAGGTGGTAAATGACGAAGGCCAGCACAATCGGGCCGCTCCAATACATGGTGCGGGAGGCGTAGGTCGCGGCGATAGCCTCCTTCTTTGAGTAGGCCACTGGACGCGCGCGGCGATTGCGCAGGGCCAACTGGACTGCAGCCACCGTGTGCGCCATAACGGCGGCCAGCAAGACAAGCCTGGCTGCCCACAGGGCTTCGGGCAGAGTTCGCAGCAACTGGGCGTACTTGTTGAATTGATCCGGGCCTTCGAAGATCTGCAGGTTGCCGGCCATGTGCAGAAGCACGAAGCCGAACATCATCGCCCCGGTAACGGCCATGACGGCTTTCTTGCCGTTGGCGGAATCCCAGAAGCGTGCGGCGCGGCTTTCACGCAAGGCAACGGCAACAGTTCCCATGTCTAACCCTCAAGTTCCATTGATGCTTGCCGCGCGCAGACACAACGCTAACGATCTTATCGCAAGCCGGAAAAGTGAGGATTAATCGGGCGCAGAGGCGAGGCTTTCCGCCGGTTAACGGCGCACTTCGGTACACTAAGGAATTAGCGCCACAGATGGCGGCTGAATTGCATTACGGGAGAGTTCATGGCTGAGAAGCAGACAAAAGCGAAAGCCGCGCAAGGCGCCTCGACGAAGCTCAAGCAGAAGGCGGAATTATACGCGGCGCAGTACTTAGGCAGCGGCACGTTCCAGATTTCCAAGCCGAAGCGACAGGCCAGGAAACGCAGGCAGTCCGCGCTGAAGGGCACGGTTCGCGGCGCCCGCAAGTAGGCAACGCGAACTATTAGCGCCTGGAGCAGCGCCCGCTCATTTAGCGCGAGAGGGCCGCCGGATCCAGTCGGTCACACCCATTGCCAGCAAAGCGATAAAAAATCCATCGAGCGGAAACCGATAGCGGTTGCACTCAAAGCTGGCGAACATGGTCGAAATGAACGAGACGGTGGCTATGGTGAATAGCATGAACGCGACCGTCGCCGCGCGTGCGGGATCTTCCTTGCCGCGCCAATCACGCACAACCAAGCTGACACCGTAGCAAAACGCCAGCGGCAGCAATACGAGCAGGAAAGTTCCCTCGTACAGAAGCATTCCGATGCCTGCGCCTTCGCGCCGGAGCTTTTTGCGATCCGAAGCATCTTTCCACTGGCCGAAAACGACGACGTTGAACCAGCGATCCCAGGTAGCGATCCTGGGCCGGTTGTAGTCAAAGTAAGGGTAATCGCTATCCGGCAGGAAATAGGTAAACCAAGCGATGGCCACTGACTTGAGATAACACTGCGGGTAAATGCGCAGCAGCACTTTAGCGTCACGAATGTAGATGTCGCCTACCTGCAGGTATTGCAGGTTGTTCAAATTGTCGCGGCCAGTCGAGTCCTTCACATCGTCGAGGATCGGGATGCCGGTGCGAGGGACCGGATGAACAAACTCCCGGTACGCGGAAAGGGGGGAAGCCCCGGCAATCCGGGAAGCGGGTGAAATGAGGCCCTTGGAAATGAATTCCTCACGCTTCTCAGGCGTCAACTGCCAAGAGGTGACAGAATTCGCCTGCACTCCGAGGAACGTGCTGGCGGCGAACTGATGGTAGAGCTCGAAGTTCTTTACGTAAAAGACGCCCACCGCGGCGCAAGCCAGCACCTGCGCGACGGCCATTTGCCGGGAGATTCGTTTGGCAGGCGAGCGGCGGATGAAATAGATGACTCCGAAACCCGCAATCGCCACCCAAAGCAGATGATAGGTGGCGCGAAGTATGGCGATGCCCGCAATGGACGCATAGAAGACGACAAGCCAATACATCGCCGCGGAGCGAAACAGCCGAATCAACGCCAGCGCACCAGCCAGAAGGGCGAATAACTGCGGGATTTCATACATCAGGATGTTCTCGTGCAGGACGAGGCCAGGGCTCACGGAGAATAGAGCGGCGAGTATGAGCGCGAGGCGCGGAAGGACGCCAAGCTCACACTGCAGGAAAAAGAGAGCGAGGATTGACGACAACGACAAGACCAGATAGACCAGCCCGAAGACGACGGTTTGGGCGGCCGCCGTGGCGAAGAGCTTCAACACGATGCCGACCAGAAAGTTGAACCCCGGCGGCTGCGTGTGCATGTACCAGCATGTTTCGATCAGGCGGGTTTGGAGCAGAGCGGGATCGACCAGCTGATAGTTCGAAGTGAGTGGACGCAGGTCGAAGCGGACACCCGCGCTGTAATAGGCGGCTCGAGACACCGCAAACGTGAGGAAAAGGATCAATACGGCCCGGCGGATGGGCAGAGGTTGGGTAAGCCACGATAGGGCCGGGGTCATGACACGACCGTGGCTGGAGCCTCTTCCGGCAAAGGCTGGTCTTCGTGATAATCCTGCTCCGTATTTACTTCCCACAGATTGCTCTTGTCAGTCCGTCCGGCAAGAATGTTATCCACGGCCATCATCGCGGTCAGCATGGAATGGTCCTGATTGTTGTACTTGTGCATGCCGTTGCGGCCGATTGGGAATAGGTTCTCGAATCGATTGAGGTAGTCGCGGACAAGGTCGAAACGATCGTAGGTGCCGAAGTAGGCCGGATACGCTTTCTCGATTCGAATGACAGTCGCATCGAGTACCTGGGCCGGGTCGATAATGCCGATGCGGCCCATCTCGTCCTTGGCGAGAGCGACCAAATCGGAGTCGGACATCTTCCACAAGCTATCCGTGTCGTTGCAGAAATACTCAAGGCCAATCCATACGGTATTGGGATCAGCCACCATGTATGGGCTCCAGTTATTAAAGATCTGGAGACGGCCCACCATCACCTCGGGCTCCTGAATGTAAATCCAATTGTCACGAACCCGCTGCGCGCCCGACGGGCTATCCTCGTTAATCTTCAAATCCCGAAGCAGTAAGCCGACAGTAATAAAATCGCGATACACCAGGCCGTCGCTGACTTCGAGAATCTCCTGGGGCGGCAGCGGATCGAGAGCCCTCATCAGCTCGCGAACCGGCATGGTGGAGAAAGCGTAACTACAGGGCAGCGTTTGCCTGTCGCCGGTCTCCGTATTCCGCGCCACCACGGCCGAGACCCGGCATCCGTCGTGGAGAACCCGCTCGACGACCTGATGCGTGATTACCTGGCCGCCCATCCGCCGCACGTCTCCGCAAACCTCTTCCCACATCTGTCCAGGGCCGTATTTCGGATAGAGGAACTGCTCGATGAGAGAGGTTTCCACGTTCTTCTGCGCAATATCCCGGCTACCCTTCGATGGGAAGAGTTTCCTGGCGGCATTTGCGAGGGTGCTAAGAACCGACAGGCCCTTGACGCGTTGAGCGCCCCATTCGGCGCTAATTTTATTACAAGGAACACCCCATACTTTTTCGGTATACGACTCGAAAAACGTCCGATAGAGTTCACGGCCAAATCGATTTATGAAAAAGTGCTCCAGTGTTTCTTCGTTTCGGATGGGAAACAGGGCGCTCTTCAAGTAACTGCACCCGATTCTCGCCATGCGAATAAAACCCAAATTCAGGATGGTTTGTTTGTTGAGGGCGAGAGGATAGTCAAAGAAGCGCCGTAAATAGTAAATCCGGGAGCGCCTCTGCCGCAGCAACATCACCCTATCGGTACGCTCGGGATCCAGTCCGGTGGCGCCGGCCTCGATCTTGCGGCTCATCCGATGATAGGCAATGGTTTGCTGGGATTCGGGAAGCTGTTCCATCGGCATACGTTCCAGCCACCAATGCATGACGCGGTCGGACTTAGAAAAGAAGCGATGGCCGCCGATGTCAATACGGTTTCCCTTGTAGCTGATGGTTCTCGCGATGCCCCCCATCATGTCGCTCTTCTCGAGGACGAGCGGCATTACATCAGAGCGGGTCAACAGCTCGCGCGCGGCAGTCAGGCCCGCAGGCCCGGCGCCGATGATTACGGCCGTGCGATCCGGTGCGCTGAGGCTGGGCGGGGCGCTCATAGGCTCATTGTCGCAAAGGACGGCGCCTGGCACGGCTCACGGCTGCCACGCTCAGAAATATCCCAAGCAGGTTGAACCCAATGGCTTAGTTCAGATAGTACGTGCGATAGAGGGTATCGCGCTGTTTGGGAATGAAGCCCGCATCCCGAATCAGACTGCGCAGTTGTTCTTCCGTAGCACAGTGATGAGCGCCGGCGGCGGAAACCACGTTCTCTTCGATCATAATGCTGCCGACGTCGTTGCCGCCGAAGCGCAGGCCCAACTGGCAGACTTTCAATCCGGGCGTGACCCAGGAAGATTGAATATTCAGGATATTGTCCAGGTAAACCCGTGACAAGGAGAGCATCTTCAAGTACTCGACGGCGGTCGCTTCCTGCTTGACGAATCGGCCCAGGGAAGTGTTTTCGCGTTGAAAAAACCAGGGGATGAAGGCCGTGAAACCGCCGGTATCTTCCTGAATGCGCCTTACGATCTCGAAGTGATTGAGGCGCTGCTCGATAGTCTCGCCCGTGCCGAACATCATGGTAGCGGTGGTGCGCATGCCGAGGGAATGAGCCGTTCGATGAACATCAATCCATTCCTGGACGGAGCACTTGAGGCGGCTGATGCGATGACGGACCGCTTCATCCAGAATTTCGGCGCCCCCGCCGGGAATTGAATCGAGTCCTGCGTCACGGAGACGTGCGATGGTGTCGCGTAACGACAAGCCGCTGACTTCGGCGATGTTGACGATCTCCGGCGCCGAAAAGCAGTGGCACCAGATATCGAAGCGCGCCTTGATGGAGCGCAGCAGGTCCTCGTACCACTCGATCTTCAGATCCGGATGCAGGCCGCCCTGCATCAGAATGCCGGTGCCGCCCAGTTCAACGGTCTCCTGGATCTTGCTGAAGATCACTTCCTTCGGCAGAATGTAGCCTTCGTTGTGACCCATCGGGCGGTAGAAGGCGCAGAAGCTGCAGTACTCGGTGCAGAAGTTTGTGTAGTTGATATTGCGGTCAATGATGTAGGTGGCAACACCATCGGGGTGAAGCTTCCTGCGGACGGCGTCCGCCTCCATTCCAAGAGTAATGAGATCAGGGCTCTGGTAAAGCTCGATTGCTTGTTCACGGGTGATCATAGACGGCTATAACTCAATTGCGGCCAAGCCCGGCTGGGCGGCAAAGCCGGCCAGCTCGAGAAACGCACTCATTCCACGATACTCCCTCGCGCCCAGGGTGAAGTGGATGCGCCGTGTGAGATAGTCGCGCGCCAATTCGACCGAGACGCTGTGTTTATGCGGCTCGGTGGAGAGGATGTCCTCCAGATGAGCCGAGCCGAATTCGTAGGATTCGGTGAAGAGCCGCTCGAGGCGAGGCATATCGAGCGGCGGTTTGCCGGCCCATGCCGCAAAAACCATGGGAAGGCCGGTGTGGGCGTACCATTCGGCGCCAAGATCCAGAGTCTGGTAGGGCAGATGAGCCGGGTCGAGGCAAAGCGCCGGATCACCGATAATCAGCGCGGCATCCGCATGGGCGAGCATTTGATCAAGAGCAGGCGGGCGTTCCACGAAGACGGGGCTGGCGCCGTACCGCTCGCGCAGAATGAGCCGCGCAAGCTCGACGGATGTGCGCGAACTGGAATCGGCGGCCAGGGTGCGAATGGTGGCGAAGGGGACTCGCGAGACCAGCAAAATGCTCCGGACCGGTCCCTGGCAACAGATGCCCACTCCGGGCACGATTTCCAAACCTTGCCTGGCAATCTCAATCAGCGGCACAAGGCCGATATCGGCATGGCCGGCGGCAACGGAATCCGAGCAAGCGCTGGGCAGAGCAAAGGACAGGTCGACGAGCTCGCGCCCACGTTTGTGCAAGAGCCCCCACACCAGGGGGACGGTGTTGAGGAAATTGACAGCGCAGATACGGAGGGGAGAGGTGCGGCTCGACAACTTTCAGTTTATCCAACGCGCAAACCTACTCGCCAATGATCTTCACCAGGACACGTTTTCGCCGCCTCCCGTCGAACTCGCCGTAGAAGATCTGCTCCCAAGGGCCAAAATCCAGTTGGCCCTTGGTAACGGCTACAACTACTTCGCGGCCCATGATCTGGCGCTTCATGTGAGCGTCGGCGTTGTCTTCGCCGGTACGATTGTGAAGGTACTGCGATGTGGGCTCGTGAGGAGCCAGCCGTTCGAGCCATGTGTCATAGTCGCGATGCAATCCGGTTTCATTGTCGTTAATGAAGACCGACGCCGTGATATGCATGGCGTTCACTAAGACCAGGCCTTCGCGCACGCCGCTTTCCCGAACACACAATTCCACTTCGCGGGTAATGTTCACGAATGCCCGCCGTGTCGGGACTTCAAACCACAACTCCTTCCGATAAGAAAGCATGGTCTTATTAGACCTCGGGCAGCCAGTTGCAAGTAGACACGGGCGAACGCGGTGATTGTCACCGCTTGCGCAGGGCTACAACTTCACAAACAGGCATTGATATCCAGTGAGCTCCACCACCGGCTCTTTCTTATCCGCAAAGAACTCGGTGAAGGCCCTGAGCACGCCCTCGGCTGAAGGATAGTCATGTGAAACCAGGATGGCTCCCGTCGACATGCGCGGGTAGAAGAACTCAAGTCCGTCGAGCGTACTCTGGTAGAGATCTACATCCAGATGTACAAAGGAAAACCGGCACTCTGCCGCCTCCCTCGCGGAGGCGGGGAAAAACCCCTTGTAGTATTTCGCCGGATAGCTCTTCAGGTAGTCGCTGACGCTCTCGAGGCTGCATCGGTAAGAACCTTGGTAAAAGCGCTCCGAATCTCCGGGGCCGGGCGCCGGCAGACCTTCAAACGTATCGAAAAGATGCAGGGTCCTGCCGCCGCCGTATTTCGCGATCAGCTTCGCCGAGCCGCCGTAGGCCACGCCAAACTCAGCCATGTCACCGGGGATTCGCGCCGTAGCCTTCACGGCGCTCGCAATCTGGGCCATCTCCCCGTGGCTAATCAACATTTTGCGTTCGTTCCGAATCGCCTGGATGGATGCCAGCAACTCCGCCCGGCTCCCATACTTGAAACGCGTAAGAAAGACTTCACGATCCGCGAAAACCTCACGAAACCGTTCCTTTGCCCACTCCTGGAACCTATCCTTGTTGAGCGCTGAAACCCACGATTCCTTGGGATGGGAACTCATGGTCTTATTAGACCTCCTGGACCTCGGGCATCCTCTCGCAAACCCAGGCGGCCAGAGGTAAGCGCTTTGAGCCGGCGCGAGTCGAAGCCGGGCCGAAATTAGTGCGGGAGGTCACCGCGATGATGGGCGAGAAATTCATCATCAATGCGGCGCCTTCCGCGAAAGCCATCTTCCGGCGTGTGCCAATACAGAATACCTTCTTCGCCCAGCTTCCAGCAGAGATACACCATCTGGCCTCGGTACAAGGTCGGAAAATCCACGAGGCCCTTCTCGAGATCCTTCACTTCACAGCCAATCGCTTGAATTTGGTTGAGAACGGACTCCGCCTGCTCGATCAACCGCTCGTACTCGAGCTTAAGGTCAGCTAACCGCTGCCGGGGAGGAATCATCCCGCCGTTGAGCGCAACGTTCCTGCAAATGCGATCCGTTTCCTCCGCGGCGGCAATCCGGCCGCAATCGAGATTCCGAAGCTGCTCGATGAGGGTGCGAACGCGCGTCACCAGGCGCTCCGCTTCGCCGTGGGTGAAGTAGTCAGGCATCCGGTGTGCCGCCCCGCTCGATTGCGCAAAAACGGCGGACGCCGCACACAGCTTCTTGCTTCAAGCGGCGCGTCGAGTGAGGGCTGAAACTCCTTGAGGATATCAAGATCTGCGCGTCAGACGCCAGAAACCTGTACGGCCACGGAACGGCTTCGCGGACCGTCGAACTCGGCCAGAATGATGTTCTGCCAGGTACCGAGCAGTACCGCCGAGTTCCTCACCTGAAGACAAAGCGTCTGGCCCATCAGCATGCCGCGCATATGGGAATCTGCGTTCTTGCGTTCGCAGTCGGAATAGTCAGGGTCGTTGTGGCGATAGTATGTGCCGCTGGCTACCACGCCTGCGAAGAACGTCTTCACGTCCTCAATGAGCGCATCCTGCCACTCGTTTAAGAAGAGCGCAGTTGTGGTATGGAGGCTCTGCAGATGAACCAGGCCTTCGCGGATTCCGCTCTTGCGCACGGTTTCATTGATGCGATCAGAGATGTTGATCAGCTGCATTCGCTCTTCGGTGACCCAATCGAGAACACGGTGGAATACCTTGTAGCTGTCCGTCGATTTGGCCACTGCAGCAGTTGCGCCGGAACGGCCATTTTGTGAATGAGCTACGACCGGCTCAATCACGGCTGATGTCTTGGTCGAACTCATACCCGTCTAGGCCCCCTTTTTTCTCTTAATCCGTGGATGCGGACGGCGAGCGGAACGATTCGGTACAGACATTGATTTCGCCCGCCTGACGACATGGCTCAATCACCCGACGCTTGCCCCGGATTTACACCCATCTCCGCGCCAGCCCGGCTGAATTCAGGCGTCTCAGACAGCGCTTAGATTCAGCTTACTTAATATGCTGGAGCTTGCGGGGTGGAGTGCACTGCTCTACCGGCGCTTCATCGCCCCGCTAAAAAAGCCGACGAGTCCGGGCGGCAAGACGTTCCAAGTCTTTTCGATACGCAAAGCTTCGAGGAGGTGGAGCGGGCGATCTTGTCGCCTGCCGTTTCGGCCCTGCACATACTCATCCCGTCCGGGTCGAGCGGAAGCCGGGGCCCTCAAAATAACAGGAAATATTTGATCCGCAATCACTTACCTGTTACAGCGAACGGCATGTCGCGATCCGCCTGACGCACGAGCGCCTGGGTGCCGGGTATATTGGGAAAGATAGAAGGGCTGAGCCGCACTGTCAACGGTCCGAGACTGTGTGAGAAGGCCCACAGAATCGCGCAAGCGACGATCCTGGCAGTTTTGCGGCACGGAAGGAGCCAGTATTCCGGAACAACCCTTTGACCACCAGGCCATCGAAGAAAAGTGGCATCAGCGGTGGAAAGAATCACCCCAGCTCTACGTCGCCGACGCGCCTGAACGGCCCAAGTACTACTTGGTCGAGATGCTGCCGTACCCGAGCGGAAAGCTGCACATGGGTCACGTGCGCAATTACTCGATTGGGGACGCGCTGGCGCGCTACATGTGGATGCGCGGCTACAACGTGCTGCACCCCATGGGGTGGGATTCATTCGGACTTCCGGCGGAAAATGCCGCTATCCAGAACGCCCGTGATCCCGGGGAATGGACGGTTTCGAACATTGCGCTGATGAAGGCGCAGATGTATCGGATGGGCTTCGGCTACGACTGGAGCCGCGAGATTTCAACCTGCGAGCCGGAATACTATCGCTGGAACCAGTGGTTTTTTTTGAAAATGTTCGAACGCGGGCTGGCGTATCGGAAGGAAGCCCTGCTCAACTGGTGCCCCGTGTGCTGCACGGTGCTGGCGAACGAACAGGTGGTGAACGGCTGCTGCTGGCGCCACGAAACTACGCCGGTGGAACAGCGCGCTCTACAGCAGTGGTTCTTGAAGATCACCGCCTATGCCGACGAACTGCTGGAATCGCTGAAGACGCTCGAGGGCGGCTGGCCGGAGCGTGTTCTGACGATGCAGCGCAACTGGATCGGGCGCTCGGAAGGCGCCGAGGTGGATTTTCGCCTTGCGGACACGGGCGAGCCGATTCGTATCTTCACCACACGCATCGATACGATCTACGGCGCTACGTGCCTTATTCTGGCGCCCGCGCACCCGCTGGTGGATTCGCTCGTCGAGGATGAGACGAAGCGCGCGCATGTGAAGCTGATGCTCGACGCCGCGGCGCGAAAAGATCCCGGGGATCTCGACAAAGAAGGGCTCTGCACGGGCCGCTACGCGATCCATCCGTTCTCCGGCGAACGCATTCCTATCTGGGTGGGCAACTTCGTGCTGATGGGCTATGGCACGGGGGCCATCATGGCGGTGCCGGCGCACGATGACCGTGACTTCGAATTTTGCCGCGCGTATCACATCCCGATTGTGCCGGTGATCCGGCCGGCGGATGGCCCGCTGGCCGATGGGCAGCACATGCAGGCCGCCTTCCCCGAATACGGCATCGTGGAGAACTCCGGACCTTGGTCAGGCCTCGCGAGCGGCGAGGCGAGCGTGAAGATGGCCGCGTACGCCGAAAAAAATGGCTTTGGAAAGGCCGCTGTCGTCTTTCGGATCAAAGATTGGGGCATTTCACGCCAGCGCTATTGGGGCACGCCGATCCCGGTCGTCTACTGCCCCGGCTGCGGCATCCAGCCGGTGCCGGAAAGCGATTTGCCCGTGGTGCTGCCGCGCGATATCCAGATCACCGGGAAAGGCCAATCGCCGCTTCTGGCCGTCGAATCGTTCATGAATGTGCCGTGCCCGAAGTGCGGTGGGCCGGCGCGCAGGGAGAGCGACACCATGGATACGTTCATCGACTCCTCCTGGTACTTCTATCGCTATTGCGATCCGAAAAACGATCGCGAGCCGTTTGACTCTCAGGTCGTTGAGAACTGGTTCCCCATTGATCAGTACATCGGCGGCGTCACCCACGCGATTCTGCATTTGATCTATTCGCGTTTTTGGACCAAGGTGATGCGCGATATCGGTCTGATTCGCAACCCGGAACCTGTGCGGAACCTGTTCACCCAGGGCATGGTGCTCAAAGATGGCAGCGCCATGTCGAAGTCGAAGGGCAACGTGGTGGATCCGGACGAAATGATCGGGAAGTATGGAGCGGATACATGCCGCCTCTATGTCTTGTTTGCGGCGCCGCCGGAAAAAGACATGGATTGGAACGAATCGAGCGTCGACGGCCAGCACCGCTTTCTGGGCCGCGTATTCCGATTCGTGACGCGCAACGCGGATAGGGTCGGCGGTAGGTCCGGCGGCGCCGCTTCCACCTACAACGACGCAGACCGGCAGGCGCTCCGCAAACTTCATCAGACGGTCCGCAAGATCACCAACGATTTCGATAGCCGCTGGCACTTCAACACGTCGATCGCGTCCCTGATGGAGCTGCTGAACGAGCTCTACTCGCTCGAAGCGAAGTTGTCTCCGGCGCCGGTGACAGAGCTACTCGAGAAGCTGGTCCTGATGCTGGCGCCATTTGCGCCTTTCACGGCCCAGGAACTCTGGGGCGCGCTCGGCCACCAGGCTCCTGCTTTTCGAGAGCCGTGGCCGAAGTTCGATCCCGAACTGGCGCGTGAGGATCTGGCTGAAATCGTGGTCCAGGTCAACGGCAAGCTTCGAGGCCACTTATCGGTTCCGTTCGGCACATCGGACGAGGATCTAAAGAAGCTCGCTCTGGCGCACGAGAAGGTGGTGCCATTCACTCGGGAGAAGCAGGTGGTCAAGGTGATCGCACTAGCCGACAAGCTTGTGAACATCGTAGTGAAATAGCGGCGGCTGAGCGCCATGCGTCAGCTAGGGGCCGTTTCCTTGCACTCGCATTAGCCCCATGCGTCAGCTTGGGGCCATTTCCTTGCGGTCGCGCTAGCCCCAAGCTAACGCATGGGGCTCAGCGGCTTCGAGGCTGAAATCCTGGATTGCAAATCCGTCCGCAAAGTGAACATCAGGCGCCGGTTTGCACTAAGGGGCCCGTTGGCGCGGGAGTGCCGCCGGCCGGCTCGAGGGTGATGGCGAAGGCCTTGAAGGCAATCCCGGCTGGAATCGGCGGAAGAATCACCGATCCCTCGCCCGATGCGCTCACCGTAAGCAGCCCGGCGGGAATCGGATTACCCCCTTGCGGCACCATCCACAACTCGTACACTTTGCCCGCGGGTAGCGGCGGAACGGAACCCGAGTACACCAGCGCGCCGCGCCGTTTATTGTATAGAACACGACCGCCGCCAGCGAAGTCGTGACTGGCGGACGCGAGATTTACGGCAACTGTGTCCAGCGACAGAACCATTTGCGAAACCGCTCTGAAGTGCTCCAATTGCGCCCTTTGCTCGATTGCCACTTTGCGCAGGACCTGGATTTCATTCATCAGCCGGTGGTTGGAGGCCCAGAGGAAACAAGCCAGAGCGGCAAAGGCTACCGCGGCGGGAGCCCAGAGACGATTCCACCAGGAGGCACTCGGCGCCGCTGCGCTCTGGCGAACCTTCTGCTTTTCGGGGGCCGCAGCGGCGGAGTCCTTTCTGATTCGCTCAAAGAGCCGCTGCTTTACTTGGGGCCCTGGGATAGCCGGCCCAGCGCTGAGCGACATCAGCGCAAGAACACCGCGAGTTTCCGCGACGGCGCGTGCGCAAGCGGCGCAAGAGGCAAGATGGAGCTCCACCTCACGGCGCTCTTCGCCCTCCAACGCGCCAAGCGCGAAGAGATCGAGTTGTTCCTCAATTGGATGCTGGTCTGTCAATTGAGCGCTCGTTTCAAAATTCCCATCGCCGAGCGAATTCGGGTCTTTACCGTCCCGAGAGGTTCGCCCGTGCGGGTTGCAATCTCCGTATGCGTCATGCCTTCGAAGTACGCCAGTTCAACCACCTCGCGTTGTGGCGCCGATAACTCCGCCATCACCGCGGTAACGCGCTGCAGCATCAAATTTTGCGCGGCGCTGGATTCGACGTTCGACGGCAATACCACGGTATTTTCGTCAAGCTCTTCGTCTTCCCGGCCGCCCCGGCGGCGTATGCGGGAAATTGCCCGGTTGCGGGAAGCGACCAACAGCCAGCCTGCCAGGGAACCGCGGTGCGGATCAAACTTCTCCGCCGAGCGCCACACCTGGTAAAACGTATCTTGCAGGATCTCTTCCGCGGCACCCTCGTCTCGGGTAATTCGCAGCGCACACGAATAAACCAAGCCGCTGTACCGGTCGTAAAGAACGGCAAGGGCCGCCTCATCCCCTTTGACGACTTGGTCGAGAAGAGCCTTGTCGGAATCGGCGCTTCTGGCGTCTCCGGCCGCTGTCACAAGACCATCCGAAGCAGGAAAGCTTTGAGGTATTGCCGGCCGTCAACGGCTATCCCCGCCGTTCCCCTGCCGCCGCAACTGGCGGTGTTCGTCTCCATCAAGCGCTGTACTGGGTACGCGCGAGGAGGGGCGAACGGATTGGCGAAGCAACGCATCCGGAGCCGAGTCTAACATGCGAGGAGCGAAGGGGAGCGCCGAGAGGGTCTCGGCGCGGCAGCGAGTCCGCTCCCTGGCGCTTCGCGAGCTACGATCGCGGTCCAGTGCAAGCCGCCGACAGCACTGAACCGTGCGCGTCAGCAAGCGGACAGCGGCCTGAACTGCGATATAAATGTGTTGCGGGAAACTATGGAAGCGTCTGTGAGTGAAGCGGTAGTCGCCGTACCGGTCGCCAGAATCGAAGGGTCATCGGCCAGTGAGGTCGAGGACGTGCTGGCCGTCGAAGAGCCTCTCGAATTCCGCCTGGATCAGATCACGATTTCGCTAACCATGCGGACGCCCGGCGACGATTTCGAATTAGCCGCGGGCTTTCTGTTTGCCGAAGACTTGATTGCCGGCGGCGAGGACATCCTCGCCATCAGCCGCCCGGCTGACGGGAATCCGAACGTCGTTGAAGTTCGACGGACGCGGGAAGCGCGCGTGAATCACTTACCCGCCAGGCGAAACTTCCTGATGACCTCAGCGTGTGGAGTGTGCGGCAAAGCGTCGCTCGAGGACCTCGAGCGCAACACCTGCCCGGCGCTTGCACCCGATCATCTGCGTGTGGATTCCAGCATGATTCGCCGCCTTCCGGACCGGCTTCGCGCCGCGCAAGCCGTGTTTCAGAGTACGGGCGGCCTGCATGCGGCCGCACTATTCGATTTCAACGGCGAATTGCAGGCAGTGCGCGAAGATGTAGGCAGACATAATGCGGTGGATAAGCTGATTGGCGCCGCGCTTTTGAATCGTCAGACGCCGCTGAGCCGGAAAATCCTGTTGGTGAGCGGGCGAGCCAGCTTCGAGCTGGTCCAGAAGGCGCTGATGGCGAGCATTCCGCTGCTGGCCGCGGTGGGGGCGCCGTCGAGCCTGGCCGTTGCTACCGCGCGGAAAGCGGGCATGACCCTGATCGGCTTTCTGAGGAATGACCGCTTTAATGTGTATAGCGGGGCCGGTCGGATTACCGTTTCGGAGAACCATACATGAAACTTCGCATTCAAGGAGACTCCCTGCGGTTGCGGCTGACCCAAAAGGAAGTGGCGGAGCTCAGGGCGGGCGGCTGTGTTCAGTCGTCACTCCATTTTGCTTCCGGCCGCAGTCTGACTTACTCGATCGCGAGCTCTGGGGAAGCCTCGCAAGTGGAAGCGGATTTCGAAGGCGACAGCATTCGCGTGATGCTCCCGCGTGCGGCCATGGCTGCATGGGCCGACGGGGACCAGACAGGCATCAGCGGACCGCCGGACCAGCCAAGCCTGTTGCTGATCGAGAAGGATTTTCAATGTCTGCACAAGCCCGGTGAGCTGGATCCGGAAGCCTATCCAAACCCGCTCGCCGAGGCCTTGGGCAGCGGTAGGTAGGTCGCGCTTATGAGACCTACGTCATCGTAAATCCAGCACTACGCCTGCGAAAGCGAAGCGAGCGCCTGCGCAAGAATCAAAGCGCCGTTCGCGATGGCCTCTGGCGACGCGTACTCATCGGGACGGTGACTGAAGCCGCCCCGGCACGGGATAAACAGCATGGCCGTGGGTGCGATTCGGGCCATGAACAAAGAATCGTGATAAGCGCGGCTCACCATGCGTTGATACGGCAGATGCTGAGTGTCGCATGCCGCAGCCAAGGCTTCGACAACGGTCGAATCACAAACGGCCGGCGCGTCGCTGTTGAGGATCTCGACCCGCGCGCTTACTTGCCGGCGCCGGCTGAGGCTTTGGCAGGACTCCATGATCGCGTCGAGCATCGAATCGCGCCGCGCCTGTTGGATATCGCGAATGTCGATTTCCAGTTCAACCCGGCCGGGGATGATATTCACCGCGCCCGGGAACACGTTGCAGAGGCCCACTGTCGCCACTGAATCCATCGACCCGCTTGACTTGGCCGCTGCTTCGACAGCGAGCACAATTTCCGACGCCGCGCACAGGGCATCGCGCCGGTTCGGCATGAGCACAGCCCCGGCATGACCTCCCTCGCCATCGAGCGTCACTCGCAAGGTAGCCGGAGCGGCAATGGCGGTCACAATGCCAATCGGGATTTGTTCGCGTTCGATGATCGG
>Ga0302325_10017429_pt1 | contig 15184 bp, 17 predicted proteins | sample Palsa_T0_2_FD_201948 | JGI IMG/M metagenome (GOLD analysis project Ga0302325, IMG submission 201948) | Peat permafrost microbial communities from Stordalen Mire near Abisko, Sweden - Palsa_T0_2 | ecosystem: Environmental > Terrestrial > Soil > Palsa > Peat permafrost | place: Sweden: Abisko... | reverse complement strand
CTCCAGTTCGGTCAGGGCGTCCGAGAGCTCGGTCATCATCTCGGGCGAAAAGGCGTTGCGGCGTTCGACGTTGTCGATGGTGATCTTGAGGATCCTGTCGACGGTCTCGCTGCCTACGCGGCCTGCGGGCTTCTGCTCGCTCATGCGGGGGTTCTCCGGTTGGTAAGTGTCGTTTCGACATTGACATTCGACTCCTTCCGCGCGCCGCGTCAATCGGTGTTGCGGGGGATTGCCACCCTGGCGCCTCGAGCCGCCGTCGGCACATGATAGAACCTCACGCTAAGAAGCCGGTTTTATTGCGGAAAATTCTCAACGCCGTCGGCGGGGCGCCGACTGGGGAAACGTCCAGGGCTTCCGATGTGACACTGTCTACTAGTTCTGTTATCGAATGCAATAGGCGTTTGAACGCCACCGGAGGGGCTCGTCATGGCGCGCAATCCTGGCCAATGAACTTGACACTGTCACGTGACAGCGTAAAGTCCAGCCAACCCGACCGGAACAGACGTCGCGGCGCCCGCCGCCGAGACGATGGCGGGCCCATTCGATGGTGGAGGCGCCAGATGCGACCGATGGAATATGTCGCCGACGACGGCGGTTGGGTCATGCCGGAGATTTTCTCCGACCAGGCCCTCTACGACCTGGAACAGAAGCGGATTTTCGGCCGCGCATGGCTGATGCTCGGCCACATATCGCAGTTGCCGAAGCCAGGTTCCTTCCTGCGCACCTACATGGGCGAGGAATCGGTGCTGGTGACCCGCGACCGGGAAGGCACGCTGCACGCCCATATCAATGCGTGCCGGCACCGCGGCTTCGAGGTCTGCCAGGAGGACCATGGCGTCGCCCACCGGTTTCAATGCCGCTACCATGGCTGGATGTACGGCTCGGACGGTCGACTGGTCGGCGTGCCCGGCGAAGATACGATCTATTACAACGAGATCGACAAGCGAAAGTGGGGCCTCGCCAAGGTCGCGCGGCTGGAGACCTACAAGGGGCTGATCTTCGGCGCCTTCGATCCGGACACGCCTTCGCTGCTGGATTACCTCGGCGACATGGCCTGGTATCTCGATATCATCCTGGACCGCCGCGAAGGCGGGACCGAGGTGCTGGGGCCACAGCGCTGGCGCATCGCCTCGAACTGGAAGGTGATCGCCGAGAACCACGGGGGCGACGAATACCATATCGGCTTCGCCCACGGCTCCGTCTTCCCGCCGGACCTCGGCTCCAACCGCGCCACGCCCATCCCCTACGCCCGGGAGGTGCGGCCCGCCATCGGCCACGGCTTCGGCGTCAACATCTTTCCCGATGAGATGAGCATCGAGGAGCAGCTGTCGCACTCGTTCGTGGCGCCGCCGTTCGTCTCCGACTACCTGATCAGGTCCAACGAAGAGATGGCCAACCGTCTCGGCCGTCAGCGGGCCAGGATGGAGCTCATCCACGGGGCGGTATGGCCGAATTTCGGACTGGTGCCGATCCTCAACGCCCTGCGCGTGATGCATCCCAAGGGCGTGGGCGAGGTCGAGATGTGGGCCTATAGCCTCGTCGATCGCGACGCGCCGCCGGACGTCAAGGCGTGGCTGGCGGGCAGGACGGCGGCGACCTTCGGGCCAGGCGGCAGCTTCGAGCAGGACGACGCGGCCAATTGGGCGTCGGTGACCCGCTCCAGCCGAGGCGCTCAGTGGCGCTCACAGCCGCTCAATCTACAGATGGGTCTTGGTCACGAGGAGCGATCCGATCGCGTGCCCGGCGAACTCGGCCTCACCGCAAGCGAGATCAACCAGCGCGGCTTCTACCTGCGCTGGCGCCGGGACATGTTCGGGGAGGCGCGCTCGTGACCAACGACGACCTGCGCCGCCTCGTTTCCGTGCAGCAGTGGCTGTACGCCGAGGCCCGCCTGCTGGACGAACGCCGCTACGACCTGTGGCGGGATCTGCTGGCCGACGACGTGCGCTATCGCCTGCCGGCCCGCGCCTATGTCGCCCAGGCCGACTGCAAGGACTTCTCCACCTGGGGCGTCGACCGCGAGATCGGCGGGGCGGGCTCGCTGGCGTTGATCGACGACGACGCGGAGGGCCTGAAGGCGCGTATCGGTCGGCTCCAGACCGGCATGGCCTGGGCCGAGACCCCGCCCTCCATGACCCGCCGGCAGGTGAGCAATGTCCAGATCCTGGACGTCTCGGACGACGGAACGCTCTCGGTGGTCAGCAACCTCTTTCTCGCCAAGTCGCGAGCCGACGAGCGGGTGCTGCTGACGGCGGAACGGCGTGACCGCCTGGCCCCGGTCGGCGACGGCTATCGCCTGAAGGATCGATATGTGGTCATCGACGACGTCGTGCTCGCCTCGTCGAACCTCTCCACGATCTTCTGACCAGCCTCCCGAAAGAGACACGGGGGTCGGGGGTCTAGGTTTCGGCGAGCCGCGTCGTCGCGCCGGCTTCCGCGAACATGAGCGATCCCAGATCGATCAGCGTGTCGATCGAGGTCGTGGGTGATTTGGCGGCGATGGGACCATCGAGCCACAGGGTCGCGACGCCGTGCGCCGCCGCCCAGAGCACGTTGGAGATGTCGGTTCGCTTGGCGGCGGAGAGCCTTGGCCGACAGGCCGTCACCGCCTTGACCAGGCGATCGAAGGTCGACATCGCCAGGTCTCGGACGTCCGGATATCGCGCCATGTCGACCAGTTCGGGTCGGAACATGATGCGGAAATAGACCGGGTTCTCGATCGCGAAGCTCATATAGGCCTTGAGCGTCTGCCGAAGCCCGTCCCTGGGCGCCCCGGGGGGAGAGAGGCCCTCGGCTTCGCGCAACTTGAGATCCAGCCGGCTGAAACCCTCTAGCGCGATCGCGGCAAGTATCCCGGCCCGGTTGGCGAAGTGATGATAGGGCGCCTGGTGGCTCAGACCCGAGCGGCGTGCCATTTCACGAAAACTCAGACCAGCTAGCCCTTGTTCGGCGATAAGCTTGACGCTCTCATCCAGCATCGCTTTCTTGGCGTCTTCGGCGCGCATCGAGCGGGTCGCCTATCAAGTTCTCGAGAGTCGTGGAAACCGTGGCGTTCTGTTCATACCAGTCCCGCCGTTCGCTGGACATTGTCAAGTCAGTTTGCGGCGATTCCGCCTGGACCGCCCGCGATTTGCCGGAGATTCTGCGATCACCCCAGCCACGGGTGGGGCCATGCCTTGGGTGGCGACTTCGGCGCAACGTTCCGGAGAAATCAGGCCCAGTCCCGGCGGCGCCTTCGCGCGGGCAGGATCCCGTGATCGAACAGGCTCTGGGCGCATTCGGCGACCATGTCGGCCGACGGGCGGGCGCACCACCCGAGCAGCCGTTGGGCCTTCTCGGTCGACACCGGCCGGGGCTTGCCGAGCTCGAACAGCACCGACCGCGTCGTCGGGTCGAACATCGCCGCCAGCCGCACCGCCCAGTCGGGCAGCACGAAGGTGGGCACGCGGGCCGCCGCCTCGGGCAATCGGGCCTTCAGGATCGAGGCCAGATCCCGGAACCACAGGAACTCCCCCGCCGCCAGGAATCGCTGCCCGGAGGCGTCCGGGTGGGTCATCGCCCGGATGTGCAGATCGGCCACGTCGCGCACATCGACCAGAGGCCAACCCATGCGCGGACAGCCGGGGAAGGACCCGTCGAGCAGCTTCTTGACGATCTCGATCGAGGTCGAGAAGTCCGAGCCGAGCACCGGACCCAGGACGCCGCTGGGGTTGACCGTGGCCATCTGCAGGGCGCCGCCCTCGGTCTGGATGAAATTCCAGGCGGCCCGCTCCGCGTGGATCTTGGAGCGCACATAGGGCGAGGTGTCCCCGATGTTGGTCGGGTCGGACCACTGCTCCTCGGTGTCGGGCCGGGTCCGGCCGCCATGGCCGTAGCTGACCGCGGCGGTGGACGAGGTCACCACGACGCGCTTGACACCCGCGTCCCGGGCCGCGCGCAGAACCCTCAGCGTGCCCTCTCGCGCCGGCCTGACCAGTTCGTCGTCGCTGCGCGGATCCCTGGCCGGAAGCGGCGAGGCGACATGGAGAACATAGTCCGCCTTGTCCGCCGCCGCCGCCCAGCCCGCGTCGGCCATCAGATCGGCGGAGCGGAAAGTCAGGCGTTCCTGGTCGTTGGCGGCGAGCGTGCGCCTGACGTCGACCTCGCGCTTCAGATCGCGCACCGTGGTCCGCACACGCCAGCCTTCGTTCAGCAGCTGAAGGATGCAATAACCGGCGATATAGCCGGAACCGCCGGTCACCAGGACAAGGCCCTTGGATTGCATGGATCGACTCCGCCGGCGCCGCCACGATCGGATGGTCGTTGCGATTTCGCTTACAAACTGACACTTTACGTAATTGATGTCAAAGCTTGGGGAAACACGAGCGGTCGAACGGCGCGCCGCCATCCTGGAGGCCGCCAGGGAGGCGTTTTCGCGCTACGGGTTCGGCCGCACCAGCATGGCCGACATCGCCGGGATTCTCCGCATTTCCAGACCGGCCCTCTACGAGCACTTCCGCAACAAGGAGGACCTCTTCCGTTCGCTGGCCGAGAGCCTGGTCGCGGCGGCGTTGGCGCGCGCTCGGGCCGCGTGGGAGCCTGGCGTTCCGTTCGCGCGGGGCTTGGCTGACGCGGTGCTGGCGATGGACCTCGAACTGTTCCGCCTGGTCCAGCTTTCCCCACATGGCGCGGAAATCCTGGCTCAGCAGACCCTGTTGACCGGCGATCTGCACGCGGACATGCAGTCCCAGTTCGCGGCGCTCGTCGCCGACCGCGCCGGCGGTGTCGATTCGCCCTATCAGTTCGGTTTGATCGTGGCCCGATCGATGGAGGGGCTGAAACAGAACGCCACCAGCGAGGCGGAGTTCGTGCAAGGCGTCAGTCGTCTCGCTGCGATCCTCGGCGCTGGTCTGAACGAGACCGCCCCCTGAAATGGCTGTCCGGGTATTGCCGGACCAGACCCGTCGTTGGGGATGCGGTCGGCGTCACGCCGGGTGTGGCCTTCGCGGCCCTCATCTTCTCAGTTCTCAAATAGAACGTTCCCGAGGGTCGGCCACAGAGAACGGCATGTGCGGACCCGCATTGAGGAGAGCGAGGAAAGCCTCTGATCGCCCCGTGACTACGGAAGACTTGAATTTCTTCGGAGGCTATGTCAGTACTGTTTTAGCATCCATGATCAGCCGCTCGCCAACCGGAACCACGCCGGTCCAGCGGAGTGCGCCAGGGGGAGAGACCGGCGATGACCGTGACATTCCTGTTCGATTTCGGGAGCCCGAACGCCTTCTTGAGTCACCGGGTTTTGCCGGCGATCGAAGCGCGGACCGGCGCGACATTCGACTATTTTCCCATACTCCTCGGCGGTCTCTTCAAGCTGACGGGCAATCAGTCGCCCGCGACCGCCTTCGCCCACATCAAGAACAAGCCGCAGTATGAGGCGTTGGAGATGCGCCGCTTCATCGCCCGCCACGAGATCACCGATTTCCGCGGCAATCCGCACTTTCCCGTCAACACGCTGCAGATCATGCGCGGCGCCATCGCGTCGCAGGCCGCCGGCGTGTTTCCCGAGTATGTGACGCAGGTGTTCGACGCCATGTGGGTGAGAGGCCTGAAGATGGACGACCCCCAGGTCATCCAGGCGACGCTTCTGGAAGCCGGGCTGTCCGCCGACGAGATCATTCGTCTCTCGCAGACCGACGAGATCAAGGCGAAGCTCCTGCAAAACACCCAGTCCGCCTGCGACAAAGGGGCGTTCGGGAGCCCCTCGTTCCTCGTCGGCGATGAACTCTACTTCGGCAAGGACCGCCTGGCCGACGTTGAAGCGGAGATCGTTCGCAGCCGCGCCAGCTTGGCGGCCTGACTTCCATTGGCCGACGCGTTCGATAGTAGCGGCGCGGCGCAAAGGAGCCTCGAGTCCCATGGCCTCAACCGACGACACCCGCCGCCTCGACACCGGCACGGAGCAGCTCCTCTGCGTCATCCGTCAGGGCGTCGCCGTCATCACGCTCAACCGTCCAGACGCGAAGAATGCGCTCTCCGACGAGCTCACCCCGGCGCTGCGGACGTCGCTCGGGGTATGTGATGGCGACGACGGCGTCGGGGCGATCCTGATCACCGGCGCCGGAACCGCCTTCTGCGCCGGCGGTGATGTGAAGAGCATGGGCTCGGGCCGCGCCGGCCCCGCGCGGTCGAGGGACGAGCGGGTGTCGGAGCTGGCGCGCCGCCAACGCACCCTGACCGGCGTCATCGTCGCCAGCCGCAAGCCGACCCTGGCGGCCCTTCCCGGCCCGGCGGCGGGCGCGGGCCTCGCCATCGCGCTGGCTTGCGATCTGCGGATCGCCGCGCGGTCGGCCTTCATCCAGACCGGCTACGCCCGTATCGCCTTGCCGGGCGACTATGGAATCTCCTGGCTGCTGACGCGAGCCGTCGGTCCGGCCCGGGCTCGGGAGCTGCTGCTGCTCTCCGAGCGCGTCGATGCCGAACGGTGCGAGCGCCTGGGTCTCTTCAACAGGCTCGCGGCCGACGAGGACCTCGCGGAGGAGGCCTTCGCCCTCGCCGCGCGCCTGGCCGGCGGACCGCGCGGGACCTTGGCCGCGATGAAGGACAATCTGGACGACGCACTGGCGCTCGACCTTCTCTCCGCCATGGACCGTGAGGCTGAACGCCTGATCGATGCGGCGGCGACCGACGACCACCGTGAAGCCGTACGGGCCTTCGTGGAACGCAGGCCGCCGCGATTTGGCCGCGTGTCCGCGCCCCCACCCCAAGACTAGGAAGCAGGGTCTGCCAACCGCGGGCGCCTCCCCGGTGGTGGTGCGGCTTTCGTCGGCGCCAGGTTCGGCGCCGGGGGGCTATCAGCCGGGCGCTGGTCTCACGCCCTGGCGGTGCTTGTCCCGTCGCAAGGCGCGGTCCCGCTTCATCGGCTCCGACATCCGCGCCTTCACCGCCCGAGCATGCAGGCGTTCGCCGCACTCGGGGCAGGTGAGGGCAGGCTCGATGACATGGCCGCAGGCTCGGTGTGTCAGCGAGATCAAGGGCTCCTCCAACTCAGGCTTCGCCCAGCGCTCGCCCCAGCTGTTGAGCGCCACAACGACTGGCCAGAGGTCCGCGCCCTTCTCCGTCAGCTCGAATTCGAAGCGCCGAGGTCGATCCTGGTACAGTCGTCGCGCGACGATGCCTGTTTCGGTCAGCTCGCGGAGACGCCGGGTCAGGAGCTGCGGCGACATGCCGGTGTGGCCGCGGATCTCTTCGAACCGCCGCGCCCCCAGGAACAGTTCCCGCAACACCATCAAGGTCCAGGCGTCGCCGACCCGCCCGATCGCGCGGGCCACCGGACAGACCTGCTCGTCTAGCTCATCAATGCCCATGACCGTCTGTTACTTCCAAAATGGAATTGACTCAAGCGCCGGCGTCACCTTAACTCTGACCCGTTCTGGCATGGGGACCGCATTCGACATGGTGGGCGTCGCCGCACTCAGCCCCAAGGCCCAAGGCTGGCTTCGCCACCTTTGGCGCAAGGCCACGACGGTCGACGACTGGTCGCGAACCGGCAAGCCCCATCCCTGGTGGGACAGTTACTCCGTGCCGCCGATGCTGAATTTCGCGAGGTTCGACCTCAGCGAGTCGTCCTATGGCCTGCTGATCATGGCCGGCAAGACGCCCGCCTGGCGCGAGGTCTATGTCCGTATCCTCGACGAACTGATCCGGCGCTACACAACCTATTGGGCCGCGGTCGATTGGCTCACCCAGATCGGACCCGATCCCAAGCGCGCCAGCTATCCGAAAGCCTACAAGCCGCTCATCCCGAAACATCTCTGGGGCCGTTACGATAGCCCGGGCTGGACGGCCAACGGCGTGGAGCCCTGGGGGTTGTCACCAGACCCGATCGGCTCGGAGGGCAATCTGTTCTTCCGCGGCTTCTTCAACCTGATGCTGGCCATCTACCGTGACGTGGCGGGGACCGACACCTGGGACAAGCCGTTCGAGGTCACTGGCCTGGACGACCGGACGTTTCCCTGGACCCATGGTCGGATCAACGACTTCCTTTCGAACCAATGGGCGGGGGTCTGGCACGGCCCACATTGCGAGAACACCAAGGTCTGGCCGCTCTGCCTGTCGGCGGCGGGGCTTGGGCTGCAACTGAGCGACAAGACGCTCGGCAGCCAGGGCCATTGGGTCGTCGACCGATGGGTTGAGGAGTTCCTCACCAAGAAATGCATGGGGTTCGACCCCAGGGGAAACCTCAAGTGGGTCGGCTTCTACTATGACCCGATCATCGACCATGTGCAGGGCCGAAACCCGATCTTCGGCCTGCTCCCGGCGATCTATCTCGCGCCGCAGAACCGACCCCTGGCCGAGGACCTCTATCGCAAGGCCGTCGCCTCGGTAGGGTGGGACAAGGCTTGGCTGCCCACCATCACGCCCGCACAACCGCGCACCGTCACGCTGGCCTACCTCCTGGCAAGGGAGTTCGGCGACGCGACAACGGAACGACGATTGCGAAAGGTCCTGGACCGGATTTCCCGCGGGCGCTTCTTCGACGCCGGAGACGAGGGTGAGCCGGAGGAATTCGGCTACTTCTTCGGGTTCGGCGAGCCTTATCCGAGGGGCCAGGAGAGCGCCCTCTACATGCTCGCGGAGTTCATGGAAGGCGGCGAATGGCATGCGGCCTTCAACCAGATCGACACGGAGCGGCACGCCGCGCCGACGGTCGAGGGCGTCGACTTCCCAAGGCTCGGCATCCGCCAGGCTCATAACGATCCGGCCGATGGCGTCCTGACGGTGGAGACCTATGCCGCGACCCGCGTCTCCGCCGGCGAGCCGACCCGGTGGCGGGTGACCAACCTGCCGGACCCGCGGTCCGTCGCCATCGAACTGGACGGCCGCGACTTTGGCGGTTGGAGGCATGTCGATGACCGCACCGTCGAGATCTCCTGCCGAATTTCCAGCCAGACCTTTCGCGTCAGAACGGGTTGGACGCGCTCCGCTGGCGGTGGCCAGGCGGCCTCCGACATCGAGCCCGAGCGGCGGCCCCGGCGCATTTCCAAGGTGAACGCCGTCGAGATCATTGCGGCCAGCCGGGCCGTGTCGGCGGGCGCGGTTGGATGTCCCTGCTGTGGATGAGATCCCCACGCTGTGGAGAACGACGCGGTAACCATCAAACGCTGGCCCGCTTAACCATCCAAGGGGATCGTCAGGCCGCCAGCATGGCTTCCAGCCGACCACGGATGATCTGTTCGGCCTCGGCCATGATGCCGTCGATCAGTTCCTTACAGGTCGGGATGTCATGGATCAGACCGGCGACCATGCCGCAGGACCAGGCGCCCGCGTCCATCCGGCCTTCGACCATGACCATGGGATAGACGCCCGCGACCTCGCCGATGATGTCCTCGAACTTGATGTTCGCGCCAAGCGCCTTTTCCTTTTCGATCAGCCGCTCGACGCCGGCGTTGACCAGCACGCGTTCGGTATTCCGCAACGGACGCATGACCAGGCGCGTGTCCAGCTCGCTCGCCGCGATCAGCGCCTCTTTCACGTTCTGGTGGACAGGGGCCTCTTTGGTCGCGATGAAGCGCGTGCCCATGTTCATGCCGTCGGCGCCCATGGCCAGGGCGGCGACCAGCGATTGGGCGTTGGCCATGCCGCCCGAGGCGACGAAGGGAATCGTCAACTCCTCGGCCGCCCGCGGCAGCAGGATGAAGTTGGGCACGTCATCCTCGCCTGGATGACCGCCGCACTCGAATCCGTCGACGCTGACCGCATCGCAGCCGATCGCCTCCGCCTTCAGGGAGTGGCGGACCGAGGTGCATTTATGGATGACCTTGATGCCGGCCTCCTTCAGCGGCGGCAACCACTTCTGGGGATTGTTGCCGGCGGTCTCGACGATCTTCACGTCGCCGTCGATGATCGCCTTCACATAGCCGGGATAGTCCGGCGGCGTGACCGAAGGCAGAAAGGTCAGGTTCACGCCGAACGGCTTGTTGGTCATCTTGCGGCATCGGGCGATTTCATTCGCCAGCCTTTCGGGAGAACCCTGAGTCAGCCCGGTGATCAGCCCGAGACCGCCGGCGTTGGAGACCGCCGCCGCCATTTCGGCAAAGCCGACATAGTGCATGCCGCCCTGGATGATCGGATGCTCGATGCCGAAGAGTTCGGTAATGCGCGTTTTCATTCGATGAAGATCCTGGCTGCTGGGAGAGCGTGGTTCACGGCCCGATGGGGCGGAGGCCCGTCGATCGCAACGACCATGGCCGACGTCCTCCGGCCCATCTGCTGTCTGGTAGGTACTGATTTTGAACTGATAGTGTCAAGCAACAATCGCAATGGCTGGCGCCGACCGACCGGGCGCCGCCCGCCCGACGACTCGCAACCCGGCCATCTGAGCCCTTGACTGGCGCGAGGCGGCGTTCAGGTTTAGAACTGGATGGGCGAGGAGGGTCCGAATCTCGGATTTCCCCGCCGGGAAAGCCGGAGGCGATGAATGCGTTGGGCCGAGTTGAATGGAGAGGCCTGTTCGATGGCGCGCGCCGTCAGTGTCATCGGCGACCGCTGGTCGCTGCTGATCCTCCGCGACTGTTTTCTCAGGGTCCGGCGGTTCGACGACTTTCACGCCAGGCTCGGCATCGCCCGGCCGATCCTGGCCGACAGGCTCGACAAGCTGGTGAAGAACTTCGTTCTCACCAAGGTGGCCTACCAGGAGAAGCCGACCCGCTACGAGTACCGCCTCACGCCAAAGGGACTGGATCTCCAGCCGGTGATCCTGTCGATGGTGCATTGGGGCGACATGCACATGGCTGGCAGGAAGGGTCGGCCGGTTCTGCATGAGCACATCGCTTGCCAGCATGTCTTCGACCCCGTGATGGTCTGCTCGGAATGCGGCGAACCCCTGACCCCCCAAGGCGTCCGCGTCCTGCCTGGTCCCGGAGCCGTCGATCCTCATCATCTGCCCCCGGGCGCCAAGATCGCCAAGCCGCGTATGGCGAGGCGCAAGCCGGCGGAGCTGGACGCCCCCGCCCGTCGCCGCAAGGTGGCGGCGCCCGCCGGCCAGTGAGCCCGGGACGCGGTCGATCGACCCAAGTGCCCTGTATTACGTGCTTTGCATGAAGAGCTGGATCAGCGCGATGATAGTGTCTGGCGCGTCTTCCTGGCTGAAATGTCCGGCGCCTGGGAGTTCGACGATGGGGCGACCCGGCCAGACACCCCGGAAATCCTCGATCTGCGCCTTGGGGGCGATTCCCTTGTCCTCCATGCCGACCGCGAGCATGGCGGGTTTGGATTTCAGGTTGTCGAGCAGCGGGAACCCCTCCCGGACATAGGGGAACATTCGCCCCAGCAGGATGTCCAGAGGAAAATCGATCGCGCCGATGCAATCGGCCTTGGTCGGAAACGGCGCCCCATAGGCGGCGATCCAGTTGGCGTCCACGGCGCTGGAGTTCTCGAAGCCGATGATCTTCATGACACTGAGGACATTGACGTCGAGATGTCCGAGCACCTCATGCAGCGTGCCGGCGTCGTGATGCTTTTTGACGAACTGAAACCACGGTGTCAGCTCGCCGCGCTCGGCGCGCCCATAGCCGCTGAGGGTGTTCAGCAGAAAGAGCCGTTTGACCCTTTCCGGATGTCGCAAGGCATAGGCGGAGGCGATCGGGCCGCCCCAATCCTGGATCACGAAGGTGATGTCGTTGAGATCGAGCGACTCGATGAGACCGGCGAGATTCTCCACGTGTGTCTCGAGCGTGTAGACTCGGTTTCGCGGGGTCTCGCTCTTGCCGAAGCCCATATGATCGGGAACGACCACCCGGTGGGTCCGCGACAGCGGAGGAATGAATTTTCGATAGAGGTAGCCCCAGGTCGGCTCTCCGTGCAGGCAGATGATGGGCTCGCCGAGACCCTCGTCGACGTAATGCATCCGAAAGCCATTGCCCTCGAAATAGCGCGGTTCGAAGGGCCAGGTTCCGCCAAACGTTTCGTGGGAAGCAACCATTGTCATCTCCAACCTCAAACTGGCGGCGAGACCAGACCAGCGCCTTCACAGTGAAGCCGCCCATGGAACTCTCAATTTGAGAACGCGCATTGTTTGGCAGCAGGCGTGATACCTTAAAGTTTCGTCAGACCCACAAACGTAAATTCTTCCGCGGCCAACTGCTTGAGCTTTTGCATGATGGAGTCCATGTGCGGCGCCCCGAGATGGGCTCGAACGGCCTGTAGATCGGTCCAGCATTCGAGAAGGATAAAGGTCCGTGGGGTCGACGCCCGATACCATTCATAGCGCAAGCAACCCTTGTCGTTGGCGATTGTCGCCAATTCCAGTTCTCGGAGCAGCGCTTCGCACGCCGCTTCCTTGCCAGGCTGGACGCGCTGGGTCACCACGCCGCTGAACTCACCGTCCATCGATTCCTCCCTGCATCGCCCGCATCGCGGCGTCGATCTCGGACCCGAACCTCTGAGGCCCTTCGACCTCTTCGGGAGCGACGCTCGTGGGCAGATCGGCGATCGTCCTGCCGCTCTTGATATCGTCGTAGGTGATCCGCGGCACGATCAGGAGGTCCCGCGTGTTGGAGTAGACCCCGCTGCCGCCAGGCATGCGCCCGAGGAACCTCAGCCTGTCGTAGTGAATGTACATTTTCTCGAGGTTGATCAGATCATCACGCACGTGGATCTGCAGCACTTCGCCGAACAGGATCTTGTTGAGGCCAATGTCCACCACGCGAACAAGCCGGCATTCGAGGTTGACCGGCGATTCAGCGATCCGCGGCGGAGAGACCTGAACCGACGGCGCGAGGGTGACCTTCATGGCCTCGATCTCGGTTTCGTCGGCCGGAAACACCGCGGCGGCGATGGTCATCGCTTCGGCAAGCTCTTCAGTGACCATGTTCACAACGAACTCGCCTCGCTGGAGCACGTTGGCCCGCGTGTCCTTGGCGCGCGCCATGCTATGGCCACCCGGCGAAAAGGCGACGATCGGCGGGTTGCTCCCGAGAGCGTTGAAGAAGCTGAACGGCGCCGCGTTGACTTGCCCTCCATCGCTCAGCGTGGTGATCAACGCGATCGGACGAGGCACGATAACGCCGGTGATCAGATTGTAGCGTTCGCGCGCGTTCAGGCCACGCACGTCAAACTGGGCCATGGTGCGGTCCCCTCCTCTCGCCCTCGAGGCACGCGCCGGTTCGTCCCGGCGCGAACCGTATCTTGAGCTGAGTAAGTTCATTTATAAAACTCGTCAACACATTCGATGCCTCCTCCGGTCAATGAACCGGCCTCGACTGTTGACCAAGGGGTTGGCGCTAGAGTCGTCGTGCGTCGAAATCAGACGTCTCGGAGGGTCGCGTATATTCCGCCTTCCGAGTCGGCCAGAAACAGCGCGACGGCGCCTGGATCAACGGCGACGGCGGCGACCGACCCGCCCGCCTTGGTCGCCCCTTTCGAGACGCCGGTCCAGGGCGCCCATCCGGCGGCGACGCTGCCTGAGGTGATGTAGAGGTTCGACGGGCGGACCCATGGGTTCATGGTAGTAGAATTCACCCAGCCCTTGCTCGCGAGAAGATGTGGGGACACGCAATCTTCACGCGGACGCCGTGCCGCCTTCAGACCCGCTCGGTCTGCTTCCGCGGGATCGCCTGATAGAGACCCCGCGAGCGGATCATCAGGAACGCGCCGGACCAGTCGCCCGCAATCCTCCAGTCGCCGTTGATCTCCAGGCCGCCGTCGAACACCGCGCCATCGTAGCGGACGGCGTCATAGCCCGGGACCAAGGCGTCGTAGGTCTTCAGGAAGGTGACGCCGCCGCCGCTCACCGTACCCGTGATCGTCGATGTGAGGACCTTTCCGGCGGCCGGGCCGTGCGGCGCCAGCTCCTCGACGGTTCCGACCAGGGAGTCGCCCGACTGTTCGAGCCGCGCCGTGAACGAGACGGGCTCGTACAGCCTCGGAAAGCTGAAGCGCCCGTGCCAGGTATCGGTGATATCGTTCGACAGCGCCGCTTCCATGCGCTCCCGATAGCGCCTGACGCGTCGGACTCCAAGTCCCGCTCTCGGTGAACGATTTTCACCGCCGCGGGATCCTGGCCGGGAACGCGATCTTTCCCGTCGAACTTGCGCGCGGCCTTGTATTCCGATCCCGCCGGGCCATGTTCGGTGTGCGCCTAGCACTCGTGTGCGCCAACTGCCAATTCGGCTGCCCAATCGCGAGTCCGCCGCGCCGGAGACTCCGCACATGGCCTTTCATCCGCTCGGCGATCGCGTGTTGATCAAACGCGTCGAAGAAGAAGCCAGAAGCAAGGGCGGCATCATCATTCCGGACACCGTCAAGGAGAAGCCGCAGGAAGGCGAGGTCGTCGCCGTCGGTCCCGGCGCCCGCGACGACCACGGCAAGCGCATCCCCGCCGACGTGAAAGCCGGCGACCGCATTCTGTTCGGCAAGTGGTCGGGCAGCGAAGTCAAGATCGATGGCGAGGACCTTCTGATCATGAAGGAGTCCGACATCCTGGGCGTCCTCGATCCCGTCGCCGCCCTGGCGAAGGCCGCCTAGGGCTTCCTTCGAACACGTTCTTCATTCCCCTTCATCCCCGTCTTTTTTGAAAGCTCAGGCAGATGGCCGCCAAACACATTTACTTCTCCTCCGACGCGCGCGATCGCATGCTGCGCGGAGTCAATGTCCTTGCCGACGCCGTGAAGGTCACCCTGGGGCCCAAGGGCCGCAACGTGGTGATCGAGAAATCCTACGGCGCCCCGCGCTCCACCAAGGACGGCGTCACCGTCGCCAAGGAAATCGAACTGGACGACCGGTTCGAGAACCTCGGCGCCCAGTTGATCCGCGAGGTCGCCTCCAAGACCAGCGACAAGGCCGGCGACGGCACCACCACCGCCACCGTCCTGGCCCAGGCCATCGTGGTCGAGGGCCTCAAGTCGGTGGCCGCCGGCATGAACCCCATGGACCTGAAGCGCGGTGTCGAACAGGCCGTGATGGCGGTCGTCGAGAGCATCAAGGCGTCGTCCCGCAAGGTGACCACCAACGACGAGATCGCCCAGGTCGGCGCCATCTCGGCTAATGGCGACCAGGAAGTGGGCGACATGATCGCCCGCGCCATGAAGCAGGTCGGCAACGAGGGTGTCATCACCGTCGAGGAAGCCAAGACTCTGGAGACCGAGCTCGAGGTGGTCGAGGGGATGCAATTCGACCGCGGCTACCTGTCGCCCTACTTCATCACCAA
>Ga0302325_10017425_pt1 | contig 15186 bp, 19 predicted proteins | sample Palsa_T0_2_FD_201948 | JGI IMG/M metagenome (GOLD analysis project Ga0302325, IMG submission 201948) | Peat permafrost microbial communities from Stordalen Mire near Abisko, Sweden - Palsa_T0_2 | ecosystem: Environmental > Terrestrial > Soil > Palsa > Peat permafrost | place: Sweden: Abisko... | reverse complement strand
CCCCCCCCCCGCCCCCCCCCCACCCCGCCCCCCGCCCCCCCCCGGAGGGGGCCGCCCCCGGCCCGCGGGGGGGGCGCGAGATTTAGAGTTTGGACCGCGCACGGAACGCTTAGTATGCGTCGTGTTTCGGGAGTCTCGCATTATTGAGCCGCGCTGACGTGGCTGGGATAACGTCCCAGAAATTTCCGTCCGCCTGGGAGTGAGCGCCGATAAAGGGAGGGGTAGCTCAATCCCGCTTAACTCAGTTGACCAATAGCAGCGTCCCGAGGTCAGGGACAGGGACAGCTAATCCCCTTGACTGTAATAGAGTGTGGAGGTGAGTGTGTGTGTGCGCGCGAAAAGAAGGGGTAGCCGTGGACCAGCGGGAAATTTGTTCACTGTGTGGACGCTGTGCTAGCTTTGTGCCCACACACGTATTTATTGGAGAGTTCCTTTTGAAATTATAGGATCCGCAACTTGCGCTCCGAGTCCTCCCGCATGTCGGGAGGACTCGGACGGGAAATAAGGATTGCCTGATGAGGTCCTGATTGCGGCAGGTCTCCTTGACCTGATTGGCTGATGATCGAAAACCTACAGGAAATTATGTAATTGCGTAATCGATGCATGGATCCCTCCTCACACCCGCAATCCTCATCAGGCAAACCTTATTCGGCCGTTCAGCCAATCACACACACGCTAGTGCACTCCGCCTGGTCCCCGCCATATATTAGTGCTCATGGTTAATCCCTTAATGAATCTACTCAGGGAACGTACATAAAAGCCTGAGCCCGGAAACAAAGGCGCAACTGCCCTAAGGCCACATCAGCTTGAATTTTTCCGGTGGTGTTGCTCATTCTCTCGTCCTTCCGGCATCGATCGAGCTTACTTCGAAATTCAGTCTCAGGTGGTAACTCCATTGGCCGTATCACGTACTGAAATCTAGCACATCTCTCCGCACGCCGTCATGCCCGAAGCACCTATCGCAAACGGCAACCCAGCCATCAACCGCGATCCCATTGAGCTGGTTATCTTCCTCTGTACTTCCACCCCATCTCTCCCCCGTTCGTCCTTTCTTTCGCTTGTCCGTTCAGATGCTGATTTCCCCCATTACTAGTCAAGATGGCCGAGCAATTGTTCCAGCTTATTGCGCTTCTCATCGTCCTTTCACAGACACCAACGAGTGTCTTGGTGTTGGGATGTTTTGTCTTTCTTTTTGGTGTTTTGGAGGGTGGAGTTTCTTTTTGGCGCGCACCATTGAGACTTTGAGATGAGCCGGAGGGGGATTATCTGTGATTTACTCGCATCGTCTGGGGGAGTGGCACCGGTGGTCATGTCATTTTCAGGAGAACAGTCATGTGTCTATAGCAAGGAAGAAGTTAGTATCTCTTTAATACTATCTGATTATCTTTCAAAGTTGTTTCTAGAGCGGGTTGTTGATTGCTGCGGTGCTTTTGGTCGAGATGGTGGTAGTTGCGCGTCTCGTGGGAATCACTTAAGCGGAAATGCATATTAAACTTGTTCGGCGGCCAATCAAGTGTCGAAATTAAATACATAAACGAGGGCACACCGTGATACAAGCCCCGTTCCGCGTAGCGGGTGTCTTCCCAGGGATTTAGAACTGGACTTGGATTCGCACGGGCCTCTTGGCTGTCAGCCGATCTGGCTGTGAAATCCGCGAGGGGTGCGGACAATCTCAAGCACTCCCACTGCCAACACCCTATTTTAATGGCAAAATAGTTCTTAAATTAGCCCTTGCAAATTGCCCATCTGCTATTGATATTTACACTGGGCAATGTGCGATTTGTGAGGGATGGGCAAATTTGTATGGGAAGTAGGGCGGGAAACCAAAAAAATGTGCAATTGGCGAGGGAGCCTGGCTATTTGCGAGAGTGCATTTAGCGAGGGACGACTGTCCTAGGTTTGCAGAGTCATCTGTTGGCGTCTGGGTCCTTTTTCTCGGCGAGTTGCAGTTGTGCGACGCTGGCTTTGATTGGAGCCGCAGTTGCGACTTTGGACCACCGCGGCGGCGGGTACCGGTGAGTGCAGCCAATGAATGGGTTGAGGGAGGGTTAAATATCTCCCGGTCGGAATCTCAATGCGCCGAACGAAAGGGGGCTGGAGGCGAGCCAAGGACGAAGTAATCACGGGGTGCGCCATACCTCTATTTTCATTCATTCTTGACATGACTGTAAGCTTATCGCGCCGACAAACGCCCTGAACAATTGCAGCCAGTCGTGTCACAGCCTCTTGATGACGACAACAGCCACTCCCATCTTCATCAGACCAATCACAGAATCTCAATGGGTGCTCCGTGTCCTGACTAGATCAGCTAACCAATCACAGCCTCCTGCATGACGGCGGCTGTATTTCAGGCACCGCGGGCTTAAAAAGGCCGCCTAACCTGGCCGTGTACTGGCACACTCAATTTCGTCTTGAAATTTTCCAGTCGTGTTTCCGAGTACGTCGTCCCTCCAGCATTGAGCGAGAATACCTCCGAACTTCATCGCAACTCGCAGGTGGGAATTCCCATGCCTTGAAGGTATTACGTACTGAATTCTTACACATCGTATCCTTCTAGTACTCACCATCATGCCCGAAGCGCAGCTCGAGCTCCCAAACAACGTCAACCAAGTAAGGATCAACCGCGATCCCATCGAGCTGCTCATTTTCCTTCGTACTTCCTCCCGCTCCCCTTCCCTTCTCTCTCTCTCTCTCCCTCCCGCTCCCCCGTGCGTCCTTTTCTTCGCTTCTCGCAGAGATACTGATTTCCCCATCAGTCACCATCGCGGGCGAACTGACCCAAATTATTGCGATTCTCATTCTTGTGTCGCAAACACCAGCTGTTGTATTGATGTTGGGGTGTTTTGGGTTTGTTTTTGGTGTATTGGGAGGTGGGGTTGCTTTTTGGCGGGCTCCAGCGAGACTCGGACTTGTGAGATAGGCCGGGGGGGTTTATCTGTCTGGTGATCACTGACGCGGATCGTCAGCTGGGGGGTGGTAGTCATGTCATTTTCTGGAGAACAGTCATGTATCTATAGCAAGGGGGAACTAGGTATCTGTTTGAGACTAGCTAATTATCTTTCATTGTATCTGGGGTTGTTGATTGCTGCGGTGCCGTTGTTGGTCGAGATGGTGGTTAATGCGTGGTGGGAAATTAAGGGGGATGCTCAGCTAAGATGACTGACTCGGAACTCCCGACTCCCGGGGAGAGCTTTAATGCGGTGTTCGGCAGGAGTCTGATCATCCACGCAGCGTGGCCCGTAAGAGCGGCAACGTGATTGGCCGCCGTAGCAAGTTTATTTCCGCCATGGGCTGTCTGTGTGTCCTCGGTGACTTGGAGGCTGAGCATGGTGGCTGTGTCCATCGCTACTCATCACGAGCCGTCCCTTCCTCTTCCTTCGCAACCATCATCACCGCTTCTCTCCATACTCACACAGAACCAGCATCTACACACATTTCCTCCTTCAACGGCATCACCACCCTAACCACCGGAGTATCCTGCCACCAGCAACCCCGTCCTCCAGCATCCTTCCCCCCCATCCGCACCGTCCGCATCGCCTACGCCGCCGCCCTCAGCGCCCTTCGCTATGGCCACCCTACCCATCGACGTCTGGACCCTGATCTTCGAATACCTCCCTCCCCCCGACCTACTCTCCCTGTCCCTCACAAACTCGCGCTTCAAAGCCCAAATCCTCCCCTCCGCGACATTCCGGCGCTGGCACGAGTTATGTCCCGCGCACCGCAAACCACTGGCCATGACCTGGGAACACGCGCGGTACATCCACCATACGCGGATGACGGGTCTTGTTGGCACGGAGGCAGTGTATCGAGACCCGGGGGCGATGGAATCGGATCTTGAGGCGTTGGACGCGATTGTCCCGTTCCCGGAGCCGAAGGCGGCGTTTCCGGATATCCTCGCCGAACAACAAGATGGGGACGGGGAGGACGAGGGGGAAGAACGGGAGTTGATTGATTTGGCGGGGCTGACGTCTGCGAGGGATGGGCTTGTGCAGTATGTCTCGGAGGTGGATACTCAAATGGGGTTTATGACTGTTCCGCGGATAGTGCATTCATGGCGGATCGATCTGTCTAGGCCGCGGAGTCCGTTGCCAGGGGTCCGCACTGCTCTTCCCCCGGAACGCCATCTTGTGCGGCCGAGCGGCGAACAATTAGTCGGGGGCACACTACTCTGGATCGACGATATCCTTAACCCGCTACATTTCACGCAGACCGACCACGGGGGGATTCAATTCCGCGTATCCCCCGAGGGCGGCCACTCGCCGTCGCCTTTTGAATTCAGTTTTCTGACCTCCGGGGACGAGAGTATGACGTCGCGGTACTCGGACATTATTATGCGGTGGCTGAGTATGATGTCGCCCTCGAACCAGATGTTTTCGGCGGTGCCTGCGCTGAAGAATCGCTCGCAGACGCTCTATGTATATGATGTCTTTGAGCGGACGTTGAAGAGGGTTGATGTGCGTGTGTTGTTGGGCGAGGGGATTTGGCGGGCCCCGTGGATATTGCCCATGGGATCGGACAATTGGGGGAATTTGATTGTTAAGATCGTGGATTCGGATCGGGATCCCCGGAGTGATGGCATACGACTCATTCAGCGGACATTTGATATGGATCGGGGCAGGGTGAAGTGGTCTATTAATATGGAGAAGGCGGTTTCGACGACGCCCTGGGATAGTCATTTATTCAATGATCACTGTTGCGGGTATGTTGCCAAGGAGGAACGTCCGCGGGCAACACTGCCCGTATTAGCGGGGGGCAACACGGACGACGCCGACGACGGCAACAACTTCCAGTTATACGCCAAAATCTACGATCTGGAATATGGCAAGTTAATCTCCACGATCGGGCCACTGCCACGGTTCCTGTCCCCCCTAACCCCGCGACATCAATCCATCCTAACCTCCTTCCTATACATTTTCCAAGACCGCAGCAGCGCGTTCAACCCTCTCCCCCCTGCCGGGGGTTCTAGCAACCCCTGTCCCTTGTACTTCTACAAGATCACCAGCGGGGAATTACTATATAAGATCCAGCCGCCGTCGTCGCTGCTGTTCGAGTCGCCGCGCTCGTGGATTCATCGCGGAGAGGATGCTTTGGAGCGATATGTGTTGCTTAACGGGGTGGGACAACGGGAGGATGTTAATGGGGTGGGGTGGCCGGAGGCACTGGACGGGTCGAAGAAGTGGCTTGTGTTGGATACGGTGAGGAGGGAGTGGTTTTATGGGACTAGTACGTTTGAGAGGTGGCGGTTTTCGAATCAGGGGATGCATGTTTTGTATAGGGTGAAGAAGAAGGGTGGATCACGCGGCGGGGGAGGAGGGACAGCCGCAGAGGAGGAGCAGGGAGTAAGTGGATTGAGACTTGTGTATGCGAGGATTAATATCCCTGTACAGTGAGGATTGTTTGTAATCTCTCTCTAAATATACATGGTGTAGTGTGTCAAAGACAGTGTTCCCATACACCCCAACAGAAAGCAAATGCCTTGCTTTGAAGAACCATAGACATCATCAAAGTCCATGCATGCTCGTCCGAGAAAAAAATCCAATGCAAGTTTCTCAATCACAACCAAAACCGCTGAATGCAATACCCTCTCTCGGCGGTGAACCCACCTCTAGAGATCCAAATCCACCAAATCCACCCCGTCCTGCCCCACCATCCTGCTCCTCTTCCTCTGTCTCCCACTCCTCCTGCGCCTCCCCCGTCTCCGTCTCCTCCAAAATCCTGCCCAACATCTCATTCTCGCTCCTCAGCCCGCCGACCCGCTCCCCCTCCAAGACCACCATGCGCCGCAGGATCTCCTTCCTCGTGCGCCGCAAACTGCGCAAATGCGGATGTTCAGGCAACTTGATGTTCCTGTCGAGTTCGATCTCGGTCATCCCGTGACACATGGAACACAGCCAGTGGTGCGACTCGATGTTCCAGATGTACTGCACGAGGGCTTCTATCGCCGCGGACTCCAGCGTCTGGGGGGCGAGGAGGTCGGTGTCTGGGGCGGTGTTGCGGGGATGTGTGTTTGTGGGGTGTACTGGTGCTGGTGAGGTAGCTGTGTTTGGGGGGGGATGAGTCTGGGACTCGAAGGGGGGAAGTAGGAGGGAGCGGGATGGGACAGGACGCGAGGACTCGTTGGGAGACGATGGGTTGTGGGACTCTGGGGACGATGAGAGGGCGTGTTGGGAGGGCTGAGACTTTGACGATGTTGCGGTTGTTGAGGGAGGGTGGGTTGTGTGGGGGTCGAGGTTGGAGGAGTATGTAAGTCTATTTTGTGTAAAGTGTGTTCAGCGAGGAAACGCATTCGATGGGAGAACAAGGAAGTAACTAACCTTTCATTCTCCTGTGTTAACCTACCATCAGTCATCTTATCCTGCAACGCATAAACGTCCTCCTGCATGATTGATCGTTATCACCGGATGCAACACCGCCATCAGACAAGGGACGCAGTCAGACACATAACCCTCCAGCCATCAAGCATCTGCATCCAGGGATCAAGGACTCAGGTACTCAAGGATCAAGAACTCAGGGACTCCGGATGGATGGTACCTCTTATTCTCGGCCAACGCATCCCGTAACTGGGCATTGATCTGCCGACATCTCAAATCAAGCACAGCAACCCTCTGTTTCCACCACTCCTTCGACCGCTCCGCTTCCGCAAGCCGCTCATACAGTGTCCTCTCGTCCTCCGTGGAAGACAACGCGGACGACAAAAGCGAGTACGTCGACGTCATATTGAGATCAGACTCATCCGTTGATGGGGTGGAATGCCTCGTTCGTTTGGTGGGCTCGGCCGAAGTGAAGTGTGCGTGCGTGTGTGGTGCCGCTGGTGCGAGGTTATCCTCGTGACTAGGGATGGTCAAAAGAACGTTCGAAATATTAAAAAACGTTTTTAAAGCAGAATATGGGCGTTTTTAAACATTTTTAAACATTTGCATTCCCAAAAGGGAAATTCGGCTGAGTAATCCCAAAACAACATCAACGCGACTTAGTGTGTATCCTCTACAAATTCCTCAAAAGAAGCCAAGCAATGCCTTCTGGACGCACTGCGTCGAGGATGATGAAGATGGGAATGGGCTGTTGCAGACGTCACGTTGAGTAACTATCTCGTGTCAAGACAATTAGCACTCTATCTCGAACGTTTCTAGAATTTTGAATGCGTATTTAATTCGTTCTTTATTGAGACATTTAGAAACGTTTTTAAATGTCGGACCATCCCTACTCGTGACCGGGGGCTGGACTGGGCACGGGCTGCGGATGTTGGGAGTTGCTGGGGCAACACAGTTGCTGGCGATCTTTCGGTGCAACCGATCGAGGCAAAGCAGATGAAACCGCCAAACGCCAAGGCCAGGCTCACGTGAATATCTCGCATGACTCGAGGACATCATATCTACTCAATAAAAAGAAAAACACCATTATCATAGGGTTGTTCATATCATGTAAATACCAATAATACTCAAATTAGAAACTTTTATTCAGTAGCCCATCGAAGCAGCTACGTAGTACGTCTTCCATTCAAATGCCCCACGAATCCAAGATCCGTGGAGGATCCGCTTTAATTTCTGAGCCCTCATCCGACGACTCGGACGCACGTTTCTCATGATATTCCTGCACTGCTGCCAACCATCCATTTAGCTGAACCATGTGCTCCTCAACCCACTCTTCCCACTTCGGCAGATCCTGATTCTCCACAACCTCCGAAACGAGTGCCGTATCAGGAAGTTCTTTTCCTTGCTCGCCGCACCTATAAAGCTCTAGGAAGTTTGACGGAGCAGCTTGTCCAGTTCCTTAGCTAATGCTCGCATCACGCAGTGGCTCGGGGCTAAAAGTCAGCGTCTGGGGTTCTGACTACAATTAGGGCAGCATCGTGGGACGCGCCGCCATTGCAAGGTTGCAGCATGAGTCTGCTTCTCTCTCGTGACTACTGGGTGCGTATGTCGTGTAATGTGTGGCTGAATATCAGCGAATCGGGTGGATGAATCCATGGAACCTTATTTCAATCAATTTATTCACACCTACGAATCTCGAGAACAATACATGTACACTTAAAATCCCCTACCACGCAACCTGAGTCCTTTCCGTTCCTCCTTTCTTTCCCAACCCTCTCATGGGAACTTCGTCCGCTTACTCACCACTCACCCTCCAATCCCGAACATGTCTCCTCCTCTGCGCCTTCTGTTCTCCCTCCTTTTTCCCTTTGGCTAGTCGCTTCCTCTTCTCCAACCATCCCTTGAGCTTGCCAACACCAACCACAACACCAACCAAACTCAACACCCCCGCGCCCACTGCTACCGCCCACCCTGCAGGCCGCAATAACTTCCCCATCGGCCCCAAGGGATCCATCTCCGGCACCACAATCTCAGGCATTGGCTCCGTCGGGACTTCCTCTGCTGTATTTCCCACAACCGCGCCACCGGAGACTGCGGGTTCGGGGTTGTCGGCTGGGAGAATTGCTAGTGGCTGGGGTTGCGGTTGGAGTTGTGGTTGTGGTTTTAATGCCGGTTCTGGTGCCGGTTCAGATTCCTGCTGCGGTTGTGGACCCTTGAGAGCGGAGCGGTAGATTGCTTCGGGGAATGGGTTACTGGGAATTGCTATCTCCAGATGAAGGGGGATAACTTCCTTGACCACCACGACTTGTTGATTCTGTTGTTTCTCTACCCCGTCGTTGGCGTCCTGGGGAGCGACAGACTGCACCACCCGCCCCTCCACAGCAAGCGTCGCCGGCTCAGAACCCCCCTTCGCAACCCCCTCTTCCACAGCTCCCTTTGCCGCCGTGGTACCCGCATTATCACCCCCTGGCAACGGCTCCTCCACGACCTGTGAAACCATGGCGCTTTCTTCCGCACCTCCCGCGGTGGCCATATTATCGTCCCCGCCAGTGGACCAACTGTGAGCGTCTGTGTCCGCGGGTATGGATTGCGCTTGTGATTGCGGGGCCGTGGTGAATAGGCTTCGAACGATGCTGGGGATCGTACTTGGTGATGTGAGGGCGGTCCAGAACATTTGTTTCTGTTTTTATTAGTTTGGTGAAAAAGGGACCAGGTCCTGTGGCAAGGGCGGAAGAAGGGCTCAGGGAAGGGGCCATTGACAATTGCTTGGGGAGGGGGAGGGAGATAGCGCGAGATATAAGGGGTTTTGGTTGGGGGGCGGTACCTTCGACATTGTGCTCATATTAGTCGACGGCGGAACCGCCCTGGGCATCACGCCGGGCTCGCTCGCCGGGCGACGTTTCCCCGCTATTTCCGTCGCCTCGATGTCATACTTTTTCCGCGGCAATGGTTCTGAGGCCGCTTTCAAGACTGGGAAAACGGGTGCTGGGTCTGCCGCGGGGAGGGAGGGGTTCTGGACTGTTTCGGGGGGCGGGAGTTCTACCTCGGGGGAATCCACTTTTGGGATTGCCTCAGACTCTTTCGTTTCTGGAAGGGTCTGTGGAAGGGGCGAGATGGCTATCGCTTCCGGGACAAGTACTTTTGGCATCCCCGCTGTTTCGGGGGGCGGCAGTTTTACCTCGGGGGAATCCACTTTGGGGATTGCCTCAGACTCTTTCACTTCTGGAAGGGTCTGTGGAAGGGGCGAGATGGCTATCGCTTCGAGGACAGGTACTTTTGGCATCCCCGCTGTTTCGGGGGGCGGCAGTTTTACCTCGGGGGAATCCACTTTTGGGATTGCCTCAGACTCTTTCACTTCTGGAAGGGTCTGTGGAAGGGGCGAGATGGCTATCGCTTCGAGGACAGGTACTTTTGGCATCCCCGCTGTTTCGGGGGGCGGCAGTTTTACCTCGGGGGAATCCACTTTTGGGATTGCCTCAGACTCTTTCGCTTCTGGAAGGGTCTGTGGAAGGGGCGAGGTGGCTATCGCTTCGGGGACAGGTACTTTTGATACCCCCGCTTCCGCCGGGGCTTGCGCTTGTAAGTTTTCCCCCGCGGGGGAGTCGATGTCTTCGGAGTCGTCTCCGATGGGGTATTCAGGGGGATCCGGAAATCCCGGTTCTTCGACTCCAAAGTCTCCTATCGAAGTCTCCGATGGATCGGAGAATTGGGTCTCTTCGGGGGTGTCTTTGTCGATAACCTTGTCGTCGGGGAGAGTGTTGTCGACTGCATTCTTGTTTTCGTCAACGGCCTGATCATCGTTGACGAGAATTCGTTCCGCGGGAATAGGATCTAGAGTCTCCAGCTGTGGCGGAGGCTCATCTCCCTTTGCCTTGTTTTCGTCAACGGCCTGATCATCGTTGACGAGAATTCGTTCCGCGGGAACAGGATCTAGAGTCTCTAACTCTGGCGGAGGCTCTTCCCACTTCGCTGTCGGAAGGCCCCATTGTTGCCCGGGTTTCTGTTCCGTCGAGCTAGTTATCCCCATTTCTTGTTGTGTGTGTATAACCGTTGGAGGAATATGGGGATTAGTATGCTTGGATTGCGAGGGGGATTGTTGGAGGAGGTGGTGGTCCGTGTGGGTGGCTGGAGCGGGAATGGGGACGCTCTGTTTATAGTTGTGGGTGTATGTCTTAGTTTTGGATGAGACGTGTTGTTTGAGTTACCGGCTGGTGGATATCTGACCCGGATCATCGTTGATTCAGATCCCCGCCCCACTCCTGACACGAAAACCCCTCATCATCTTTTTTATTGTTTGTGCGAAAAAGGCGAAATCGATAGGATACAAACTTGTGTTTCCTGAGCAGTACTTTGAGTTTGTCATTGTCTTGTTGTAATCTGTCTTTGACATTATATTATCGAGTTCTGTATAAAAAAAAGAAATCTGGTATGCTCTCCCATTTAAAGAAATGTATTGTTGAAAAAGGACCGACGGTTCCATTGCAAAACAGCATGGAAGCTCGGTGAGTAATAACAACTTCTCTCTTAAGAGATTGATCTTGTTTGTGTATAAAATTGGTTCAGCTGTAGAGGTATGCCTGCTGAACCAGAGTGAAACAAACTGCTCAAGGTAATTATCCTTGAATCGGGGGAGAGAGAGAGAGAGTGAGAATGGTTGGTGGAAGGCGCGTGATGCGTTTGAAGGTCATGTTTGTTATGAGGACATAGAGGACAGTGGGAGGACTTGCCTGTGTGATGAGACGTTGATGAACCTGAGGGAGTTGGGGTATATTGACCGAATGGATGGATACGTAAATGGATCAGGTTGACGCTGGTGAAGTATCTTCATGGAAAACACTATCCAGTCCATTGTAGTCGAGCGGGATGAATAGAACCGGATGACGCCAATTCAGTGATATAGCATGAATGAAGATTGCACGGGGCGTGTAGCAATTTTTTTGTCTTGATTCCCAGAGTGCAAAGAAAGGGCTGAGGAATAGATATTGACGACGCTCCTTGAAGACAAACCAAGGACTTTATCCACGTACCAGCCCTCAGATAACACTTCGAGAGTAGACTCGAAACTGGTGCACAAGTCCCATTTCCTTTGTCGACGAAGATCGTTCGCGGTCGAAAAAAAATCTCCCGCAAAACTTTTTGTTCCCCTTTTCTGCCCTACCCTGAAAACATGTCCCCGCGATAGACAGCCTGCTCAGCGACGATCCACAACATCAAACACCCCGGGCCGCGTGAATCCGCTGTCATGATCCCGTGCTGCAATCTACGCTCGCGATAACAATGGACGCAAAGGAGCGTGAAGCAAAGGTCGGATCTTCCTCCCATGTCTTCCACGGAGCATACTTCTCACGCTTTAGACGCACGAGGTACGAGGCGATCAACTCAGGTCGACGTCCCCGTCGCAGGCTCTCACGGAATACACCACTGCAATCGAACTTTACCTCTCGGTGATATCGAACCCGTCCTCACCGGCAGGACAAAAGACACGATGTCGCTCTCTATGCTCGAGTCTGATATCCCGAGCAGAAACTCTGAAACGCAGCCTACAAAATCCGCAAACCCCATCAACAACCACCTCAACAACAACAAAACCCCCCCTCCGCACTCCTCCCATGCGCAAATCGGGCCCTCGTTCAGCGACTCAATCACTCTCCGTAAAAGAACAAACAATTCTTCTCAAAAGCTCTAAAATAAACGGCGGGAAGTACCCGCCTTTACCGTCCGGTACACTTCCCATCGTCGAATCCGACGGGACATTCACGTACCTCCCCCTCCTCTGCCGTGGACGTTAACCAAGAGTGATCTGGGGGGCTTTCTTCCGCTGTCTGCATGTCAGGAACGACTATTTGGCTCGTGGAAACGGCCGGGGGAGTTCCTTGACCAGCCGTCTTTGAGTGATGTGAAGGGCGGACAGGCGGGGATGTATCTTGTTCAGGATATCATTACGGATTGTTCTCTCGTGGCTAGTCTTTGTGCTGCCGCCGCATGGGAACATAAACACCACTCTCAGGTTCCTTTCCCGTACTCTCGGGTTCCTTTCCCGTATACAACAACCCTCTTTTTTTTGGTGTAACCGGTGAACTGACTCTAGTAGATTGTAACGAATAGTATATTTCCCGCAACAAAAGGTGATGGGAAATATATCGTTCTATTGCATTTAAATGGATGTATTCGCCAGGTCGTGATTGATGATTATTTGCCTTTGTCGAGAGATGGGAAGGCCCTGCATGTTACATCGCAGATCAACCCGTCGCTGATTTATCCTGCGTTGATTGAGAAGGCGTTTTTGAAGGTCATGGGGGGGTATGATTTTCCTGGATCCAATTCTGCGACGGATTTATTTATGTTGACAGGGTGGATACCGGAAGTGGTTCACTTACAGGAGTACTATCCCTCTACCCGATATCTCTTGCAAATCCCGACCTCCCTACCCTCCCCAATCACCTTCGTCTTTTTCAATAATCCCATACCCACTCTCGCTAACTTTTTCCTTAGTGAAGAAACAGACCTCGACACCCTCTGGAATAAAACCCACAAAGCCTTCACCCAAGGTACCGTCATCGCAACCCTCGGAACCGGTCCCCTCACTCATCTCGAAGAAAAAGAATTCGGACTCGTAGGAGATCACAACTACTCCATCTTCGACATGATTGATCGTCCGCGCACGGGGGACGCGCAACAGCAAGCCCAGCAGCGGCATTTGCAGCGGTTCGTAAAGATTCGGAATCCCTGGTCTAAAGGGGGTGTTCCCAGGGCTGAGGTTTGGGGACAGAGGGTATGGGATGCGTTGCCTGAGATTAGTGGTTCGGATGAGCGGTCTGCCGTGGTGGACAATACCACATCAGACACTATATCTGACACGTTTTTCCCCGGGGATCCGTCCCTGGGGACTTTTTGGCTGGACTACCCCACCCTGGCACACTCGTTCAAAACACTCTACTTGAACTGGAATCCCTCCCTCTTCCCTTACAAAGCCCAAAAACATTTCTCGTTCACACCCAATGGCAGTGACTTTGATGTCGCTGGGAATGGACAGTTTACTGTTCAGGTGGAGGGCACGGGGGAGGTGTGGGGCTTGATTGAGCGGCACTGGTTGGGGAAGGGGGAGGGGTGGGAGGGGTATGTTGGTCTGGCTGTGTTTCGTGGCGAGGGGAGAGTTTATTGTTATACTAGGGCTGTTTATCGGGTATTATCCTCCTTCCCAAAAAAAACCCTCCTTTTCTGTTTTGCAAGCATCCACGGTACCCAGAAATTTGCTTTTTCCCTTTGCCATCTGTTGCAAGTTTGTTAGCTACAGTTTCCCTCGCCCTTGTCCCCAGGGAGGCTTTTCCCTTTCGAAAACGTTACTAACAACATATTTAGACAGAATACGTCAACGCAAACCACACCCTCCTCAAAATCCCCTCCCTCCCCTCCCGTACCCCCCACACAATCCTAACCCTCTCCAACGACCCATCCTCCCCTCTCCCCCAACCCCCGCGATTCTTCACCCTGACGCTCTACTCGCATTTCCCACTGCACATCTCCGATCCCATCGACACGTTGCCGCATGAAGTGCGTCTAGGGGGGGTGTTTAAAAGGGGCGTGAGTTATAAGTCCCCGCTGTCGACTTTTGTGGAGAATCCGCAGTGGAGGTTGGTGGTGCCGGATGGGGGGGGGAGGGAGAGGGGGGCGGAGGTGCTGGTTTTGGTGGAGAGTGAGAGGGAGGAGACGGCTGTTAATGTTACGATTGCTTGGTCGGCTGGGAAAAGACTTGCGAGGTATGAGATCCCTTTTCTTGGAACCCTCTGCAGCTTCGTTTTGCTATATGTTGTGTTTGACAATTGTCTAATTTCATTCCTTTGGAGCTTGTATCTTTCTTCTCTGACCCATTCCCCCCTCGCAATATTCTATACTCTGCGCACTTTCTTTGTTCCACGGTCCCTGCATCTCTCTTTTGCCTTTATTCGCGAATCCATGCATCATCTCTCCTTCTCCAACTAACATCCTAGACTATCAAATCAAGATATCCTCTGCCAATCCGGCGAATACACCCCCCACCACGCCCAAGCACACTCCCGCTCCACACCCCTCTCAACCCAATACACCATCATCGCATCCCGTTTCGTCGATCTGACCCCCCACTCGGACGAGCCCTTCCAGCTCGTCATCCGCTCGAGCGTGCCCATCACAGCAACCCCCCTCCGCGAAGAATGGGCAGGTAAATCCCGCCAGCAGGTTTCCTCCCGGTGGGAGGACGGGGAGACGGTGAAGCGATTTATCTTGTCGACGGGGAGGTTGACGAGTTTCAGTGTCAGATTGAGTGTTCCGGGGATGAGACAGCCGTTTGTGAGGTTGACTTTGAGGGCCTATGCTAAGGAGACGTATACTGCGGAGGAGGAGGAGGGTGACGCGGCCGGAGAGGGAGGCATGGGCGAGGGGGAGGTGTTGGTTAGTTCGGGGGAGAAGTATATTGATTTGAGTATTGGTGAGACTTGTGCTATTGAGGGATTCGATCTTGTGGGTGGGGAGGAGTATGTTCTTTGTGTGGAGAGACTTGGTGGGGAAGACGATGAGGATGATGAGGGAGGATTTGTTCTTGATTTTTTGGCGGATGGGGAATTGGAGCCGATTGAGATATAAGAGGACTGGGACGTCATTGGAAGAGGGACAAGTGGCGTGCGAAGCGGCGGCGGCGAGGAAGGGAAATTAGAAGTGCAGAGTTGAGGAGGGATAAGGATTCCATGGGACGACATATTTTAACCAGTTTGTAGCATTGCGTGCGATCTATCACTCCTATTATACAAAATTATAGTCCATCTAATCTTCTCTGGAATCTCGTGACAACATGCAGCGTTATTAGGCAATAGCTTGTAACTATGTTCGTTGATAATTTCCA
>Ga0302325_10017424_pt1 | contig 15186 bp, 16 predicted proteins | sample Palsa_T0_2_FD_201948 | JGI IMG/M metagenome (GOLD analysis project Ga0302325, IMG submission 201948) | Peat permafrost microbial communities from Stordalen Mire near Abisko, Sweden - Palsa_T0_2 | ecosystem: Environmental > Terrestrial > Soil > Palsa > Peat permafrost | place: Sweden: Abisko... | reverse complement strand
TGATAAACCGCGTGGCCGAAACCCTCGGGACTGTGCTGCTCGGCGAAATGCAGCCGCTCGCCGAAGGCGCCCAGCTTTTCCGATTCGAGAATCGCCCAATCCTTGCCGCGGAATGTTTTGACCATGTCGTCGTCGAGGCGGCGGAAATATTCGCGGTACTGATTTTCCTCGCCGGGCTGGGTGACGATGCAAAGCTCTTCGATACCGGAATCCAGGGCCTCTTCGCCGATGATTTGAATGACAGGCTTGGTGAGCCCGTCGCGATCGACCAGTGGAAACATTTCCTTCTGCACGGCGGTGGAAGCGGGATATTGCCGGGTGCCGCGTCCCGCGGCCGTGATCACAGCTTTACGAACCTTGGTCATGAGGCACTCCTTTAACCAAGAGCATAGGAAAGATGAGCCAAGTTGCCAGATGATGCGCGGCGATTAGTAATCGCGGCGAGAAAAAATCCAGGCGGCAAGGCAGAGAGTGACCGCTTCAAACCCCAGCGAAGTGCCGATGATCCACGTAACCGTGCGCGATCGCAGCTCGGCTTGCAGCTCCGCGACGGGAACAGAGTTGCCGTTCAGATCCATGCGGTTCTGATTGGAATCATCCTCATCGGAAGCCACCTCTTGAAGCCGGGCCCTTGAAATCAGCTCGCGATGCAGCAGGTCCACGGTCTCGGAAGTTTTGGGAAGCACGATCATCGCCTCGTAAAACATCGCGTGAGCGCGATCAAACGCGCCGTGATGCTCCGAGCGATTGGCCTGCTCCTGCGCGAGCTGTGATTTCAGCGTCGCCAATTCCAGCGAGCTGCGCGTGGTCGGCTGCGTTGATGAAATATGCTCGGCGCGGGCGATATCACGGTCGGTGGAGACGATCTCTTTGTCGATTCGCTGGGCGGCCGCGTGGTCGGCCAGCTTAAGTCCCAGCAGCGTCACCTCGGTGGTGTGCAGGCAGACGACACCCACCCAGAACAGAAATGTCAGCAGCACCGCCGCCACCGTGGAGCGCGTCCACACGCCGATCAGCACACAGAAGCAGAACAGATAGCTGAAAAACAGCACGACAATGGGGATGGCCAGGAATATTCCCGGCTCCCAGGCGCCGCCGCGAATGCCGATGACGAGAAAGCTGGCGATGCAAAACGTGCCGATCTGCAAAGCGACGAACAGCAATCCGCAGAAATATTTCGTGGAGAACAATCGAAATCGCCCGATCGGCTTGGAAAGATAAAGATCGATCGCGCCGGCGGCGATAAAGTCGGGAAACAGCCCGGCGGTGGAGATCAGCGCCAGCGCCGTTGCGATAGTGCTGAGCCAGAAATTGATCCCCCACGACACGAAGATGCTTTTGTAAAATTCGCCGGGAGAGACCACCCGGCTGTTGAAAAAGAACGAAGGAAATTTCCACGTGAAGATTTCAAATCCGCCGGGCGTGAGCCCGATCGCCGCGAACGACCCGGCGACCAGCCCCGAGAGGATCAGCACAATCCAGAACATCCGCCTGGAATTCAGGTCGCGATACGCATCCAGAAGCAGTGCGAGCGTCTGGCTCATGAGGATTCCTGTGGCAGCGGCAGCGGCAGCGGCGGCGGCGTGGCGCCGGGCGACGGCCGCTCGGCGCCGGCGCGATCGGTGACCGCTTCAAAAAATAGATCTTCCAGCGACGGACGGATGACCTGCATCCGACGAACGACGATCCCCGCCCTGCGAAGGGCGTCGAGGATCGGCTGAGCAGCCGCGGGATCGGTCTGCCCGACGCGGAGATTCACGCCGTCAAATTCGCACCACGTCTGATCCGGGAGCTTGCCGCGGATCACGTGACCGGCGACCGGCGCGGTTTCGAAAGCTGCAGGCAATGCGGCGGTTATCGAAGACCAGGGTGGATTATCGAGTTCAAACAGATAAAACTGCCGGGTGATCGTGAGCTCATCCACCGAGCCCTGTCGTGCGACCCGGCCGCCGACAAGAATCGCCACGCGGTCGCACACGGTTTCCAGTTCGCTCAGCAGATGGCTGTTGATAAAAACCGTAACGCCCTGTTGCCGCAGCCGCAAAAGCGCTTCGCGGATATCGCGCCGGCCGGCAGGATCCACGCCATCGGTCGGCTCGTCGAGGATAATCAACCTGGGATCGGCCCCCATCGCCTGGGCGAGGCCGATCCGCTGCAGCATTCCCTTCGAATACTGCGAGATTTTCGTATCCGCCCGCTCGGCCATGCCGACCAGGTCGAGCAATTCCGCCGCTCGATGCTGGCGAGATTTCCGCGGCGCACCCGCCAGCGCGGAAAAAAATTCGATTACCTGCCGCCCCGTGAGATATTTCGGAAAGCGATGGTTCTCCGGCAGATATCCGACCGATGCGAGTGTCGGTTTGTGCCCAATGGGATGATCGAGAATCGTCCCCGCCGCGCTTGTGGGGCGAACGACCGTCACCATAATTTTGACGAGCGTGGATTTACCCGCGCCGTTTGGCCCCAGCAGGCCGAATATCTCGCCCCGATTGACCTGCATCGCCACCCCCTGCAGCGCATGCACGCGGCGGCGATAAATTTTGGTCACGTTATGCAGATCGATGGCGTAATCGCCTGTTGCGGATGGCATGGTTAATTTCGGAATCTTACCACGATGAGCAGAAAGCAAAAACGCGACCAACTAATTGAATTTTGGGGTAGAATCTTCACCAATGGATGAGATCACCAAACAACAGGCGATCCGCGATCGTTTTCGGCGGAAATTGGCTTTGCAAAAAACGCCGGAAGAGCGTCTTCGCGAAATCGCGAAATTGCAGGCAGTCACATGGAACATATTGCGCAGTTCTCCGGATGGATATGCCCACTTTCTTCGCCGAAATTTCAGGGCGCGATCCATTCGCGGCTGGGATCGACATGGCTGATGAACTGGAAATCCTGAAAGTTCTGCAGCGCCACCGCGTTCAATTTGTCGTTATCGGGGGATATGCGGTCAACTTTCATGGTTTTACGCGGGCCACCGAAGATATGGATGTTGTCTGGGTTCGCTCGAAGGAGGCCGAGGGGGCATTGCTTGAGGCGCTTGCCGAGATCGATGCCCGATACATCGGTGAAGAAATTGATCCGGCAACGAGGATCGAGCGAACGTATCCCGTCACGCTTCAGTATATTCAGTCATGGGGAGTGATGATGTTGTTGACCAAATTCGGATTTGTGGATTTATTTGACCACATTCCCGGATTTCCGCAGGAAGATGTCCGGCAATTGATGACATCCAGCCTCGACGTCGCCGGCATCCGATATGCTTCGCTTCATTGGCTTCGTGAAATGAAACGCGCAGCGGCGAGACCAAAGGATCAGTTGGACCTGGAAAATCTGCCGGAATGAGTTTGAACGACAGGCTTATTTCGGCTCGTCATCGGCGGCGTGCGTATCTGATGGCGGGGGCAGTTTCCGGTCGTCGGCCAGCACTTCCGCCACATATCCCTTGATGCGGTCGTCGTTCAGGAGTTGGCTCATCAGCACGCGGCGGTAGCCTGTTGAGCGCATCTGCTCCTTGAGCGCATCGGTGCGTTCCTGCTTGAGCTTTTCGTTTTGTGAATAGAGCGCTTCTTCCAGCGCTTCGTTTTCCAGCAGCAGGGCATACATCGCATCTGCACGCTTGCCGCCTGAAGAAAACAGGCCGCCCAGCCCCGCGGCTTTTTTGCGGTAGTCTTCCGTGCGGGCATTAAGCGCTTCGACTTGCGCCTTGAGCTGCTGATTTTCCTGCTTTAGCTGCGAAATCTCCTGCTCATAAAGCTGCTTGAAACCTTTCTGGGCGGTGAAATGTTCCTTATCGCGGCTGTCGAGCCTTTTGGCGGCGGCCATGTCGCCAATCCAGCGGCCAAAGCGATAGCCGATCGACAGCAGCGCCACGCCCGCGAAACAGAAGATGATGATCTCCATCGTTGAATAATGTGGCATGGGGGCATCATATCCCAATCATCGATTTTCGGGGAGCAGGGAAACCGCGGGCACGAAAAACCTACTTGGATTCCGAAAGCTTGTCGATCTGCGAATCGCTCGCTTCATCAAGCGAAACGCCGACTTTGCGCGATTCGCGGCCGCGGATCACCAGGCGGATGGGAACCTCGGGATACGGCAGTAGCTCACGGAAACGGTTGATCATGAATCGCTGATAATTCTCGTCCACGAACTTGGGATTGTTGACGAACAGCACGATCGTCGGCGGCGCGACATCGGTTTGCGTGGCGTAATAAATCCGCGCCTTGCGGCCGCTGGGCGTGCTGGGCTGCTTTTCCTGGAGAATCTGCCGCACCACGCGATTGAGCTGCCCCGTCGTCAGCCGGGTGGTCGATTGCTTGAACAGGTACTGTGCGGCATCAATGACCGTTTGAATATTTTTCCCATCCTTGGCCGAGACGAACACGATCGGCGCGTAATCCACGTGCTGCAGTTCCTGATCCAGATACTCGCGAAATTCCTGCATGATCGCCGCATCATCAATGGCGGCATCCTTGCGGGCTTCGCGCAGCTTCTGACGCGTGAGGTCCCACTTGTTGATGACCAGCAGCACCGGCTTGAATTGTTCGGTGATGTAACGCGCGAGCTTTTTGTCCGGCTCGCTGATCGGTTCGACGCCGTCGATGAGCATGACAATCACGTCCGCCCGGCGGATGGATCGCTGGGCGCGGTGAAAGCTGTAAAAGTCGATGTCGCTAGTGGCCATCCGGCGTTTTTTCCGCACGCCTGCGGTATCGATCACAATCAGCGTCTTGCCGTCCTTGTCGAAGCGCACGTCGATACTGTCGCGCGTGGTGCCGGGAACTTCCGAGACGATCACCCGCTGCGGATCGCCTTCATAAAGCCGGGCAATGGCGTTGACGAGCGTGCTTTTCCCGGCGTTGCGCTTGCCGACAATCGCCAGCATCATCTGCGGCTGCGGCATCTCGCGCGGCGCATCCGACAGATCAACGTTTTTGCGGATAATCGCCAGCACCTGATCGAGATTGCGGTTATTGACGGCGGAAACGGCGATCGGCGTTCCCATGCCAAGCCGTGCGAAATCACCCAGCGCGACATCCGATTTGGGGCCATCTGCCTTGTTGGCGATGAGCACGGTTTTGATTCCCTTGCGGCGAAGCAGCGCAACGATCTGCTCGTCGCCGCCAGTCAGGCCGTCCTTGCAATCGACCACCAGCAGCACAACCTGGGCCCGCGACATCGCCAATTCGATCTGTTCCTGGATATGCTCGGTGAGTTTGTCGGCATCGACATGGCCGTAGCCGCCCGTGTCCACCAGTTCGATAAATCGTCCATCGATCGGCAAATAGTATGAAACCCGGTCCCGCGTGACGCCCGGCATGTCCTGGACAATGCTGATGCGCTTACCCACAAGCGCATTGAGAAGGCTGCTTTTGCCGACGTTTGGCCGGCCTACGATGGCGATTACGGGCGCTTTTGACATAAAAAAACTTGCCGATGCGCATTTCGCGCACCGGCAAGTTCAAGTAGTGAGGGAGAAAAAGCAAGCCCGCTGTGGGGTATTTCACTCCCGGTTCTTATCCTTGCCGCTCATTTTGCCCACCTTTTCCTGCACTTTTCCAACCCCCTGCTGAATTTTGCCTTTGATTTCCTGACCGGTGTCGCCCTTGACGGCACCGGCAATTTCATTGGCTTTGCCTCGAATCTGCTTCACTTTGCCAGCCACTTGATCTTCACGGCCCATGATTGTCCTCCAGTTTGTTGGAAGGATTCATATCAAACGCCGTTCCAACCTTTCATTTCGAAGATAGATGAGGCTGGAGAATGCCAACCGCGACGGAAAGTCCAAAATCCGCGCGCAATTGCGTTATTTAACCACCATGGGGATGCCATTTTGGCGCGACGACTCATACATCGCATGAATGATCGCAACCGCCTTGCGGGCTTCGGGGCCACAGGTTTCGGCATCGCGGCCCTGGTCCCACGCTTCATAGACCGCTTGAAAGTTCAGACCATGCATATCGAGCCTGACGTCCGTTGCCGATTTTCCGCCGCCAGTGTCCTTGGATATGGCCGGGCCAAGGCGGGCGATCAGATCCTGATCACCGGGCAGCGGGTCTTTGAATTCAAATCGCTTCAGCCCATTTTCGCTGATGGCCGAGCCAAATTCCCCGCCGATTTCAATCCGTGTCGCCGCGCCCGGCCACATCGCGGTGGTGCTCACGAACGTGCCAAACGCCCCGCTTTCAAACTGAACAGCGCAACATAGTGTATCTTCGACCTCTATTTTCGGATGGATGCGGCTGGAGGAAAAAGCGCTGACGGTTTTGACCGGCCCCGCGATCCACTGCATCTGATCGACCTGGTGGACACCCTGGTTCATCACCGCCCCGCCGCCATCCCACTTCCAAGTTCCGCGCCAGCCCCCTTCCTCATAATATTCATTGGATCGATACCACGGCGTGACGACGCCCACCCAGGCGATCTTGCCGAAGCGGTTCTGCCGCACGGCATCGCGCAAGGCAATGTTGGCCTCATTCCACCGGTTCTGAAAAATTCCCGCGAGGCGCACGCCATATTTCTTCGATGAGTCGATCATTTCATCGATTCGTTCGGGAATAATCTCCATCGGCTTTTCGACCAGGACGTGAACGCCGTGGCTCATCGACGTTATCGCCGGCCCACGGTGATCGCCGCTGGGTGTGCAGATGTGGACCGAATCCAGCTTTTCCCGCCGGAACATCTCGTTGATATCGGTGTAAATCGGGACGGACCAGCCGGTGCTTGCCAGCGCAGTGCGGGCTTTTTCCAAATCCACATCGCACACGGCCGCGACGAGGCAATTGGGCAAATTATGGAGGGTCCGCAGATGCATCATGCCCACGACTCCCGTTCCGATGATTGCGATCCGCCACTGCTGAGGCATAAGCGATCTATTTCCTATTTCGATGGAATGATCCGCGCGAATTTGCGATTTCCAAGCTGCAAAACCGCCGGACGATCGAACGAATATTTCGCGGCCGGATCGGACGCTTTCTGGCCGTCGATTTTCACGGCGCCCTCGCGCATTTTCCGCATCGCCTCGCTGTTGCTGGCGGCCAGTCCCGATGCCACCAGCAGCGGCCCAAGTTGTTGCGGCCCAGGCGCGGCGGCAAATTCCGGCATCTCATCCGGCACGCCGCCGTGCGTGGTTTTAACAAATTCCGCTTCAGCCGATTCAGCCGCGGAGGCATCGTGCAGCCAGGTGATAATCGTCTTGGCCAGCTTCGCCTTGGCGCTTCGGGGATTGCCCTGGATTTCCGCCTTAAATTGCTCCGCCGGCAGGTCCGTAAGCAGCGTGTAATAATTCTCCAGCAGCGCATCGGGCAGTTTCATGACTTTGCCGAACATTCCATCCGCGCCCGATGGCGGGTCGGTCACGCTGATGTAATTCCCCTTGCTCTTGGACATCTTCATCGTCCCATCGGTGCCGACGAGAATCGGCGTGACCATCACCACCTGCGGATCCTTCCCCTCCTGCTTCTGAAATTCGCGGCCGACGAGATTATTGAAAAGCTGATCGTTCCCGCCCATTTCCACATCCGCTTCGATCACAACGCTGTCCCATCCCTGCAGCAGCGGGTAGAGGAATTCGTGGATGCGAATGTCCCCCCCCGCATCGAAACGTTCCTTGAAGTTGTCGCGCTCGAGCATCTGCGCCACCGATTTGCGGCTGGCAAGCTTGATGAGATCAACCAGATTCATCGCCCCCAGCCACTCGCCGTTCCATCGCACCTCCAGATGGGCCGGATCGGTCAGGAGAATCTTGCCGATCTGGTCAACATAAGTTTTCGCGTTTGCGTCGATCTGTTCGCCGCTGAGCACGGGCCGCGTGGTGTTTCGACCGGAAGGATCGCCGACGCGCGCAGTGTAATCCCCGATGATCAGTACCGCCTTGTGCCCAAATTCCTGAAACTGCCGGATGACTTTCATCGGCACCGCATGCCCCAGCGTCACATCCGGCGCCGTGGGATCCATCCCGAATTTGACGCGAAGCGGCTGCCCGGTCTTTGCGCTCTTTTCAAGCTTCCGCCGAAGATCATCCTCACTGAGAATCCGCTCGCATCGGCGGGAGAGGAGATGGATTTGCTGGTCGATGGACGTAGACATCTTTCAGCCGATTTTAGAAGCTGGGCAGGAGCGCGGCAATGATGGCAATGTTTAGACTTGGCGCAACCAACTTAGAAATTCGTCGCGATCCATCTCCACGTCACGGAGTATCTTTCCGAAAAGACCAGGTCCGATGACTTCTCCCGCATGCACGGGTATCACCGTTGTGCGTCCATCCCGATGCCGGAGGAAATGATGGCTTCCTTTGACACGAATAACGTCGAAACCGGCGCATTTAAGCGCTGCAAGGATATCACGTCCTCGCAATCTCGGTATTCTGGGCATGATTAGATAGCGATGCGCTGGACGCCGATGAATTCCGACGACGAAGGTTCGCCGCGCTCCACTTCCAAACACAATGCAATTGCTTCGCGAATACGATCCATCAATTTGTCTAGAGAACGAGCCTGGGTGTGGCAGCCGGGAAATTCAGGTGCGCTGGCGACGTACCATCCGGCCCTGTCGCGCTCGATGAGTACCGTAAATTGTCTATCCTGCGATTTGCGCATAGTCATGATATGCCTGAAAGCGGCGATGGAAGCAAGTAACGAGCAATTTCATCAATCGATCAGGTCGTCGGGTTATGCACCGATTGATCAATCGCCTTCGGAATCGGCGTCTCCATCGGCCTTTTCCACAGCAGGTGCAATCGCCAGTGCTCGTCATCGCGCTCGGGATAATCGAGCCGGTAATGCGCCCCCCGGCTTTCCGTGCGGGTGTACGCGGCCGTGGTGATCAGAAAACAAACGGTGAGCATGTTCTGCAATTCCCAGCCGGCGATCGCCTCTTCGCCCAGGTCGGCCGGGGTGAAAGTCTTGTCCATCACATATCGGCTCCAGAACGCGATGATTTCCCGCGTCTCGGAAAGCCGGTCGCCCATGCGCTCGATGGCACAGTTGCGCCACATGATGCTGCGCAGCGAGCTTTTCACATCCGTCAGGTCCAGTTCGGTTTTCGTCGAATCTTCGATTCGATGCTCCAGATGATGCGGAAATTTCACTTCGTTCTTGACAGCCCATTTCGCGGCGTCAGTGCCGGCACGAGCGCCAAACACCAGCCCCTCCACGAGCGAATTGCTCGCCAGGCGGTTGGCGCCATGCAGTCCGCTGCAACCCGCTTCGCCAACCGCGTACAGCCCGGCCAGGCTTGTTTTGCCATATGAATCGCAATCCACCCCACCGATCATGTAATGCGTCGCCGGCTGGATGGGAATGAGATTCTTCTGCGGATCGATATCGAACTGCTGAAGCAACTGCGCCAGTTGCGGGAATCGCTGCTTGAACGGCTCGGCCGGTAGATGGCGGACATCCAGATATACGTGCGTGAAATTCGTCTTGCGGATCTGCTGCACGATCGCCCGGCTGACGACGTCGCGCGCCGCGAGTTCGCCGGCCGGGCTGTAATCCTTCATAAACCGATATCCGTTGCGATCGACGAGATACGCCCCCTCGCCGCGCACCGCTTCGGTGATCAGCGCCCGCGACGCGCCCGCGACGTACAGCGTCGTCGGGTGGAACTGGATCATCTCCATGTCCTTCAGTGCCGCCCCGGCGCGATACGCCATGGCGTGGCCATCCGCGGTGGCGATTCGGGGATTGGTCGATTCGCGAAAAAGCTGCCCCGCCCCGCCGCTGGCGATAATTGTCCGCTTCGCCCAGATCAGGTTGATTTCGCCCTTGATCATTGCCAGCGCCCCCAGGCACTGCCCCTGATCGGTGAGCAGATCAATCACAAATGACATCTCGGAAATGCGGATTGTCTCGCGCCCCTTGACCGCGTTGATCAGCGTCTGCGCCAGCTCCTTTCCCGTCGCATCTCCATATGCGTGCACGATGCGCGCGATGCTGTGGCCCCCCTCCAGCCCAAAGGAAAGATCGTGCGCGTTGCCCGCTTTCTTGTCGAAATGGGCGCCCCACGTCAAAAGCTCCAGCACGCGCTTGGGCCCTTCCTCCACGACAATGTGCACGGCCCGCTCGTCGCAAAGCCCCGCGCCGCACGCCAGCGTATCCTGCACGTGCGATTCGATGCTGTCCTGCGGCTGCAGCACGGCCGCGATCCCGCCCTGCGCATACCACGTGTTGGACTGATTGAGCGTGTCCTTGGTCAGCAACAGGACATCGGCTCCCTCCTGCGCCGCCGCGATCGCCGCCCGCAGACCCGCCACTCCGCCGCCGATCACCAGCACGTCCGCGAGCTGCTGCGCAAGACGCGACGCCTTGAACGGAACCAGGTAACGACGTTGGGTGAGTGGTTCGAACATTTCCGCCTACTTCAAGCGCCCGTAATAGACCTGCGTATCGTAGGGCTGCACCACGACGCCGTTCCTGCTGTATTGCTGGAATATCTCGCGAAGGCGCTCGACCATTTTGTCCGCGCCCTCGTTTCCAGGAAGCGGCAGATTCGATGAGGAAAACGCGCGGTCGATCAATCCATTCAGATCAAGGCTCTGGGAATTGGCGAACGTCTTAATCTCGCAGTCGCCGGGAGCAAAAAATGCCCGAATTGCCTGCGAATCGCGCGAAATATGCTTTTCGTAAAACCCTTTATCCCGCGGGTTCTGGAACTCTTTCACGACCGCATCATAAGCGGCGGAGAATCCTTCCGATGAATCTTTCTTCCGAAGATTCCAGATAATCAGCAACCAGCCGCTCGGACGCAGAATTCTTTCGAATTCCGCGCGAGCGCCCGATGGATCAAACCAGTGAAACGCCTGCCCGGCGATCACGAACGGAATACTGGCTGCCGGCAGGGTGGTCTTTTCCGCCGTACCCGGTGTGCTGTGGAAATTCGGGTAATGGCTGAGATTCCGCTCGGCCGCGCGCCGCATGGGTTCATTGGGCTCAACCGCGAACACCGGATTGCCATTCTGCAGAAACAGCTCGCTGAGAAGCCCCGTGCCCGCGCCGATATCCGCAACCGAATCCTCGCGCCCAAGCTGCAATTCATCCCGGCAGAAATCGACAATCGCCCGCGGATATCCCGGCCGCGAGCGGACGTAATAATCCGCCCGATCGGAAAATCGCTGGGTTGGATCGAGTCTTTGCGACGGCTCGGGCAATTTACGCCCCTTCGCGGGTCACGATCTTGTAATTCTCCCGCTCGCCAACGCCGCGCAGCGGATAATCCTTGCGAAGCGGATAGCTGCCGAAAGCGTTCCACGTCAGGATTCGTCGCAGATCGGGGTGTCCCACAAAGATGATCCCCAGCATGTCGTAGACTTCGCGTTCCATCCATTCCGCGCCCGGCCACACGCCCGTGACGCTGCCGACCTTCAACCCTGGATCGCCTTTTTCCAGGATATCTTCATCGCGCGGCGCGGTTTTGGGATCAGTGGGAAGAGTCGGATCGCAAAACACCTTGAGCCAAAGCCGGTTATTGTGGGAAATGCTCGTGAGGCCGTAGTTGACTCCAAAGCGATGCGAAGCACCGGGATAATTGAGGTAATCCACGCCGTTCAATTCCGCCAGCATGTCATACCGCAACGCCGGATCATCACGCAGAAAAGTGCAGACGCGCACGATATGTTCGCGCGGCACCACGACCGTCACCATGTCCCGCAGCTCGCCGATCAGAAATTTGATATCCGCAAATTTCGCCTTCAGCGGTTGCAGCGCCGGATGGATAATCGTCGAATGATGCGCCATAGGCGGCAGATTGTTAGGGAATCGAGGGATCGCGTCAAGAAATGGTCTGATTCGACGGCTTAAGCCGCTTCCACCAGCTCGCGAATCGCTTCCGCCACCGCGGCCGCGGCATTCGGCTTGCCCAGCGCTTTGGCCGCCTCGGACATCTTCTGCCGGCGCGAGACATCGTACAGCAGCGATTCCAGAATCGGCCGCAGCTTGTCGGCGTTCTTCCGGGCATCCCTCTCATCGTCCATCAGCACCGCGGCGCCCGCCTCCTCCAGAACTTTCGCGTTGGCGCGCTGGTGCAGATCCTTGTGAAACGGATACGGCATCAGCACCGAGGGAACGCCGCACGCGGTCAGCTCGGCGCAGCTGCTGGCGCCCGAGCGGCTCACCGCCAGATCGGCGACGGCCCACACCTCGGCCATGTCAGGTGTGAAGTCGATCACCCGCGCCGGGATATTCTTCTCGCGATATCCGGTGCGGACTTTCTCGGCATGATCCCGCCCGGCAAGGTGAAGAATCTGCCAGCCGTTGAGCGTGACCGTCCCCGCCAGTGCAAGCATCGCCTCGTTGATCGTCATCGCCCCCAGGCTGGCGCCGGTGATCACCAGAGTGTGCAGCCGCGGATCGACATCCAGCTTTGCAGCCGCCGATTCGCGGGTGGGAAATCGCAAAATATCCCTTCGGATCGGGCAACCCGTCACGCGCATCTTGTTCCGATGCTCAGTGGGAATCAGCTTGCGCGTCTGCTCAAACTGGCAGCAGATCACGCGGCTGTATCGCATGAGATATTGATTTGCCTTCCCGGGAATCACATCGGGATTGACAATCGCCGTGGGAATGGCCCCGCTCTGTTTAGTCTTGACGGCGAATTTCACGGCCACGCCGGCCGCATATCCGCCCAGCCCAACGACGGCTGCGGGATTCCGCTCCGCAAAAACCCGCGCCACCAGATCGCGCGTGTCGCGGTACGTCCGGAAAAATTTCAGCACATCAACCAATTTGGGCGGGACAATCGGCTGCGGGATGAACTCGAAACCCGACGGTTCAAGAATGACGCGATCAATTTCGCGCGTCGTGCACAGAAACAGCGGGCGCGCATCGGGCAAAACCGAGCGCAGCGCCTCGGCCACGGCTATGCCGGGGTAGAGATGGCCCCCCGTGCCGCCACCGGCCAGAATGATCGTCGCGGGTTTGGACATCGATCGGGACAAGCCGCCCCGGAGGTAAGGATATCGTCAGTTGAGGGTTTAGTCCGCGCGGGGATATCTCATCCAACACTTGCGGAGCGGTTATCGGAAGCAGTCCGATAAGCGAATCTCAATCTCCGTGTTTTTGTCGCAGCCGCGGGCTGATGCGAAGCATGAGCTGAATGCGTTCGATTTCCACGAGCCAGTCGGCAAGCGTCGCGTTCATCTCATCCTGATCGGGGGCGACAATCCCGGTCGGGCAGGCAGCGCCAAGCAGTTTGCGGGCAAACGCGCGATATCGGTTGATCGTGCGCTCGCCGAAAGCCGCGCAGAATTCGAAATCCTCGGCGAAGAAAAGCGCCACCGGCACGCGGTCGCCGGCATTAATGCGGAATGATTCGATCAGATCGCGGTGCTGATCGCGATCCACCAGCCGCAGGGCGATTTTGTCCGGCTTGGCCTCGGCAATCCGTGCGATCAGCGGGCACTGCTGCACGCAATCGCCGCACCAGATGCCGCTGATGACCAATATGTTCATCTGCCTGGCAAAACCCGAAAGAAGATTGTTCTGCGCATCGGTAAGCCGCGCCGCATCGTACACCTGCTTCCAGCGGCGAAACTGTTCATCGGTGCCGGACTGGACATATTGTTCGTAAGGAAGCGCCGCGGCAAATTTGTCTGCGAAATATCCTGCGTTCATGAAGGATTATTGCGCGGTAAATTTCATTTGTCAGCAGAATCTATTGCCCCAATTTTTCACGCACGGAATTGGCGAGTTCTTTTTCCATCGCCTCGTCGCGGCCCAGGGCATACCAATATCGCGTGGGGGTCGAAGCCGGCGCTTCCACCGGCACGTTCGGCTGCTCGGCCGCGGCGTTAAACGCCTGGGAATATTGCGCCTGCACCGTGATGCGCCTCTCCGGATGCGAGGAGGTTTCCATCACCACCCGGGGAACCGCGATGTAGAGTCCGTCTTTCCGCGAAAAATCGAAACGCACCGTTCGCCGAATGGTCTGCAGCGAATCAAGCATCACCCCATACACCGACCCGGCGTCGCTGCGCCATGGTTCGAAAAACTGCTTGGAAATCATCGGCCAGGTCGTCAGCACGCCCAGCCGATAATCCTCCCGGTCGATCTCATATTGGTCGTTGATCAGCGTCGTCCGGCAGGCATCCCACAATTTCTGGAAATCGCCCGATTCAACCAATGCCACGCCCGGTTGGTTGAACCAGTAATCCTTGTTCGCCTGCTCGGCGGGAACATTGGTAACGGCCGGCGGGGTCGCGGGCGGAACGCTGTCAGCGCACGATGCCAGCAAAATCAAGGGGAACACCCAGGCCAATCGAAGCGGCAAACAATTCATGGCGCCCCGATGGTCTGGTCGCTGGACTCGGGAATTTCCAGATCGCCCGTCCATTGCTCCCCCAGCGTGTGCATGATAATCCCGTTCAACGTGCCAGGCGTCCCCAGCGCCGCGCCGGAGACAATCACGATGCGATCCCCCAGAGCTGCGTACTTGCACTCCTGCACGAAATTATCCACGCTCTGAACGAGATCGAGCATATTCCGCGGCGGGGCCATCTCGTGGGGAATCACGCCGAAATTCAGCGCCATCTTGCGCAGCGTGCGATGATCGCTGGAAAGAGCGACGATCGGCACCGGAAATCTTCCCTTGGAAAAAATCCGCGCGGTCGCGCCGGTCTGGCTCCAGATCACCACCAGCTTCATCTTCAGATCTTCGATAATCTCGCGCACCCCGCGCGCGATCGCCGATGAATAGCGCAGCGACGCCGAGTTGGATTTGGCGGCCAACACGGGTGCGCTCGTGGAATTGATCAGATATTCCTCGGTCACCTCCGCCACGTGCGACATGGTGTGGACCGATCCGATCGGAAACTTGCCGACGGATGTTTCCCCGCTGAGCATTACCGCGTCGGTGCCGTCGAAAATCGCGTTGGCGACGTCGCTGACTTCCGCCCGGGTTGGGCTGGCGTTTTCGATCATCGTCTGAAGCATCTGCGTCGCCACGATCACCGGCTTGCCCGCCGTCTGGCATCGGCGAATGAGATCCTTCTGGATAATCGGCACCTGCGCGACGTCCATCTCCACGCCCAGGTCACCGCGGGCGATCATCAAGCCGTCCGATGCGTCGATGATCGCATCCATCTGGTCCAGGGCCTCGGCCTTTTCGATCTTGGCGATCAGGTGAATATCCGCGTTGCTATTGCGCAAATGCTCGCGCAGCAGGTGCAAATCGTCCGCAGAGCGGACAAAC
>Ga0302325_10017423_pt1 | contig 15186 bp, 13 predicted proteins | sample Palsa_T0_2_FD_201948 | JGI IMG/M metagenome (GOLD analysis project Ga0302325, IMG submission 201948) | Peat permafrost microbial communities from Stordalen Mire near Abisko, Sweden - Palsa_T0_2 | ecosystem: Environmental > Terrestrial > Soil > Palsa > Peat permafrost | place: Sweden: Abisko... | reverse complement strand
CGATATGACCGGTCCGCAATATGCGGCCGGGCAGATCGTTTATCAGTACGACGATAAGGTCGAACAGCTTGCAATTAAGAAGATCAGCGGAGACGGGACGCTGCCGGGGCCGTTCAATTGGGCAGGATTGTCGGACCAGTATTTCGCGGCGGTGTTCTTGCCGGCGGATCCGATGAACGCGGTGGTGGTGACGCTGCGGAACGCGATTGAAATTCCGCATGGCGGGTCAGATACGAAGCAGATGGATAAGGTGGACGTGCTGGGCGCCGCGGTGGGCAGCTCGAGGGGCGTAAGCAACGCGCGGTTGTATGTGGGGCCGAAGGCGCTGGCGGACCTGGAATCGGTCCCGGTGCCCGGCATCACGGGCGCGGAACCGGATCTGCGAGCCATCGTCGATTTCGGCCGGCTGGGAATCATCGCCCGTCCTTTATTCTTGTGGCTGAAGTGGATGTACAACCACATTGTCGGCAACTGGGGCTGGGCCATCCTGCTGCAGACCCTGGTCATCAACCTGGCGCTGCTGCCGCTGCGGCTTTCGCAAATGAAGTCCATGCTGAAGATGCAGCGTGTGGCGCCGCAGATTAAATCGATCCAGGAAAAGTATAAGAAGTACAGTCTGCGCGATCCGAAGAAAGCCGAAATGAACGAAGAGATTTCGGCGCTATATAAGAAGGAAGGCGTGAATCCGGCGGGCGGATGCCTGCCGCTGCTCATCCAGATGCCGTTTCTGTTTGCCTACTACCGCATGCTTAACGTCGCGATGGATCTGCGTCATGCGCCGTGGCTGTGGGTGCATGATCTATCGGCGCCCGATCCCTTTCACATTTTGCCGGTCGCGATCATCGTCACCATGCTGGTGATGCAGCGGATGACCCCGCAGGCCGGCATGGATCCGGCGCAGCAAAAGATGATGAACGTTATGATGCCGGGAATGCTGGGGATCATGAGCTGGAACCTGCCGGCTGGGTTGGGCCTGTACTGGTCCGCGGGGCAGTTGATTGGGATCGTGCAACAGTCGGTGATGAATCGGACTTCGCTGGGCCGCGAGATGCGCGAGATGATGGCGAAGCGGGCGCGGAAGAAAGAGAAGTAGCTGTCAGTTCTCAGCTTTCAGTAAATCCAGTCCCCGAAAGGGGCATCCTGATTTCGAAGATTTTCGGTATCGCGAGAGCGATACTCTGATAGGAGCTTTTCGTCGCTCGCCGCTCTCGGCATTTACTGATAGCTGAGACCTGAGAGCTGACAACTGGGACCTTAACTTATGCCGATTACAGACAAAGTTGTTGCCGCAAAACAGATTGGGGAATTTCTGCAGGCTGTCATCTCGAACGGCGGCTTCAAGCTGAAATATCGGATCACGGTGGATCCGCCGATCGGGGAGAATCGCGAATGGGAACATCCGGAAATTCTGGTGGAGTTTGCCGGGCCGGATTCGGGGCTGTTGCTGGACCGGGGCGGCGAGCTGCTGCGTTCTTTCGAACTGCTCGCTTCCGAAATTTTGCACCTGCAGGGCAACGAGCACGAGAAGATCTGGTTTGACTGCAAGAATTTCCGGGCGCTCCGGATCGACGAGTTGACGATGGCGGCGCGGGTGGCGGCGGAGCAGGTGCGGCGGACGAGCGAGCCGTACCGGTTCGGACCCATGTCGTCGCGCGAGCGACGGATCGTTCATCTGGCGCTGCGCGAGGAAAAAGATTTGCGCACCGAGAGTGACGGCGAGGGTGGACGACGCTCCGTGGTGGTATATCCGGGGAATTACAAGACGTCGGCGCCGGCGAAGCGGGAACGGCGGACGGGCTGAGACGAGAGTGAGTGGTCAGATTGCAGAGGCGAGAGGTGAGAGGTAAGAACCGCCGTCGCGTGCGTCAGGATTCTAACCTCTGCAATCTGGCCTCTCACCTTTAACCTCACTGCACAGTTTACGCGGCAGTTAGTTTCTCGACACTTGACAGGGCCCCAGAATCGGGATTCTATAAGCACTCGCGCGGAAGAATTTTATTGCAAGACCCCGTCGCGACGATTTTTTTTGTGCTAGTATGCGGTTCGTCTCGCAATAAATTTCAACGACAACTCGTACTGCAAAACAACAGCTGCTCTGCAGGAAACGACGAACTCATTATTTCAAACTTGGTTCTTTCCCGGACGTTTCAGGCCGGCGATTTCGATATTCTGGTAAACAATGTCTCTCTCCAGTTCCGCCATCATCCCGAACCCCTGGGTGCGCATCCTTGACGCCCTGGAAAAGAAGATCAACCGGCACTCCTACGACACCTGGTTGAAGCCAACGCGCTACAGTCACGCCAGCAACGGAATTTTATTCGTGCGCATTCCCACCGCCGAGTTCCGCCACGTCGGCGACAAATATGCAGACCTGATTCAGGAAGCGGTCGACAATCTCGGGCTGGGGTACGAAGATGTGAAATTCGTTACCGCCGAGGACGATCCTTCGAACACGCCGATCCGGCATAACGGCGGCCTCTCGGCTCATAGTTCCAGCAGCAGTCCGAATACTAGTGTAGGTCCGCAGCCGATGACCGGGTTGCATCCGTCCCAGGGTCGGTTCGACTGGGACAGCGCCGCGCAATTGAATCCGCGGTACACGTTTGACGCGTTCGTGATTGGCAGCGGAAACCAGTTCGCGCACGCGGCGTGTCAGGCGGTGGCCGAGCGGCCTTCCAAAGCCTACAACCCGCTCTTCCTGTACGGCGGCGTCGGGATGGGCAAGACTCACCTGATGCAGGCGATCGGACATGAGATCAAGCGCCGGACGCCGCAAGCGGCGATCTGCTACGTGTCCAGCGAGAAGTTCACCAACGAGATGATCAACTCGTTGCGCTACGACAAGATGATCAGCTTCCGGGATAAATTCCGGACGATGGACGTGCTGCTCATTGACGATATTCAATTCCTGGCGCAGAAAGAGCGCACGCAGGAAGAATTCTTCCACACCTTCAACGCGCTGCACGAGTCGATGAAGCAGATCGTGATCGCGAGCGACCGTCCACCGAAGGAATTGGCGGAATTTGAGGATCGCCTTCGCAGTCGCTTCGAGTGGGGCCTCATCGCCGACATTCAGCCGCCCGACCTGGAAACGAAAGTCGCCATCCTGCAAAAAAAGGCGGAGCAGGAGCGGGTGACGCTGCCAACCGATGTGGCGCTGTTTATTGCTTCAAACATCCGGTCGAATGTGCGCGAACTCGAGGGTGCGTTGATCCGCCTGGTGGCTCATTCTTCGCTGATCGGGGCCGAAATCACCCTTCCCTATACGCAGCAGGTTTTGAAGAATTTCATCGATTCGCAGGCCCGCAAGGTAACGATTGAGTCCATTCAGAAGGCAGTGGCTGAGCAATTTGGCCTGCGCCTGGTGGAGATCAAGGCAAAGAATAATTCGCGATCGATCGTTTACCCGAGGCAGATTGCGATGTATCTGGCCAAGCACCTTACCGAAGCTTCCTTGCCAGAAATCGGGCGCCAGTTTGGCGGCAAGCACCACACCACGGTCTTACATTCGGTTGACAAGATCGAAGGGGTTCGCAAAGACGATAAGGATTTGAACAGGTTGCTCAATAAACTGACTGAGCAATTGGGCGCGTAAGCAGCGGTTTCCACCGGCTTTTCCACTCTTCAGGCTGTTCTTCCTGACCGCTGGTTGTGCGGTGGTTGTGAAAGCTGTGTGAGACGGGACAGAAACCGCGGAACGGTCCCCGGGTTGCGATGGCCTCCGCTGAGTCCCGGTGCGATTGTTCACACGAGGTGTTGATGTGGAAGCAACTGAACCGCCGAGACCTGGACCGGTTTTCCACTTCTCCGAAGCGCCTACTGTTACTGCTGGTCTTCTTGCTTTTGTATTTGATATAAGAAGAGAACAGAAGTTGAGTCGGGAGACCCAATATGCCGGTGGAAGTCGCCCCTGCTTTAGCCACAACGACCATGGAAATCAGCGTCAGCAAATCTGAGCTTCTTCGCGAACTGACAGCCACTCAGGGCGTGGTGGAGCGCAAGACCACGATTCCTATTCTCTCCAACTATCTTTTCGAGGCTGCCGGGGACAAGTTGTCGCTGACGGCGACCGACCTCGATCTGAGCCTGCGCACGTCGTGCGCCGCTAAAGTCAAAAAAGAAGGCGCATGTACAATTCCGGCTCGCAAACTTTATGACTATGTGAAGTTGCTGCCCGACGCCGAAATCACCATCCGATTGCTCGAGAATCATTGGGTCAGTATTCGCTGTGGACGCTCCAACACGAAGATGGTGGGGATGGCGAAGTCAAATTTCCCGGGCTTGCCGGTGTTTCCCTCGGCGGGAGTAATCAAAATTCCTGCACCAGTGCTGCGCTCGATGATCGCCAAGACCGGCTTTGCCATCGCCAGCGAAGAGTCGCGCTACACGCTCAATGGGGCATTGATGGTTCTGAAGCCGGAGTCGATCACGATGGTTGCGACCGACGGCCATCGCCTGGCGCATGTGGAGCGCTCGGGCGAGAAGTTTGAAGGCGTTTCTGGCGAGATGAAAACGTTGATTCCGAAGAAAGCAATGGACGAGTTGAAATCGCTGCTCGATTCCCATGGCGAGAGCGATGTCGAGACCATCGACTTCGCCAAGGATGAGTCCACGCTGTTCTTCCGGGTAGGTTCGCGTTTGCTGACGTCGCGTCAGCTTACGGGGCAATTCCCGAACTACGAGGCGGTCCTGCCGAAGGACATCTCCAAATCGATCCTGCTGCAGGGCGACGAACTCGGAGCCGCAATCGCGCGCGTGGCGCAGTTCGCCGATGAGCGCTCACGCGCCGTGCGATTGCGTTTGGAAAAAGGCGAGTTGAAGCTTTCCGCGTCATCAACCGAGACGGGCGAGTCGGAGGATACCATCGAAGTTGCCTATGACGGCGAGGCAATGGCGATCGGATTTAACGCACAATACCTGATCGACTTCATCAAAGCGACCGGGTCCGGCGAAGTGAAGCTCGAACTTAAGGATGCCCAGTCCGCCGGCCAGCTTCGTCCCGCCGAAGGCGAGGACTACAAGTACCGGTACATTGTGATGCCGATGCGGATCTGAGGACTGCCGAGCCCGGATCGTCGCAACATCCCAGCTTGGTCGTTATCCCGACCAAATATAAAAAATTGTCATCCTGAGCGAAGCGAAGGACCCGCTGTTTGCCGGCCGCAATCACCGGCGCAACCTGATTGCGCACAGCGTAGGCAAATCTCTGCACTTTCCGCGGTCATCGTCCAATGGCGATCCTGTCATTTGTACCTTGACCAAAGGCCACCCAGCATTTACATTTCGGCCATTCTGTAACTGGAGGGAAATGTCATGTTATCCGGTTTCAAGCAGTTCATCCTGCGCGGCAACGTAGTCGATCTGGCAGTAGGCGTGGTAATTGGCGCGGCGTTTGGGACAGTAGTCACCGCCCTCGTCAAGGACCTCATCAATCCCATCATCGCGCTCGTCGCGGGCAAGCCCGACTTTACCGGGATCTCTTTCGCCGTCAGAGGCACCGTGTTTCCAATTGGCGATTTCATCACTGCGGCCGTCAGCTTTTTGCTGGTCGCGGCCGCGGTTTACTTCTTTGTTGTGACTCCAATCAATGCGCTGATCGCGAGAACCCGCAAGGCTCCGGTGCCCGCTGATCCGACCACCAAAAAGTGCCCGGAATGTCTCAGCGAGATTCCAATTGAGGCGCGCCGATGCAGCCATTGCTCGCAACCGGTGATGGGCAAGGCCGCCTGATCCGCCCTGCGCCCATGGGAGCCCGACGCTGAAGCCTTCTGTTGCCGACGCACATCGCTATCTCACGACGTTGTGCAGGTGGTGGTGAAAGTGATGCATGAGAGCGCAACTGATGTGGCCCAGAACAAATGAAACCACGGCGACCAGAATCATCTTAACTGTGGGTGTCATCGCCCTATGATGCCACAGCGGGGATTCTAAGGTGAGGCTGCGGTTCTGAGCCCCGGCAGGGGCGATTGAAAATAGCCCGGCGCTTCAGCGCCGGGAAAAGATCAAAGATCGAAGAACCGGCTCAGTCCCGGAGGGACGGCTGATACTAGCCCTCGCCACTCCTTGGCGAAATCTGCCAGCTTCCTGTAAAATTGTAATTTGGCAAGCTGTTTCGGCATTAAGCCTGGAAGGACTTCAGAGTTATGGCACGAGTTTGTGATGTCTGCGGCAAGGGGCCGCAGTTCGGAAATACCATCAGCCACGCCCACAATGTGAGTAAGAGGCGCTGGAACGTCAATCTGCGCCCGGTTCACGCCAAGGTGGGCGCCGCCAACAAGCACATGCGCGTCTGCACTTCCTGTCTGCGTAGCGGCAAAGTCGTTAAGGCATAGCTTCCACAGGCCCGTGGATTCTCTGGAATCCTGCGGGCTTTTGTTTGTCTTCCGGCCTTTCGCGGACAGAGAGTATCCGTGCCCCACGCCCTACTTCACGTCTACGAGTTTTACGTCGAAGATCAGGGTTGAGTTGGCCGGGATAAGGCCCGAATAGCCCTTTTCTCCGTAGGCAAGGTCCGGCGGGATGCGGAGCTGGCGCTTCCCCCCTACCTTCATCCCGGCCACGCCTTCGTCCCAGCCCTTGATGACTTGGCCGGCGCCCAGCATGAAGTCAAACGGATGGCCGGTACCGACCGAGCTATCGAACTTCTTGCCATTGGTGAGCCAGCCGGTGTAATCGACCGTGACATTCTGTCCGCTCTGCGCAACCGCGCCCGTGCCAACTTTGATGTCCCAATACTCCAGGCCGCTGGCGGTCTTGGTGGGCTCGCCTGTGACCTTCGTGGGCCCGCTGGCCGCTGCCTTGTGAGCCGGAGCGGTCTGGGCGACGGCTAGGCCGACCGAGGCGAGCAGTGCGATGGCCAGAATCAGGATCAGTGTTTTCATAATTCCCCCTCGTGAACGTAAATTCCTTTGAACGTCAATTTCGCAATTCTCTTTCGTCATTCGGGCGTCCCGCTGCCTTGCATCAAGCCAGCGCGATCGCATCGATTTCAACCAGCACATCTTTCGGAAGCCGCGCCACTTCCACGGTGGACCGGGCCGGCGGCGACTGCTTGAAGTAGCGGCCGTAGACTTCGTTCATGGCGGCAAAGTCTCCCATGTTCTTGAGGAAGACGGTGCAGCGCAGAACCTTCTCCAGGCTGCTGCCCGAGGCCTCCAGGATGGCGGCAAGGTTCTTGAGCGCGCGATCAGTCTGCGCGCTCACATCCCCCGCGATGACCTGCTGGGTAGTGGGATCGATGGGGACTTGTCCAGAAGTGAAGATCAGGCCCTGGGCTCGAATGGCCTGCGAGTAGGGGCCGATGGCTTTGTAGGCCTGTTCGGTGGCGATCACTTCGCGCATGATTCCTCCTGCGTGCTGCGTTTCTACGTAGCGAATATGAAACGTGATTAACGCAGATGCGGCAATGGAAGTCAAACCCCACCCGACTGCTTCGAGTCAAGCTGGTGAACAGACTAGTAATGGTGCAGTTTGATTGGTTTTGAAAGGGCACGGCTTCAGCCGTGCCGTACACGTCGTATTTTCATTGCGGCTTTAGCCGCTGAGGGACGGCAATTTCAAACTGCACCGCTACGGAGAGACGGCGCCTCGTCCGTCGAAGCCGAACGCAGCTCGGTACCAACGCCACCGCGAAGCGCTTCAGAACAGCGAACTCTGCCGGCGATTGGGAGTGATTCCAAAATGCTCGTAGGCCAGCTGGGTGGCGACGCGGCCTCGTGGCGTGCGATTTAAGAAGCCGATCTGAATTAGAAACGGCTCGTAGATCTCTTCGATGGCGTCCGGTTCTTCGGCGAGCACCGCGCCCAGCGTATTCAGGCCCACCGGCCCACCCTGGTATTTCTCGATAATAGTCAGCAGCAGTTTGCGGTCGACTTCGTCAAAACCGTGTCGGTCCACTTCAAGCATGCTGAGTGCGGACTGCGCGGTAGGCAGATCAATGGATCCGGCGGCGCGCACCTGCGCAAAGTCGCGCACGCGGCGCAACAAGCGATTGGCAATGCGCGGCGTTCCCCGAGAGCGGCTGGCGATTTCGGTAGCTCCGGGACGGTCGATTTTTACTCCCAGAATTTCGGCGGACCGCTCGACGATGACGCGAAGGTCGTCGTGCGTATAGAACTCAAGCCGCAACAGCAGCCCGAAGCGCGAGCGCAGTGGTGCGGAGAGCAGCCCGGCGCGCGTGGTGGCGCCAATAAAGGTAAAGGGCTTCACATCCATCGTGTGCGTGCGCGCGGACGGCCCTTGCCCGATCATGATGTCGAGCTTGTAGTCTTCCAGCGCGGAGTAGAGGATTTCTTCGAGCGCCGGCTGCAGCCGATGAACTTCATCGATGAAAAGCACCTGCCGGTCGCGAAGATTGGTCAGGATCGCGGTCAGGTCGCCCTTAATCTGCAGAGTGGGGCCGGATGTCTGCTGAAAGGCGGCGCCCAGTTCATTGGCGATGATGTTGGCGAGAGTAGTCTTGCCGAGACCGGGCGGCCCGTAGAGCAGAACATGATCCAGCGCTTCGCCTCGGTTCTTGGCCGCCTGGATGGCCACATCCAGATTCTCTTTTACTTTGGCTTGGCCAATAAATTCCTGCAAACGTTGCGGGCGAAGCTTGAGCTCGAAAGAGGAATCGTCCTCGACCGGCGCGGCGGAGACGAGGCGGTCCTTGATATTGCTATTCAGGTGCAGCGCGGAATTGTCTTTAGCAGCGGACACTAGGGCGATGGTAGCAGTTCTGCGTTGACGGTTCTAGTCAACGGACGAGCGCTCGCTGGGCGTGCTTGGGTAACAGCGGATCGCAAAATATCAGTTTGAAACATGCATTGCTATTGAAGCGCTTCTTTAATTGTGTAAAATGGATTGCAAACAACGCGGCGAATAAAAGGCGAATTTATGGGAGCGCCGAAAATAGACGAGATCGGGCCTTGGTCGGAAGTAAAACTCGACATACTTAAGCGGTACGCGGTCGAGTATTCAAAAATTTTGTCGAATCAAAAAAATCCTTCCTTCTTTCACGTCTATATAGATGCTTTCGCTGGGGCCGGTGTCCATTTGTCTAAGAAGACTGGAGAAATGGTCCTAGGCAGTCCGTTGAATGCTCTCCTTGTGGAACCTCCCTTTCGTGAATATCACCTCATCGATCTGGACGGCGACAAGATTGATGGACTTGGTGAAATGATCGGCAAGCGCAATGATGTCCTGCTACACAAGGGGAACTGCAATCAGGTTTTGCTCCAGAAGGTGTTTCCAAGGGTTCAACGCAACGATTATAGAAGAGGCTTGTGCTTGCTCGACCCGTATGGATTGACGCTTGATTGGAAGGTGGTGCAAGAAGCTGGAACCATGCAGTCGCTGGATGTATTTATCAATTTCCCGATTTATGACATTAATATCAATGTCCTGAGGCGCGACTCTTCGACTGCACTCCCATTGCACATTGAGCGCATGAACGCCTACTGGGGCGATGAATCTTGGAGGGATGTAGCTTATGACAAACTTCCGGGTCTTTTTGGAGACATGGAAGAGAAAGTTTCCAATGATCGCTTCGCAGAAGCATTTCGAAGGCGGCTCAAGGATGTAGCGAGGTTCACAAGGGTGCCAGATCCATTGCCGATGAAAAATGGCAAGGGTTCTATCGTTTATTACCTTTTCTTCGCATCCCAGAAAAATACGGCGGAGAACATTGTTAAATACATTTTTGACAAGCATCGCGCTTAACACGAAATGGCTCTAAATTCCCATATCGAATGGACCGACGCCACCTGGAACCCCGTCCGTGGTTGCACGAAGATAAGTCCCGGTTGCAAACACTGCTATGCGGAAACCTTTGCTGAGCGGTTTCGCGGAGTCAAGAGGCATCCTTACGAGCAGGGGTTTGATCTGCGATTGGTGCCGGAGAAGCTGCCCGAGCCATTTACCTGGCGGTCACCCAAATTGGTGTTCGTAAATTCGATGAGCGATCTTTTCCAACCTGGAGTACCGGATGACTACGTGGAGGCCGTTTCGCGCGTGATGACGGCGGCGAATTGGCACACCTATCAGGTGTTGACGAAGAGGTCGGAGAGGCTGCTGCATCTGCTCAAAGGCAGTTTGCGTTTTGCGGCGGAGCGGGAAAACATCTGGTGGGGCGTTAGTGTGGAGAACCGGAAGCATGGTTTGCCCAGAGTGGACCATCTCCGGCAGGCTCCCGCGAAGATCCGCTTCCTATCGATCGAGCCGCTACTGGAAAACCTCGGCGAAATCGACCTGTCCGGCATCGCCTGGGTAATTGTTGGCGGCGAGAGTGGGCCGGGTGCACGTCCGATGAAGCGCGAGTGGGTCGTCTCCATTCGGAATCAATGCAGAGAGCAGGGCATTCCTTTTTTCTTTAAACAATGGGGTGGTGTGAGAAAAGCGAAAAATGGAAGATTACTCGATGGGCGCACCTATGACGAATATCCCGACCGATTCGTTGGGCAAGTCCCGAATCGGAGCGAGTGCATGAAATTTGCTGCGGATTTCGTCGAATCGTTCAAAACACGTCTCCATAGACCCTTGGTGCAACTGACCGCATAGAACGGGTTGGAGGAAATACGGGCTACATAATTTTTCAATACTTCTCGCTACTGCCCAATCACTCCCAGCCGCACGCCCTTCAGCTTCCCCACATCGAACCATGCCACTTTCTGCCCGAACCACATCTTAGGGCCGGAGAGCCTGTACTTCTTGGTCGCCCCCGCGAAGTCGCTCCCAGCGAGCAGGTAGGCGACCGGGCTCTCGCCGAACTTGGCGAGGTGTTCCGAGAGCCAACCTCCGCCGGAGGGAGCTGCCAGAATCACGGGTTCACCGGGAAAGTACGCGAGTTTGCCGAAATCTTTCTGTGTCTCGATGAGAGGTTCGGCCCAGCCGTAAGCCTTGCGGAACAAGGCAATCGAGTCACCCAGATTGTTGACGCCGAGGACCACGTTCTCCACGCCACCCACCGGCGCTCCTGTTACGCTGGCCGAAGGTTGCACGCGCCAGGCGCGTGGCGTCTCGTCTTCGATGATGAAGGGCAGCGTAGAGCCGGGGGTTCCCGAACCAACGTCGGCAGTCATCCACTCGATCGACATGCCGTCGGGCCGCTTGCGGCTGCCACGCGCGGGAGCCGTGACCGCAATTCCGGCTTTCTTCAGGCGATCGACTTCCACCAGCAAAACGTTCGTCGCGACCGCCCATGCGCAGGTGACTGCATCCGTGGACATAAACTTCGACCAGTCGGAGCCGGCGCTCGCGCCCGGCGTTATCGGCGCAATCAGTTCGATATAAGACGCGTCATCGAAGCCAACCATGGCCATTTGAGTAATGCCGTTGCCGTGAGGTCCACCCAGGTCCGGAGTCATGCCCACATCGGTGAAGGCCTGGCGAAGGGTGTCGAGATTCGATCCGCAAATCGATACGTGATCGATTTCCAGCACCACGCTCTTGCTTTCCGGAGTCGTTGCAGGCTGGGCCATAGAAGATCGGGACATTAGTATTAGTAAGAGAACGATCGTCGCGAAGGACAAGCGGCGCCAGATCAGGGAACTCCGCTTGGACATGCGTGCCTCCTCGGAAAGAAGAAAAACGAATGGTACGCCAGAAATCCATCGCAGGTGAATTTGTTTTTTAAAAAAGATTCTCAGCGGAGAGACGGGCGCCCTCGCCCGTCCACCACGGACCAGCGCGAGAAGTCCTATTCCTCGTCTTCCTTAACCTCGCCGCGCTCCACTTTGGCCTTCTCGATAATCTTGTCCTGCAGTTGTTGCGGCACCGTGTCGTAGTGGTGCATTTCCATCGAAAAGCTGCCGCGACCCTGGGTCATGGAGGTAAGATCGGCGCCGTAGGTAAGCATCTCAGCCATGGGCACCTCAGCCTTCACGATGGTGTTGCCGGCTTTGTTATCCATGCCCTGGATGCGTCCGCGACGGCTGTTGAGGTCGCCCATGATGGTGCCGGCAAATTCATCGGGGATGGTGATCTCGACGTGCATCACCGGTTCCAGCAGCGTGGGCTTGGCAACTTCCATAGCCTTGCGGAACGCGATGCGCCCCGCCATCTGGAACGATAGATCGTTCGAATCCACGTCGTGGTACGAGCCGTCGTAGAGAATGGCGCGAAAGTTCACCACGGGATAGCCCGCAAGGTAGCCGCGGGCAGCGGCGTCTTTGATTCCCTTTTCGACCGCAGGGATGAAATTGCGCGGAATGGAGCCGCCGAAAATATCGTTGACGAATTCAAATTCGGCGCCGCGCGGCAGCGGCTCCATTTTGATTTTGCAGTCGCCATACTGGCCGTGCCCACCGGTCTGCTTCTTGTGGCGTCCCTGAACGTCGGCTTTGCCGCGGATCGTTTCGCGATATGGCACCTTCGGCGCCTTCAGCACCACCTCGGCGTGGTAGCGCTTCCGCATCTTCGAAACCACGACTTCGATGTGCTGCTGTCCGGTGCCCGCGATCAGGAATTCCTTGGTCTGCGGGTCACGGAAAAAGCGCAACATCGCATCTTCTTCCATCAGCTTGTGCAGGCCGACCCCAAGCTTGTCTTCGTCCGCGCGGCTCTTCGGCTCGATAGCGAACGTGATGGCGGGCTCGGGCAGCTGCACCATCGGATAACGGATCGGCGATGATTTGTCGCCTAGCGTGTCCCCGGTAAGAGTCTCTCTCAGTTTCGCGACTGCGCCAATGTCGCCGGCGTGCAGCTCCTGTATCGGAACCGCCTGCTTGCCCTGGATCAGCGAACTGTGAGCGAACTTCTCTTGAATATTGCGATTGTAATTCTGCAGCGATGCATCATTCTTCAGCACGCCGGAAAACACCTTGAAGTACGAAATGCGGCCGGCAAAGGCGTCGGACATGGTCTTGAAGATGTAAACGGACGCTGGCTCGTTGTCGGTGCCCTTGCGCACGGACAGTTCGCCGTTGCCGCTGGCCGCTTGTCCGGTGATGGCATGATGCTCGTTCGCGGCGGGCGTGTAGTCCACGATGAAATCCATCAGCTCATCGACGCCGACGTTGCCGAGTCCCGAGGTAAAGAGCACCGGGAAAAGTTTGTCTTCGCGAATCGCTTCGTGCAGCGCCGGCACTAAATCCTCTTCGGGAATTGTGCCCTTCTCGAAGTATTCTTCCATCAACTCGTCTTTCCCCTCCGCGACCAGCTCGACCAGTTTTTCGTGAGCTTCTTTCGCAACCTCGGCCATATTGGCCGGGATCGGGCCTTCCTTACCCTTGCCGTTTCCGCCCATCTCGTAGGTATAGGCCTTCATGCGGACGAGATCGATAATGCCGCTGAGACTTTTCTCGCTGCCAATAGGAAGTTGCAGAGGAGTGACGGCGCGGCCGAAAGCTTTGATGAGCGACTCGAGCACCCGATTGGCGTCGGCGCGATCGCGGTCCATGCGGTTGACGACGATCATGCGCGGCAGCTCGATGTCATTGCAATATCCCCAGACTCGTTGCGTCACGACCTCGACGCCCGCGACGCCGTCCACGACGACGAGCGCCGCATCAACCACGGGCAGCGCCATCTTGGCCTCGTGGACGAACATGTTGAATCCGGGAGTGTCGAGCAGATTGATCTTGACCTTCGCCGCGTCCGTTTTGCCCCACTCCACAAAAGCGAGGCCGGTCCCAATCGACATCTTGCGGGAAACTTCTTCCTCGTCGTAATCCGTGGTAGCGGAGCCGTCGTCCACCCGTCCAAACCGCGGAGTGGCGCCGGCAGTGTAGAGCATGGCGGACACCAGCGTAGTCTTGCCGGCATGCCCGTGTCCGATGAGGGCAAGGTTGCGGAGATTGGCTCCTTCGTACACTTTCACGGGTTGTCTCCTTCCGCAGGCTTACGGGAAGGGTTGATAAGGCCCGGGATGAGGACGAGTACAGGCTACAGGCCAGCCCAACAACGCCTGCGAAACGTCCGATGCTACCACAGCGGGTAGAGAGGCTCAAGGAAAGGCTTATACCCGCAGCGTTACGCTTCGATTGACCCGCCTATTTTGCATTGACGAACTTCGCCAAGGGCATGACCTCGACCCTCTTCCCCAGCGAATATGTTCTCTCGCCGGGATACAAAATGTATAACCGGTCGAGTTTGAGGTCGGCGAGAGCAACTCGCATGGAGGGCGTCAGCACCGGTGCGTCGGCGCGCTTGCACTCTACGCCAATACGACGGCCGTCCTTAAATAACAGCAGATCAAGCTCCGCCCCATTGTGCGTTGCCCAGTAGTAAGCCTCATCCGGCCGGAAAGATTTGAGCACCTCCTCCACGGCGTATCCCTCCCATGAAGCACCGACCTTCGGATGGAACTCAAGGTCTCGTTGATTGGTGATCCCCAGCAGCGCGTGCAGATGACCACTGTCGCGGACATATACTTTGGGCGCTTTGACCTGGCGCTTGCCAAGATTCTCAAACCATGGCGGCAACTGGCGGAGCATGAAGACATCAGACATCAGGTCGAGATGGCGACGTACCGTAGACTCGTTCACGGTCAAGGCACGGGCCAACTCAGCGGCATTCCAGACCTGGCCATGGTAGTGAGCCACCATGTTCCAGAAACGCCGCAACGCTAATGCCGGAATCCTGATGCCCAGTTGGGGCAAGTCACGCTCAAGAAACGTTTGCAGAAACTGTCGGCGCCATGCCAGCGAGTCCACTTCGGTTCGCGCCGTGTAAGCCAGCGGGAAGCCGCCGCGCAGCCAGTGACGGCCTTGGGCCGCAGCTCCCAGATCGGAGAGTCGAAAACCCTCGAGGGGAACAGTCTCGATGCGGCCGGCAAGCGATTCCGAAGATTGCCGGAGCAGATCTGGCGCCGCGCTTCCGAGAACGAGAAAGCGCGCGGGGAGCGGTCTCCGGTCAGCCAAAACACGCAGCAGCGGGAACAGATCGGGACGACGCTGGACCTCGTCAATCACCACCAACTTCTCGAGTGGACGCAGAGCTGTGTCCGGCTCGGTCAGCCGGGCTAGGCTCTGCGGGTCTTCCAAATCGAAATAGTTAAGGGAACCAGGCCCAACAAATTCGCGGGCGAGTGTGGTCTTGCCGCATTGCCGCGGCCCCAGAAGGGCAACGACGCGGCTGCGTCGCAACGCGGCACGGACCAGAACAATATCGGCCGCGCGAACAATCATGGAACGATTGTATACCATGAAAATCCCGCTGTCGATGCGGGAGTTTCATGGTACAAAAAGAAAGGATTTTCAACTACAA
>Ga0302325_10017422_pt1 | contig 15188 bp, 16 predicted proteins | sample Palsa_T0_2_FD_201948 | JGI IMG/M metagenome (GOLD analysis project Ga0302325, IMG submission 201948) | Peat permafrost microbial communities from Stordalen Mire near Abisko, Sweden - Palsa_T0_2 | ecosystem: Environmental > Terrestrial > Soil > Palsa > Peat permafrost | place: Sweden: Abisko... | reverse complement strand
CTAGACGAGAAGACGCGATACCACTGCCTTATCGCGGACGTGACCGATCCCCGGCTGGCGCCGCGCGTCGAGGCGGTACTGGCGCTCGCCGGGGGCACAGCCGGGTTCGTCGACGGCTACCTATGCTGCTTGGCACCCCGGCTACCTTCGCAGGACAAGCTCACCGAAGTGACCGTGGTCGCCTCGGCAGCGCAGCCGCCACGGGAACTGGCCGCCGCCTACCAGGTCTGTCAGGCGGCGCTCGCCTCGGCGCGGCTGCGCGGGCTCCGCGGTCTTCACGATGTCACCGACCTCGCCACGCTGGTCGCTGTGGACGCGTATCCGCAGCTTGGCGCCGCGCTCGCGGATACGTTCCTGGGCGAACTCGACCCGGCGAAGGATTTTCACCGGCTGCTCGCCCAGACAGCGCTGGCCTATCTCGATCACGGCTGCAACGCCGACGCGACCGGAGAAGTGCTGCACGTACACCCGAACACGGTTAAGCACCGGCTCCGCCGGTTCGCAGACTTCACCGCCTTCGGCGCGGCTGGCGGTCAGGGGGAGTCCGTCACAGACGCGATGCGCTGGTGGTGGGCGCTCGACGCATGGCTCCGCCTGTGGGCCAGCTAGTCCGCACGATATGTAAGGAGACCGCATGGCCTGGTTCCGGCATGGGCTGACAGTGATGTTTGCCCTGATGGTTGTGTCGTTTGGGGTCGTGTCAGCCGCTTCGGCCGGGACCGAGGCTCCAGCCGCGGCCACGGTCCTCCCGGCGCCGTCGGGGGACGCGTTCTACGACCCGCCGAGCCCGCTGCCTTCGGGCAGCCCGGGAGACCTCATCTGGTACCGCACCTCAGCGTCACCGGTATCCGGTGCCAGCGCGTGGCAGATTCTCTACCTCTCCACCACCGCGCAGGGGGCGCCTACGGCGGTGTCGGGGACGGTGATCGTGCCCACCACCGCAGCTTATGACGGGGTCCGTCCGGTGGTGGCTTACGCGGCCGGGACCCAGGGCTGGGGTCCGCAGTGTGCGCCGTCCGAGGAGATCGCGGCCGGGAACTTCGATGAGGAGTTCGCGGTGAACAACCTGCTGGCCAAGGGCTGGGCGGTAGTGGTAACCGACTACCCGGGGCTCGGCACGCCCGGCCCCGAGGAATACAACGTGGGCATTCCGGAAGGCTACGCGGTGCTTGACTCGCTTCGCGCGGCGACGCGGCTGCCTGACGCCGGGCTGAGCGCCAGCGCGCCGATGGGCATCGAGGGCTACTCGCAGGGCGGCGGCGCGGGCGGCTGGGCGGCCCAGGAGCACGCCACCTACGCCCCTGACCTGAACCTGAAGGGCGTCGCGATCGGCGGTACCCCGGCGAACCTGCAGGCGGTCGCCTCGAACATCAACGGGACCGTGTTCTTCGCGTTCCTGGCCGGCACGGCGAGCGGCTTCAGCGCCGCCTACCCGTCGCTGGACTTGAACGCGTCGCTGACCTCGGCTGGGCAGACCGCGATAGCGCAGCTGAACACGATGTGCCAAATCCCGGCGCTGGTCACCTACGCCGACAAGACGATCCAGGACTACACGGTTGGCGGGGTGAACCCGATCAGCGACCCTGCGTGGCAAGCGGTACTCAACGCCAACAACCTGGGCGGCATCAAGCCTGACGTACCGGTGTTCGAGACACATGGCTTGCTGGACGAGGTGATCCCGTACAGCGTCGAGCAGACCCTGCACAAGCAGTGGTGTGCGATGGGCGTCACGGACCAGCTCACCGGCTACGTCGGAGATCACGTGCTGACCGCGCTTGAGGACCAGTCAGACGTCGTGAACTGGCTTGACGGCCGGTTTACGGGACAGCCGGCCCCCAGCAACTGCTGATGGCCATATTTCCGGTTTACGGGACAGCCGGCCCCCAACAACTGCTGATAGCCATATTTCCGGCGCGCGGCTGACGGGGTGAGCAGGCGCCCGGGCGTGCGGCGTTCACCCGGGGAGTACCTCGTAGTCGAACCAGTCGAAGGACGCGGTTCCCGCTGCGGCGTAGACGCCGATGACGCGCCCGGTGAAGCCTCCGGTGACCTCGGTGGAGAGGTAGCGGCCGTCCAGTTCCGCGAGGGCCGTGAACTCGCCGCCCTGCTCGAATCCGAGCAGGATCCGGTCAGGGCCAAGCGTGACCGGATCGGTGAGCTTGGCGAGGTCCGGCGGGCGGACCTCCAGGCGCAGCACGACCGGCCCAGGGGGACAAGGCTGCTGGCCGATGACCTGCCGGAGCCCGCCGATGCGGGCCTGAGCGCGGACCATGCGGTCGCGGGCCTCCACGTCGTAGTGGTGCCGCTCGTCCATCCGAACGACGAGCCCGCCGGTTCCCTCGATCCGCGTCCGGACGCGGACGTGGGGATGCTGCTGACGGCGGCCGACGAAGGAGGGCAGCCGCGAGTCCATGATGTCCTCATCGACGTCCTCATCCGCGCGGCGGAGCACGAGCCGGCTGTCCGTGAGGCTCAGCGGCGGGCGGGACCGGACGGAGATCCAGCGGGGATGGAGCTGCGGCGAGTCGAAGTCCTCGCGGACCGGCTCCGTCCAGGCGGGGCCGTCGGTGATCTCGCCCACCACCGGCCAGCCGTCTTCCCAGGTGACCGGGGCAAGAAAGGTCTCCCGGCCGAGCACGTGATAGCCGGGAGAACTGCCCTTCGGCCGCACCCCGAGGAACACCAGTCGCCAGGATCCGTCGTGGGCCTTGACCAGGTCGCCGTGGCCGGTGTTCTGCACCGGGTCGGTCGTCGAGCGGTGGGTCAGGATCGGGTTGGCGGGACAGGGCGCGAACGGGCCCCGCGGGCTGGCGCCGCGCGCGACGGAGACGCAGTGCCCGCGTTCGGTGCCGCCCTCGGCGATCATCAGGTACCAGGTGCCGCCGATCTCGTACAGGTGCGGCGCCTCGGGATAACCGAGGGTGCCCGACCATAGCGGGCGCGGTTCGTCGAGCAGGGCACCGGTGGTGGTGTCGATGCGCGCCTGCTCGATGCCCGCCACGGTGAGGTAGCAGGTACCGTCGGAGTCCCAGGCCAGATCGGGGTCGTAACGGAGCTGCCAGCCGATGACAACGGGTTCTGACCACGGCCCCTCGGCCTTGTCCGCCGTGAAGAGCAGGTTGCCGCCGCTCCAGAAGTTCGTCGTCACCAGGTAGAACCGGCCGTCGTGGTGGCGCAGCGTCGGGGCGAAGATGCCGCCCGAGCGCGGGACGGACTCGGGCAGGACCAGCTGGGAAGGGCGTTCCAGGGCGTTGCCGACCTGCTCCCAGCGGCGCAGGTCCCGTGAGCGGAAGATCGGGACACCAGGGAAGTACTCGAAGCTGGAGCAGGCGAGGTAGTAGTCCTCGCCTGCCTTGCAGATGCTGGGGTCGGGGTGAAAGCCGGGGATGACCGGGTTCGCCAGGGCCGGGGGCTGCATCATCGCCTTTCCGTAACGTGTTACGGACTCGTTGCGCATTCGGCTCTTGTCTTTACCGTGGTACCCGATGCTAGCCCAGTACGCCTCGTGGGAATCGTCGAAATAGCAGTTTCTGATCACGGTCCGACGGTAGGCCGGCGGCACAGCGGGCCGTCATGACCGCAGCGCTCACCGCCATTGACCTCTGTGTCCCGTACGATCGGCGGTCACTAGGGCACCTCCCAAGGTCAACCCACCTCCAGCCCACGGCGCGCCCGCACGCTCGGTCGCCATCCACCACGTGCGGGCCTCGCTGCGCGGAGCCGAGCGGCACGGCGTGGACGTCGCGGCGCTCCTCGAACGGGCGGCCATCCCGCCGCGTCTGCTGGAGGTCCCGCTCGCCCGGGTGTCGTCCCAGCAGTTCGCCCGGCTCACCAAGGAGGTGTGGCAGGAACTTGACGACGAGCTGCAGGGCCTCGGGCCGCAGCCCCTGAAGGTGGGCACCTTCGCGATGATGTGCCATGCCGTGGTGCACTGCTGCCCCGATCTGCGGTCCGCGCTGGACCGTGGCAGCGCCTTCTACCGGCTGTTCCCCGGCGGGCCCCAGTTCCACCTGGAGGAGAAGCCGGGGGAGGAGACCGACGTGCACAACGAGGCACGGGTGGTCTTCGATCTCACGGCCTTCGATGATCCCGATCACTATCTCTCCGAATCCGCCACCGTCGTCACGCACCGCTTCGCGGGCTGGCTGATCCGCCGGAGGATCAGCCTTACCCGGGTGGAGTTCAGCTATCCGCCGCCTGGCCATGGTGGGTCTCCCCGCCGAGGGTGTAGTCGTGGATCGACAGCAGGGTGCCGTTCAGCTGACTACTTCGGGTAGGCGGCGGCTGCTAGCTGTTTGATCTCCTCCGCGTCGGCTTCCAGGATGAATCCTCTGTTCACGGCCTGATCGAGCGACTCCCCGAACTGCTTCAGGTATGAATCCCGGCCGCCCGGGTAAAGCTGCGCCAGCTCCTCGGCCGAGAAGGGCCGGGTGGTGCCGAACAGGAATGTGAAGCCCGCTCCGCCTTCCTTGCCGAGACCGGACAGCGCCGCCACCGGGACGTCCACCCACGGGGTTCGGATCCCGCCGAGAGCGATGCCGTGCTGGTCGGCGGCGAATGCGCCGCCCTCCTCGGTCAGTTCAAGGCGGGCCGCCTCGGAAGGGGCCGCCCCGCCCCGCACCCAGCGGTCGAGCTGAGCTAGCGCGGCCTGGCTGACGTAGTGCTGCTGCGGGCCCGAGTTGATCGGGGTACCGGTGTTGAACCCGTGTATCTCAGAGATCGGCGCTAGCGCTGCCGCTAGCTCGCTGGCGCTGAGCGCCCCGGTGTCCTGGATGGCGCCCTTGATCAGGTATGTATCGGCGTGGGCCGCTCCGGCCACTTCCCAGAGCCGGAACCGCTCGCTGTCGGGGCTGCGGGCCAGGCCGCCGCCCATGCTGGCGACGTCGGTCTCGCTCTGCAACGTCAGTACCGGAACCCGGACGTCGTCGCGGATCCGCTCGCCGATCCTGGCCGCAGCCGCCCGGGCCGCCGCCGGGTCCGGGGCGGGGCCGCCGACGGTGGTCACCGGGCTCGTGCGGAAGCCGTCGAAGTTCGCCCCGGCCGCTCCGCGGCCGTGTACCAGATACCCGTCGTAGACACGGGCAACTGAGTCGACGGCGTTAATGTACGTAACCAGGAAGGCAGCGGATTGCGACTCGCCTAGGGCGATCAGACGCGCCGGGGTCAAAGGGCCGAGCGGCCGTCGCTCTGCGGAGTCGCGCAGCGCGCGGCCGGCCTGGCTGAAGATGTCGTAGGAGAAGGCGTCCCCGGGGTGGCTCAGCGTCTTGTAGCGGTCGGGATCGACGCTTTTCAGGTAAGGGCCCTCGGCGATGCCTCCACCGTCTATGCCTGCTTTCTGGGCCGAGACGCCCACCCAGGCGAAACCTTCACGGATGATGTGGCGGTGCGTGCAGGCCCAGTCGGGCTCGGCGTCCGTCCCTGCGCTCACGTTCAACCACTCGACGGTCACCGTGCCGTTGAACCGGTGCGGGTCCAGCGGGCGGCGCACCACGAGCCGGGTGATGTAGCCGGCCGACCCAGCCGGGCCGGGCGATACCGGCCAGCGCCCGTCGCTGCCCCGCGTGCCGTTGATCTCGTAGGCCTGTGCCTGGCCGGAGAGAAAGTACTCCTCCTCCAGGTAGCCCAGCGCGGCCAGGTCGAAGGAGGCGTAAGCGGTGAAGGCAGCGCCGGCGATCGGCCCGTCGACGAGAGGCGGCTCGACTATCTGCACAGTGTCAGTCATGCCATCACGAACCGGTGAATGGGGGAAATGGTGGCGAAGCCGTCCCAAGCCCCGTACTCGCAGGGAGCTACGCGGTCAAGGAGTACACCTCGGCCGACGCCACAGAGTTCACGCCGCATCGTTCATTGTCTCCCTCGGGATTCCTGCTCCGCACGGGCCGAGTAGCGCGGCTTTCACCTGCTGTTCATCGAAGACGACGTTGAAGAAGCCCCGGCCCATCGCCTGCGCGGGGATCGGCTGCTCCGCCAAGGCGCCGCGCTGATGACTGCCCGGGCTGCGAGAACTGACGGATTGGAAAGCTCATATAGTCATCTCATCATACTGATCCGGCGATGTTCAGGCTAGCCCCAACGGGCTGCTCCGCCGCAGCCTTAGCGGGCAAGACGCTGGGTGAGATCCGTCTCGGTCTGCGGGCGACGGCGGGTTGGCGGCAACGCGGAGCGCACTATGACTACGGAGACGGCCTTCAGCCTGGCCGGCGGCCCGCTGGCCTGCGTCAGGGTGCTTGAGATCTCGGCTGGGTGTCGGCCGGATCGCGGCGGCGGCGCAGGACGATCCGGGCGGGCCGTGATGCTCGGCGCGCTGGACGTCACCGGCTTCCCGGCAGAGCCATCGACATCATCGGTGGGTGAGCACCGTGTCAGCGGTTCGGCAGGTTGGCAGTGTAGGAGAACCAGTACTGGCCCTTGGCGAATGTCGCGGTCGCACTGGCCGTGTCGACGGATTTGGCGAGGCTCTCGGCTAGCGCGAGATCCTTCACGCCGTTACTCGCCTGGACGCACCGCAGCGCGGCCGTGTGTTCATCCGCAGGCGGCAGCCCGGCTCGCGATGCGATTGCCATCATCGTCGGCGTCAGGGCGCCATTGCTTTTCATGACGGCTTTGAGGGCTTCCGCCGGGACACCTGTCAGCGCAGCCAGCCGGAATGCCTCTTCAGCGACGATGATCTGCACCAGTGACACCAGATTGTTGATGATCTTGAGTGACATCGCCGAACCGGGCGGTCCGACGTGGACGACGTCGGTCGCGTAGGCCTCCAGCAGCGGCTTGGTGCGCTCGTCGGCGACGTGCCCCCCGCCGATCATCATGCAGACGAACGGGGCGTCCGCGGTGCCGGAGCGGGTGACGGTGACGGGCGCGTCGATTACCGTGATCGCATGCAGCTCCGCACGCTTGGCGGCCGCCTTCACGGTGTCGGGGCTCACCGTGCTGTGAATCATCAGCACGCTCCCCCGCTTCATGACTGGCAGCAGTGCGTCGACGCAGTCGTCGACCTGGGCGCCGGTACGAACGCAGACTCCGACCACGTCCGCATCGGTGCCGGCCTCCGCGATGCTCGAGCCCAGCAAAGCGCGCCCGGTGAACGGCTCCATCGCTCGTTCCGACGAGTCGAACACGGTCAGCTCACCGACGCCGGTCAGTCGATCTGCGAGCCTGCCCCCCCATGGCCCCAAGCCCGATGAACCCTATTTTCAACTTGGTCGCCTCCCCGATTGCAGTTGGCTCTGGCCTGTTCACAGCGTGTTCGGTATCTGATCGATTTTCAGGCGCGTGTTGCGCTTCGAACTGATTCGCCATTTGCCGTCCTCGCATTTGCGGTAAGTCTCGTGGTAGTGGCCGTATCCCTTGATTCCCGTGGGTTGGCCCGGCTTGAGCACATAGTCGAACATCGCCCAGATCCCTTCCGCCTCGGTCGGGCTGAGGATCGTGATCTCGGGCATGTGGCCGTGGTGGGTCGTGAACGCGTCGGCCAGGTATCCCGGCACGTGCTCTAGGTACTGTGCATTGGTCTGCGGCGGACGGTCTACCTCTCGAGGCAGGTAGTGGAGGCAGTCGTCGGTGAAGAGGTCTCTCCAGGCCACCCAGTCCTTGGTGTCCATCAGCCGGAAATACCGCGCTTTCAACTGCTTGATCTGCTCGATGTCCCACAACTTCTCGGCGAGATTCGACGCTTCCGCGCCTGATTCCTTGTCCGGGCTCGGTGATTCCAAGGTCGTTCCTTCCGCTGGTGTCATGTGAGGGTCAGCTCGCCACGCTGGACTACGTCGAGCAGCAATCCCGGGTCAACGCCGCACTTGCGAGCCTGCTCCACGCAGATCGCCACGTCCTTGTGCAGGAAGGGGCCGATTCGGTCGGCGTATTCGTCCAGGGTCGCGCCTTGCGCGGTATGGTGGCTGGCTCGACTGCCACCGCTCATGTGTTCTAGTGCATCCAGCAGTGAGCCCGCGCAATGCCCAGCCCGTCACCCAACCGCACGGCGGACGCAACGAGCTGCGAGTTGGCGGCCGTCCCCAACGCGTCCCTGACTTCGGCTCGGCGAGCAAGCACCGGCAGATCGGTGTCGGCGGCGGCCAGCCGCTCGACCATCGGCAGTCCCATCCGTCCAGCGCCGACGAAGCCCACTCAGGCGCTCGCCATGGGTGCCTCCTCGGGCTCGCGGATGTTATTGCTCTATTAGATCATTTAGTTTATTGATTCATCAACGGTCCGCGTAAGTCGCCTTCGAAGGTTCGTGTCCGACCATGAGCGACGGCGACGCGGGTGTCGGCACGCCAGAAGAGGTGGCGGTGCTCATCGCGCGCGGCCAGTCGGTCCTGGGCGGCGACGTGCCGAACTGGCAGAAACGCAGCGTCGAGCGGTCGCTCGCCTCAAGGCCGCCCGCCTCGACAACACCACCGAAGCCCAGCACCGCCGCCTGACCGCCGTGAACGTCCTCATCTACGGTGAGCAGATGCGCGCAAGCAGGCAGCCCGGTAGCGCCGAAATGGTCAGCAGCGCCGACCAAGCCGCCTCCTGGCGGATCGCGGCGCGGATCGTCCAGGTCTCCGGGGCGGACTGCTCGTCGGTGGCACTGATCCTCATGCGATGTACCGCCAGGGTTCCTGTACATAGGAACGGCCCGTTGGGGTGGTCCAGACATGCCAGCCCGGCTTCGGCTGAGCGACCGTCCATCCGGGCATCTGTTTGACCTGGTGGCACCTTCGGCTGCGGGCGCCGGCGTTGCAGGCGTCGGTCTGGCCGCCCTTGTCGTAGGGGACAGCATGCTCGAAGTCTGACTCGCGGGCGGGCCGGGAGCAGGGCGGGAAGGTGCATTCGTGGTCGCGGACCTGGACCAGGCGGCGGAGCCGGTCGCCCGGCTGATAGGTGCTGGCCCGGTACCTGTGGTCGCAGGCGTGGGTGGGCACGGCGTCGAACCGCACGGCCAGTTCCCGGCCGCCGGGCAGGGTCAGTGCCCAGGTGCCGTATTCGCCGGGCGCGTCGTCTCCGGTCCGGGCCTGCCTGGGGGTGAGTGCCCAGTCGCCCGGCGGTGCCCCTGGGCGCGGTTGCGCCGGCTGCGCGGCCAGTTGGCGCAGGAGGGTCTCGGTGATGGTGATGTTCACCCGGGCGGGCAGCGCGCAGCAGGCCGGGCCTGGCGGCTGTGGCCGCTGGCGTCGGCCGCGCCGGGGGCGGGCTACGCCGTGGCCGGCGGCGTGGCCGTGGTCGTCGACGATGGTGACTTCCCACCGGGAGTAAGGGGACCGGGCCGCGGCGGCGGCGAGATCGCGGGTGATGGCGGGGTCGAGGGGGCCAAGAAGCCGGTTCTCCCCGGCTCGTTCCGCGCGCCGGTGCAGGGTGGCCAGCGGGACCGTCACCTCAGCCAGCGCCCGCTTCGAGCCGCCGGGGCCGCTCGCCTCGGGATCGTCGGGCTCGTGAGGTTCAGGTTCGTCGGGCTCGGGCTCGTCGGGTGCGGAGTCGTCCGGTTCCGGGCCGTCCGGTTCCGGGCCGTCCGGTTCCGGGCCGGGCGGTTCGGGTTCGTCCCATTCGGGACCGCCGGGCGGTTCGGGATCGTCCGGTTCGGGGCCGTCTGGTTCGTCGGGATCGTCCGGTTCGGGTTCGTCCGGCTCGGGACCGCCGTCCGGTTCGGGTTCGTCCGGCTCGGGACCGCCGGGCGGTTCGCTGGCGGCTCCGGAGGCGAACGCGATCCGGTCCGCGGCGGTGACGCCGTTGAGGAGGTCGAGGTAGGCCAGTGCCTGCAGGGTGCTGTCGGTCTGGCCGCCGAACGCGCCGGACTTCGCGTACAGTCCGGCGCGGGCGAGCACGTTGGCGTGGCCGGACAGGGCCTGCACAGCCGGGAGGTCACGGCCGGACAGGCCGACCGCGCCGGACTCCTCGCGGAACACCGTGACCCGGGCCCGTTCCCGCTCCGCCTTCGACCGGCGGCGCTCTGCCACGTCCGGGGCCACGGCCAGTGCCGCCCGCCACGCCAGCCGTTCGGCCTGGAAGTAGGTCTTCCCGGCGAGTTCGGGCAGGATCAGGGCCTCGGCTCGCGTCGCCTCGTCCTCGTCGAGGGGCTCGAAGACCTGGACGACCAGCTTGGCCTTGGCCCGGGTCAAGGTGCCGTCGGCGAGGAGCCGGCCGATGCCCGGCAGCCGCGTCCCCAGCGCCCACGCCAGCCCGGCGAGGTTCCCCGCCGACACCGGGCCCATCGCGAGCGCTCCCGCGATCTCGTAGTTCAGCGAGTCGTCCCATCCGTCGGGCAGGTCCGGGCGGCGGCGAAGCAGCGGATTGCCCGCCCCGTCCTCGCGCATCATCGTCCGCAGCGCCGCGAGCAGGCCTGCCGCCGCCCATGACTCGATGGCCGCCCACTGCCGGACGATCCCGACAAGCGCGTCCGGCCCCGCGCCTTCGTAGAGGTCCTCCGGCCCGGCGGCGGCCTCAAGCGCCGCCGAGAGTGCCGCGGACGGCCCGGCCGCGCCCCAGGCCCCGCCGTGCTCGAAGCCGGCGATGAGCTCGGGCAGGCCGTCGCCCCGACCAGGCGTGCCGCCCGGTGGGGAGTCGTCGTCTGCCTGCCAGTCCATGCCCGGTCCGTTCGGTCGAATGCTGCCTTTGACCTCTCAATCGAACACTACTACGAGTCACCGACATTCCGGCCCGCCGCCCGCCACCCGCCGTGACACCCCCCGCCGCTGGCGGGGGACCGGTGCCTGTCCTGTGCCCAGCGGGGTCTTCTTGTTCACGTTCAGCGATAAGGGCCACGACATCATCTGCCGGCCTGGCCGTCCTTGGTTGCCTCGCTGTCCGGCGCGACGCGCTCCTGCGCGCTCACCCTTGGTGTCTAGCCAGGGCTGACCCGGCAGCATGCGCATGCTGGAATCATCACTCATGCTTTACTCCCTTTCGCGCGAGCAGGCGGGTCTGGGCGGAGCTGTTCGGCACTGGCGCGCTGCAGGCGTGGGGTTCATGGTAATGCGCTTTACCAATACGCCTTACTTATCATGAGGCGCCTTGTCATAACAGGACACCACGGTACAACGAGTACGTAGCGAGCACCGGCATGCCTCCCGTGGCGGGGACTCCGCTCGCGCGCTGGCCAGGCATTACGCTATGAAGCGTCGGCAAGGTTGGCATTCCCCTGACGAGAGGGCCATGACGCGACCCGCGAAGCGCATCACAAGCACAGACGTCGCGCGCGCCGCCGGCGTCTCCCAGACCACCGTGAGCTTCGTACTCAACGACAAGGCCGGGCACTCGATCCCCGAAGCGACCAGGCTCCGCATCCTCGAGGCGGCCCGGCGGCTTGACTACCGGCCGCATGCCTCCGCGCGCGCCCTGGCCGCCGGGCGCAGCGACGTCGTCCTGCTCTCCGTCCCCGACCTCCCCATCGGCGGCGCCATCAGCCGCTTCGTCGAGGAACTTGCCACCGCTCTCGCGGGCCACGGCCTGACGCTGGTCACTCACCTCGCCGGAGCGCACGGGCGGCCCCTGGCTGACGTCTGCGCGGCCGTGAACGCCTCGGCGGTGATCGGGTTCACGTCCTTCGACGATGACACGGTGCAGGCGCTTTACCGGGTGGGCGCCGACGTCGTCCTCCCGTCCCGTGTGCCCCATTCTGCCGCGTCGCATCCGGTCGGCCGACTCCAGGCCGAGCACCTGATCGGCCGCGGACACCGGCGCATCGGCTACGCGATGCCCGCGCATCCCGGCCTGCGGGAGATGGCCGAGGACCGGCTCGAAGGTGCCGCGGCCGCCTGCGCGGCCGCCGGCATCGACCCGCCGGTCGTGCTCGGCATGGGCCTGGAGATCGCCGATGCGGCATCGGCCGTGGGGGAGTGGACAAGGCAATCCGTGACGGGCGTGTGCGCCTTCAACGACGAGACCGCGATCGCGGTGCTCGCAGGGCTGCGGGAGCGTGGTCTCACCGCTCCCGCTGACCTCGCCGTCATCGGAGTCGATGACATCCCCACCGCGCGGCTGACGGCTCCGCCGCTTACCACGGTCGGCTTCGACCTGCGCCAGGCGGGCCGCGGGCGCGCGGAGCTGATCATGGCCGGCCTGGCGGGCCGCGAACCCCACCCAGTCGTCGCACAGGAAGACTGGAAGGTCATGCAGCGCTCATCCGCCTGAGCCGAGAGCCGAGAGCGAGAGCCGAGAGCGAGAGCCGAGGGACCGGGTCGCCGCCGATCTGGTCAAGCTCTGAAGCCCAGGGCGCCCGCCCGCAGCGCGGCCGCCCGCAGCGCGGCCGCCCGCAGCGCGGCCGCCCGCAGCGCGGCCGCCCGCAGCGCGGCCGCCCGCAGCGCGGCCGCCTTCGGCGCGCGGACGACGCGGCGCTCTAGGGGATGCCGCCGGTGGCTGAGGGAGTTGGCGTGTCTACTGGGGAGGGCGAGTTCGCGGAAGCCGGGGTCGAGGCCGAGGATGTCCCGGTAGGAGACGCTGAACTCGCCGGCCTGGTCTTGGTGGTCGTCGGCTTGGCCCGGACGGTTGGTCTCGGCGTGGTGGTAGGCGGTGACGTGGAGGGCGAGGGCGACGAGGACGGTGTCGTCGCGGCGGGGACGCCGACGGTTGCGGCCGGTGGTGGCCTGACGAGCAGGTAGGTCGCCAGGGTGATGAGGAAGACCGCGGTCAGGATCCAGGTCGAGGTCCGCACGCGCCGCATCAGGCGGCCTCGGTCGGCTCGGCCGTCTCCAGGTCGGCCGGAAGGTGGATGTCCTCGCGCCGGAACCCGGCCGTGATCCGGGCCCGCAGGATGCGCCCGACCTCGAACTGCTTGCCGGGCAGTGTCCTGGCGACCAGGCGGACCTGGAACTGGTCGAGGTCGATGCCCTGCACGCCCATGACGGCCGGGGGATCGAGCAGCAGCCGCCGTACGCCAGGTTCCTTGTAGGCCGCATCCCCGATCAGCCGCAGCAGGTCGCTCACCCGGTTGACGTCCACGGCGGCGGGCACCGGCACGTCCACCACGGCACGCGCCCAGTCGCGCGAGAGGTTGGTGACCTGGGAGATCTGGCCATTGGGGGTGATGACTACCTCGCCGCTGGCGGTCCGTACCGTGGTCACCCGCAGCGTGACGCCTTCGACGGTCCCGATTGCCGGGTTTTGCAGGCCCGGTATCGAAACGCTGATGAGGTCCCCGAAGCCGTACTGGCGTTCGGTGATGATGAAGAAGCCGGCCAGGATGTCCTGGACGATGCGCTGCGCCCCGAGCCCAAGCGCGACGGCCACCACGGCGGCCGGGGCGGCCAGACTCGTCACCGGGATGCCCAGGCGCGTCGCGATGAGCACCCCGGCCACGCAGTAGAGGACCCCCAGGGTGGTCCAGGTGATCACCTGGGCCAGCGCGTGCCGGTGCTTTGACGCCTCCGAGCGGACGAGCGTATCCGTCTCCCGCGCGTTGGCATCGATCCGGTCGGTGATCCGCGCGCCCGCCCAGGTCGCCAGGCGCGTCAGCAGGATCGCCCCCGTCACGAGCAGCACGATCTCCAGGCCACTGCCCCGCGCCCACGAAGAGATGCTGTTCAGAGATGTCGCATTCAAGGACATCGCGTGCCAACCTTGCTGGACCGGGTGGTGGCTGATCGCAAGGTCTGTCATAGCTATCGCCGCCTTCAATGCAGGGCTGCTAGCGGCGAGGGAGCGCGTGGTCTGGACCGATCCAGGCTCGCTATGTGCTGCCAGGGTCGCACGAACCCGCGGCAGAAGGCAATTCGCCGTGGCAGCCGGCCTAGGGCAATCGGCTACGGTGATGAGCCCTTCCCTGATCGGCTGTTTCCCGCAGGGCACGGGCACGCTTGACTCAGATGTGAATGCGCACCAAGCCCGGTGCCCGTGGATCAGTTCACGGGTTCGGCCGCGCGTTCGTTCCCCGCTCACAGAGGGACAAGTGAAGAGGGATTTCTCGAACGGACGCGGGCGACTGCTGCAGCGCTCGCTGAGACCCTAGGGCGGCAGACGGGGAGGAGCTATAAACCTGTGGGATTTGAATGGCATGATTTTCCCATGGAAGCTGTCGTTGACCAGGCTGGCCGTATCGTGCTGCCGAAGTTCATCCGCGACGCGTTGGGCCTGTTCCCCGGTACGAAGGTGGATATCTCGCCGTATGGTGCCGGCGTCCAGGTCGTGCCTGCCGGCCGGACGGCGCGCTTGGTCGAGGAGGACGGCGTGCTCGTCTCAGCCGGGGAGACACCTGTCGATGACGACATTCTCTTCGGCCTTATCGACGCGGGCCGCAAGTGACGGTCGCGGTTGATACCAGCGTCGCCGTTCCGTTGCTGGTCCGTTCTCATCAGTATCACGCGGAAGTGGTCCGGTGGTGGGACGGGCAGGAGCTTGCGCTGAGCGGGCACGCGCTCGCCGAGACCTATTCCGTGCTCACCAGGCTGCCTGGCGATGCCCGGCTGGCGGCAGACGATGCGGCGCGCCTGCTCGACGTGCGATTCACGACCCCCTAGCACTGAGCGCCGGACACGCCCGGGAGGTGCACGTGACGCTTAGCCGTATTGGCATCGCCGGGGGCGCGGTCTATGACGCATTGGTGGCACTGGCCGCCAAGGAACACGGAGCACCGCTCGCGACCCGGGATGCGCGGGCGCGCGGTACGTACGACGCGGTCGGCGTCAAGGTGATCATCGTGCCATAACACGGCCTGGGGCCTGTTCTCCTGTCTTGGCTGGTCGGCGGCAACGGTGGATTGGGGCGCTAAGCGGGGGCGTTCGTCGATGATGCGGCGCATCTTGCCGAGCGAGCGTTCGATCGCGAGAGGGTCCTTGACCACGGTGCCGGCGGTGACCCCGATGGTGTTCTTGATCAGGGTAGACAGCTGGGACCCGGCCGCCTCGGCCGCGGACGGGTCGGCGTCGGGGCGGCGTTCGACGTGGACGGTCATCGTGTCAAGCCGGCCGGGGCGGGCCAGGTGCAGCTGGAAGTGCGGGGAGAGGGCCGGGACCTGGAGGATGAGCTCCTCGACCTGGGTGGGGAACAGGTTGACGCCGCGCAAGATGATCATGTCATCGGTGCGGCCGGTGACCTTCTCCATGCGGCGCATGGTGCGGGCGGTGCCGGGCAGCAGCCGGGTGAGGTCGCGGGTGCGGTAGCGGATGACGGGCATGGCCTGCTTGGTGAGCGAGGTGAAGACCAGTTCGCCCCGCTCACCGTCGGGCAGCACCGTGCCGGTGACCGGGTCGATGACCTCGGGGTAGAAGTGGTCCTCCCAG
>Ga0302325_10017421_pt1 | contig 15189 bp, 18 predicted proteins | sample Palsa_T0_2_FD_201948 | JGI IMG/M metagenome (GOLD analysis project Ga0302325, IMG submission 201948) | Peat permafrost microbial communities from Stordalen Mire near Abisko, Sweden - Palsa_T0_2 | ecosystem: Environmental > Terrestrial > Soil > Palsa > Peat permafrost | place: Sweden: Abisko... | reverse complement strand
CCATTTATGGAACGGTCTGTTCCGAGCCATGAACGAACCAAGTCAATGCCAAGCAAAGAATGAAATCAATTTCTAACGCATCTCAATATCAACTCGTCGACCACACAAAACATTCAAACACTCCTTGCTCTTCTTCATATCAAAACCCATGATTTCATGGTTTGCCTTCCCAGTGTTTCCTCAGGAACTCTTCAAACCCAGTGAGTTTCACCTGAGGCAAGAGTTTATTCCATTCATTGGAAACATCCCATGCACCACCATCAGTCGCAAGAAGGGTGCCCATGATAATCATTTTGGACGCAAAATCTTGAGGATTTCCACCTGCACCGGCAATCTCAGCAAAGTCGTCCGGGGAGAAGCTTGGGTGGCTGAAGGCCGGGATCCAAGATGATTTTAGAATCCCTGCCTCGACATCGGCTTTGGAGAGTCGATCAATAACAAACGGCTTCCCTAAGAACCATAAGTATCTCGGTCTTAACGAGAGGACTGTTAATGCACCCTCTTACCTCTTATCTCTTCACCCAGCTTGATCAATTCTGACAGAGTGATCTGGCCACCGCGAACCCCTCCCACCTCCGGCCACTCCCCTTCATAATCAATTGCAGCTGCAACAACTGCGCCAAGATCTTGCACGGTTGTCAGACTGATTTGATCGTTGCCATCTCCAATGACAATTGCCCTGCAATTTTGAAAGTCCACGTTCAGTTCAAAACTGTGAAAGTATTTTCCAGACTTGTAAGGGTGAGTGAAATAGTTCACGAAGAGTCCCGGCTGGAATAAAGTGTATTCTAGGACCTTGAATAGTTGTCAGCCGCCGAAACATGTGATTTGCTTGTGGCCTAACCTTTTTCTCATTGTTCACTTCCTGGAGATACTTGTGGATAATTTCCTTCGTCGCGTACCAAGGGATTCCGCTATTACTCCGACTTTTTCGTAGTTAGAGAATGGTATTTATCTCTTCAATGAAAGTATGGTACATACGTAGCCCACTCGCTTGGGGCAAACCTCTTCACTCCAGCCTCAATGCTTGCATCGATTAGGGTCCTCTGAACGGGGGTTGCAGTACCTGGTGCCTCAACAATGAATGAAAGTACTGTGTTGACACCGCGAAGGTGCTGAATCAAGGATTTCTTGTCGGTATAGTCAACTTGGACTGCTGTAACGCCTTCTATTGCAATAGAAGACACCTCCTGGATGCCAGTCAGGAGAAGTTTCTCATTCATATTAGGTTGCCACGAACCTTTCTCGAGAGTATCGTCACTTGATGTTTCTTCTGCTTGACCAGCACCTCAATGATTTCTCTCGCAATATCTGTTGCGTACTCAGCAAATCAAGTTCATGCGAATGGGACTCCTAATAATGACTTACTTCCAGTCCCTCCTGCGACCACAATGTGAACCATTTTCTTGGTACTTCTCCTTCTTTACTTAAAAGATCACGATATTTTGCGTTTCGTTCAAGATTTCGTTGATGGTGTCTAAGTTGGTCGATAAGACAGACAGCTTGCAGTATTTATATAGGAGTTAGACTTAGCGTTAGCGTTAGGGTAGGGAGTCTTCAGCGCGGAAAGAAATGAGAAGCGTTTAGCAATCGATGCCATAATCGGCGCCATATTTTCCCCGATTCTGAGCATGGGAGTAAAGATTCGCCGTGTTCCGAGTAAGTAATACAGAGCCGTCACGTAACCATTCGGAGTTGGCATTTTGCCGATTGAGGGGTAAAAAGCACGCAATTAAAGGCTAGCCGACACGACTTCAATGAACCGGTAGATCAGCGACGGCCAAAAAACGTTTACAATACTAAGATTCTAACCTGCTGCGTACAAGGCCTCGCTCTATTCTTGGAAGGAGCCCATGAATCTTCAAACTAGAAAGCTTCTGATTGAGTAAATGTCCGTTCGCGTTCAAAATGGGCGGCTTTGTGAAACACTGTTCCATGACTCGAAGACAGACAGTATGAATTACCCCTCAGTGTTTCTGATCAATTAATCGGAAGTGTATAAGGTACCCAGTCACTCGGCAGTGGCGTGGCGCAGCTGCTTTCACAATAGCCTAACCTACCACTCTATTTATGCACAAGAACGTCACTTGAATGTTACCTCTAGACTGCATTCGTAGTCAGATGGTTCGATGAATTATACATTAACTTCTCAAATATGAACGAGATATTGACTTGACGGCTTCAATCGACAATTTAATTGCCATTGCGTTGTATAAATGAAACGAAACACTCAATCCTCTTTATCTCGGGGTAATACTTATATATAGATACTTCCGTGAAACCCTCAATAAACTCACTCACCTTTAACTTCCTTTCATTCTTACCTTCCCAACCCAAACTCGCACCAGGGGAAAAATGTAAACGACCATTATGTCCCTCCTATCGTTGTGTTTCTTCGCTGTAGCAACACCACTCTCCCCTTCTCTTCTCAACCCAAGACAAAACCCAAATTCCAACTGTCCATCCGGCCCGTACTTTTGCGGAAGTTTTGATGGATTTCCTGCCGTGGTAAGATTACGTCCTCCTCCCCTTGTAGCGTAGCGAGGCAAAGAAAGAAATAAACGAATGGAGAAGCGAGATTAACGAGAGGCAGTTATGTCAAAGCGATAGCTCGCTCGTAGATCTATGCACGCAGACGAATGGAGTGCAGACGTGTCGCGTGGGGGGTTGTATTCAGTATGGTGTGTGATTGTGAATTTGAGAGACGGGTAGAGGGGATGGTTGAGGAAGGGGGGAAGAAGAGAGAAATAAGAAGAGATAGGTCGAAGCTGTAGGAAGTAGGTGATTCACATGCATCGAACAAGAACTGAGTTGAGGAGAGGGTTGGAAGAATGGGTTTGAGAGGAATTCATCCTCTTTGCTCTGTTGAGTTTAGAGTGGAGTGCAGAAGTAAGTGCTGGCAAGGAGACACATGGAATAAGGTTTACGTATTGGAGCTCATACGATTAGAGTTTTCTGCCTTACCTTTGAATTGAAGTTAATATATTGTGATGAATTCGGTGTTCTCTTCACTCAACCTCAACGCCTCCATCACCCTCTTCACATTGCTAACCTTCATAAAGTCCCCGATAAGACACGGGCCAATCAGGTTCACAGCAAGACCCTTACCCTGCTCGCGTTGGTGTTCGGTTTTCGTATGACGAAAGACAAGCGGAACTGTCAAATTTTCAAGGAAACAGACAAGATCACCGATTTTGGAGAACGCTGGTACCACAGCCATCCTTCTTCCGCGAGGGAGACTCGATACTTTAGATGGCTGTTGCTCCTCCAGAATAGCTAATCTCCGCCCATCTAGAATAGATGCACCGGAGGCATCGAGCTCCTGAGCCAGGAATTGGATAGTGTGTTCGGCATCTCCCGTGGTTCTGTGAAGCTTGTGGAATATATCTTCGAAGGTAACCCCTAATTGGTTGCTGATCGAAGCATAACATTGGTCGTAGTCTGAAGATCCTTGGTATGTGGTGGTATCGAGGACTTGGCTCAGTTTTGATATTGAAGCAAGATGGTATGCTTTCGAGCTAATTGTATTATCCTGGAAATCCCTAATTTCATGGTCGAAGAACCTCCACAGTCTCTGCATATTCGGTATTAATTTCCCTCTGATTCTAACGAAGCGTTCCTGTTCAAACAAAGGGTATCTCAATAATTGACGGCGAGGGTTCTCGTCGCGATAAGTCCAGTCAGGAACCCAGCTTGGAAGTCCCTTCATCCGCTGCTGAAGCTCAACATCTTCAACATGAGCGAAAATCTCGTATGATTTGGTGTCCAAGATATGTTGTTGGGCAAATTTCAGAAAAAGTTGCGTGTACGTCGTCCTATAGTCGACCGTGAAGTAGATATCGTCGACTAGTCCGAGATGTGCAAAGATTCTGTCTCTGGGATCGGAGGCTTGGAATCCACGACGGGCTTCTAGGATAGAGAGCAAGTTATTGATGCCGTGCTCTTCAATTGGCGTCTCCGCTTCCCGCCCAACCGGCATTTCTGTGAGACTTTCTTCAATGCCACACCTCGATTTGACTCTCGACCTCTCAAAGATCCATTTGATGTTGTTCATCTGGCTGACAACATCAAAGCCTCCTTGCAAACAGGTTGAAACTTCACCAAGAACTCCCTTTGTGGCATGTGAAAAGCACACCGTCGGTCCAATGTCATCGGAGTCTTTATTTTGAGCATCGTTAGGTGGAAACAAAGCCTTGAGACGAGACAACGTCCACCACGGGAATCTGAGATTGCCAATTTGTAGCCTTGGATCATGCGACACGACCAATTCCTGCAGTATCCAGATTCTGTAGAACCATGGGCGAGCCAGGATTTGCTTGAGGACTCTGATTCCCTCGTTGGCTTCAGGGTACAAGATGCCTTTCTTGTAACAGGACAGGAGGCCAGTCAGTACTGCCTCCTCTGCTGGATCACACTCCCCAAGGAAGATCACAGTGTGATGAGCAACTTCATACACCCGTCCCATCTGCTGTACTTGCTTTGCCTTTTCGTCGTCATCTCTCTGATTAATACAGACCCCGTCTGCCCAAACATGCGAGACCCTCTTCTCATCCCGCAAGTACCGAAGAGCGCATTCCAGATTCTTCGTTACCTGTAAAGGATGGTATCCATCGACTGAGATTGAAGTCGTATCATTTGAATCACCCCAGACGTACGAGAGGGCTGTGTAGTGTTCGTAGATGTCATCTCGTGCTTGACGAAGTGTTGTATGAGAAATTGAGCATTGCACGGGAGCAGCCTTGTCCGGCGACGGCTGGAGGACGATGAGTCGGATGCCATCGTGGTCGGTGATTGGGAGGTACTGATATGGGTCTTGAATTGGCGTGGCCATGTTTGATGGAATACTTCGTGGCTTGGGAGAGATTGATGTTTGGGAAGAAGAGGAGAGAACAGACGAGAATAGAGACGTTGGAGGTGGTAGCCTTAGGTAGGTGCAATCTCGCGGACAACCCCTGCTTCTGGGGGGAAAACGATTGAAATTTCAAGGTAAAAAGTACTTCAAAGAAGTTCCTCACGTGAGGTTGCGTCCGTTTTCGACACGCTAAATTTTCAGGGGAGAGCTTAACCTCTCGACTTCACTTTAACCTTCTTCTCAACTGCAATTATGAAGCTCTAATACGACTGCGCGCTGGCAGACTTTGACAATGACTGGATTAGGTATATTGCCAACCGGTCTCATTCCTTGTCCAAGTTGCTGACCGTTCTTTCTAGGCTTCACTGTAAATACATCAGTGCCTTCGAATGCTCTTGACTCTTCAGCAACATCCACGCGAAATAGCCCATCCGCCGGCGCAGCTGCGAATAATGCGCGCGACACGCGTCTTCTTAGCCGCGAGCATACTGCGATGACATCCCCCAACTTGCTCGACGAGGAAAGTAGCGACGAAGAGAGCGATGGGAGTTCTGACGAGGACCGCGATAGATATAGCGATGACGACAGCGATGAACACAACAGTGAACACAAAAAGAGGGACGATCAACAAGTCAAAACCCATACCTTTCCACAGTTTGGGGAATTGCCTGTGGAGATCCAGATGATGATTTGGGATTATACTCTGCCTCATCCTCGAGAAGTTCCGGACGCCATTCTGGTCTTTGTCAATTTCGATCTTAATAGACCCCGAGCGATTATACCTTCCCTAGATTACATCATGGGGCTACACGAGGACATTGCCAATCGAAATGAGCGCATCTATACAGAATATGACTGGGAACTACTTGACGAGTGGGACTTGACACTCAGGGATACTGTGATCACACTGCTCCACACATGCCACAACTCAAGAGCCCTTGCTGGTGGAATTTTCTCTTTGGATATGGAAGGATCGAGTGCGGGCTGGAATACCAACCTGTGGGACCCAACGAGAGATACCCTGTATCTCGCAGGCCTGGCATACGAAGATGGTGACCATTACTTTCTTCGGTGGTTAGCTAACAGGAGGCATCGGCCTTACATAGGCTTAAAATGGGCTGCACATGTTGCTTTGAAACTCAATCTTCCATTCATGCAAGCCGCCAAGCTGATCGACGTGGATCCCGAGGCTGAGTTCCAGTACTTCGACGATATTGGCCAACGCTGGCTCGTGAATATCCCATCTTTGCAGACACTCACCCTATGTATCGACCCACTTCTATTAAGTGAAAGATTGTGTGGACAGGTTGTTCCTTATCCACCGTTGGATGTTCCAATACGGAACCTAGGCCTGTGGAGGCCGTTAAATATCCAACAAGACCTTCAAGAAATGTTTCTTGAAGAAGAGATGACGAGTCCGAGCTTACTAGCGCCGCTCGTGGAAGTTTCTGTGCTTTGCTGGAGAGATAGTTCAAGGTCAAGAATGGACAGCTTGAGGGGTTAAGAATAGTTGACTCATCCACACCTATGGGTTGCAACGAGGACGTCGAAATGTACCACTAAGGATTGGAGTTTGTCCAATTTCACGACTACGCTACCTAAATTCAGATCTAATATTTTGCCAACATAAATCGTGCTCAATATATACATTATCTCCAACCATTTGCCATAACCATATTAGATATCAAGCACCATTTTCAGAACTACATCGAACATGATCAAAGCACCTCGACCAAATGCGCCACTAACGCCACAATAAATGTCCATCCTCACTAATTACGCTCTTCAACCCTGATTCTCAACCACAGGGCTCCCAGTACTCCTACACAAATCCGTATGCAGATTCTTCGCTCCCACCTCCTTTAACAGCTTCTTGGTATCCAAGTGCTTGGGTGCATCCTGTAATATCGGCGCATGGAACGCCCTGGCCTTCTCAAACGGACCCCTTGTCGTCTTCCTCACCAGTGTCCAGAAACCATAGAAAGTCGGCAGAATAAAAAGTACAATGCTCAATGAAACAGTTAGACTCGCACCCTAGTATATCTATAATATGTAACATTCGTTAATACCCACGAAATCGGGAACATCGGGCAGAGTCTGGGAGTTGATAGGGGAGGCGGAAGAGTCGAGGTCGGAGGCGTAGATTGATGTGTAGAAGAGCGTCGTACGGATAGCGGCGAGTATGAAGTCGGAAGGATTGTCGTAGTACTCGAAGGTGGCAAAGGATTAGTTATATATATTTACTAGTATTACCGGAGTTCCATCATCGTTCCAGCCGCTGGATATAGGTTAAACCTATTATATATAGACACTATTTACCTTAATTAAAGTTCTATTCTTAGTAGGGTAGAGGGTGATAGATGACTCGTAATAGTATTTTAATGCTTTTGTAATCTTACTAAAGACTATAGTAGTACTATTGTCTTCGGATTCGAGGAGCAAATCTATGTGTAAGGGATAGTAGATTGAAGAACGGTGCGAGGGTATTAATTACTCGGTTTGCAAGTACTAAGACTACGTGTCGTTGTTAAAGATATTATATTCAATAAGTACTAGGTTAATAACTTTTACTATATCAGGGGTATAGTTGCAGTATGCCTTTTATTTAAACTGTCTTAAGAGGGACGCTGGCTTTAAAGATAAGCTAATAAGCTATTGTTGCTCTGGAGTTCGAGAATCCACAGGATATCTCTGTATTCGAGAGAGCCAAACTAATGGATAGCGAAAATCTTCAACGTGAACCAACCTTCCGTGTCCACTTCATTTTCAGGAGAAACCTCCTGAATCTCAGATACTTTCTGATTTGCTTCTGCGTGCAGAGAAAGCTCCCCAAGCCTTGACACTACCTGGTCGGTGCCTTCGGTGTTTACTTCAATTCCAGGAGGAACGTCCTGGACCCCAGACACCTTCTTATTCGGCACAATTTGCGGAGGAAACTCTTGAAGCCTTGAGACCACCTGTTCGTACACTTCAATCCTGGGTCGGGGCAACCAAATTCCTCCTATTATCCTACAATTGAGAACAGGCCAGGTTGGACGGCAAAGTTTGTTTCTTACTACGGATTCGAAGGCTCCGCTCTCGGCTGTTATAGGATGTATTATTACACAGTGCAATACGTTCTGACGCCTAGGAAGCAGTAATTCCACAACCAAATCGCCAGGCTGTGTTGACCTGGGCACTAAGACCAACAACCCGCTCTCCATGCGTGCCAAAGCGAGCTCCTCAATACTCTGACTATTATCAAATGCAGAATCAATCTTCGTCATTATATATTCCAATCGTTTGTGGACTTCAAAAAGGTTCGTAGGCACGAACAAGGGATCCTCAGTGGTAACCCTGACCAGGTGCAGCCACATGCGATAAAGGTCCTCGGAGTCCAGCGCTGGCAGAACATCCTGGTCTTGAATACCTTGCCGCCAAACGAGCTCATACAAATCCCTATAGCTCTGCTCAAATATTTCAAACGTAGATTCCAAAGGGTTTGCTGTGACTTTTTCGAACCGCGTCAGGATATCGCGGTGTTTGTGGTAGAATCCGGTGACTCTGGTGAGAGGACCCTTGACATGAAGCACGATGTCGAATTCAGCGCCTAGACAGGCTAGAATTGGAGGCTCGTGGATGAATGTGTGCGTATTCGGAAGACTGGGATCGTCATCAAGAAAGAATGTTATTGGCGCCTGGCCATCACCAAACCGACCATAGACTGGCTGAAACAGGTTGCTGGATTTTTTGGCCATGCTCCAATCAGGAGTCCAGGAGGCTAAGCCCGTAACTTGAGCAGAAGGACACCCGTTACTAATTTCGCCAAAAAGCGCCAAGTGGAAGCCCGTATCGATCATGGAGCGAGCAAAGGAGTGGTATACCTCTGCACAACTCATGGAATAGTTCACCTTCGGACCTAGTTCCTGCCCATCCGAGGCAAATCCAAGGTGTGCGAAGATCATGTCCTTCGGATCCGTGACTCCTAGACCTCTTCTGGCTCGCAGCAACTCCAACATCGTTAGGGACTCCGCTTTCACCTTGATCGGCAGCACTTCCGAGTCGGGATCTTTTGACCATATGGCTTTTTGATGGCTCTCGCGAGCTCGGTGCATTTGAGAGAGGAGCGTGGAACCATGCATAGCTTTTGAGTCGAGTCTTAACAATGCTCCTGAGTTCATGAGCGAAGATATCGCCTGGTAAAAGGTGTTCCACGGAATGCGAGCCCTACCGAATTGAACTCGAGGATCCTGTGAAAAGACAAGTTCTTGAAATACCCAGACACGTTGAAACCACATCTGATTTAGCGCTGTATGAACGAACTCAGTCAAGGCCGGTGACTGTTCAACGCTGATCATGGCACATTGATTCCAAATGGTCTCGAATTCGGCAACAGGGGATCCCAGATATATCACCGTGTGATTCGCCACCGAGTATATCCTTCCCATCATCGCAATCTGTTTTAACTTCTCTTCGTTGTCGCGTTGGTTGATACATATGGCGTCTGCCCAGAGTAGCAAGGCTTTCTTCTCGTGACGCAAATCCATAAGCGCTGAATAGAGGTTGACCGTTATCGGAAGAGGGGTTTCGTCAACCCATATCACTTTGGTATTGTTCGGATCACCCCAGACATATGAGACAGCAATGTATTGATCATAAATATCCTCACATATCCTAAGTGTGGTGTGAATGAGCTCGCATTTCACTTCAACCTCCCTGGACGAGGCTGGGTGAAGATGGATTAGTCGAATACTATCAGCTTCTTCGAGCTGCTTATAGGGAAATACAGATATGGCGAGAGCACCTTTTAGCGGGTTGGTTGCCATTTTCTGTCTTTTGTGCAAAAAGTTAAAAGGGTCAGGAGGTTGCCAGGAACCCGTGATGAGAGCTGAAGTGTTGGGTGGAGGGGCGCTGACAACCCGCACTTGGAGAGGAGACCTGCAGCCAGTCGGAGGAGAGCTTTCTTCACTTGGCCACTCAGTGGCAGCCGGGAGCAAAAGACACACAAAAAAGATTTTTTCAAGGCATGGATTCTAAGCTATGGAGAGGAGCACCGGGTGAGTATAAATACTCACTAGCGCCTTGCCCAAATCTAAGTGTGAAATAAACGAAAAGTTTAAGTCCCATGCTACTTGTCTCCACCGGGCAACGCCCCACACTTAGTAGCTCGTAACGCCCCAACCAAAAAAATCACCTCCATGCTAAAATTATCATAACACACTTAATTCTATACCAAAATTAATGCTAAGAGCATTAATTAATTCACTAAAAGATAAATTATCGATTTTTATAAGTTATTTGTATACTCTATGCTTTTAGAATACTAAAAATTAAAATTATACCCGCTTAATTTAGGTAGCTAACTTCCTACTTTGCGTCCCTGTGTTACAGTTTGCTCTATTTGCACTAGTGCATCACATGACCACTAAGCGAGCGCCATATAAAGCCTCCAACTTCTTGTACAAACTCGACTTCTACTCCTTAGCTTAGAATTCTCGCAATAGACGCACCTTAACCTTCGCCTTTTAGGCCCTAAGGCCGTGTTTTTAACCTGAGCCGAGGGTGAGCGTACCTGATCAGAGCCTAAGCAGAACCTGAGCATCCTGAACACCCCCTGAGTCAGCTCACCCACAGCTCAGGTTAAAGCAGCAGCTGCTCACGTCCGGAGACTAAAACAGAACGAGCGAGGGTGGGATTAGAGTCTGACTTTCCTGGTAGTTTCCCTTGCCTGGACTGTTGAGCTGTGTGCATGTCAGAGAACAGTTTGACGAGTCGTCTTTCCTGTGTAGGCCCATTCCTATCTTGATTCGCTGCGCTTTTAACAAGGCTGCGTCCATGGTTTTCCAGGTCTTCTCTGCCTGTTTTTGGGCATAGCGCCGTGTAGATAGCATTCCAGCGGACCCGTTTTCTCCCGCATTGAATCTAAGGCTCCTTCGACAATACTAGCTCTTGGTAAATCTATACTCTTGTGAACTAAGTTCGCGAAAGAATATGGCCGGCGGCTAAGTGTTGAAACCGAGAGTCAAGATTCTTCTGAAGCGCAGCGTTTATCACTTCCTCACACTTGTCGTTGAGTTCACCGTGGTGGATGACCGTGTGCTGAGCTAGGAAGTATATCTATCTCACCAAACCGACTTGGTAGTTACGTTCCGGGATATTCGATTGATCGATGCAAATTGTGTTGGGCCATAATCGTAGGACATTTGCATTCATGTCGCAGATCATCAAGTGCTGCGGCGAGATTAATCGTCTCTATAAAGAGCTTTTTATTGATAAATACGAGACATATCTGGCTCGAATCTCCCCAGACATACGAGAGAGCCGTATAGTGTTGGTAGGTATCGTCATAGCATTCCGACTAGGTGGTGTAAATCAGGCTGCAGTGGATGTCCGAGCTTGGGAGAAGCAGCCGTATCGAATCATTTTAGACGAGGGGAGAATACTGATATATTACTACTTCCAAAATCTTGAGCCCACTGTGCTAGACTTGACGCCGAGGCGGAGACCTCTAAAGTGACATCACGATGTCTGTAAGACTGGGAAGCCTGTAGACTGTAGCCACTCAGTAGCCGGGAAAGGAATGCGATTCTGGAAATTCCAACGCATGAATGAAAATCTGCCACTTTGTAGATGCATCTTTCTCATCTTGAGCTCGATAGGCATACATGCAAAACACGTGGCTTTGACATCAATGAAGAAGAAAAGGAAGAGGGTCGAGGAAGTTCCAAATGTGGACCCAGGTCACGTGCCATCGTCATCAACACCAAGAAATCGCGTCCAAATCCAAATATTGACATCCCTTCCACGCGACAACACCACAACGAACTTCTCTACAGCCTCACCCACCCCCTCAATTTAATCGCAGCTCTTCAGCTGCCCATACACATTGGAAAGATGACAACTTCCCAATCCCTCGCCTCGCTCACCGCATCCGTCACCTCCCTCCGCAGCTCCCTCTCCCTGCTCGACTCCTCAATCTCCATCCTCGATTCAGGAATCTCCGATTTCCCGCGTCTAAAAACCGTGTTATCGTCTACAAGAGTGCGCATCTCCTCGTCCTTACTCCTCCCCAGTCTCAATTCCCCGCCTTCAATCCTATATTGTCCCCTCTCTTTCTTCCCCGCAATTGCTCCTCCAAATCCTAACCTGACGAACCATTGCTGACGATACACATGCCGTAGCATTTCGAGCTCACTCCCTCCACAACCCTCTCCATAGCCCAAGCCTCCCTCGCCTCCGAGCTCGCGCCTGCAATCGCCACGCTCCTGCAGCGCTCAGAACAGTACATCGCGAAGCTCGAACGGAAACAAAACAACCTCGTCGCGCGATCAGAGTTATTAGAGGGGCGACTTGAAGGGAAAGAGGGGAAGGCTGGGTTGCGGAAACAAAGGAGTTTGGAGAGGATTGTGAGGAAAGCGGGGAGAGGGTTGAGTGCTGAGAGAGGGGAGGGGGAGGGGAGAGAGGCAGAGGAGAGAGCGATTAGGTTGAAGGCACTGAGGCAGAAGAAGGAGAGGTTGGGGTATGCGGTTGAGAGGTTGACGTTGCAGAGTCAGCAAAGGCAGAGGCAGTTAAGGATGAGTGTTGCTGCTACGTGAATGGACAAATTTGATTGTCATTGGGGCGTATAGGGATCAGGCGTACGGTATGGAAAGGGGATTGGGATGGGATGCATTCGGGAGGAGTTTGGGGGAAAGTGGTTGTGGTTATGGTCTTTATACCCATGCTATGCTATGCACCAGGAAATACAGGGAGACTCCAATATGCGAAGTATCTATCTACACTTTCAGCTCCCTTCCACAACCATCACTCCTCACAATCGCCTCCGGTCTCTCCTTCTCACCTAACACCAACTCCTCCAACCCCATCCCCTCAAAATCATCGAACCCCTTGAACCCCTCCTCAACGACCCATTTCCTCCCCACATCCCCTTTATTCAAAACCTCACAGGCCTTCCCAAGAACCAGCAGTCCCGGAGGTCGACTTCCTTCCTCCTCAATCGCAATCCCAACAAACTCCAGTGTCGTCCTAATAACCCTCTGATCAGGACAACTCGCCCGCTCAACAACCGCGCACGGTGTGTTCTTAGGCCACAATATCCTACTCTTATCCACATCCCCATTCTCATCCACGACTTTAGCATCCTCCGACTCCCAGCTCGTCAAATCAGCTACAAGACCATTAATCCGATGCAACGCCATCAAGAAAACAACAGTCCTCGTATCAACATGTTCCGGCGGTACAGTAGGTTTGCCCTTCCTTCCAGTCCCCGTACAAATAAGTACCTGGTCACTAACGCCTCTCTGCGTAGCCGGAATCCCCGCAAACAGCGGCGCGCTCAACGCACTTGTAATCCCCGGCAACACACTGATAACACCACCATACCCTTCTTTCCTAAAATACTCAAACTCCTCGCCTCCTCTGCCATAGATGTATGGGTCTCCTTGCTTCAGTCGCAACACCACTTTCCCAGCTTTCAACCCAGCCAGACCGAGTTCAAGAAGTTCTTCTTGTGCACGGTCTGCGTTGCCGGGGAATTTGCGTGCGATGTGGACGGGTGTGCGGCGGGGAATGAGGTCGAGGACGCCGGAGGGGACGAGTTTATCCGCAAGGATGAGGTCTGCAGTTAAGATTGCTTTGTGCGTTGCTCGCGTCAGGAGATCTGGGTGGCCTGGTCCACTGCCTGCCAGTATTATCCTTCCTTTCTTTGCTGTTCGGCTATCCATTTTCGCAGCATCGAGTGGAGTAGATGTCGAGGAGTTCGCAGCATAGGATTTCAGCACGTATTCAACATCTTCATCGGTGATGTTTGCGAGTCGTCGGAGGGGCCAGTATTCGCAGATCTGGGAGAGCCAGCGGATGCGCCGGTTCTTGGCTGCATCGAGGTCAGCTTCTGTGACGAGCTTGTTGAAGGTGGATGTTTGGTCTATGGAGTCTTCTTCGTCGAGGTCTCCACTCAGCGCTAAGTTGGTAAGGTGGTCTTCTTCTTGTATTCGTTTTCGGATTGTACCGAGTTTAGCGCAGGCTGAGCCTAGTTGTGGTGGGAGTGAGGATGCAATTTCGCGCCGGATTCGGGAGGCGAGTTTGCAGCCTCGGCCGTTGGTTGTTACTCCGATTTGGAGGGGTCCGTCGGTATGTGTGGAGAGGAGGCTAAATGTGCAGAGCGAGGGGGAATCTGACACGTTGACTGGTATTCGATTTCGCCGGCAGAGTTGGGATATATGTGCGCCTTGAGTATGTTAGCTGAGGTCGTAAATGTCTGGGAGGTTCATACTCAATGGATCTCTTGGTCCAGATGTTACGAAGACTGCGTCAACCACGCCATTGATCTCCTCTCTCCCTAAGCGCAACACATCTCCGTCTTCGAACGATTTCTTTAACCATGTAACCTCCCCATTATCTATTCTCTTTTGCAGTGCATAGTGTAGTTCTGCTGTTTCGGGGGCGATGAGGAGGGGCTTTGCGCCGACTTCGAGGGACTTGGCACATCTTGCAGCTGCCAATGGGTTGGAGCCAACCACGAGATGGACATGCGATGTCGAATCGATGGATGTGAGGAGTGATATATGTGCCATGACCGAAATTGGTATAAGGCGCTGTAGAGCTGGTCTTCTTGTAGGAGTAAATGTTGAAAATTCGATTGCAATGCGCCGAGAGAAATCCGTAGAGCTATCAAAAGCAAAATATGTAATAGAAGAGAAGAAAGAAATAGTGATGAATATCCTCAACTCATATCTCAATCCCTCGGTTGTCCACCCTCTTCCAAGCGCGTTGGTCGATTTCCATGGAGATGTTTTTGTCGGTAATAAAGCAACTCTGATAAACGCAGCAACAAATAATTTTCTTTGCCCCGGTGTCTTATCGCTCCAATGATTTTCAGCGCATTAACAGGCCACACCACGCTAGCGCTCGCTAAAATCGACCCCGCGGAAAACAATTTGCAGCCGAGGCAGCCTAAAAGCCGCTTTTCATTCGCCCACCGCAACCCCACACCATCCTCCCCCCTATCTGCCCCCTTTTCGCCTAATCCAGATGTGACTGTCGATTTTCACGCGATGGAGGCCACAACTGAAATATTGAAGGAGTTCATGCTCTTTCCCAAACTTCCTATTGAGTTGCGACATCGAATCTTCAGCTACATTAAAACTCCCTACGCCGAAACCCACGTCCACGCCATCCGCGGCTTCCCTGCGAATGTCTTGCAAGACAAAGCTTCAACACGCAACCCTCCAAAGAAACCCGTCGAACCTGCCCTACCTAGCCAACTCCAATGGCCTAACGCTGATTATGTCTGGCCCAAGAAGAAGACTCCCATCGCCTACTTAACTTGGCACTTGAAAGGCGGTCGCTTCCTCTCCACC
>Ga0302325_10017418_pt1 | contig 15190 bp, 19 predicted proteins | sample Palsa_T0_2_FD_201948 | JGI IMG/M metagenome (GOLD analysis project Ga0302325, IMG submission 201948) | Peat permafrost microbial communities from Stordalen Mire near Abisko, Sweden - Palsa_T0_2 | ecosystem: Environmental > Terrestrial > Soil > Palsa > Peat permafrost | place: Sweden: Abisko... | reverse complement strand
CAACTCCTGCAACTCCTGCAACTCCTGCAACTCCTGCAACTCCTGCAACTCCTGCAACTCCTGCAACTCCTGCAACTCCTGCAACTCCTGCAACTCCTGAACTCCTGCCTCCTTGACTTCCGCGTCACCTTAAGAGCCTTTTAAAGCGTATGGAAAAGAATCATCCTCAAGCAGTCGTTCTTATGGGTGTAGCCGGTTCCGGGAAGACGGCAGTCGGAATGGAAGTTGCTCAAAAACTGGACTGGATCTTTCTTGACGCGGACAATTTCCATCCACCGGCAAACATCGAAAAAATGAAGCATGGAATCCCACTGAACGATCAGGACCGAGCACCCTGGCTCCAGCGTCTGCACGACGAATTGCAGCAACAAACAATGGAAGGACACTCGGTCATTTTGGCCTGTTCAGCCCTGAAGGAGTCTTATCGCGCCGTTTTACGCGATGAAGTATCTCCGCCGACGTTTGTCTATCTCGATGTTGATCCAGAAACGATCCGTGACAGGTTACAGCATCGTACCACCCATTTTTTCCCGAAAGAACTCATGGCAAGCCAGTTCGCGGCTCTCGAGAAACCGAAAGACGCGATCATCATCGATGCGCGCAAAACGCTCGCTGAAGTTGTAGAGTTGGTGATTCTTGCGCTCAACGAGTCTCCAGATTGAGAACAAAGGCGTTTGATCCCCAATTCCTGCCGCGGACGAAACTCCCCTTTCCCGGCGCTCCATATCTGGTATAACAAGGAGCGACAGGGGGATTATTGAGTGAGTAGTCGGAATGCGGTCGAGCAGCAGCTGCGGGCCGCGATTTTCATCAGGAATTTAGACGCGATCTCTGAGCACGAGGCCATTTCCAAAATGCTCGGCGCGCTACAAGGACACCCACAGGTAGGGAATTTACAGGAGTTATCTGCGGCTGTCTTCGATCGGCAGCATACTGATCCGCCCTTATTTCCTAGAGGCATCGCCTTCCCGCATGCGCGGACGAATGCCGTCTCCTCACTGGTCATGGTCATCGCGACTTGTTCTCGGCCGATCCTTTTCGGCGAAGTGCAGGTTCGGCTCATTTTTCTAATCGGAATTCCGAAACGCGCGGGAGCAGAATACCTTGAGCTGATCTCGTACCTGGCTCGGCAGGTCCGTGGAGAAACGGTTGTCGACCAACTTGTAAAAGCGGAGGACATCTCGAGTTTCCTTGCCGGATTCGCCGAAGGCGCCTAGCCAAGCTCAATGGATAATACCGGGGAGCACCAACAGACGCGCACGCTATCTCCCCTGATGCGTCGTCTGCTCAGGCTGAAGTTCTGGATCGTCGAACACCTTCGCCTGAGCGAACGCCAATTGACGCTGATCTGGGCGGCCCTTATCGGTGTTCTGGGAGCGCTTGCATCGGAGAGTTTTCGCAAGGCGAGCGGGTTTCTCCACTACGTGGCGACTGGATCGAGTTTAGACATCATCTCCTCCTTCGCGAAACTGCCGTGGTGGCAGAGAGTGACCGTCCCAACGGTTGGCGGCTTGCTAGCCGGCCTCACCCTTTGGTTCGGGAACCGCCTTTTCGCCAGTATCCGACAGAAAACGACCACGGACTATATGGAAGCCATCGTCGTCGGGAGCGGGATTATTTCTGTCCGGGCAAGCATCGTCAAGAGTGTCTCGGCTCTCTTTTCGATCAGTACGGGAACTTCGATCGGTCGGGAAGGCCCGCTTGTTCAGCTTTCCTCGCTGACCGCTTCGCTGGTTGGAAGAATCCGGAAAATGCCGATTCCGCAACGCCGCCATCTGGTGGCATGCGGCGCGGCGGCCGGCATTGCGTGCGCATACAAGGCGCCAATCGCGGCGTCGCTGTTCGTCGCCGAGATCATCTTGGGCACTGTCGCGGTGGAATCGCTTGGACCGTTGATCCTCGCCTCCGTTGTTGCGGCATTCGTTTCACAGTTCCTCAGCGGCGGTGAGCCGTTGTATCGATCGCCGGGGTTCAATCTGCACACACGATGGGAAATTGTACCTCTTTGTTTCGTCGGAATTTTCCTAGGCTTCCTGGCGCCGGCTTATCTGCGATTCCTCCGCCTCGCCGAACGCTTGTTCTCGAAGATTGACATCTTGGTACCGTTTAAACTGGCGCTCGGCGGCGCGATCGTCGGCACGCTCGCGATATTGAACCCCGAAGTTTGCGGAAACGGTCAGGGGCTGCTTCAATCCCTCTTTCATCAGAATTGGTTCTGGGACGAAGTCCTTGCAATCATTCTGCTGAAATTGGTGGCCACTGCGACGGCGTTCGGTTCGGGAGTAGTTGGTGGTGTGTTTACTCCAACCTTGTTTATCGGCGCAGGAATCGGAGTCTTGTACGGCCAAACAGTTCTCTATGTTGCACCGGGATTGCGCGCAGACCCTGCGATGTACGGCTTCATCGGGATGGGATCTTTTATTGCGGCAACCACCGGCGCGCCGTTGATGGCGATCCTGATGGCGTTTGAGCTCACTCTGGATTATTCACTCGTCCCCTTCTTGATGGTCAACTGCGTTGTTGCCTATTATTGCAGCGGTATTTTCGAGAGACGCTTCATGTACGGCGAGTCACTCGAGAGGAAGGGCGCTGCTTTCTTCAAACAGCAACTGGCTGAGGTGAACCTCCAGGATCTGGTCCGCAGCGATCCGTTGACGCTCCCCAAGAACGCTACCTTCGCACAAATCGCGGAAACGTTTGTCCAGCACCGATTCCAGCACATTTACATCGTCGATCGGGAAAATCGGCTGCTGGGCGCGATCTCCCTTCACGATGTCAAAACCTTCCTTGACCGGCCCGAGCTCGAAACGGTAGTGATCGCCGCCGACATTATGGATGAGGATTTTCCGAGCGTCTCGCTGACGCAGGGGATGAACGAGGCGCTGCACAAGTTCTCAGACGCGAAATCGGAGCGCTTACCGGTAGTCGACAATCTGCACTCTAAACGTTTGATCGGCAGCATCTCCAAGACCGACATCATCTTGCATCTTGCTGGAGAACAAAGCGGTACGGGAACGAACCGGCAGTCCTAAGCCTGCAGAAAAACAATTCCGATCGGGGGCCCGGAAACAAATTGATTCGATTGCTACACAATCGAGGGTATTGAGATATATCTCTGGCCATATGGCGACAGCACTTACAATCTGGGCCAACCCTTTTCTGACCGCGTCCGCGGAAGACCTGCTTGTCCGTGCGACAACACCGCACAAGCTTATTCTCGCTCAGAAACCTGAGCACGTGTTGGGCGTTGGCGCTTTGGACCCGCGCCTACTTCAAGCGGAGATCGTTTTCGGCCAACCCGATCCCGGGGCGATCATTCAATCCGAAAAGCTGAGCTGGCTTCATCTTTCAAGTGCCGGCTACGCGCGATATGACACTGAAGAAATTCGAAGCGCGCTGAAAGAACGGTCGGCGATGATGACAAACAGCTCGAGCGTCTTCGACGAACCGTGCGCAGAGCATCTGATGGCATGGCTGCTTGCGGACGCGCGGCAATTGTATCCCTCATACGATAATCAACGGGGATCGCACGGCTGGCCGCAGAACGATTTACGTCAGAATGTCCGTTTGCTCGCCGACGAGACATTCTTGATCGTCGGTTATGGCGCAATTGGAAGACGGCTGACCGAGCTTCTGGCGCCGTATCCCGTTCGGGTGATCGGCTATCGGCGCACCCCGCAGACGAGCTCAGATATTCGCGTCGTCGGCCCGACGGACCTTGCCAGCGCCCTGGCTGAAGCAGATCACGTCATCAACATTTTGCCGGATAGCAGACAAACGCGAGATTTCTTCGACGACGAGCGACTCCGGCAAGTCAAAGCTGGCGCTCGTTATTACACCATCGGGCGCGGCACCACTACGGACCAAGACGCTCTGGCGGAACACCTGAAATCCGGCCACCTTTCCGCCGCGTATCTAGATGTCACCGAGCCGGAACCGTTGCCGCCTGAACATTCACTCTGGTCAACACCGAACTGTTATATTACACCTCACACCGGTGGCGGGCACTTCAATGAATCGGATCGGATTGTTGAACATTTTGCCGAAAACCTTCGTCGCTATGAGCAAGGGCATAAGCTTATTAACCGCGTCTTTTAGAGCAGTGCGTTTCGGACAATCCCTTGGCAATTATCGCATCGCGGGTGGCACAGGTGCGGCCTTCCGTCAGCGGAACGACAGCATCGTTGAGGGAAAGAATCGATGACGCTCAAACGGTGCGCATGGCCGGGTCACGATCCGCTCTATATCGCGTATCATGACGAGGAGTGGGGCGTTCCGCTCCATGACGAGAATCGCCTTTTTGAAATGCTCGTTCTTGAATCGATGCAAAGCGGGCTGAGCTGGATCACGGTCCTGCGAAAGCGCAAAGCATTCCAAGTGGCGTTTCGCCAGTTCGATCCCGCCAAAGTTGCAAAATTCGGCCCTAAAGAGATCGAGAAACTACTCGCTAACCCTCGCATCATCCGCAACCGTGCTAAACTGGAGGCCGCGGTCGCCAATGCCCGCGCGACCTTGGACGTTCAGGAGAAATACGGGAGTTTAGATTCGTTTCTTTGGCGAGTCGTGGGCGGCAAACCGTTGGATCATCGCGTGGCGGACCATCGCGACGCTCCCGGAAAAACCGTCGAATCGGAAGAGCTGGCCAAAGAATGTAAAGAACACGGCTTCCGATTCATCGGCCCGACTGTCGCCTACGCTTTCATGCAAGCCGTCGGCATGGTCAACGATCACGAAGTCACTTGCTTTAGGCATCAGGAAGTGGCCAGTGGTCAGTAGTCAGTGGTCAGTGGTCAGTGGTCAGTGGTCAGTGGTCAGTAGTCAGTCGCCAGTGGTCAGCGGACAGGAGTCGATGCAAAGCGCTCGTGAACTCTCAGGGCGTTCCAGTCTTCCTCTGACAACCGACAACTGACACTGACAACTGCCACCGACAACTGCCTACGGTTCCTACTCGCCTGCGGCGAGGTAATCGCCGTCGATTTGCACAAACTCAATCAGGTTGTTGAAGGGATCGCGCGCAAAAAAACGCGGTCGCAACGGCAATGCACGCGCCTCGATAATCTTGGTTCCCGAGTTGATCAACGATTTGCGTTGCCGCGCAAGATCGTCGATTTCCAAGCAGAAATGATGTCTCGTATCGGCAGGGACAAGTTGCTCGTCCGGCACACAATGCAGTTCGACCCCAGGTGCACCCGTATCGAACCAGATCCAACCCAACGGTTTGACTACCTTGGGGGTCGGTTTCTCGCGGAGTCCGAGAGCCCCAGCATAGAAATTGCGCACGCTCCCTTCCTGACCAGGCGGAAAAGTAATTGTGACGTGCTGAAATTTCGGCGACACAGATTCATTCGCGTTCATACAGGTTCAACTCTCGAACGAATTTTTCCGAACGCAATCCGCGCCGAAGGCGGATTTTGCTCGGAACAAAATGCATGCTAATTCGAGGACAGGACACTAAATGTTCAACCCGATGAGATCGAATTTCCATTTTCGAAAAGCGCTGATGAATAGCGTCCTTGCGCCGCTCGTTGCTCTCACAGGTTTTGGGGCACTTTTTGCCCAGGCGCAACAGACTGATTCTCTAACGCCGAAGCCGAAAATAAACCCGGACAATCCCGCGTTGCGCTCCTCTGGAAAATCGCCTGCACCGGCGACCCCGGGGGAACCGCAAATCAATCCGCAGGAACTCGAACGCCTGACAAAGGCGGCCGACAAAGTATTGAACCGGATCCAAAGCGAAGAAAGCGATCTTTATCTACGGCTCAATTATTTCGAAAAACCCGACCGACTTAACCCGAACAGCTACGCATCCAAGGATGAGATTGCACAATGGCAAGGCCTATTAGAGCAACTCAAGGAGAAGCAAGATCTGGTCTCCCAACTGTACGCCGATGTCGGGAAGAACCTGGATGCCGAACTCCGAAACGCCGGTGGAAACGACGACATCGTAGCCCGATTCGAGAAATTCATCACTGGCGGTTTCCCGTGGGCCACGATTGAGAAAAAGAAAATTTTGATCGCCGATTTCATCGACGAACAGGCGAAATTACTGTCGTTCTACGAGAAAAGCTGGGGCGCTTGGAAAAGCACCAGCGATTCCGACAAACCCGAATTTACTTCCGCTTCGGCGGCAAACGTCTACAAAAGGCTCCGCGACCAAATCGTAAACACGAGCGAAGAGATCGAAAAACAATACAAAGAGATGAGCGAATAACCGCCGCGTCAAATTCTGCAACTCCTGAACTCCTGCAACTCCTGCAACTCCTCCTGTCCCCCCACAATCCATCCGGATCCCTGAAATGACTGTATTTTCTTCCCAATCGGCCCGGTTGATCTGCTGCCTCCTGTTCGCATTTGTTCCGGCGGCACTTCACGCGCAAACCCAGGCAGCTGCCCCGTCGCAAACGCCAGCGTCGAAACCTACGGTGGCCGGCGCACCGAAATACACGGAACAGCAGATGCAGGAGATGATCTCGAAGCTCCAGGATCGTGTCCAAAAGGCCGCAGACGCGGTGATAGGCAGAATTCAAAAAGACGAAACCGCTATTCGTTTGAAATTCTCTTATTTCCGAAAGCCGGAACGGCTCGATCCGAATACCTACGGGTCAAAGGACGATATAACCGCGTGGCGTGAATCGCTTCAGCAACTCAAAGACGAAGAAAACGGTCTGGACAAACTCTATGCGGACGCTGAGCAGGACTTAGGAAATGCACTGGTCCAGCAGCGAATTAACCAGTCGATCGCGGATCAGATCAAGGACGAGCTGTTGCAGTCTTTCCCTTGGAGCGTCATCAAAAAGAAAAGCGGACTGATGCGGGATTTCATTGCGGAACATGACGATCTTCTCACGTTTTACGACACGAATTGGGGCGCCTGGAAACCGGGCTCCGAGCGCGGCAGCGCGACATTCGTCGACGCTAAGCTCGCGGCAACCTTTCAAGAGCTAAAAGAGAAAATTAACGCCAGCGGCGAGCAGATCGAAGAGCAATACAAGGTAATGGTTCACTAGTGCATCGTCTCATGGGTGGGAGGCATACCGTTGGCTTCAAAAGGGTTCGTCTGCGTCGTTGCTCGTTCGTTACGTATCGCAGCGGATACGCTCCTCACTCGCGCCTAGCATCCAAACGCTTTTGAAGCCAACGGTATGCCTTCCACCCATGAGACGATGCACTCGTTCTCGGCGTTCAGCATCGCACCTCCGAGTTGGCCAGCAGTTCTTCCAGCCAATCCACTGCCAATTGGTGTACGACCGGCAACGATTGGACAATGTTCAGTGCCTCGCGCGCTTGACGCTGGCATTCCTCGGGCTTGCCTTCCACCAACGCCATGGCAGCCGAGACACGGAGCCAGGCGTGGTGCGGAACCTTGGACCAATCGTTCACTCGTTCGAATGCTGCATGGGCGTTGGCATCGTCCCGTTTGAACCACGCTTCGTAAAACGCCTTCTCTAACATGACCCACGCATACAATGTTCCGGATTTCGGGTTTGCCTTTGCAACCGCCTCCTCCAGAAAGCGTGCTGCCAAATGAATCTCGTGCATGTCAGCCGCCCGGTAGAACGCAAGGATGCAGACGGTCACACGCTCGGCCAGACCCGTGTTTTCGGTCAGCCGTAATGCTAGATCCAACATCTTGGAAGACCAGTCGCGTGGCCTGATTCCTTGTTGTCCGTCGTGGATTAAAGCTGTTACGAGAAAGAGGACCTCGCTCGTCGGACGACCGCGCAACGCATCCCACAAGAGCACGCCGTAGCTCGCGGACCGGCGAAGACCTAAAGGCAACAAAAGACGCACTCCACCCGCAATTCCAATAAAAGCAATTGCAGCAAGAAACAGCGTATCGATCGATGCGCGCGCCGGGTCGATCGCCCGCACGATCAGCAGAAAAATGAACCCGATCAGAATCATTGACACCGGGCCGCTCGCAATCAACCAGGCACATCGCCACCGGAGACCTTCGAGAGTCTTTGGCGCGAAAACGGTTGTGCCAAAGATCATCGTCTCCCGGTTATTCCACGTGAATCGCGTCCGATTGCGAATTCGCCGAATCGCGAACGGTCCACAGGCAAATGCGAGCAGTTTTAGCCCAACCAGTTCAGCAACCAAAATACGCGCGAGATGGTGCAGAATTACCAGAATCTCATACGCGACGAACACCAAGAAAGGGAGTGGAACCAGGTTGGAAGGCTGCGCAGCGACTGCTGCGACGCACTTGGGTTCGAGGAGAATCCACAGCCCAACACACACCGCCAACAAAATCAGAGACGAGAAAATGACCGATCTCCGCCTCCACGATTGCGTTCCTTGCATAGGCAGTGGTGAAGTCTAACGGCGATGGCTGCAAAGGGCTAGTGTAAATTCAGCGTTCAGCGTTCAGCGTTCAGCGTTCAGCGTTCAGCGTTCGGCGTTCAGCGTTCAGCGTTCAGCGTTCAGCGTTCGGCGTTCAGCGTTCAGCGTTCAGCGTTCAGCGTTCGGCGTTCAGCGTTCGGCGTTCGGCGTTCAGCGTTCAGCGTTCGGCGTTCCGGGGCGCATTCCGCACATCGGTGAACGAAGCCCGACGATTCCCCCCGCCCGGTCAAAGATCGAGACGAGAACGACGACGAGGATTGCTCCGTTCGGTGGAACAAGGCTGCTGTTAATAATGCGATCGGTCGGGCCACAGAACGCTTGACTGCACCGCCGAACACCAAACCTTGAACGCCGAACGCCGAACGCCCTGTACCTATTTCCAGATCTCGTGGTAAAGCCCTTCGATCTCTTCTGCGGACGGAACCCGTGGATTATTTGCGGGCGAACCGGAGGCCAACGCTTGCTGGACCATCGATGGAATGCTCTGTTCCCAGGCCCGGCGCTCGATCCCGAACTCTGCAGGAGTCGGTACTTTCAGTTCTCTGTTCAACTTGTGAAGATTCCGAGCGAGTTCGGCGACCGCTTCGTCGTCCGCGCTATCGGCCGCCGCCAAGCCCATGACCCGGGCGCATTCGGCGTACCGGGCAACGGACGCCGGAATTGAGAACTCTGTCACAGCCGGTAACAACATCGCGTTCGACATTCCGTGCGGCACGTGAAATTTCGCCCCGATCGGACGGCTCATCCCGTGCACCAGCGCGACGCTCGAGTTGGAGAACGCGATGCCCGCCTGCGTTGCGGCAAGCATCATCGCTTCACGGGCCGTACGATTGTGCGGCTCAAAATAGGCGCTTGGCAAATTTGTCCAAATCGCACGCATTGCGGTCAACGCAAAGCTGTCAGCGAACGCATTGGCTCGCCGGCTGACGTAGGCCTCAATTGCGTGCGTCAGGGAGTCCACCCCCGTGTCCGCAGTCAACCGCATCGGCTTTGTCATGCTCAGTTCGAAGTCAACCAATGCTGCTATGGGCAAGTAGGCCAACCCGACGCAAAGCATCTTTTCCTCAGTTTCCTCGTCTGTGACGATCGTGTACCTCGTCGCCTCGGAACCCGTGCCGGCGGTTGTTGGGATCGCAATGATCGGCAAACCCGGTTCAGTCTGGTCATGGGGCGCCTTGTAATCGCGCATCTTGCCGCCATGCACAGCCAACACGGCGATCGCCTTTGCAGTATCGATCGAACTGCCTCCTCCAAGGCCGATGACACAGTCATGCCTCCCATTCTTGAGAAATTCAACTCCGGCTTCCACAGCTGCTACCGTCGGATCGAGAACCGTCTCAGAGAATGTCCGAGGTTCGCCCATTGCCCTCAACGATTCAGAGAGCATTCGCGCCAAGCCGCGCTTCCTCAAGTACGGATCGGTAACGATCAATGGACTTTGTAACCCCAAAATTTGGAGTACCTCGCGAGCCTCAACAAAAGCTCCGCTCCCGATTCTCAGAATTCGCGGAACAGCGATTTTAGCAACCATGTTCTTATGAGTGAGCTTCTTGGCTTGCGTTACAACCCCGCTTCCTAATCGGATCGGCGTGCGCGACTATAAGCGGGCGAGAAGGCCGGCTCAAGATTCACTTGTCTCCCGCCAACCGGTTTCTATGTTTACCTGCAGATAAGGACCAAACAGAATGGCCGATCCCAAACAATCATTCCGGTTCGTAGTCGACAACTGGCTCACAGACGTGAAGCGGCGGGGAGCGGACCTTTACGCGACCAACGAGGGGGACGAGGTTCACTACTTTTCCTTTGAGGGCAAAAATCACTTCAGATTCAGTCTCGAGGTCGACTACGCCCTTCAAGAAATTGCGGTGCAGATCACTGATCCGACGACCGGAGGCATGGAGATCGAGAATCTCGCACTGACGACCAAAAACCTCGATGCGCTCGCCCGGTTGATGTGCAGTGTTAAAGAGGGTGAGGCCGTTGTGCCGGTCTACCTCCTTGCGCAGCTTGCGGTCATTTGCCACGGATACCAACGCTTGGTGCAGGAACTCGACAAAGTGCACGGGATCGAGACGACGACCGGAAGCGTGAGCGATATCGAAGCGGATTTGCGCCGTTTTCTTACGCCGGAGGAACAAAAGCGCACCAACAATCCGCTATTGAGCCAAAAAGGCAAAAAGACGGACTAACCCGCAATCAGGTCGTCGTTTCGGCTTTTGCGTGATTCTTGCAGACCAGCGTATTACTCTCCGGGAGACAATGACCAGAGCATCCGCAACGATTAACGGACACGAACTCGCTTACTCGCTTCATGGTGAGCGGCACCGGCCGGTGGTCGTGTTGAGTCATGCGCTGGCAACCAGCATGGATATCTGGGCGTACCAGCTCCCCCTTCTGGCGCACCGATTTCGCGTTTTGCGCTACGATTTGCGTGGTCACGGGAGCAGCAGCGCTGCACCAGGCAACACCTACACGCTCCAGGAACTTGCGTCCGACGTCGCAGCGCTGCTCGATCTTTTGCAGATCGAGCGTGCAGCATTTGTCGGGATTTCAATCGGCGCTATGATCGGCCAGGTCTTTGCCTTACAGTACCCTGACAAGCTCTCCGGCCTCGTCCTGTGCAGCACCGGCAGTCGAACAGAACCGCAAGCGAAAACAACGATCGAGGACCGGATCCACAAGGTCCTTGCACAAGGACTCGAAAGCCAGGTTCAGGCAACGCTCACACGCTGGTTTAGCTCAAAATTTGTTGAAGAAACCCCTGCGACCATGGCCTGGGTTTCGGATCTGATCCTCGCCACCTCAGTGGACGGATATGCTGGGTGCAGCCACGCCGTCCAAGGTCTTGACGTGACCGACGCACTTTCTGAAGTCCGGGTCAAAACTTTGATTGTCCCTGGAGAATTTGACCTCGGGTTTCCAGAAAAGGTTGCGCGGGTGATCCAACAGAAGATCGCAAATTCAGATTTAATTTTGCTTAAAGGTGCTGCTCACCTCGGCAATGTCGAACAGGCACACCGCTTCAACGAAATCCTCCTCGGTTTTCTTGGCCGGATTCCGACCTGATTTCATCGAGTGTCCTGTTATCTTGAATTTGTGTCAGCTTTCCGGTTGCTAACTTAGAATTCTGCTGCTATTTGTCAGAAGCATTCCGCTAGGAAGGGGGTAGCCATCCAATGATTACGAAAACTTTTTCAAAGTCTAATTCACTGGCAACTGTGGCTGCTTCCATGCCTCTGTATCGTTGGTCACACCAGTGACTTTCTCGGCGCAGGCAAGCCGAACCCACTAAGCTCTGCGCACCAGCCCGACCCACCCAAATTCTGGCGGGGACTTGCAAACTATAACGTTAAACTTTTTTGTTATATTCTAACAGACCGTTCGTCGTTCCGCTTACCAAGCGAAAGCAGGGACCATGCTTATCAAAGATAAAGTTCGCCGGCGAGAGTCAAAGGACAAGTTACTCTCTATGGGTCGCGACCGAGTCGATGCCGAACAGATCGATTCTCGGAAGATCATCGATTTCGAGTCGGCCAAGCAGGCATTGGAGAGAGATCGTTCGATGCGGCCAACCGGCGAACAGTTTACGCGCACATTATCGAGCAATCTTAGGACAGAAAGATCAACCGGCGTCGCCGAATCGCTGGTCACGATTGTTCTGGCTCTGGTCATCGGACTCTCTTTATTGCTCGGGATGATCTGGGGATTTTAATCGCGTTGCCGCAGATAGGGTCGAACGAGGCGGAAAAGAGACGCTTCGTAATCTCGTTTCCAAAGTTCTCGTCGATAATAATTGCACAACATAAATAACGCGACGGCGAAGCTCACCGCCGCGGCAGCGAGCAACCCCGGTATATCAAAACTCACAAGGAAAAAGATGGACACCAGAAACAGGCTGAGTCGACCCCACAAGACTTTGCTCCCATCAAAGAAAAGATCTCTGGGGCGTCGTCCCCAAAGCCAGACCGCTCGCCGCAATTCATCCCGATCGAACGCATTTGCTGGAATTGAACATTTTTCCAACAAGGCGCCGGGCGGAAACCCGGTGTATTGATCTCTGCAGCACGAGAAAATCTGGTCCAAAAACCGAGACATACAAGATCCCGAGGGAAGGTTAAGCGGATTCTACCTCAGCGGTCTCCTGGGTGCACGTTAAAACGTTTGAATTCTCCCATGAGTTCATCATTTGCAGCGGAAATTCTGGCTGCGAACCGCTAGCGCGTCCAAAACGCTTGATGACACCGGGCAAATCCGGGGATTATACAGCCATGGCCGCATCGAAACTCGATTCCATCCTGAAGAATATCCGCACCACCTTAAGCGACGTCGACAGCAGACAGGAGTCGGAATGGGATCTGCCCACGCTGGAACACGCAAAGGCTCGTCTCCAGTGGCTCGCAGCGGACGCGCTGCAAGCCATGAACCTGATCGACGAACTCATTGAGCAGCACGCTGAGGACTAGTTTCCTAGTGTCCTGTCCCCGAAATACGAGGAATTTTGGGGATAGGACACTAGCCCGGATCTGCTCACTTTCGCGCCATCCACCAAAGCGATGAGTCAGCTTTTCACGGCGTTTTGAAAGCGTACCATCTCTCAGTTTTTCCCCGCTTTTGCTCGACTTCATCGTCCATTTGTTCGCGGTCCGGAACAGCGGTTTCAGCCTTTTGCCGCGCGTGCGATCGATCGCACCCATTTTTTTTGAGGAATTCCGGAAAAAATGCAGCGTTTTCATCGGCTCTCATAATTCCGACACTCTATCTATTCTACCGATTGCGTCACCTGTATTTTGCCGGAAAGGTCAGAATGTTCATAAAAATTTAGTCACAATTGAGAAAAGTTCACATCCCGCCGGTGCTTGTATGAGAGGCGACGATTTTCCAGCCATCAGCAAACTTTTGAAGGTCCATCGTTGTGTTCCCCACCACCTGTTGTTTGGAGTTGGGGAAAGAGACCGACCACCAGGTCAGGGCCAGGGCGAGATCCGGCTTCAGCAGCTTGACCTGGATGCGTATCGGTTGGATGAATCCCATCGAGTTACGGTCCGGATACCCGCTCACGTAGGAATCATGAAGTTGCTGCCAGCCGTTAAACTGTTCAGCATCGATCACGACCAATAATTCGGGCGATTTCCAGTACACCTCCAGATGGCCCTCGATGTCGTGGGCGTTCCAGCGATCGAGCATTTTGAGCAAAACCTCATAGATCTGCTGACCATCGGGCTTGGAAACGCTCGAATTCACACGGGGCGACTCCAACTGCCACCCATTCGGCTCCTGCGCCATGACTGGCAGGCAAAAAGCCAACGTCGATATGGCCAAAATTTTGATCGAAGGCTTAAAACGTTTTGAAGACAAAATATTGCAATTTAATTCGTCGCATCTACAAAGGCTCGCGTCCAAGGTTTATAGTATACATGGATTGTCCCTTTATCATAGTGGATGTAATACTCTAATAATTGCTATGGCGCCTCAGAATCTTCGCCCTTGATCTGGTCTCTCATCGTGGCTTAAAGCTTCTCCTTGCCATTGCAGGAATCGATGAAGCTCGGCCCAGTAAGAGTTCCACCTTTTTGGACACGCCTTTTTCGTGGCATCTGTCGCCCTTAGATCTGGTGAAAAGAAGAACGGCAACAATCGAAAATATAGCGCCCCCGACCGAACGGAACCTGGGTGGGGTCATTGTCTATCTTGTCGAAGTAAAATTCCGGCTCGATGAACAGGATCCTCACGGTCATCCAGCAACCCAGGTATGCTTCGAGGAACTCGACAAAGTCTGGGGCGTGTCCCACGATACTGGAAAGCTTTGGCAGCAGGATTGGTCGGAAAGTGTTTATCCGGTTGAGAACGGAGTTTTCGTTGCCACACTGCCTGCCGATCCCGGTTGGAAGATCGGGAAAAGATTCTCTGTCTTGTTGCCGAATGTTCCAGAATGACGCCTGCCGGTCAATAGATCGGTCCGAGCGGAACAACCCCAGACGCAAACGCCGTCAACCGGCATATTCGACATGGCCGTTCTTGTCCGTCACGGTCACCGAAGAACCGGGCGCGGCAACCTGTAAGATTGCCATCCGACCGTCCTCGCTGACGAGGGTTAGCTCAGCCCCCTCCTCAGCCGCGGATTCGATTTTGCCCTCGCCCAACATGTTCACGGTCGGACCACCGGCCACCTTCACGCGCATCCTTGAATGATCGTTGAAGACGATGACCACCAGTCCCTCTTCTTTGGATACGAGAGCGATGGTACGCCTCCGGATGATCCTCGTCAGTTTTGCGTTGATTTCCATTGCGTTGTTATTAACGAATCACCGCTGGTCCCCCACCAGTCCGAACGCATTGATGGACTTCTCGGGCCCATTCTGCGGCCGAGAACCGAGCGACTCTCTGCCGTGCGGCGCCGAGAGATTTTGCGCAGGGCCAACCGGAACGATCCGGGTCGGATTGATATCGTCGTGCGTAAAATAATAATGGCGTTTGATATGATCGAAATTCACCGTCTCGGAAACGCCGTCGATTTGATACAGATCGCGCAAATACCCGTATAAATTCGGATAATCAGCGATCCGTCGGATATTACACTTGAAATGACCGTGATAAACCGCGTCGAAGCGGATGAGCGTCACGAAGAGCCTCCAGTCTGTTTCAAGCGGTAAATCCCCAAAGAGGTAACGCCGATCAGACAGCATCCCATCGAGCTGATCGAGCGTTTCAAAGAGCGAGTAAGCAGCTTGTTCGTAGGCACTCTGGGCGGTGGCGAACCCTGCGCGGTAGACACCGTCGTTGACGTTCTCGTAAATCAATTCGTTCAGCCGATCGATCGCCACGCGATGCTCCGCGGGATAAAGAT
>Ga0302325_10017416_pt1 | contig 15191 bp, 22 predicted proteins | sample Palsa_T0_2_FD_201948 | JGI IMG/M metagenome (GOLD analysis project Ga0302325, IMG submission 201948) | Peat permafrost microbial communities from Stordalen Mire near Abisko, Sweden - Palsa_T0_2 | ecosystem: Environmental > Terrestrial > Soil > Palsa > Peat permafrost | place: Sweden: Abisko... | reverse complement strand
AATTGGTTACACAGGTCGGAACAATTTCTCTCTGGAATTCATTTCAAATCTGGCATTTCTATTTTGGTGGTCAAAGTCGAGGGCAAAACGTAGGAATTAGTCGACGTCTTCTCCACTTGTGGTGTCAACGTCCCACATCAGCACGACATTGAAACGGCGTACCAAACCGGCGACAACAGACAGAGGGATCTACGGGCCCGCTAGCACTCAATCTCCGGGCCCGGATAAACAGTTTCTATTCCGGGGATGAAGGCGCAACTGAAATGAGTTGTTTGACTTCATTTGCGCGATTTCGAGACATCTTGCATCAGCATCGATCAAGGGTCGGCACGACTGATTCCGCGATCCAATCATGTCTGTCCCGTGGCTTCAGTTCGCCTATTTCCCTGGGCGGCAGATGAGATGCCATCAGGTTACCCATATTCTCCGGTCAACGCTCGAAATGATATCCTGCATCAACAGCACCGGCGGATAATATTACCCGGCCGCTTGCGGGCATCGCATCGGCCCATCCATCGGTTCGGCGGTTCCCGTGAGGGCCGAGCGGCCTCTAATTTGCCAGAAGCAGCGCCTGGAATGGGCAAGCTTAACTTATCGCTGCAACATGAGTGGCGGGGCTTTTTATAGTTCCATCGGGGCGACTGATCGCCGTTGGACGAGCGGATGCGGCATGTCAGAAGATGCATGCCCGTGCGGTATATCACAAACATGTGTGCCCTCTGTACTCATGCGGAAATGGGCTATATAAATGAGACCTGCGCGCGCTCCAGGACAGTATCCTTTCGAGTCATCTAAAAGCTCTCACTTTCTACCTTCGTTTGTCACTATAACATTCGTTTGAACATACACACGATGAAGGGTTTCGCTTCTGCATTATTTGTTGTCGCTGCGGCCACGGGAGCATTGGCTCTCGGACCTGAGGTCGGTGCCTCGGAGGAATTCGGCATCTTGACCCTCCACAGGTATTCCCCATCACGATCTTGTCTAATGACGCAGTACCGCCATCAACGTACATCTGCAAACATGGTCGTTGAACGGACCACAAGTCATTCTCACCAAGGGTGCAAATCTCACGATGACCCTCGACAAGAACGGTCTCATCTGGGATCAAAACGGCGATGTCTGCGCGGTCTCCACCAAAGACGGTTCCATCAACTTCCTGCCACCTTCTGCCGTTACAAGCGATTATGTCACTGGTCCATGGAGCTCTAATTCCAGCGCTCAAGCCGAGCTCTCTCTTGCTGGTTACTCTGCATACGGTTGTGACAACGCTACTGCCGGCGCCTACCAAATGTTCTGCTTCTCGGGAACCTCCACACCCCCCTTGCCCTCTTGTACCGGCGTCGCTTTGCAGGTACTGGTCTCGTGTCTGGAACTTGCTGATAATAGCCTGTCAACGGTAATGGAATCGTCTCTACCCTGACAACCCCCAGCGCTCCCGCTTCCTCCACGCCTGCCTCCACGCCTGCCTCCAAGCCTGCCTCTTCTAAAGCTTCTACCACCAAAGTGTCCACCACTACCGTCACCTCTAAAGCTTCGACCACCAAAGTGTCCACCTCTACCGTCACCTCTACCGTCCCTCCCCCCCCTGCTTCCACCACCGTGGCCTCTAAGACTACCTCCGCCCTCCCAACCTTTACCGCTGGGGCATCGATTGAGCGTGTCATGATCGCCGGTGTTGCGGCAGTTGCTGGATTTGCTGGATTGATGATTGCTTAGAGGAAGGAACGTGTATCAATTAAAAGAGAACGCTGTCGATGGAATGAAGTGGGTTGACGACGATGTGTAGCTAATTGTAATTAACATTTGAAATGCATCTTTCAGATCTTTGAGAATTATATTTTTCAGATCGCTATGAGTTCCGCATCTCGCCCTCCAATATATTTCTGCTCATCCAATGCTGTGCCCAACTTTCTGAGCCATGAATGGCAATTGTGTCTCTTGCTAATCTCTGGCCCGGATGTGTCGCGCAAAACTTTAGAGCTTTCAGGGTCCAGGACCAGGGTCAGATAGCTGCACGTGACCTCAACGATGATCCAACCGCCAGCCAATGGATGCCTTGCTCAAACCACGTCGACAATAACCTTGAACGTCGTCGCATCGCGCAGAAAACATGGACACGGACTGGAGAACCCTCTTCACTCAAAAGCCAATCCATGAAATCCGCGAAATCGTCTACGACACACGCGCAAGAGCGACCTCCAAACGAGCCGAACTGCGCCAAGTCGTGAGGTATCCACCCCCGGATGTTTTCAAGGAGCAAGAATGAGGCTAATGTGCAGACATAGTCATCGGGATTTACTCAAGACGGCGAATACGGTCGTGGACATGAGAGGGATATTGGAGGAGGCGGAGGCGCAGGCCAGGAGGCTGATGAGGTTTGATTCTGCGGCTGTGGAAGGACCGCCTAAAAATGCAGAGCGGTTTGCGAGAGACTTCGATGGTATGGGATTTGGGGGTCGCGGATTGGAGTTGATCATAGGGCGGGAGTTGAAGATTGCTTCGGCTGTTGGGTTTGTGAAGGCTTGTCTTGATGTAGTGCAGAGTGAGGAATCGTTGGTCCTTGGAGCGAAAGCGAACTTAGCTGCTCGATTGGCATTGAATACTTTACCCAAGGTTCCGACCGCCCTTGACATCGAGACTTACCGTAGAATTCACAGCCGTACTTTCAAATTCTGCGGGATCGGTTCGCCAAGTCTCGCACGGCGCTGCTTAAGCAAATTGAGACCTCTCTTCTTTCCCCGCAGCCACTTGAACCACTCCAAGCATATGCCTTCATAACAGGCTCCTCCGCCTCAGACGTCCTCAACCACTTCCTGACAACCCGTCTATCCTCAATTCAACGGTCCTTCACAATTTCGTCCCCCGACAACCGCACGATCCTGCAAATAATAAAGTCCATCAAATCCACCGTCGCCGATGTCAACGCCCTGTTCCCCTTCCTTTACCAACGCACGATCAATGAAATAAAATCCACCAGCCTTTTATCCCACGCGGACTTGAAATCAAAGCTCCAACGACGGAGAGATAATATAGACTTATGGATTCAGCCTGATGTGCGGAAATTTCTCATCTGGACAAAGGGCGATGTTCTTGATAATACTGGTGTGGACACCGTGCTTGATCAATGGACGGGGGATATAAATGCTCTTCTTGAGAATAGTGCGGGGGGGCTGTTTACTGAGATGCAAGAGTTGGATATGTTGTGTTCTTTACGAGGAGAAATAATATCATCTTTGTTTTCAGAGGATGAGAATGTTAGTCCCTTTGAGGAGAGATGTTGTGGGATACTTGTCAAGGCGATTGCGGCGCAGATTACGCGAATCATGGAATCGCGGGTGAACAGAATCCATGAACTGGAAACAATCGCAAGGGAAATGATTGCGAATGCCAAAGGTACTAATATGATGAGATGTCGCTGATTGCAAGTGAATGATACTGGATTCTCGATTTGGGAACCAATTGTCGCCAAACAACCTAAATTGGATCAAATATTGTCTTTGAAGACTGCGCAGGAGAGACCTACTTTCAAAGGCTTTGCAGCACGATATTCATCGATCATGCGAGAAATAGACGCCGGCAAAGTCAAATTATCAGAGCTCGTGGATTCTTCTCAAGAGAGCAAATTTGACGGAGACGGCATCTCATCAATCTTAAAAATACATGAGGATTATTTCGCCAGTGAATTCGAAGTATCATCTCAGACTTTCGACACGATCCTACAAGAAATAAGGGACGACACAGAAGTAAACGAGGATCTCATGGGTATGTCTCTTTCGACAGGAAGTTAATAGATAGCTTCCAAAGTAACTTGCTGGCTACGGATCCATGCAATAATACTCAATCCACCATCCTCAATATCGCTGTCTGTTACAGATTTTGCCTCCTCGGCCCTTCGAAACGGACAAAATTTCATGGCCAAATACATCGCTTCCCTAACCGCGGCACTCACAAGAGATCTCCTTTCAAAACATGCCTGGACAGGCACCATTCCAGAACAAAGTCTCTGGGAAGGTATAAAACCCTCTTTCCATGATTAATTAATTTTAGGCGACCCACGTGTTCCTGTTCAACCCACTAGAATTCCCATACAGATCCTTAAAGATGTTACTTCGCGATTAAATTCGTTGGGTATTGATTTATTAACTCGCGAGTTTGTGATTGAGACAATGAAGTGTTGTCGAGAGACTGTTGCTTCAGCATACGAGGAGATACCCCGGGAAGAGATGTCTGCTGAAGCCGCAATGCAGTTGATTGCTGATCTTGTGTATATGGGGATTGCCCTGGCAGAGCAGGAGGACGGCGAGTTCCATAACGTTCGGAAGGGTTTGCTCGAGAAGGTATGCCGGCTCTTGGGATCTAGGTAATTTTTAGGCTGATGATGAAAGTATTGTGGAGAAGGTCACTGGTCCTCTACGAACGTACTGGAAAAGGACGAGTCTATTGTTTGGGATATTGCATGTCGATGAGACTAGTGCTCCAGCGGACAAATCTTAATGCATACTGATAGGCGTATGAATGGATACCCTTTTACGATTCCCTTGATTAATGATATATAAATACTGAATTCCCACAACTGAATGTCTTTTCTGTTTGTTAGGTCTCTACGCGAAAGTTCATTGAGAGTCCATGCTTTATTCGGACACAGGACGATTTTCAACCTCTGGATCAGGCACTGCGGGCGCAATTGCGGCGGGCGGGCCGAATGCCCCACACGGGGATCGCCGCATAATTGATTGATCGCATCGCCCTCACCAATTCCTCGACCCACGCTCCTTATCCTCCATGTCCTTCACCAATAAACGTGTCATCGTTACAGGCGGCGCCAGCGGTATCGGCCGCGCGACCGTCGAATCCTTAGTCGCTGAAGGCGCCATCGTCCACGTCGCGGACCTGAACGTCGACGCAGGCCAGGAACTCGAGTCCGCATACCCCGAGAAAGTAATTTTCCACAAGCTCGATGTGTCTTCCGAAGAACAAGTCCTGCAAGTCTTTGCCAAGGTCAAAGAGGCAGGGACACTGTATGGTGCTGTGAATGCGGCGGGGATTAATATGCCTGGGGTGAAGCTACATGATACTCCTACCGATTTCTATAGGAAGACTATTTCCGTGAACTTGGATGGGACGTATTTCTGCTTACGGGAGGAATGTAGGATACTCTTTGAGCAGGGGAAGGGGGGGAGTATAGTCAATGTTTCGTCGGGAAGTGGGATGATTGGACGGCCTAAGGCTACGTCGTATTGTTCTTCGAAACATGCTCTTTCGGGACTTACGAAGGCGGCTGCATTGGATTATGCGGAACATGGGATTCGAATTAATGCTGTTGCGCCTGGTACTACTCCTTCGAGAACAAGTGTGTTGATTGCTAGGTGCGATTGAGTCGCCTTTGATGAGAGGGATAATCAGTAATGATGCTATTAGACAGCATGTAACGAGTTTGATTCCAATGAAGAGGATTGGAGAGGCACAGGAGGCGGCTAATTTCATTGTGTTTTTGTTATCGGAGAAGGCTTCGTATATCACTGGGAATATCGCACAGATAGATGGTGGACTATTGGCTGGGTAAAAATACCGCAATCAAATATACATACATCTGTAAACGATTTCCAGCAGGCCCTGATCTTCAGAGCTTGAATTCTCACAAGGCGATGATAAAAGTTTCGAGATGAATTGCGATGCTAGTGCTTGTGCTTTGAGCTCCTTCACCACACATCTAAACCCATATGAATTCAACTCTCCTCAGGCTGTGTCCCCATTAACGACCTCGTGATCCACTTTAAATAACACCTCCCGAGCTGTCCGCCAGACCTGCTCCAACACCTCCCTTCTGGGTAACAATTTCTACAATCAGTCGTATCCACATTGTTCCTACCGGAAATACAACTTCAATGTTCTCCTCTCCATGTACCACTACAGCGAGATAATAACGCACCTCCATCCCCTTGAATCCCTCATATAAAAAGACATCATCGATTTGTGAAGCGGGAATAAATCGCGAATGACTCAACAAAGGAAATCTCATCTTCGTAGTGACTTGTACACCCAACGACCGCATAATCAAAAACGACTCCTCTGCTGTTAGACATGACGCGACAGCTTGATATACCAATTGGCGTCGCTTTGCTGAAGAAGAGAAAGAATGCAAGACAAAGAATACTTATTATTCCCAGCGGCGTGACGTGCGTGACGTGCCATGTCGATGTAGTTGATGTATGGACTAGACGGAGATCATTATAGGGCACCAAGTGTCGTAAATAGCGAAGCACAGGCCCAAAGACTCTGTTTGTATCGAAACGGATTGTTGAGCATTGAGCTAGCAGGAGGATGAATGTGGATTGGACAAACGACGCGAAGAGGTCCGCGATTGTGGATATCGAAGGAATAGACGTCGATGGGCGAGGCTGCAGAGAATACGTGAATTGGACGGTCGACGGCGACGGGCGATGTTGTGTCAGAGACATCGCGCTATCGGCTTATCATGCTGTGTCGCTTGCTCAAGTGTTTGACACCGAAAGTCGCCTTCGATGCTGATCGACGATGCTAAAATCCCAGCGACAGTTGACCTGAGATCCCAGCTTTTGGACTGACCAATGACTGAGCTCCTATGAGTCCTATCTCACGACGCACTTACAAGATCTCAGGTCACACCTAAGCTCAATATACGACATGTTCCAACTTGAGTGCATTATTTCGCGAATAAATCGTTATACATAACTATTTTGAATCAAAGCAAAGTATCTACGCCAAAATCATTTCCCAAAGTACTTCAGTTCCAAATAACGGAATGGAGGATAACTGAGGAGTGCCATTCCCAATCCCATGCACCAACCCAAATCAACACCATATGGTGCACCGCCCGCTGCAAGCGCAATTGGTCCAACGTACCATACTTGGGACATGGACATGACTGCAAGGATAATGGAGCATGCGAACGAAGCGGACGCCGCGATTCCGTACGGCAAGCCTTTTTGTGACCACCATAGATCGAGTTGATAGGGGTTCCTGCCGTTGCGTCGGAAGACCCAGTTCTCGAGACATACAATAGTAGTCCAAGGGACAACCCTGTTATTAGCCGAGCCGAGAGACGGGATTATACCAGTATGCGAGACAGTTCAAGAAGTTCTCGAGGATGGAAGCGAAATGTTCACGTCCAGCAATGGCCGCGACAGTAAAGATGATGAAACCAATTGTTGTCCAGATAAATCGAGGGACTTTGATGGCCCACAAGCCGACGTTTTGCATACTGAGACCCATGGAGTACACGTTGGGGATGGTGACGGCAATGGTCGAAAGGACGAGAACAAGTTGTACGAATTTACCGAATCCGTTGACGCCTGCACCATGGCCCTGGAATGCTTCGTTCATGAGACCTCCTGCACCGGCAGTATCAAATGCAGCTTGCCAATCAGCGTTGCCGGCAACGCAAGTCATGAAAGCCGCGCCGAGCCACATGATGAGGATTTGGGCGCTGACCAAACTGACGTAGGTCCAGTTAAACAATCGCGCGACAGACATATCTTCTTTCATGTAGACGGAGTAATCGGCCGAGAAGGGACCCCAGGTGACGGCATAACCCAGACAGGTGGCGCCGAAAGACATGACATCGGCCATCTCGGTTTTACCGCTTCCCATGGGGAGGTTTTGCATGTGCGAGGCACCGAAGCCCGCAAGGATGGCGAAGAAGGGGTACATGACCAACCAGGAGTAGCGCTCGTATAAGTGAATCCACTTATACCCGAGGAAGCTGATGACGAAAGATCCAATGGCGAGGATCAAGATGCAGACTGCGAGAGGACATTTGGTGTCGGTTAATGAGTAAAAGACTTCAGCGCCGGCCATTGTGTTAACCATACTCCATCCGATGCAAGTGAGGACGTTGATGAAAGCGAGGAAGCCACCAGGAATAAGGCCGAAGGCATAACGAGATAGTGTCATGCATCGCAAGCCCGTCTTAGGACCGAGAGTGATCAACAATGATGGCCCACAAGACCCGATAATATCGAAAAACAGGATCGCCAAAAAGGAATCCCACCATCCTACGGTATTAGCACAAACTCTTCGTAAAGGTGATAGATACCCAAGCCAAATGTACTAGGGCCTAGAGCACCGAGGGCGAAAGTTGTGATACAACAATTGCCGCTCGTGAACAAGAAGAAGAGATCACGGGGATGCTGGTCGGTTCGAAGTTCTGGAGGAACCCGCTCGATTCCGCCTTCTTCCGCGCCGATCTTTCCTACCAACGCCCGCAATCTCAGTCCCCAGGAGGAGAACTTGTCGACTTCGCCAGATAGAGCGCCGGCTCCATATACTTCTTCAGCCAAAGTAGCATTGACATCGATTTTCCCCTGTCCTTTCTCGGCGGCTTCGATGCTGGCGGGTGGAGTAGACATATTGGCTTGAGATTGAATAACGCCTTGAGACGGAAGAACACGTCCTGGTTAAATATATCGCTCCCCCGACAAGGCTGATATCCGTCGGGTACTTTTCCTACAGATAACGTTTAGTAACCTTCAAATTAAAATTGGCAGGCCTCGGAGTCCCTCCACTGGGATCAGCGTTATCTGACGAGACTTATCAACGCCCGCTGATTGGACCGTATCCCGTATCCACACGGCCTACCAACCGGAGAACGGGCACCGATATGGGATAACTCCAAGAGAGATAAGCCATTTCTTGAACGAACGCTGCCCGCGGCTGGGCGCCTGACTGGCGGAGACCTCGAATCCACGTGTCGGTGGCACAGCTTTACCTAGCTAAACGGACGCGAACAATCATTAATCATAACTTAATTACACAGATTCTGACCCAAAGAGATTATTTCATTTGCGTGTTATCCGATCTCACGGGCAAGAGAAAGTCCCGCGACTCTAAAGTGCCACCGGGAGAACTAATCAGGGATCGACTGAGTGGTTGTTCCGTGGTGGGGGCCTCGAGTGCGTAAGGATATCGGAAAATTATGGACCAAAGTGGCGGATACGTTCGGGTTCCCCGCCACGCCTGGCCGGGAATCGCCAGTCTCGTGTGCTAATGGCAGCGATTAGATACGCCTTCTATTTAGGTTCGGTTTCTCGAGCGGCGGTTCCGAACCAAAGCGCTGGTACAGGGCCCGTCAATTCATGGCCACTGAATCTCTTTCAGAGAGCAGGGGTAAGTTGTCAGAGGACGAGATGGCGGTGTCATGCTTGCCACGCTGTCAGGGATGTCTCGTGCTGCCTCCTGCAGCCCTCATATCCTAGGAGGCATGTGGTACAGTGCTTAACGTGACACTGGAGTCCGGCATAGGCGAGTGTTCGAAAAGGAACGATATCAACGCTGGAGAGCACCATGCAATCCTGTCCCATTTCTCAGTATATATACGCATCAGCTACCACATCAGCTAAATAAAGTCTTCATCCATATACCCGCCAAACGGATTCGGACCTCCCCCTCGTCCCCCCCTCCCAGGCCCAATAGGATCCCATCTCGCCCCAGGAGGCACACCAGGTGGTCTTCCTCCTCTCCCTCGTCCACGAATATCCATAAACATTCCTCCCTGACCCGATTGAGCGCCCGGTCTTGGTAATCCCGTCGGACCTAGACCCCCGCCGATGGGATTGAAAGGACTTCCTATGCCCGGGGGATTGAGATCGTCATGACCGATTGAGAGCGGATTCTGAGGTTGTTGGCCGAAGAGGGGGAGCGGCCGGTTGAGATCGTAGGGGTCTTCCCAATCTGGCATTGGTTCGGGGTCGTATGGACGGCGGGGCGGAACTCGTAATGGGTCATTGATATCTGGATTTGGAGGATCGAATAATGGTCGAGGTGCTTCAGGATGGGGTTGTCTATGTCAGTTTTCATCTTCATCGGGGAGACTACCGTGGCTGCGGTGCAGCTCGTGTTGTATTGGTTTGTTCATCTTCTGTGTATCCCGATTTACTCAATCCAGGGATCAACTTCTGCAGAATATTGATTTTGAATAAACTTGCCAGATCCTTCAATCTATTCTCCCCAATAAACCCATTCACAATATGTTGTCCACTGCCGGAATTCCAAGGAAAAAACCCAGCAGAAGTATAATCCTCCGTCTTGACATCAAACGAAGTAGTTTTATCATCTTCCACAGCAACACCCATAATCACAGTCTTGCCACCCATCCGGGAGACCTTGACGATAAACTCCAGCGAAGACTGGGGATGTGCATAACGAAACTCACGATGCGACGGCGTCTCAGAAGTCCATAACTTTTGTACATTCGACTCGTCAAACTCGAGTTCTGATGTGAGCTGGAGATGTCAGAGTGGGCGGTATGTACCTGCTTTGTGATCCTCGCCGAAACCGAGAAATCGGAAACCGGCGGCGAGCATACACGCATGTGAGAAGATGGCGATGGCATCCAGGGGCGAGGCAATTGTCTCGGCAGAGGAGCTGATGATGGAGATGAGCTTTGTGGGGCTCAGTGCTTCTTCGGGCATTGGCATTGATCGTGTGCTGGCTGGTTGATGGTTGTTGGATGACCCGGAATCAGGATCGACATGGAGATTACGCTTCGTAGGGCACGGGTTTCAGGAACAGTTGTCGGATAGGGACCCCCTTTGATCTTGTTCGGACTGCATCCGAAATCTGCTCTGGACACATCGAGATATGGGCATTATATACTTGCTAAACGCATACTGGACCGAACCCCACTGTTGCAATTGCACTTTAGAAGACCGTACTTTGTCCCCGCCAGCCGACCGACCCCTGCAGATAGCACCTTTCAGTCTCGTTTCCTTCGTTACTAGTAAGTCTTTCACTATATCCATACAATGTAGTGTATTCTATACTGCTGAATATCCAAACCTCACAATTTCTTTCCTCTATCAGTTTCGATCTTCCCCACCGACAGGGTCGCGGACCGCCGCAGCAGTTTCTCAATTCCTTTGATCTCATATGGGGGCACAGGAAGAGAGCTCAGGAGCCTTACTACTGACAGGCAAGGTTCGTGCTCATCTTTTAACGGCACTTCAGGCCTAAAGGCTGGACAGCCATCGAAAGCTCAGATGAGGACAACCATAGCTACCGTCACCCACGCCGCACTCTCTATCTTTTACACCGACGTGGTCAGAATCAACGGCACCCCACGTGAGGGTGTGTATAAATCCCTACGAAGAGTTTACTCCAAGGAGGAGAGGACTCGGCCGTATCTTCGAAAAACAGGATCTCAAGGAAACTCCAAACCGTTCCCGTCATATTTTCTATATATATCATGAGAGCTCCAGTTTCAATAGAGTTTCAGGGGTTTGGATGATGAAACAACGCCGGCCACATAACTCATTTTATTTAGATACATAAGTGACAGTGACTTCTACTTGATCTCACACGAAGAAGTCAAGTCCATATGGTGATCGCTACTTAAATCCCGAATCATCGCAAAAACTAAGGCACAGCCCAGACTCTGCAGGGATCTACATACAGACGCCCGCGGCGCCACACAGAAAGCTATTTTTAGCACTGGTATTATAACGCAGTATACCGGCGTGCTCTGCATCATCAGCCGCCAAACCGTCGCTAGCCGCGACAACAAATCGAACTCGTCATCCACGGCAGAACACGCTCTCTCGTCTTACCAACCCCCGGGGACAATGAAAATAGCATGAACGATGTCTTCTCACTACGATATCCTGTATGCCCTTGCGTCCGCGTGTGTGTGGCTAATTTTAGCGGCGTGACTCGATTAGCCTCGACAAAGTCGATAAAGAAGGCATATCGGCGTATTGCGCTGACTTGCCACCCGGACAAAGTAAGTCATGAACAAAGAGACGATGCAACGCGACGGTTCCAGGAAATCCAAGTCGCCTATGATGTACTGCATGACCCATCCAAAAGACGGCAATACGACTATGAACAGATGCGTGAAAATGGCCTGGGCCTGCACACGCCGCCTCCCGACACCCCCGAGCACGATGGACCGCGTGCGCGGTACAGCAGGCGTTCTAGGACGGATATGCCGCCGACACCGGAGTCTGCTAGGGGGGGCTACTGGTGGGAACGGCCGAGCTCGCATCATTCGAGTTTTACTTCGTTTGAGGAGGGGGGACGACGGGGGAGGGTGATGACGTTTTTGGAGGCGACGTTGAGGTTCCATCCGGAGGATCGCAGACATTTATGGCTTTGTAGCGATGAGGATGATCCGGCTGTGTATGGCGAGAGTCATATTGTCAAGAGACTGCAAGTGAGTTTGCAGGAGTATGAGTCCTGATGATGGAACTGATTTTTAGAATATTTTCGCAGCAGACTATTGAGGTTTGTCTATTTCGGTTCAGGTATTTAGAAGATGGGACAAAAGTCGTGGAAGTTGTCCGGAGACGAGTCAAATTAAAGCCATTCCTAGCGGACGTGGCTGCAACGATCGATTTGAACGATACCGGAAACGAGTTTCCACCATCTCATCCCGCTCTGTCGAAATACAAACAACGTCTATCGCTCCTGCCAGTCGACGAGTCGCAGTCTTACGGGGACAATTACGATGGCCAATTCTTCCCTCACAACGATTCCATGTATGATGTCGAAGTCCATCATACGGTATATAAAGATGATTTACGGATACAGAAACATTTGTTCAGCTTTGAAATTGATATTCCTGCTCTCAATGGACAGAGTGTGCTTGCCAAGTTCAAAGGACGTTTGAAGAGGGGAAAGTTCAGTGCGGTGCTGAAAGGAGAGGGGATGTGGAAGTTTTATGAGGGCGGACCGCGTGGGGATTTGTATGTTAAGATGGTTATAAAATGACGATATGTGGCTTGGTGGTGCATGATGGGCTTTGGGACTATTTTGTTGAGGGAGTTTGGCGTTGACCATGGGAAGATTGGAAGGGTTTTTGGGAGATTATTAGCCATTACTGTTAGACTGCATCAACAGGGAGCAATGAGACCAGTTCTTGATCTCGATTAGAGTATTTGTATGTTATCGGACTTATCCGCCATCCATCTCATCTTAATGGGGAATGCCTGTGATATGCATCCTGCCGGCAGCCAATAGGAATATTTGTGGACGATGCGCCCTTTACCTAAGATCCCCCGGCCAGATTGAAACGTGACTTGCCAGGGAAATTGGCTGTCTGTTGGAGGCGGCAAGCGAGTGACACTCACCACACACAAATTCACAAATTCCTCTGCCTCGTCTCCCACACCACCACACCACCACATACCCAGCCAACCACCAGCCAGCCTAAACACCCGCCCGCCAAAATGTCCCCCTGCTGAACTCCCATTAACTTGGCCGAGCAATAGGAATCCCCCGTACCGCCAGCATGGACACGTACTACGATCCGCACCATGATATGGATCGCGAAATGCTCAATTCACAGTGCTCCGAGTCGTCGTCGGGGAGCATTAATCCCCAGGAGAGTAAAGAAGAGGTATCGCAGCTGCTGTGTTGTCGCTGACGGTGTAGCGCGCCGCACGGATTCGGCAGAACCAACGGCGCTGTCGAGAGCGGAAGCTGGCGTACGTGGCGTCGCTCGAGGAGCGGTTACGCGCCTACGAACAAAACGGCGTGCAAGCCAACATCCATCTCCAGAAACTCGCCAAGAAACTCGACCTTGAGAATCGCAAGCTGAAAAAGGTGCTCTTCGACTCGTTTGGACTGGGCGATCTCGATATAGAACGTGCAGAACCAGAGGCGCTGGTCGAGGAAATCAAAGCCCGAGTCGGCGGTCCATCAACAGAGGGACCGAGATCTACCGCCTCGGTCAGTCGAAGTAGTAGTTTCTCCGGAGGAGTCATTGCACCAAACGGCTATACACCGTTCTCCACGTGTTGTTACCCTACGGCCCCGCTGAGCGACATTCGTTCCCAGAAACCTCCGACGCCGCCTCCAAGTAAGGACGACAAGGAGACCGCGAGCGAGTTGCTGTTACAGTTGGCGCCGCAGACGGCGCCTAATTGTGGGGAAGGACTAAATCTGCCGGGGAAACGGTTTTGTGGATTACTGCAATTGCTCGCGGCGGAGGCAAATGCAAAGGAGTGTAAAACAAGGGCGGTGCCGTGTCGTGTTAGTTATGACTTGCTCAAGAGTCTGATTGATGAGCAAGATACGCTTGCGATGGAGAATGCGGTGTTTGAGCTTAGGGACGGTGTACTTAGGGGAAAGGATGGGCCTTGTATCGATGCAAAAGCATTGACAAAGGTGCTGGAACGTTTGACGAGTCCGGGTATCGGCGAGACAAACGGGCCTGCCGCGCCCATGATGATGGTGGACGCTTAGTCGCGGAAGTTGCTATTTGTAGTCCAATGTATTATCTATTACTTCCATCTAAAGTCATCCATGCTGTGATCAGATAACCTTGACCCCATGTCTGGAATTCAGATCATGTTGGAAATTAGTTTATATTAAATCCAGGTATCTAATGTCTTATCCACTAACCCGCCCTAAGCTCAAACAACTCCTTTGGCGTCAACTCGCTCAGTTCCGGAACTAATCTTACAATCACCAAGTCCAGCAAGAAGAACAGTAGATGCTTATTGCATCCCTTCCGTCCCAGTAGATCAAATAATTCTCGTACATTGTCTTTCTGCTGAGTTCTATCGTTTCCTAGAAGGGGTTTCCTCAGGATATCTGCAATTAGCGATCAAAGTAAGAATCACAGATGAGGTGGGGGACGAGAAGTGCGTGAATGGAGGCAGGAGTAACAACGACGTTCGAAAAGATTTTGATACAAAGGATGGAAATACCCGGGAGAACATTGAGTGCAGCAATCTCAGCAGTCCTTCGAATTTCTTTTGCCTCTGCAGGCGTAGGCGGAACTCTCGGGGGACTCATCATACCACCAGGCCAAAGCGCATCACGCGCCGCTCTTAGAGCAGTCGTTATCGTCCGTTCTTGGAATACGTGCACTCTCAGCTGATTTGACAATAAACTAGATTAACATTATCCAGGAATGCAAAAAGCAAGACGATAGAGTGCGACAGCAATAGGATATGGAGTTAGAAGCAAGGTGAGGGTACTTTTGTAGGAATATGCGGATGGGGCCGTGGATGAGAAGAGGAAGGATTGCAGAGATTTGACGGATTACGACGGTTTGTCTGTTGCAATATGATAAGATTTCGGAGATGAGTTTGAAGATTGACATCTCTGTCAAAGTGTGACGACGACCTTTTGGGGTGGCGTCTGTTGCGCTGAATGAAGTAGAAGTGTTTAGATTTGGCGGAGGAGGACGAGCATATGGATTGAAG
>Ga0302325_10017412_pt1 | contig 15191 bp, 9 predicted proteins | sample Palsa_T0_2_FD_201948 | JGI IMG/M metagenome (GOLD analysis project Ga0302325, IMG submission 201948) | Peat permafrost microbial communities from Stordalen Mire near Abisko, Sweden - Palsa_T0_2 | ecosystem: Environmental > Terrestrial > Soil > Palsa > Peat permafrost | place: Sweden: Abisko... | reverse complement strand
GGAATGCGGCGATGTATCGTGTACTCCGGATACCTCGCACGAGAAGCCATGCCGGGTGAGGATCTCGCGAAAACCCTCACAGCGTCTCATCGCCACCGGAACGAGGCTGGTGTTGCCATGGAAGGCGAAAGATACGAGTCCGCATTCGATCAGATGCTCGGCTGCCATGACTCCGGCGGCCTGATCATCCAGGCAGACTACAGGAAGGTCGTGGGGATTCGCCCCACCGGAGCAGAACACCACGTTACGGCATCTCTCATGGACGAAGTCAACGATGCCGGCGGTGACACCAGCCAGGATCGCACCGTCGCACGCGGGCCAGTCGCGCAACCCGCCCTGCAAGACATAGCGCAGTTCCTCGTGAATCAGCCAGCGACGCTGCAAGTTCGCATAGCGCATCACCCCGCGCATGATGTCCTTGCCGTAGCCGGTGACGCCATCGACCACCAAGCCTACCAGGGCGCGGGAACGCAACTTATCATCCAGTTTTTTCCGTTGTCGCAATGTAGTCGAATTCTAGCCCAGAACGGGCGCTTTCCGCCAATCGAACCGCTCCGGGCTGTCGCAAAATGATCGAAAATGGGATGCAAACTGAGCATGCACAACCGCAATTGATTCCGTATATTCTGCTGGTGGAGTAAGGCCGGTTCGGCGGCAGGCCCGCGAAGGTGGTCATCGGACCCCGGCGGGTTTGGTCATCTGGCATGTGTTATTGCGGTGGCGTTCGTCGAGTCAATTCAGAGTTGAGGCGGAAGATGATGGATCCTGTTGAGCAACGCTTTGGAAACGAGAAGTCGAACCAGGCATTGGCGCCGCGGGCGGCACGCGGACGGAAGACCAACCTGAAAACCGCTCCGGGCGCGAGGAGGATGCTTGCCATCACAGCGGCGGCGGGAACGGCGTGCAGCATGTTCGGGGGAGCTGCGCAGGCAACGACGACTACCTATACCCTCAGCAGCGGCGCTACGGACTGGAGTGTCGGCGCTAACTGGACGCCCACCGGCCCCGCGGCCGGCGCGGGCAACTTCGCCCTCTACAATACCGCATCAACGGCTGCCTCGACTGCTGTGAATGTCGGCTCCGGAACCACAATTACCATCGGCCAAATCGCCGACACGAATACCGGCAACTGGGCGCTGACGCTGGGCACGGCTACCAGCGGGTTCGTTCTCGACAGCACCGGCATCAACGGCAATAACATCTTCGGCAATCAGACCGAATCGGCCATCGGCACGTCGAATACGGGCACTTTGACGATCGGATCTTCCGGAAGCCCAATTCCCGTCTCCATCGCCAACACCGATCTGGCGATCGGCACGACGAACGCAACTGGAAACGTGTCGATTTTCGGCGCAATCACCGCTTCCACTGCCCAAACCCTGCGGTTCCGCGCCAACGGCAGCGCCACGATTACCGATAACTCGAATATTGGCGCCAGCGGCAGTAACATCGCCATCCAGAACGTCGGCACCAGCAGCGGCCTGACCACGCTATCGGGCATTTTGGGCACGAGCGTTTCGTCCGTGACCCAAAACTCCTCGGGATCGGGGCTGACTCTTACCGCCGCGAACAGCTATACCGGCGCAACCACGGTCAATGCCGGGGCGCTGACAGTCAGTGGGGCCGGCTCAATTGCCAGTTCCTCGGGCTACACCATCAGTAACGGCACGCTGAACCTCTCGCCCAACGCAGCAAACACGTCGAGCATGCTCGACAGCGGTTCGAATCTGTCACTGACGGGCGGCAACCTGACTTTGACAGGGACCAACACGAGCGGCACGGTTGCAGAGAGCTTTAACGCATTTACCGTGGGCGCTGGCTACTCCGTCGTCACCATCGGGTCGGCCACGGGCGGCATCACGGAATTCAGCGCAGCCGCCAGCTCCAGCGCCTTCGCTCGCACAGGAAACGGCACGGCCCTGATCCGCGGCACCGCCCTGAACCAATCCGCATCGACGAACGTCACCCGATTTCTGCTCGGCGATGGAGGCGCTTCGCTGGGAATGGTTGGAACCAACACGCTCAGCAACGCTGGGAGCTCAGACACCACTCAAGCGCTGAAAATCGCCCCGTATTTGATCGGTGACGTCACTACGACCGGCAACGGCACCAATTTCGTGACCTACGACTCTACCCTGGGCCTGCGGGTGTTAACCTCATCGGAAGAAACAACTCTGGCGACCGGATCGACTACCGCGGCCAACCCGGTGAACGCGGTGGCGTTCAACGGCACCGTGACCGCGGCGGGGCTTACCGTTAATTCGCTGTTATTCACCGGCGCCACCCAAACACTCAATGGCAGCGGCACCCTCACCGTGAATAGCGGTGCCGTGGCAGCGGTGGCAAATAGCGAGACCATCGGTAGCGGTTTCAGCTCGTTGGCCCTGGGCAACGGCGAAGGCGTCATTACGCCCGTTTCCGGCGAAACCCTCACCATCGCGACGCCCATCAGCGTAACCAGTAGCGGCGGCCTGACCAAGGCGGGTGCGGGCACGCTCGTACTCGGAGCGACCGATCTCTACGCCGGCGCGACCACGATCAACCAGGGCACACTCCAAATTGGCAACGGCCTCGCGGGGAATCTCGCGTCCGGCAGCGGCACCATCACCATCAATTCTGGCACTTCTGGCGGGACCCTGTCGGTCGACCTGAGTGCGGACGACGCGCTGGCCAACACCATTGTCAACAACGGCACGGTTTCCAAGACCGCCGGGGCAGTTGTCAACACGCTCTCGGGGGCCATCTCGGGAAGCGGGGGTGTGACGATGAACCTCGCCGGCGGCACGTTGGTATTGGGCAACGCCAACAGTTTCACAGGTGCGACCGCTATCACCGCAGGCACACTGCGGCTGACCAATGCAAATGCGGTTCAAGACAGCGCGGTTACCATCAATAATGGCGGCACCCTCGACCTGCGCTCGAATACCTCGGCTACATTCAACACGGGCGGTGTCACGCTTGCCCAAGGCAACAACACGACCTACAACATTAATGTTGATAAGAATGGCAGCGGAACCGGCCAGACGTTGACGCTTGGGGGAAACCTGGCCTTTGGCGGCGTCACCTCACAAGCCGCCAACCAAACCTTGAATGTAACGGGTAGCAGCAATGACACCCTGGCCTTGGGCACGGTCACTATCGCCAACCCGAACGGCGACAATACGACCAGCTCCATTAACGCCGCGGGTGGTAATGTCTCGGTCACCACCTTCAACGGAACCCCCGGCGGTGACAACGCATTCTATTTGAATGGCAATGGGAATTTCACCTTTGGCAGCATTCAGGGTGGCGGGGGCGGCGGCGGTGTTACGCAGGATCGCGCCGTCAGCCCGACGGTGAACACCTCCGGAACCGTGACAATCAACGGCAGTGTGCAGAGCCTCCTTGTCTTTAAAAATACCGGAACAACCCACACATCGAATGTCGCGGTAAACAACGGAACGCTTCTGTTGGACTTTTCAAATCTGGCGACGCCGACTAATCTCCTGAACGAGAGCAATAGCAATCTGAATTTCGCATTTGGAGGCGGCACACTAAGCATCAATGGCAAAGCCAGCGGAGCTACGTCGCAGGACCTCTTTAGCGGCACCACGTTCAATTCTGGCGCCTCTGCGATTTCGCTCACCAACAACGGAACGAGTGTCGTCCTTAAGCTTGAAGGTATTACCCGCAACGTAGGCGGCACGGTGGATATCACCCAGCCCTCGGGAACGCTAAGTTCCACCAACGGTGTCACGACCACCACGACGACCAACGTCGGCGGCATCCTCGGCGGCTATGCGACGGTCGGGGGAAGCACCTGGGCGGTCGCCCCGGCGTCCAGCGGCGGTGCGATCGCTGGCCTTTCGACGGGCAGCTACACCAATACCTTCACCACCGCTCTGAGCGCGGCGGCCACGACGGCGAACATCGACGTCGCCGCGGCGGGCTCGAATGCTTCGGCTACGTCGGAGGTGGTCAACTCGCTTCGCTTTAACGACGCTACTAATCCAGCCACGGTCGACGCGACCAACGGCCTGACCCTGACCACGGGCGGCATCCTGGTCACATCGAACGTCGGGAACAATCTCTCGTCGATCTCCAACGGCACCCTCGAAGGAGCAAACACCTCTGACCTGGTGGTCATCCAGAACAACACCAGCAACGGACTGACCATCGGCTCGACCATCGCAAATGACACGGGTGCCACGGCGCTGACCAAGAGCGGAGCGGGTCTGCTTACCTTGAGCAATCCGACCAACACATTCACCGGTGTGACTTATTTGAACGCCGGCACCGTGAATATCGCTGCGGATGCGAGCCTCGGCACGGCTCCCGGCTCGGTTAGCGCGGCCCAGTTGACTATGAACGGCGGCACCCTGCAATTTGGCTACGCGGGGTCCCTCGCCACCAATCGCGGCATCACGCTGGGAGTCAAAGGCGGAACCATCGATACCAACGGCAACGCCGACAGCTACGCTGGCGTCATTGCCGGTAGTGGCGCTCTGACCAAGGTCGGCGCCAGCACAATGACTCTCTCGGGAACAAATAGCTATACAGGCGATACAACGGTGGGTGGCGGAACGTTTGCCCTCTCCGCTTCCTCCACCAATAACATTTCCAGCTCGCCGGTGATCACTGTCGCTTCCGGAGCGACGCTCAGCACCGGCAGCCTTAGCGGCGGCGGGATTACTCTTTCCAGCAGTCAGGTATTGGGCGGCATCGGCACGGTGACGGGAGTGACCACCGTCGCTTCCGGCAGCAAGATTTCCGCCGGAAGCAGTACCGCCTTGGGCACCGGCTCGTCCAACACCACCGGCACCTTGACGACCGGCAACGAAGCGTGGAACGGCGGGGCGACCTACACGTGGAAGCTCACGTCGCCGGGAAACAACGGGCAGACGGCGGGCTCAGGCGGCAGCGGCACCCCCGGCCTTTCCACCACGTGGGACGACCTGAGCATGGGTACTCTCAACCTCGGGTCAGCCGGCGGGAGCAATTCCCCGATCACCCTCCAGCTCTACACCCCCACGGTGATCAACAACAACGCCGGCGGCGAATACAGTTGGATCATTGCACAGACCAATTCCAGCACCGCTCCGACCCTGCCGGGCAGCGGCTACGCCATCGGGGCTTCGAACAATCTTCTGACCGAGGCGGTCAGCACCGGCGCCAGCAGACTCTTCGTCCTCGACACCTCAAACTTCTCGATGAACGGCGCTGTGAGCCCCACATCGTCGGGATTCAGCTTGGAACTGGCTCCCGACGGTACTGGCGGCGACTACGACCTGGTTCTGGACTACAACGCCGCGCCCGAGCCGGGAACGGCGATACTGGTGCTGGCAGGCGGATTACCGATGCTGTCCGCTCGTCGCCGCCGTCGGAAGGCGGTCGGCAACGCGGGTTAACGTGGCATGGGCATCTTGCCCATGGCCGCGGTACTCCGCGGCGTTGGCCGGCACGCCGGCCAACCAGCAGGAGCGCAGCGATCTTCTCCATTTCCCAAGCAGAGGAACGCTGCGCTCGGGTTCGTTCGACCGGAGTACCGATCGATGTCGCGGGATACCGCGACCATGGGCAAGATGCCCATGCCACGAACGCCCGCGGCGCTCGCGCTGAATCCGTGACGCGCGCCGGCCCGTGTCACCGCTGCGTTTTGAGGTTTTGTCATGTCTCGACAACACGGACTATATATTCTCGATCCGAACTGCTTCGGGCTGATCTATGGTCCCGATGAGCAGCGTGATATCGCGGCGCAGTTGGACATCATGGCTCCGCCACTCTCGGCATGCGACGCGCTGGCCCGGCCGGAACTGCTGGCGGAAGCGGATGTGATCTTCTCCGGCTGGAAGGGGCCGATGCTGGACAAGGCGTTTTTCGCTGCTGCTCCGAAAATCAAAGCGATCTTCTACGGCGCGGGGACGATGGGGTACATCCTGACCCCCGCCGTCTGGGAACGCGGCATCGTCGTGACCAGCGCCTTGGAGGCCAACGCGGTTCCGGTCGCCGAGTACGCGCTGGCCACCATCCTCTTTTCCCTCAAGCATGGGTGGAAGCTGGCAAGGATGACCAAGGCGGGTCGCTGCCACCCGGACCGCAACCAGGTCCCCGGCTGCTACGGCAGCACGGTGGGATTGGTTTCGCTCGGGACCATTGCCCGCAAGTTGCTGGAGCTGCTTAGGCCATTCGATTTGAGCGTGCTCGTTTACGACCCGTTCCTCACCGAACATGACGCGGCGGCGCTGGGTGTGGAGCTGGTGTCACTGGAGGCGGTTTTCCAGCGATCTGACGCGCCGGTCTTTCCCGAAACATTTGGGATGATCACCGGCGAGCACATCGCTTCCATGAAATCCGGGGCGACGTTCATCAACACCGCGCGCGGCGAGTTGGTGCGCGAGGAGGAGATGATCGAGGTCCTGGCCCGGCGGCCGGATCTGCAGGCGGTGCTGGACGTGACGATCAAGGAGCCGCCCGAAGCGGAGTCGCCGCTCTATATGCTGGAAAACGTGCTGCTCACGCCGCACATTGCCGGCTCAGCCGGCAACGAATGCCGGCGGATGGGGCGGTACATGGTCGAGGAACTGCGACGATACTTGGCCGGTCAACCGCTAAAATATGCGCTGAAGCAGGAGTCGGTGATGCGGACCTCGCATCGCCCCACCGGAGTGGCTGTTGCGCCCGCCGTGCGGCAGACGGCTGCGGTGCGTTCCCCGGTTCCCGTATAATGCAAGTAGGCAATATGTTGCAAATGCTCTCTGTGAGATTCATCATCCTGGTGATAACAGTTGCATGCCTGTTGGCAGGCAATTCGTTCTCGGCCGCCTCCGCTGCTGAACCCGACGTTACTCCTGACGTGACGCCGCCGGCGGCTCGACAAGCATCACCGCAGGCGGTTGGACAGGGGTCATCGCAGACCATGCGGAAAATCGGCACTTTCATTCATCCTGGCCTGCTGTGCAATGAAGAAGACTTTCGGCGGATGAAAGCCATGCTGGCCGCGGGACAGGAGCCGTGGACATCCGACTGGGAGAAGCTGATCGCCAATAAGCACGCCTCGCTCAAGTGGGAGCCGCGCCCGGTGGCGGTCGTTTTCAGGGGAAAGGCGAGAGGTCAGACAGAGCCGGAGAATTATGCACTGTTGTTCAACGACACCGCCGCGGCGTATTCGTGCGCGCTGAGGTGGCGCATCTCCGGAGATCCCGCTTACGGGCGTAAAGCAGTGGAAATTCTCAATGCATGGGCTTCAACCCTGACCAGGGTCACCGGCAATTCGGACAGTTGTCTGGCCGCCGGGATTTATGGGTATCAGTTTGCCAACGCGGCCGAGATCATGCGCTCATTCGACAGCTGGAATCGGACGGATTTTGCGCGTTTTCAGGAGATGATGCTCCGGGTATTTTACCCCATGAACCTGGGCTTCCTGAAGCGCCACAACAACACCAGGATCGATCATTACTGGTGCAACTGGGACGCCTGCAATATGTGCTCGATGCTTGCGATCGGAGTGCTCTGCGACCGGCGGCCGATCTATGCAGAGGCCGTTCGCTACTACAAGGAAGGCACCGGGAACGGGGCGATCGCGCATGCGGTGTACTTCATCCATCCGGACGGGCTTGGCCAATGGCAGGAGAGCGGACGCGATCAGGGCCATTCGATGCTGGGAGTTGGTCTGCTCGCCACCTTCTGCGAAATGGCGTGGAAGCAGGGGGATGATTTGTACGGGTACGACGGAAACCGGCTGCTGGCGGGGGCCGAGTACGTCGCGAAATACAACCTGGGCGAGGATGTCCCCTTTCGAACGTACAAGAACAGCGACGTCACGCAGGAGGTGATCGGCGCAGGCGACAGGGGCGGCCCGCGGCCGATATGGGAAATCCTCTACAACCATTACGTGAAGCTCAAGAGACTTCCCGCGCCCTATGTGACTCGGGCTGCCGAATCTGTTCGGCCTGAAGGCGGTGATGGGGATTACGGGCCCAACAGCGGCGGCTATGATGCGCTTGGATATGGAACGTTGACATTTACGCTGGATTGATGCGGAGGGGACCGCCGTCTCCCCATCGTACCGGTCAGTTCGAAACCGGAGCCGAGTTTCATGGGAATGCGCAATTGGATTCAAAAGCACCAGATGGTGACCGCCATCGCCGTCATAGGGGCGATGGCGGGCAGCCTCTGGTTTTGCCTCCGGGAGATGAACCCGCGCCCGACATGGAAGGTCCCCACAGAGGGATATTTCACAACCGATGACGGAGCAACCTGTTTCGTGGAGAGCCTTACCAAGATTCCACCGTTCGAGCACGACGGCAAAGAGGCGGTCCGCGACTTCGTCTATTCCTGCGACGGAGGCGAACACCGCTGGGTCGCGTATCTGGGCAAGTACAGCGACGAGGACAAGCAGGCAATCGAGTCCGGCACCGCCAAAGCCGGTGATCGGACGATGCTGGTCAAAGCGCCCGGGTCAACCGAGTGGATTTCGCAGGGAAGTCCCAAGTTCGCCAAGATCTTCGTTCAGGCGCCGCCAGGGATGGGCAGCGAGCCTCCCGCGCCGGTCTGGCCATGAGCCGAACGCAAGCGCGCGGCGAGAAGCGATCGATCGAGCTTGCGGCGACGATGCCGCGTTATCAGTTGAGGAGTCTTCATCATGTCGGTCATCCAATCGCCAACCGTCGGCCAATCTCGCGGTGCCGCAGGCACTCCAGCTTCGTCATTCGATCATTCGACATTCGGATTTGATTCTGGTTTCTGGTTTCGTCATTCGGATTTCCGCCGGCCGGCGCGCCGTTCGTCACCCCGATTCCGCCGATCCGGCGGTTTTACCTTAGTCGAACTGCTCGTCGTCATCGGGATCATCGCCGTTCTTATGTCGCTGCTGCTACCCGCGCTGCAGAAGGCTCGGCAAGCCGCGACGCAGATCAAGTGCTTGGCCAACATGCGGTCGATCGCCCAATTGATGATTATGTACGCGGGTGATAACCGCGGCTTTTTCCCCGGCGTAAAGTGCATTAGCACCGGTTCGAGCGGCCGCTACAACGCCGACTATTCCGTCTACAGCCAGTATGTGAACTGCTGCGGCGCTTCCCTCCCCAACGGGATGAACGGTCCGTGCGGCGTCGGACTTCTCGTCTCCAATGGGTACATTCCGTTTGAGCCAAACTCCCTCAGCATGCTCTTTTGTCCGGGGCGAATGCCCGAGCAACCGTACTCCTTCGAAAGCAATGTTGGCAAGGACGCTCACGCCGGCAGCAATTGGGCATACGCCATCGATCCCCGCTTTGCCGAACCCTCAAATTCGTTTAAACCATGGGGGTTCTATATTAACAACACCAACAACACCTTCGGGGCCGCAGCGATCGATTACTACTTCCTCAATTCCAACGGCGGCCAGGGCTTTAGCAGCACTGGCGTCACGGTTAATTTCAACAACGCCAAGTGGGCGCATATGGGCGCCATGAAAGCGGACACGCCGCTCGGTTACGAAATATTCGGCACCACCGCCACCTCGGGATCTTCCGGGCCGTTTACCGGGTGGACCACGACCGGCCATCAGCAGGGGTACAACATCGTCTTCATCGATGGCTCGGGTGGCTTCTACCGCGATACGCAAAACATTCTCGACTCAAATTTCCTGGTGAACGGCGTCAACGGCTACGTACACTCACCGTCTGCCGGCGCAACCTATGTCAACAGCAACACTCCGAATTGTCGCTGGGGCTATGGTCCTCCCTACAACGAGTACGCCTCCGGCATCGGCTGGATCGAGCACTACATGCTGTTCTGGAGCGATTCCGACATCCAGGGAAACACCCCTTGGTGAGGGGGTAATAGTGAATAGTGAATCCGGAGACTGACTGATGACGCCTCAGACATTGACGATCGGACGGCGAAGGTTTGTTCTCATTCCCGAGGTGGAGTTCATGCGGCTGCGGAAGAGAGCTGGCGACGTCGCAGTGCGTCCGGAATTCGCCGCCGAGGCGATGCGGGAACTTCGGGTTTACCGCAAGACCGGAAAGGCGAAGAGCTGGTCGCAGGTCAAGCGCAAACTGGGGGCGTGAATGGCGTTTAGCGTCAAGGTTTCGGGAAACGCCGAACGCCAACTCGAGGCACTCCCCACGCACATCCGAAAACGTGTCGTTCGCTGGATCGATCTGCTCGCGGAGGATCCTTACCGAGCGCCGTCAAGGCAAGAAAGGAAGGAGAGGGATCGCCAATGAACGCGATGCATCGTGCCCTGGTTCCCCACTTGTTGCTATTCATCATCGCAACGGCCAGCGCGGTGGCTATCGGCGGCGCCGCTACGTCCCCGGCGAACCCGTCACCAGCGACACAGCCGGCGCCGGCGACGTCTACAGTCGCTCGATCGGGCGTCGAAACGGTCGTGTTTTTCCGTCATGGCGAAAAGCCGGCCAACGGCCTGGGCCAATTGACGCCGCAGGGTTTCAATCGGGCGTTGGCGATCAGCACGGTATTGCCCGGGAAATTCGGAAAGCCGGACTATCTCTTCGCGCCGGATCCTGGGGAGAAGGTCTCTGACCGCGGGGGGCAGTACAACTACGTGCGGCCGCTGGCCACCATCGAGCCAATGGCAATCCGGCTCGGCATGCCCGTGCAAACTCCGTGCGGCTTCCACGATATTGACAAGCTGGACGATGAGCTGAGCAGCGACCGGTATGCCAGCGCGATCGTTTTCGTCGCCTGGGAACATGTGTACGCGCAGCGTGCGGCCAAGAAACTGTTCGGGTCCTTCGGCGGTAATGCGTCGGAGGTTCCCGGGTGGGGAAGCCGGGATTATGACAGTCTCTACATCGTGAAGATCACCAGGACCGCCGGCGGGCCGGCGACCGCGACATTTTCGATCGACCATGAGGGTTTGGACGGCCAGAGCACGACGATGCCGTCGCCCGCAACGAAATGAAGCGACTGCGGCGCGACCATGGGGCCGGCGATCGGGATTGTCCGAGTGCGCTCAACGCTGGATCGCCGCCGCTCAGGTGCGCCATTGGATCGTCGTCGGTCGCCGGTTGCCCCAAGGGCCTCGAACTGCATGCGGAAACTGCTCCAAGTTGCGTTGCTGATCGAAACGTCCAACGCCTATGGGCGGGGGCTGCTCGAGGGGATAGCAGCGTATTTGCGGGAGCATCCGGGCTGGTCGGTTTATCTGGCGGAGCATGGCCGCGGGGATACGGTGCCGTTTTGGCTGCATGGTTGGAAGGGGGATGGGATCCTCGCGCGGATCGAGAACCGGGCGGTTGCCAGGGCGGTATCTTCATGCCGGCTTCCGACTGTCGATCTCAGTGCGGCTCGGCTGATTCCGCAGATTCCGTGGGTGGAGACTGACAATGCCGCCATCGCACGGCTGGCCGCGGACCATCTGCTGGAGAGGGGTTTTCGCCAATTCGGGTTCTGCGGACTGAGCAATTTTCGCTGGTCGGCGGAGCGAGGCGAGCAATTTTCGAAGTTTATAGGCGAAGCCGGATATGACTGCTCGACGTATGTGACGCCGATGAGCGACGGGCGGGCGGTCGATTGGGCGGCCGACCAGCGGGAACTGGTGCGGTGGATTCAAAAGCTTTCCAAGCCGGCGGGGGTGCTGGCATGCTTCGATATGCGCGGCCGGCAGGTTCTGGATGCCTGCCGTACGGCCGGCGTGCGGGTGCCGGATGAGATCGCCGTGCTTGGGGTGGACGATGACACGGTTCTATGTGAACTCGCGGCTCCTCCGTTGTCGAGCATCGCGCCGGCGGCACAGCGGGCGGGGTTTGCGGCGGCGGAGTTGCTCGAGCGGATGATGCGCGGGGAGAAGATCAAGCCTGCGCCGCATCTGTTCGCCCCGAGCGGTACGGTGACGAGGCGGTCGACCGATGCGCTGGTCATCGATGATCCGGATGTCTCCGCCGCGGTGCGGATGATTCGCGAGCGGGCGTGCCGGGGGATTACCGTGGAGGAGATCGTCTCGGCGGTGGCGCTGTCGCGGCGGGTGCTGGAGAGCAGGTTCAGAAAGTTGCTCGGCCGCACGCCGCACCAGGAGATCGTCCGTTGCCGCATCGAAGCCGCCAAGCAACTGCTCGCGTCGACCGATCTGCCGATCAAGGCGATTGCCAAGCGGACGGGCACCCCCCATGCGGAGTATCTCAACGCCCGTTTCAAACTCGCGGTCGGCATGACGCCGGGGGCCTACCGGTCCCGAGTCAAAAGAATGCGGTAAAAAATCTCAAGATAACTTCGCAAAATCACAATGCAACGCGACTATCTGCCATGTATAAAGGGCGTCGGCGGAATCGGTTTCACCACTCATCAAGCGGAGCGATCAGCATGTCGAGCAAAGTACGAGTTGCGATCATCGGTCTTGGATTCGGGTCAGAGTTCATTCCCATTTTTCAGAATCATCCGGACGCGGAGATGTACGCGATCTGTCAGCGGAATCCGGAAACGCTGCACAAGATCGGCGAGGCGTTTGGGGTGAAGCATCGCTACACGAAATACGAAGACGTGCTGAAGGATCCGAACGTCGATGCGGTGCACATCAACACGCCGATTCCCGATCACGCGCCGCAGAGTCTGGCTGCGCTAAAGGCGGGGAAACACGTCGCCTGCACGGTGCCGATGGCAACGACCGTCGACGAGTGCCGGGCGCTGGTGGCCGAGACGCGGAAGCAGAAGAAGAACTACATGATGATGGAGACGGTGGTCTTCTCCCGCGAATTTCTGTTCGTCCGCGAGCTCTATGAGAAGGGGGAGCTGGGACGACTGCAGTTCATGCGCGGAAGCCATCAGCAGGAGATGGCGGGCTGGCCCGGTTATTGGGAAGGGCTCCCGCCGATGTATTATGCGACCCATTGCGTCAGCCCGCTGCTGGCGTTGGCGGACAAGCTGGCGGCATCGGTCACCTGCCTGGGCTCGGGACGCATCGCCCCGAAGCTGGCGGCGAAGTATGGCTCGCCATTCGCGGTGGAGAGCGCGCAGATCCGGCTGAAGGATTCGGATGTCGGGTGCGAGGTGACGCGATCGCTGTTTGAAACGGCCCGCCAATACCGGGAGAGCTTTGACATCTATTGCGATAAGGCGAGCTTCGAAGCGCCGCTGGTGGAGCACGAGCCGCCGATTTTGCATCGCGGGGAGGCACCCGAGCGCGTCACCGTGCCGGACTATGCGCATCGCCTTCCGGCGGGGATTCAGCGGTATACGACCAAGGGCGTTTACGACAGCGAGGAGAACGTTCACCTCTCGTTCAAACAGGGAAGCGGACACGGCGGATCGCATCCGCACCTGGTGCACGAGTTCATTCGCAGCATTGTCGAGAAGCGACAGCCGTACGTCGATGAGGTGAAATCCGCCAATTGGACGAGCACCGGAATTTGCGCCCACGAGTCGGCGATGGCGGGCGGGAAGCTGGTGGCGATTCCGGATTTCTCGTGAAGCCGGTTCAAAGGTTTAAACCGGTTTCGCGAGCGGATCGCAAAGTTTGGCCGGGTTTAGAAGCAGTTTCAGAACCGGCGAGGGTGTCGATCGTTGCTTAGCCGCGACGCGCAGCGGAGCGAGTCCAGTGGCGTTTCTTCGCGGTTTGATCCTGATTCGCAAGGGCGCGGCGTTGGCCGCCCGTCCCTTTGGGACGCCGCTAAAAGGGATATGACATGGGCTCTAAACCTTGCGAAACTTCGGTTCTTTCGTTTGGAGGATTCTTGTGACATTCAGGTTTGCGATTCGGCTGCCGCGCGTGGCAGGTGCATTAGCCCTGGTTCTGTTTGTCTGCCTGGGGGCGAGGGACACTGCCCGGGGCGCGGACGACCATCCGGTGCGGCGAGTGAAAGTGCTGTTCCTGGGCGATGAGGGACATCACGTTCCGCGCGAGCGGGCGCGACAGCTCGTTCCGGTGGCTTCGCAGGCGGGCATCGATATCACTTACACCGAAGATATCGGGAATCTGAATCCTCAGACGCTGAATCAGTATGACGACCTGCTGATCTACGCCAACATCACGGTGATTTCCCAGGAGCATGAGAAGGCGCTGCTGGATTATGTCGAAGGGGGGCACGGGCTGGTGGTATTGCATTGCGGCTCGTATTGCTTCCTCAATTCGCCGAAATATATCGCGCTGGTGGGGGGGCAGTTTCTCAAGCACAACACGGGAGTGTTCCGCACGACCATCGTCGCGCCGGATCATCCGATCATGAAGGGTTTTACTGGCTTTGAGAGCTGGGACGAGACGTACGTGCATACCAAGCACAACACGGAGAACCGCACGGTTCTGGAGATGCGCGACACCGAGCCGTATACGTGGGTTCGAACGCAGGGGAAAGGCCGCGTGTTCTACACCGCGTGGGGGCATGACGAGCGGACGTGGGGCAATCCGGGATTTCAGGATCTCGTCGAGCGCGGGATTCGCTGGGCGGCAGGGGATTGGGCGATGGGTCCCCAGCCGCAACTCGCGGTGTTTTCATACGTCGATGCGAAGCTTCCGATGTATCTGCAGGGCTCCAAGACCCGCAGTGAAAGCAAGCTTCGGCCGATGCAGCTTCCGCTGAATGAGGACGAGTCGATGAAGCACATGGTGGTGCCGCAGGGATTTTCCGTGAAGCTCTTCGCGGGGGATCCGCTGATCTACAAGCCCGTTTGCATGGCCTGGGACGATCGCGGGCGGCTGTGGGCCAGTGAGACGGTGGATTATCCCAATCAGATGCAGGCCGCCGGAGCGGGGCATGACCGGATCATCATCGTCGAAGATTCCACCGGAAAGGGCGTTGCCGACAAGGTCACCGTCTTTGCCGACCATCTGAGCATTCCGACGAGTCTCTGCTTTGCCAATGGAGGCGTGATCGTCGCGCAGGCGCCGAACATCCTGTTCCTTAAAAGCAGCAAGGGGGACGACACCGCCGACGTGAAGCAGGTGCTTTTCACCGGATTCGGCACGAGCGATACGCACGCGGAGTGCAGCAATCTGCGTTATGGATTTGACGGTTGGATTTATGGCACCGTCGGCTACAGCGGTTTTGAGGGAACCGTCGGCGGACAGAATCTCCACTTCGGCGAGGGTTTCTTCCGGTTCAAGCCGGATGGAAGCAAGCTGGAATTCCTTGGCTCGACCAATAACAACACCTGGGGCCTGGGGATCAGCGAAGACAATCATGTCTTTGCCTCCACGGCCAATGGATGTCCGAGCTTCGAACTGGCGATTCCCAATCGCTATTACGAGCGGGTGGAGGAGCTCAACGCCCGCG
>Ga0302325_10017411_pt1 | contig 15192 bp, 11 predicted proteins | sample Palsa_T0_2_FD_201948 | JGI IMG/M metagenome (GOLD analysis project Ga0302325, IMG submission 201948) | Peat permafrost microbial communities from Stordalen Mire near Abisko, Sweden - Palsa_T0_2 | ecosystem: Environmental > Terrestrial > Soil > Palsa > Peat permafrost | place: Sweden: Abisko... | reverse complement strand
CGCCCGTCCTGATGGTCGTCTTCCTCTCCAATCACTGTCCCTATTCCCATGCAGCCGAGACCCGATTGCTTCCCCTGTATGCGCAGATGAAGGACAAGGGCCTCGCAGTGGTCGCGATCAATCCGAACAGTCCGGAAGGAGTCGGCATCTACGAACTCGGGTACAGCAAATACAACGACAGCTTCCCGGAGATGAAGCTCTATGCTAAGGAGCAGGGATTCGACTTCCCCTATCTCTACGACGGGGACACCCAGAACATCGCGAAGGCCTATGGATGCCTGTGCACGCCCCACGTGTTCATCTTTGATCAGCAGCGGCGCCTGCGCTACATGGGCCGGTTGGACGACTCGCCCTACGCGGAGATGGATACCGTGACGACGCCTGACGCCCGCAACGCCATTGAATCGGTGCTGGCCGGCAAGGCCGTCTCCGTGCCGGTGACCACGCTGGCGGGCTGCTCCGTCAAGTGGCTCGAAAACAAAGGCTCCATCGTCAAATTGAACGAACAATGGGAAACCACTCCTGTCGCCCTTAACCCGATTGACGCCGCCGGAATCACCGCCTTGGTTCGGAACGACACCGCACAATTGCGGCTGATCAATGTCTGGGCCACCTGGTGCGTGCCCTGTGTTCAGGAATTTCCCAATCTTGTCACGCTGACCCGTCAGCTCCAGAATCGAAACTTCGAGATGATCACCGTCAGTATCGATGCCCCAAAAGATCAACCCAAGACCCTCGCCTTTCTGGCAAAGCAGCATGCCGCTCTCCCCAACCGGCTGAAAAGGATTCTCAAGGACGAGGGGCGTTCGACCGATAATTACCTTTTCACCGGCAAGGTGGAGGCCCTTCAGCAAACCCTCGATTCCTCGTGGCCGGGACCGGTGCCCTACACGTTGATCGTGGCGCCTGGCGGCAAAATTCTCTACCGGCATGTCGGCGCGTTCGACATGGCCGAAGTCCAGGGCAAGCTGGTCGGACTGTTGGGCGCCTATTACAATCCGAAGACCAATAACTAGCCCTAGCGGGCGCTCATGACCCCATCGCCCGCGCCCTGGTGGCGCATATTTAATCGTCATCACTGGTTTGTCTTCATCGCCGCATCGCTGGCCTGGATCTTCGATTGCCTCGACCAGCAGGTATTCAACCTGGCGCGGGATGGCGCGGTGGAGCAGCTCTTGGTCGATCCAGCCAAGGCAACCGAATACGCCTCTTACACCACTTCGTTCTTTCTCGCGGGCTGGGCGGTGGGCGGACTGATCTTCGGCTCGCTCGGCGATCGCTTCGGGCGCGCCCGCGTTCTGGCCTCGGCGCTGTTCATCTATGCGCTGTGCACAGGACTGAGCGCATTTGCCACAGGCTATTGGATCTTTTGCGCCTTCCTTGCCCTCACCGGCCTCGGCATTGGCGGGGTGTTCGGCCTTTCCGTGGCATTGGTGGCCGATTCCGTCCCCGACCGCACCCGCGCACCCGCCCTCGGAATGCTCCAATCGCTCTCCGCGTGGGGCAACATTGCCGCCGCCCTGATCGGCCTGGGGGTGGGCGTAATGGCCGCCCAGCATCTGCTTCCCTTTGGACTCAAAAATTGGCAGGCCCTGTTTCTCGTCGGCGCCCTCCCTGCCTTCGCCTGCACCTTCGTCATTCTGCAGGTGCCGGAGCCGAAGACCTGGATCGAGGCAAAGGCCGAAGGAGCCAAGCGCGGCATCAAATTCGGATCCTACGGGAACCTCCTTCGCCATCCTCGCTGGTCGCGCCACGCATGGCTCGGCCTGCTCCTCTGCTGCTCCGGGATCATCGGGCTTTGGGGTCTGGGGAATTTTCACCCCAAGATCGTGCGCTCGATTGTCGACAGCCATTTCGCCTCGGCCCATCTGCCCCCTGAAATCCTCGCGGCACAGAAGGCTCATTGGAGTTCGGTCGGCCTCCTGTTTCAGAATATGGGAGGATTCTTCGGCATGCTCACTCTCGCCAAGGTGGCTCAAGTCAAAGGCCGCCGCGTGGCCTTCGCCGCGGCCCTCCTGCTGTCGTTTTTATCCACGCAACTGGTCTTCCGCTACATGCGGGAATTCGACCAGATCTATTGGATGCTGCCCATCATGGGCTTCGGCCAGTTGTCCGTCTTCGGTGTCTACGCAATCTACCTTCCCGAGCTCTTCCCCACGAGCTTAAGGAGCACCGGCACCAGCTTCTGCTATAACTTCGGAAGACTGGCGGCCGCAACGGCTCCGTTCACCATCGGACGCATCACCAAGAGCCTGGGCGGCGACATCGAAGGATTCAGGACGGCCGGGCTTTGGGTCAGCATCCTTCTGCTGGCCGGCATCCTCGTGCTGCCGTTCTTGCCGGAGACAAAGGATCAGCCGCTCCCGGAGGAATCGGCCGCCTGACGGGCGCCTCCGCCCATAAAGAAGGCGGCCCGCTGCCGGGGCCGCCTTCCCCCTAACCAAGATTGGGGCAAGCCGCCCCAAAATATTTCGCGGAACTCAGTGGCTGATTTTGTAGTGGACGTAGAAGCCCCGGCTTTGAACGGGATTGTCGCTGGCGTCCACGTAGTCGCCATTGAGGGCGTTGATCACGCTGATCCCGATGCTTTGACCGAGTTTGACCCCGGCGATTGACCGCGTCCAAGTATAGGTGATTCCGCCGTCCACGGAATAATAGGACGGTATCCTCAGAGTCGTTTCACTGAGTGTCGTCGCCGTGGTGTAGGGATAGGAGACTCCATCGTACCGAAGACCGAAGTTAACGGCGAAGCCGGTGAGCGGACCTCGGCTGAAAGCATAATGCAGAATCATATAGCCGTTATCCACGGGAATCATGGGCGGCCGGAGACCATCCGCGGCGGTATCCGTGCCTTCATTCAGCAGACGCGCGTTCACGTAGCCGAAGCCGGCCGCCAGGTAGAGGCCCTTGGTCACAACGAAGGTCATGTCGGACTCCACACCCCGCGAATTCTGCGAACCGCCTGCCACCGATTCGGTCGTTCCGTCGGGTTCCAGCATATTGATCTTGATGCCCGTTTCCGTGACATAGTACCCCCCGATCGTGAAGATCAGCCGGTTGTCCATAAAATTTGCCTTCACTCCATAGTCGCCGCCGAAGCCTCGCGTATTGGGCAGAGGTTGGTCGCCGAGTTTCGCGCTCTGCGCCGAAGCCTGAAACGATTGGCTGTAGTTGGCGTAAAGAGCGATATTGGACGTAAGCTTGAAATTGGCGCCGCCCGCCGGAGTCCAGGCGGAGTTGACGAAGTGCTGCACCTGTCCAGGGGTGGCTATCGGATAGGGAGCCGTCGAACTGTATTGATTGCCGAAGTTCAGGTTGTACGTCACCTGGTCATGACGCATGCCCGCAAAGAGGAATAGACGATTATCCAGCAGCGTAGCCTCCTCGTGCATGAATATGCCGTCGGTATCCCACCGCACACGGTCATTGCGGTTGACGATCGTCCACGAAGGATAGTCAGGAACATTGTTGTAGTTGGGCGCGTTTGGGTTTTGGACGCTCGGCAGGAATTTTTGAAGCGTGCTGGGAAGGGTTGTACCCTCGCGGTAACGCCAATTCTGAGTGTAGTCCAAAGTGAAGAGCGTCTTGTTCTCCAGCGTGTGATTGAACAGGTACCAATGCGCGAGGAGGTCCGCCTGCGCAGCCCCGCCGTCCTCATTCAGAATCGTCCGGGTCGGCTTGGTCGATATTCCCACGACTTCGCCGAGAGCGGGATCGAACTCGTTGCTGACGCCATTGTAGACTTCGGAATTATGCCGATCGTAGCCGTAGGCGCCCATATGAAGGGACCATACCTCGCTGAATCGATTCTCAAAGGTGGAGTAAAAATCGGTGAATTCGCGGTTCTGCCGTTCGTTCGGTCCTCCCTGGCTGAAACGTGACAGATTGATCGGCGCCGGTGTCCCAATGTACGCTTTGGTGACGGAGTTATAGTTGAACAGCCCTTCGGAATCTCCCGTGTTGGAGAGGTTCTTGTACCAGTCGACTTGAAGGAGCAGCGTGCTGTGATCGTTGATTTTCAGCTTGAGCGAGTCGGCCAGCGAGCGCTGGTGCTCATACTGGTAGGGCGTGTCGTAATAGTTATCCATCCCATCGAAACTGATCAAATTGGAGATCTGCACGCCGGCGACCGAACCGACCGGCGTATCGACGTGGCCTTCGAGGCGGGCTGTCTTGAAGCTGCCGTAGGTCAGGGTCAGATCCTCGTAGCCGGTATCGGTGGGCATCCGGGTGATATAGTTGATGATGCCCGAGGGCGAAGTCTGGCCGTAGATGCCCGCGTTGGGACCCTTGATCACTTCGATGCGATCGAGGTCGACTCGGTCTACCAGGCCCAGCCGGTAAAAGCCGTTCCAGAGCTGGAAGGTGCTGGGAAATCCGCGAAGGTTGGCATTTCCCTCCGTGTCCAATTGGCTGAGCGAACTAACATAGCCCACATTTCCGGAGAGGCTGAAGAAGTCGAAGTCGTTAAGGAATTCGCTCGTGATCACATTGACCACAAAGGGAAGATCCGCGACCTTCGTCACCACCCGGGTTCCGGTGGTCGACTCGGAGGCCACATAGCCCGTTTGCGAACCGGCGCTCACAGTGAAGTCTTGGAGGCGCACGGGTTGGTCTGACGACGAAGCCGGCGCGGTCTGCGCCGCCAAAGGAGAGAGTACGGAGAGGCTGCAGGTGAGGGCCGCATAAACGGCCGCGGGCAACTTTTTCATTCGGAATCGGGGTGGTGTTGGGGTTAGGGTTGGCGAAATAAGCGAGCGGCGAAACGAGCCAAGGAAGCGCCGGGCCGGCAACGCCGCCGTTGCTTTACGTTAAGCATCGTTGGTTCTCCATCTAAGCGGGCATGCCGGCCAGCATTCCGCGCACATAGCCCACCGACTCGGCCAGTCCCGGCATCTTGTCGTCGGCCCTCACTTCGTACTCGAACTCGGTTTCGTGAGAGTAGCCCACCTCCGCCAAGGCGGTCAGGATCGCGTGAATGTCGATCGCGCCGCGTCCCACGACCACGGGGGCGGGATCCCGGGTCGCCGTTCCGCGAGGGCCTTTGGTGTCCTTGAGATGGACCTCGTATAGGCGGTCCTTGACCTGCCGGATCTCGGCCGCCGGATCGCCGCCCGCCCTCCATGCGTGGCCGACATCGATGCAGATTCCAATCCGCGGATCGAAGGCGCCGATGTGCTTCCAGACGTCATCGGCGGTTGGATACAGGTCGGTGGGTCCGTGGTTATGGATCGCGATCGTGAGGTCGTATTCCTTGACGAGCCGGTCGAGCAGTGGAAGCGCCGCGATTTCCGGGCGGGCGCAGATCTTGGCCACGCCCGCGCCCTTCACATTCTCAAAGGCCTTTCTGGCCGCGGCCTCGTCGGTCGAGAACTCGATCACTCCGGTGCTTGTGACCGCGATCCCGGAGTCCTTGAACTGCTGGACCACCGCACGGCAGGCCTCAGGGGTTCCGTCCGCCCACGGAGCATGGCTGTGGTAGAGCGAAGCGCGGGTGATAGCCAGGGTGTTGAGGGCCGCGATGACCCCTGGAACAGGAAGTTTTGTCAGTGAGAAGGTGGCGACCCCCAGGGGAGAACGGCGCTTTTCACCCGCCGGCAGAGCTGAGGGCGCCTCGGATGCCGGCGCGGAACGGCCAAGCACCGGCGCTGCCAGGGCGGCGATCGAACCCAGTTTCAGGATGTCACGGCGGGAGAATAGTGGCGGCGCATTCATAAACGCATGGGGTTTGGGACGGCCTGGGGATAGGCGGTTAAACCATCTAATAGCGCGAAGCCTCCGGTTTCGGACGCGCCCACGCGCAAACCAGCGTTCAAACGGGCAACGGCATGTCCGAATCCGGCGATCCGGAGCTATTGGATCATTACATGCCACACCCCATGAAATGGCCCCCGCTCCTCGCCGCACTCGCCCTCGTCGTCGGAACCGTCCGCGCAGCGGAGGAGCATGAAGGCACATTCTATCCCGCAACAGACAACCCGCTCGTCGGAGATTGGGCGGGCCCAAGTCCGGGCTATGTCGCCCAGGTGATCGTTGACGAGCACGGCGACTACCGTGCCAGCCTCCTTCGCCGTTTTGACACCGACGACAAGCCCCTGGCCGATCTCAAGGGCAAGGGTGACGGCGCCGACATGCAGCTCCTGGGCTCCGGTTGGAGCACCCACGTGAAGGATGGGCATCTCCTCGGCACAAACGGGGTCGCTTCCTTCGATCTGCAGCATATCACCCGCGTGTCGCCGACCGTGGGAGCCAAGCCCCCGGAGGGTGCAGTCATCCTATTTGACGGGAAGAATCTGGCCGCCTGGGCAAAGAAAAAAGGCAAGGACTGGCTGACTGAGGACGGAGCGGCCGGCTGGAAGATTCTTCCCGACGGAACTCTCGAAGTGGTTCCCGGATCGGATTGCATCATCACCCACCGCAAATTCGGGGACTGCCACATCCACGTCGAATTTCGAACCCTTGGCTGGAAGAGCAACAGCGGCGTCTTCATGCAGACCCGGTACGAAGCGAATATCAACGAAACCTACGGCCGATTCGACGAGGCGCCCAACGCTGGTTTCGACAATTGCACCCCGAAGGAGGCACGGCTCCACGTGCGCCCCTGTTTCCCTCCCCTGGCCTGGCAGACCTTTGACATCGATTTCGCGGCGCCCCGCTTCGACAAAGCCGGCAACAAGACGGCCGAGGCCAAGGCGACCGTGGTCTTTAACGGCGTCAAGATTTACGACCAGCGCGAGCTCGATCCGCCCCATGGCGCCGCCGGCAGGCTTGGAGAAGCGCCCACCGGTCCGTTGATGCTCCAGGAGCATGGCATGCCCGTCCAATTCCGCAATATTTGGCTCGTGGAGACGGGTTCTTGAAGAGCTTTCCCTGTCCCAATCAGACCGTTTCGAACTATTAACCTCTCATCACCGCTCGGTGAAACCCACTATGCGTCTACGTTTCCTCCCTGTCATCGCCCTTCTCGCATTCGCGATCGCATCGCCCCATGAAGCTTTCGCCGCGAAAGAAGACGGTCCGAAGGCCAAGCTCATGGCCAAATATGACCTCAACAAGAACGGGAAACTTGACCCCGATGAAGTCGCCGCAATCCGGAAAGATTTCGCCGCGAACCCAACCGGCGAGCTCGCGCGCTTTGACAAAGACCACGACGGCAAGTTGAGCGACGAAGAGATCGCTTCCATGGTCCCCGGCTCCGGCAAAAAGTCCGGCGGCAAAAAATCGTCCAAATCCGGATCCAGCGCTTCCAAGGATACGGCCGCCGCTGGCGCAACCGATTCATCGGCAACCGCCAACGCCCCCGCGGCCGCCACCCCTGCCTCCACCGCGACACCTCCGGCCGCGACCGACGACAAGACCGCCGACCCAGCCAGCCCGAAGCCGTAGAGCAACGGAACGTTGCTTTTCAACGGCGCAGCTCCCACGGATTAGGGTCGAAACTTCGCCGTGAACCTTTCCGATCCTGAAATTTTGGAATTGAGCGGGCTGTGCTCGGCTTTGGTTGACGGGACCCTTTCCCCCGCCCAACGGGCTCGTTTGTCCGACTGGCTCGGTTCCTCCGAGGAAGCCCGCCGTCACTACGTCCGCGTCATGGGGCAGTCGGCGAGTCTGCACTTGTATGCGGCCGAGCTTCAAACGGAAGCGGCCGTGCGCCAACCCGCTTCCCTGGCGGCCTTCCCAGTTTTGATGTGGGCTTCGAGTCTCGCCGCGGCGCTCGCACTGGGCGCCGGACTCTGGTTTGCGTTTCGCGGCGCAGGGGCCCCGGACTCCGAGCCTGTCGCCCAATTGACCGCCTCCAAAGGATGTGAATGGACTGGGCCGGCCCTTGTGGCGGGCGGCCGCGTACGTTCGGGTCAGCGGCTCGAACTCCTCAAAGGTCTCGCAGAAATCACCTTCGACTCCGGCGCTCGTGTGGTCCTCCAAGCTCCGGCTTCGCTGGAGGTCAATTCAGCGTGGGAGGCGACGCTCCGGCGCGGAACGCTTAGCGCAAAGGTCCCCCATGAGGCGATCGGCTTCCGGGTATCCAATCCGTCCGTGGACGTGGTCGACCTGGGCACCGAATTCACGATGATCGCCGACCTCAGCGGCACCGCCGAGGTCCTGGTTTCCAAGGGAGAGGTCGAGGCCGCTCCGCGCACAGTGACCGAGCCTGAAACGATCCTTCTGAAAGAACGGGAATCGCGCCGGTTCGCCCCCTCCGGTGTCTCGCCGATTGCCAACAGCGCCCAGATATTCGACACGATGAGCAAGCCGATCTCACTCGATCGGTTCAGCCAGGCCACACGCTTCGCCTATTGGAACTTCGAGGGAGCCGCCGCAGGCCGGTTCCTAACGGGCAGTTCCGGACTCCCTTCGCAGCCCTTGAGTCTCACCTTCGAAGGCTCCACTCCCGCTTCGGTCGCCTCGGCACACATTCCGGGATTCAAGGGCCAAGCGCTCCATTTTGACGGCGCCCTCTATGGCCGGACGTCGTTTCCAGGGCTTTCCGGCTCCGGTTCGCACACGGTGACCTTCTGGATCCGTGTGCCTTTGGATGCGGAGCTGTCGGACGCGGTTGCCGCGCTCGCATGGGCCACGAATGTGGAAAAGCTCCGGGCGCGTCCCGTGCAGATTGGTTGGAACCGCAATCCGAACGAAGGCACCCTGGGGGCCATTCGCACCGATTTTGGCGGCGGTTGTGCGATTGGAACGACCCCGCTGCGGGATGGACGCTGGCATCATCTGGCCGTGGTTTTCGCTCCAGGCTCGGAGAGCGCCACCCCGGTCCAGGTGAAGCAGTATGTCGATGGCCGGCTCGAGAGCGGTTCGATCATTCCCGGAACGGTTCATGCCCCGCGGGGAACTCCCGCTGAGATCGCCTCCATCCGCGACGTTCTATGGCTTGGTTGCCGGCTGGGCCTCTCCTCCCCTCGCAAAGACCGCTTCCGCGGCGATCTGGAAGATCTCTCCATTGCCGACCGCGGGCTAGAGCCGCGCGAAATCGTCGCTCTCATGCAGACCAATCATCTGCCGCCGGATACGCTCCTGGCCGTTCGCGCAAATCCCTCGGCCAAGTCGGTTGACTAGGGGAAGCTTCGCGGCTTCCGGCGCCCGAACCGGTGGCCGGGCCTCAGTTTTTCGCGGCTCCGACAGCGTGGAGTCCGATCAGCCCCATGTCGGCATGCGTCAGCGTCTCCCAGTTCATCATGTGATTGACAGCAGTGGGACGGATTCGCGCGAGAACGGCGGACATCTTGGGAAGGTCAAAGCCCAGCCGATTGTGGTACTCGTTGTAGGCAATCTCCCAGGTCGGGTGCGTCTCGAACTTCAGATGCGGGGGCGGTTGACCCTGGTTGGGCGCCAGATACTGCGCCTGAAATTCGAGAGCGGCCATGATCCGCTTTCCCTGCTCGGCATAGAGATCCAGTCCCTGCTGGCGGGCGGTTTCGGCGGCGTTGACCATGGCGGCAAGCGCCAAATTCGCGTGCTGGGAATCCCTCGTCGTTTCCTGGAGCAATCCCTCCACAAACGGAGGTGTGTAGCCCTTGTTGCCCCAGAGAGCCGGGCCGCAACCCACGGGCTCGATCGGTTTGGGACCATCTGACGGGAGGTAGATAGTCGCAGGCGCCCGTCCGCGCCACATTTTCACCCCGAGATCATATGCGGGCCGGTCGTCGATGAATACCCCTATATTCATCAGGGCTTCGGCCATCGCGAGTTCCTTGTTCCCGTTTTCGGTGCACCCGTGAATGAGGGAAGGCAGATACTGAGTCCGAAGAAAATTCTGAAACCGCCCAATCCCGGCCTCGGGCCACGCATCGTAGGTATAGCGGATAATTTCAGCGGCGCGGGGCCAGACCTCGCCGCACCACGCCGCCTGAATCGGGCCGTTGGCTTTGGAATGTCCATTCTTCAGGGTAATCGCCCAGATGTTCATGATCCGAATCGCATTCTCGGCGTAGGCTTTGTCACCCGTGACGATCCATAAGAGCGCCTGAGCGTAAGCAGCTTCGCTGTCGGCCTGCTCGGCCTTGCAGCCGAGGTCGGGCCTTGAAAACGAGCCGCATTCCACCGCGAAACGGGCGTTGGGTGTATAGCCAATCGACCCACCCTCGCTGGCTTTAAGCTGAATAAAGGCTGATTTCTGAGGCTCGGTGCCGGCGGCCACACGGCGCTTGATCTCGTCGAGTTGCGCCCGGTTTACCAGGACGCCCGGGTGGACAAAGCCGGCGGATTTCGCGGGCATTCCCGTCGGGTCGGGCGTGATGGATACATCCACTTGGGCGTAGACAGGATTGCTGGTGTCAGCGTCCGGATCCTTGGCCGACAGGCTAGCCCCGACTGATAAGGCGCCGGCACATAGGGCCAGGATGCGCAAACCGGGGGCAGCCAGCGGGCTAAGAGAAACTTTGCAACCAAACGGAAGAGAAGAGGACGGCATGGGAGAAAAATGGGGCACCGTAAACCAATAGCGCCTGGCGGCCATTTTGAGACACTTCCGCTCCTATGGATGGGCACCGCACGGAGGCCGGCCGCCGCAGTCTCCGCGGCCCTAGGCCGAGCCAAACGTGAACAGGCGCATGGTTTGTATGCCGCGCTCCGATACGAATGCCGCCGAATAGCGAGGCGCGATCTCCAGTGAAGTCAGATTCCACCGGGACGCCGCGGCCTCATCATCCTCGCAGGAAATCAGGGCGGGTTCCGTCGACCGTGCCAGGCGCACTCGAAAGCTTTGGAGCGGCTTGGAGAGTCCCGTCCCCAACGCCTTGAGATAGGCTTCCTTCAGCGTCCACGCCCGGAAGAACGCAGCCTCCCGCTCGGCTTCCGGCCATTCGATCCACTCCTGGCGCTCTTCGGGCCGGAAGAAGTCGCCCAATATTTGGTCGGCCTCGATCTCCCTCCACTTTTCGACGTCGACCCCCACGCGGCCGCCGCGGGCGAATGCGATCACAACCCACTCTCCCGAATGCGCGACGTTGAATTCGATCCGGCCGCCGGGAAACTCGCCGGCGATCGCGGGTTTGCCCTTCGCACCCGCCACAAAGGCCACGCTTCCCGGCCCGATTCCCAAATAGGACCCCAGCAGCAGCCGAAGCGCTCCGCGGTTCACCGCTTCGCGCCGCGCATCCTCCTCAAAGTGAAAGCGCGCCAGCTTGCGCTGCTCGTCGGGTTGGAGCAGCTCCCTCCAGCGCGCATCCGCGCCCGGAGTCGATTCGACAGGCACCCGCCAAAAATGTGCGCTCCCGTCAGGAAGCAACGGTGCGGTCTGGCGGGACTCCCAGCGCGGCGGCGGCGGCAACATTCGGGCAAACCAATCGTCGGCAGGATGGGTCGCTCGTCAACCCGGATGGCCTTGAGTCAGAAGGCTGCGGGAAATCTGTTCCCATTCGGCCTTCAGGTCGGTGTCAGGAAAAGGCCGCCCCGCCCGGTGCGCGGCTTCCCAGTCTCCCCGACTGTCGTGCCAGAGCGCCATCAAAGCGCCCGACAGATTCACGAGCGCCGTTGCGGGCGCCTCATGAACCGACTTCTTGAATTCCTCGAACGTCAAAATACTTCGTCAGGCTTGAAGAAACGGGCGATCTCAATCCTGGCATTTTCGTCGCTGTCGGAGGCGTGAACCACGTTCTTCATCATCTCCGTGCCAAAGTCTCCGCGAATCGTTCCCTTCGCCGCTTTGCGCGAGTCGGTCGGCCCGAGGAGGTCCCTCACCTTCTGAACAATCCCATCACCCTGAAGGGCCATGACGATCACGGGGCGAGAGCTCATAAAGCGCTCGATTTCCGGGTAAAACGGCTTGTCGGCAACATGTGAATAATGTTCGCGCAACACCTGGGGTGATAGGCGTATCATCTTACACCCGATGACGCTGAATCCGGCCTTCTCGAAACGGCCGAGCACATCCCCGACATGTTTCTGCTCAAGGCAATCCGGCTTAAAGATGACGAGGGTTTTCTCCATAGGAACCGTCCATCGTAGGGACAACCGGACCCAAGGAAAGCCTCTTTTGGCGGGTTCATGCTCGCGCGCCCCGGGACGACGACGGCGCAAGCTCCTGCCGCAGAGCACCCTCCAGATCAGGCCCGCAGAAGCGGAACCCCGCCTCCAGAAGGCGAGAGGGCCGGCAACGGACGCTCGCAAGCAAGGTCTCCCGCGCCATCTCCCCGTAGATCGTCCGCAGCAACAGCGCCGGTATCGGCATTCCCGCCGGCCTTCCCAATACCCCGCCAAGAATGCGAGCGAAGTCCAGCTGCCGGACTACGCCCGGTGCGACCACGTTGACGGCCCCCCTTATTTCGCTGTCGGCAAGGGCGAGGACCACCGCCCCTGCCGCGTCCGCTAGGGACACCCAGCTCATCCACTGGCGGCCGCCTCCCATCGGACCTCCCAGGCCCCTCCGAAATGCCGGCAGCATCCGCGCCAAGGCACCCCCCTCGGCCGCTAAGACAACCCCAAACCGCAGCCCGACGACCCTCGCACCGAGCTCCGCGGCCCTCCAGGCTTCCGCCTCCCACTCCGTACAGACCTCCGCAAGAAATCCCCTCCCTGGTTCCTGCGTCTCATCCACCCAGGATTCACCACAATCACCGTAATAGCCGGTTGCCGATGCATTGACTAGGACCCGCGGCCGCGGTGGCACGGAGCGCCACGCCTGGACGATCGCATGGGTCGCGTCCAACCGGCTCGACCTAATCTCCGCGCGCCGCCGCGCCGTCCAACGTCCCGCCGCAATGGGCGCACCCGTCAGGTTCACAACCGCGTCGGCGCGCGCCAGATCGGCCTCAGGAATGATCCCCTCGGAAGGATCCCACGCGATGTTGCCAGGCATTGGCACTTGGCCGCGGCCAAGAACGTGGACTTCATGCCCCGACTCTCGAAGCTTTGCGACAACCCTCCGCCCGATCAGCCCGGATCCACCCGCGACGGTGACCCTCACGGATGGTTCGCCTCCATGCGCAGCTTTTTGAATGCAGCGAGCGCCGCGACGCGAGCAGCCGCATGATCGACCACAGGCCGCGGATAGTCTTCGCCCAGGCGGACGCCCGCTGACGCGAGAACATTCGGCGGCGCGTCCCACGGGTGGTGGATAAAGGTCGCCGGCACTCGGTTCAATTCGGGAACCCAGCGCCGGACGTAGGCGCCTTCCGGATCGAAACGCTCTCCCTGGACAACCGGGGCAAAAATCCGGAAATAGGGCGCCGCATCCGCACCGCAACCGGCCGACCATTGCCACCCAAGCGTGTTGTTGGCGAGACCCGCGTCGACCAACGTATCCCAAAACCAAGCGGCGCCCTTCTGCCACGGCAGTCGGAGATGCTTCACCAAGAAGGAAGCTACGATCATTCGGACCCGGTTGTGCATCCAGCCGAGGCGCCACAATTGACGCATCCCGGCGTCGACAATCGGATATCCCGTGAGCCCGAGAGTCCAAGCCGTGAATTGGGCATCCCCCGGATCCTTCGCCCAATCGAAGCCGGCAAACTCGGAGCGCAACGGAGCCTGCGGCGTGAATGGAAAGTGGAAGAGGAGATGCTGCGCAAATTCCCGCCAGCCGAGTTCGCTCAAGAAGACGCGAGCCCCCTCGCTGGCCGGGCAAACTCCCATGTCACGCCCCACCGCGGCAACCGCGGCCCACACTTGGCGCGGCCCGAGTTCGCCAAAGTGGAGCGACGCGGAAAGTTGCGAACTGCCGTCCTCAGCCGGCAGATCGCGCCGGCGGTCATAGGCTTCGAGCGCATTTGTCACAAAACGCTTCAGGCGCCTCCCGGCTCCCTTCTCTCCAGGCACCCAAGTTTCCTTCAATCCTCCGTCCCAAGAAATCCGCGGAAGAAGGCCCCGCTGATCCGCATCCAGCGAGGCCGGCCACCGCCGCGGAGCGGGAATGTGCCTTGCGTCCGACTTCACCGGACGGTCGATCGGCAATTCCAGGCAGTGCCGCCAAAACGGAGTGAACATCCGGAACGGACGGCCCTCGCGATTCGCAATCCGATTGGGCTCGAACAAATAGGCGCCATTGGAATTTTTTGCCTCAATGCCCGCCCGCGCCAGTTCCCCCTGAATGCGCCCGTCCCTGGCGACGACCGACGGTTCGCATCGGTGATTCCAATAAACCGCGCGAGCACCGGTCTCGGAAATCAGCGCCATCAGTTCGACCAAACTATCTCCGCGACGGACCACCAGCCGCGACCCGCGCTCGCGCAACGAAGTGTCCAGCGCCTCGAGCGAGCCATGAAGCCACCATTTCGATGCCGCTCCGCCGGCCCAAGGTCGTTCCCCGACGTCATCGAGAACGCACACCGGGACGACGGGGCCTCCGCGCTCCAGAGCGGCCTTCAGAGCCGGATTGTCTCTAAGTCGGAGATCGTGGCGAAACCAGACGATCGCCGGGCTCACAGCGAATCGTTATATAGGCGCTCGTAGGCCGCCGCGGCTTTCCGCCAGCTAAAGTCTTTTTCCATCCCCCGTCGCTGGACGCGCGCGAGGCGAGCCGGATCGGAGAAGAGCCGAAGCGCCCGCTCGAGGGCATCCAAAACACCGATACGGGAAGGCTCGCAGACAAGTCCGGTGCCGGAATCGGGGAACACGTCCGCATCGATGACCGTGTCCGCCAGGCCCCCTACCCGGCTGACGATCGGAATGGTGCCATACACCTGGGAGTACATCTGGTTTAGACCACAGGGCTCGAACAGGGAAGGCATCAAGAAATAATCGCTTCCCGCCTCGATGAGGTGGCTCATTTTCTCATCAAGCCGGACACAAACGAAGACCTTGCCGGCCTCATCGGAGGCGAGCCGACGCATTTCCTCCTCGAGACGGGGGGAGCCGGCTCCCAGGACGATCAACCGGCAGTCGTTTCGGGCGAAGAACTCGCGGTTGGCAACAACCAGATCGATCCCTTTTTGTTCCGTCAGCCGGCAGATCATCCCGATGACCGGACCGCGGTAGTTCGGCGCGAACCCACATGCGGTGAGCAGCTCCGCGCGGCATAAGCGCTTTCCCGAGAGATCAGCGGCCGAATAGCGCGCCGGGATCAGCGAATCGATCGCCGGATTCCAAATGGAATCGTCCACTCCGTTGATCAGGCCGAACAGATCCTCTGATCGGGTCTGGACGACGCCTTCGAGCCCACATCCAAATTCCGGCGTCTGGATCTCCTGAGCGTAGCGGGGACTGACCGTCGTCACGCGGTCGGCAAATAGGATTCCAGCCTTCAGA
>Ga0302325_10017410_pt1 | contig 15192 bp, 17 predicted proteins | sample Palsa_T0_2_FD_201948 | JGI IMG/M metagenome (GOLD analysis project Ga0302325, IMG submission 201948) | Peat permafrost microbial communities from Stordalen Mire near Abisko, Sweden - Palsa_T0_2 | ecosystem: Environmental > Terrestrial > Soil > Palsa > Peat permafrost | place: Sweden: Abisko... | reverse complement strand
CTCCATCGCCGCGAAGCCTAGGATCGATACTGAAACCCATATCCCGCCGCGTTCACGCGTGAGTAGTGGCGGCCTCTCCCCGGCCAGCAGCGCGACGTCGCTGCGGGCGCAGCCCGATGGTAAGGTGTTCATCACCGACAGGCCGTACCTGGAGACCAAGGAGCACATAGGCGGTTTTTTGGGTTCTGGAAGCCGCTAGTCGAAGGTTAAAGTACGCTTTAGATGACGAAAGCGTGTCTACTATCCAAGTGGATACTCCGGTCTATCGCCTTAGCTAGCGAACTCGATTGCAAAGGGACTAGTTGCGGAGCAGCTGAGCCGTCGGTTTCGCCCGGACGTTGCACTAGCAAAGGAGTTAGTTACGTCAGCCACCGGAATTTTGCCTGTCTGTCCATTTGGAATGCCTTTTGCATTGCCTCGTTGCATGACCGGCCCTCGGATAATGCAGCAATGGTCATCCGAGAGAGGGACAAAATTCAAATAGTTCCCGAGGGAACTTTAAAAGGAGAAGTTATGACCAGCAAGCAGAGTTTCCCAAACCAGAAGGTTACGCGAACCCAAATTACAGATCTCCCGGAGATCGCCGCTGAATTGTCGGAGCGGGAATTGCGAATCGTGTCGGGAGGCCTCACCGCCAGTGCTATGGCGTGTTCCCCCCTAGTGAGGACGAAGTTGGGAGCTTTAGCTACCAATGTGGACGGTGACCATGTGGACTGGGTATAGTCCTGATTACCAACTTGTCCGCCGCCGTTAACCGACAGCGGCGGGCGGGTTACATCCATTGGTGGCTGTGAGAGAGAAGGGCACGATGATCCTTATTTTGACACAAGCCTTTGATCCGCACGCCGACCACGTAGCCCAAGTACTGGCGGCGCGGGGCGCAGAATTTGTTCGGTTCAACCCGGCGGATTTCCCCGCGAACGCCAGCCTCTCGGTCGGATACGCTTCAAACGGGAAACTGCGGTCTTGTTTGCGTCTGGAGGACAAGGTCATTGACCTCGCCTGCCTGCAGTCGATCTGGAGCCGAAGGCCTCAGTCGCCCGTAGCACATGAGCAAGTTCAGGATCCGGCGGTCCGTGAATTCATCACCCGTGATTGCCAGACCTTCGTGCAAGATCTGTGGGACACCCTGCCATGCCGCTGGGTGCCGGGCCATCCGGCCGCGATTAAACGCGCTCAACTCAAGGTTTCCCAACTTCGCGTGGCGGCCGAACTAGGGATGGAACTGCCACCGACGTTGGTCACTAACAGCCGGCAAGATTTCTTGGACTTCTATGACGAACACAACGGCAACGTCATCAGCAAACTCGCTGGTCCTGCGTTTGACCGGACCATCGCCGAGTCCGCCGGCCTTTGCCGCTACACCGAGGTGGTCTCGAAGCGCGACGTCGCTTATGCGGCGGCGCTTCAGTACGACCCGGTGATTCTCCAGGCTTACGTTCCGAAACGCGTCGAATTGCGAATCACTGTAGTCGGCCAGAATGTTTTCGCCGCGGAGATACACTCACAACAGACACGCCACACCAAATACGACTGGCGGCGCTATGATCTGAGCCGCACACCCCACTTGCCCCACATTTTGCCGGCGGAAATCCAGGAGCGTTGCGTCCGCTTGACTGAACGACTTGAGCTTTGCTATGGCGCCATTGACATGATCCTGACCCCTGATGGTCGCTATGTGTTTCTTGAGATCAACCCCAGCGGGCAGTATCTCTGGATTGAGGACAACACCGGTCTACCTATCAGCTCGGCCATCTGCGACCTTCTGATGGCCGGCCAAGGAGCTGCGTCATGAACGATTCCTGGCGGCAAGCAGCACTCGATGTGCTTGATTTTTTGTTTGCGCTGCAACACGAAGGTGTCCGGCCTCGCGAAGCCCGGGCCCGGCTACAACCGTTGCGTGGCTGTCATCCCGCTCTGCAGATCGACCTGCTTGTGGAAGAAATGGCCTTCGATCACTCGGTCCACTACGATGCGCTACTGCGGCCTTCCGGCGAGGGCACGGTTTCGCTGAGCTACTGCCCGGAGCGAGCGGTGCCCTGGCCGTTGCGGGGCGTGCACCGCACGAACGAAGCCGACCTGGTGCGCGTCAACTCCAACCTCCTCCAAGTGGACGCCGCCATGGCCTGCCTGGATTTCATTTGGGATGAAGCACCAATCATCGAGCAGCTGGTGAGTTTGTGCCTCATTCATGAAGAATTGGAGCGGGAGCCGATCAGCCTCAGTGATGCCGAGTTGCAGGAGGCTATGAATAAGTTTCGCTCGGCGAAGAAGCTTTTTAAGGCCGAGGACACCCTCCACTGGCTTGAGCGGCACGGTATGACGCACGAGAAACTGGAAAGGTACGTGGCTGAAACTGCGATCGTGCCCAAGCTCCGCGACCGAATTGCCGCAGGCCAGGTAGAGCAGTACTTCCGCCGACATTCAACCGCCTTCGATGCCGTCAAGATTGCACGCCTGGAGGTGTCGGAGGAGACTCTGGCGAACGATTTGGCCAGGCAGATCCGCAGCGGCGCGCTGGGTTTTTTCGAAGCCGCCGAACGCATCTTCTCAAACCCACAGGAACGAGGTGCGCCCCCTGATGCTAGTCTGTTCGCCACCATCGAGCGCCGGCAAGCCGAACCCGCTCTCCGTGATCAACTCTTTGCCGCTACGCCAGGTCAACTCGTCGGACCCGTACGCGTCGAGACCGGATGTGTTTTGATACGAGTCCTGGCGATCGTCCCGGCAGAGCTGAACGATCGTACCAGCGCCGCCATTAAGGAGCTTCTCTTTAACGACTGGCTAGCCGAACGGCGGCAGGCGGCCCACATCGAATGGTGTTGGGGCAATGCCACCAACACTTAGCAGCAGTTAACCAGCCCAACGGTGCGCATGGTCTGAGCATCGACACTAACTGCAAAAACTGGCCGTACTATCCACGGATAGATTGAATTCATTCTGAACCGCCCGTGCATGGGCCCGCTGCGACAGTTTCCCTATATCTCATTTAGATGACACAGGTTTGAGGTCGACCCCTATTGCACCGATGCTCCGAAACTGTGGCTGATGAATTGCCCGGCCAAGGCTGGGTCTTCCCGAGGGACGTACCGGCCATGAACAGCCATCGAATCCCAGTTATTCTGCAGATGAACGCGGTCGAATTTGGCGCTGCCCGCCTGGCCATGACCTTAATTACTTCGGCAGAAAACGCGCCTCGCAGAATGTCGCGCCAAATACGATCCCGGACGTAATGGACTCAGCGCGCAAACCATCGTCACGGCTGCGAGGGAAGTTGGGCTGCGTGCGAAAGGCTTTTCGCTAAAGACTCCCGACTTCGGTAAAGTGCCGCTCCTCTGCATCGTCCACTGGAACGGCAATCACTTTGTCCTGCTGGAACGCTGGTCGCACTCGCAGGTTCACTTCGTGGACCCGCCCAGAGACGCCGCCGGATGTCGACTGCAGAGTTCAATGGAGCGTTTAGCGGTGTCGCGTTAGTCTTCGAACCTGGTCCGCAGTTCGAGACCGGTTCATCAGCTCAGCCGAATCTGCGAAGCTGCTTACAGGGTCTGCTGCGCACGCCAGGCACAATAGCCATTCTGCCTGCTACAGATTCTACTGGGGTCGCTTCTTTTGCAAACCGTGGGCTTCGGGTTGCCTCTGCTACCAAGGAACTCATTGATCTTTTGGCCGGCCCCGTCGGATTTTTCGTTTGCTTACAATCCAGCGATAGTAATCGACCCCGTACAGATCCCTGGTGCTTACTCCGCCTTTCCTTCCATGCTCGAAGATGAATTCTCGGGCGAATTTCGCTGCCAGGGCTGATCCACTTTTCATCGACTTGCTTCGTTTCAGCTCAGAAGAGACACAACTGATGATTTTCTTTCTGGGATCGAGCACCGGCGATGTCGTTCTTCTTGGCAGGTCGTCCTGTTCTCCCCGAATGGATTTTCTTTCGCTCCAAAATGTAAGAAGGGCCAAGTACAGTTTTTGACCCTTTAACACCCTTAAGTCCTACCTCTACCAGCCCCAATCTTCAGGCTCGCATGATCGCTTGCCACTTCGCGTTGTAGTTTCTTCTATTGTGACAACCCAGCAAGTCCCGATCTCCACGCATTTATTTTTCTCACAATCAACAAGCTACTGATTGAGGACAGCGATTTCCATTCGAGCTGTTATCTCGCTGTGCGTAAGAGGATTAGGGATTTGGAAATACCGCGAAAAAGTGGGGACAACAAGAAGCAAGTCTTTGTTGTTATTGGCAACAGCGGCCCTCGCGATTTAGAGAAAAAGTCGGCCTTCATCTGAAATCAATCTTGGTCTCCGTGCTTCGAGCACTTCCTCGCCGGAAACTCACCGAGTTGCAGGAATAAGACTCAGGCGCCAATCACATCCATGAGTTACTCGAATCGGGAACACCGCTAGCTTAGTACTCAAGAAGGTAAATACAGTAACGTATAATGTTGTGGAATGTGACGCCGAACGCATGTAGGCTGTTCCTCAGGAGAGGACTGCCTTGCCGCGCTCTAGCCCATTTCGCATCGTGCTCACATCCGAGGAACAAGAGAAACTCGAAACACGCGCCCGAAAATATACGTCACCGTATAGAGACGTTATTCGCGCCAAGATCGTCCTCTTGGCAGCCCAGGGATTGTCCAACGACGTCATTGCCACGCGCTTGGACACACCCCGGCAGATCGTGAGCAAGTGGCGCAAACGATTTGCCTTGGCGCGTCTGCCCGGCCTGGAGGAGCAACCTCGGGGCGGGCGTCCCGCCCTGTTTCCCCCCCAGCGTCCTCGTTCAAGTAAAGGCGCTCGCCTGTGAGCTGCCGCATCGTCTAGGGCTCCCGCTCTCGCGACTCTCCATCGCCGACATCCAACAGGAGGTGGTGGCGCAAGGCTTGGTGGCTGAGATTAGCGGCACTACCCTGGGGCGCTGGCTGAATGACGACGCCCTTCGACCTTGGCAGCATCGCAGTTGGATCTTTCCCCGCGACCCAGATTTCGCAGCCAAGGCGGGACGCATCCTCGACCTCTATGAACGTCTGTGGGAGGGAGTTCCTCTTCTCCCTACCGACTTTGTCATTTCCGCCGACGAAAGGACCAGCGTGCAAGCTCGCCGTCGCAAGCAACCCACTCTACCTGGGGCTTCCGGCCGCCCCATGCGTGCAGAACATGAGTACTTCCGGGAAGGTGCCTGGACCTATCTGGCGGCCTGGGACGTCCATCGCGCCAAACTCTTCGGGCGCTGTGAGCACAAAAGCGGCATCGCCCCCACCGACCGCCTCATTGGCTGAGGTCATGACCCAAGAGCCTTACCGGTCTGCCCGCCGCGTCTTTTGGATCATGGACAACTGCTCGGCTCACCGCGGTCAGAAGGCCGTACAGCGCATCCGCTCACAGTGGCCCAATGCCATCCTGGTGCACCCCGCCATCCACGCCAGTTGGCTCAACCAAATCGAAAATCTAATTCTCCATCGTCCAGAGAAAGGTGCTTACTCCCAATGACTTCCTATCCCTGGCCCAGCTCGAGAAGCGGCTCGTGGACTTCCAAAAGCATTATCAGCAAACTGCTTCTCCGTTTCAGTGGACCTTCACTCGCAAGGATCTCAACGCTTTATTAACCAAGCTTTCCACCAAAGCCCTCGCTGCAGCTGCCTGACGATTCGCCAAATACGTCACCGTAATTCCGAACTAGAGAGCTTAGTAGCTAGGAAAGAGCTGACATGAAGGACTTTGCTAAACAGTGTTAGTCCTTTGTGCAAGCCCTCCCGCGTTCGGCCGCTTGAAATCCTTGAAAAATAATGATGGTCCGCATTTGAGCACGACCAAGGCGGATGAAGTTGCGTTTAATTCAATGTGGGGCGAACGTGGGGAGAAAGACTGGGCGATCGATTTTTGTCCGTAAAGAGATCACTCGGCGTATAATGCGCCCAGATCGTGCCAGGACCAGAGCCCGGCAGCGCGATGTCGAGCTCGGTCGATTCATCCGGAAATCCCGATTACCTGTTTTTGACGAGAGTCTTTTTCGCCCTGGTAATCGTAATCCTGAAGGAGGAGCAGCGACGATGTCCGTGCAAACCGTTTTGCAATTCATGAAGAAGGCAGATAGCGACCCGAATCTCAGGGCGAGACTGGACGCGATCCCGAAGGGGGCGGGCCAGAGGACAATCACGCAGTACATCGAGCTTGCCGGGTCCGCCGGCTACACATTCACCGCTCAAGATTACGACGATGCGGTGAACCAGGTGCTAGCACAAAAACATGCGGCGGGTGCGCTCAATGATGATGAGTTGAGCCTGATCGCCGGTGGATTGTTCTGCGTATCGACTGATAACACGCACTGCACGTGCTGTCCGAATCCGACGCCACTGCCTCCGGGAACACATCCGATTGCATCTTAAAGAGCTTTAAGGCTCATGTGTCCGACTGCAGCCGGTGTTGCTTAGCGATTAACCGCGAATACGAGCCACATGGAATTCCCTGAACTTGAGCTCCGCGAAATCGCTGCTCGTGCGACACCCCTGCTTGAACGGCCGGGAACATGTGTGCCGTGTAGCGGGAATGAAGTGGAAGCAGTGGCCAGGGTCGAGCGTTGGAGCCAGGCATTCTCCGTTGAAGGTGACAAAGACATACTTGCCCGCAGAGTCGCCTTCGACGGATTCGATTTGCAAACGGTTCAGCCATGGCTCGGGCGGGTGCAGCTTAAGAACGACAAGCCGGTCCCACCATGGGCGCAGCGCCTGAATTCCCTACTGCGGCGCTGCTGCGCCAATCGCGATGTCGGATGCCATGCGCGCGCCGAAGGACCGGCAGCCGATCTATTGGGCGAACATCCATGGGCGGTCCCGTTCGCGGATTGGGCTTCGTCATCGGCGCCGTTCTGGGAGGTTTGGGTTCCATTTGTGACGTCGGCGAGGGAAGAACTCTCCAGCACTGCCGGTAACGTACTCGATAATCTCAGTGAGGGCGCGTTGCGCAGCTTTCAAGCAGAGCTGTTGGGTACGTTGGCTTATATTGCCTCGCTGGCACTCGGCTTGGAGTTCCGCCGTTTTGTCGCCAGAAACGATCCGCTATCTGTCCTCGAACAGCCACCTCCTGTGAATTCGCCGGCGTCGCGGGAGCTGTACGACCGCTTTGTTTCCGAACTCCAGCGCGGCGGCATGCTCGGTTTTCTACAAGACTATGCAGTTCTGGGGCGACTAATAGCTGTCGTGGTTAGCCAGTGGACTGATCACGTGACGGAATTTTGCAGGCGAGTTGAAGAGGACCGGCGCGCACTGGCAAGCGTCTTCAACGGCGGTTCTGATCCTGGCCAGTTGGTCGAGCTACAGCTTGGATTATCGGATCCCCACAATGGCCGACGCAGCGTGTTAATCCCAACCTTTGCGTCGGGATTGAGGCTCGTTTACAAGCCTAAGGACCTTGCCGTCGATGACGCCTATTCACGTTTCATTGATTGGCTGAATGCACATGGCGCTCCGGTTCCGCTTCACGCAATTCGGGTCCTCAATCGCGGTACGCATGGGTGGGTCGAGTTCCTGAACCATGAGCGCTGCCGTAATGCCTGCGAGATTGAGAGGTATTTCAAGCGCATCGGCGTGCTCGTTGCATTGGCCTATGTGCTGGGTGGAACCGACTTTCATCAGGGAAACCTTATCGCGTGTGGTGAGCACCCGGTGCTGGTGGATTTGGAAACCATGTTCCAAGCTCTGCCACGGCCTTGGGACGCTCTGAAGGCCGATTCGGCCGACCACCGCGCGATCGAGGTGATCATCGACTCCGTCTTGAGAACGGGGCTGCTGCCATTCTGGATTGTCGCCAATCCGGGCAAGAGCTACGACGTCAGCGGCATCGGCGGAGAGGAGCAGATAGACTCCGGCTACATGATTCCTGTGTGGCAGGACATAAACACCGACCGGATGCACCTCGTAAGGCGTAGCGTGCAGTCGACACGTGACTACGCGAGCCGCCCCATGCTCACCGGGCAGTCCGTCTCAGCCGAGGATTACGCGACTGCCATCGTGGAGGGGTTCGATGCGGGCTACGAGTGTCTCCTTGCTCACCGTGACGATCTACTTGCAGACGCCGGGCCTCTAAGCTGGTTTCGCGGAGTAAAGGTACGTTCACTGCTGCGCATGACGAAATCGTATGCGCAGATTTCGAACCGGTGCCTCCACCCCGAATTCCTCCGCGACGCCGCGGACGCCGGCATTGAGATGGACCGGTTGGCCCGCGACTTCGTTGTCGTCCAGCAGGATTTGCAGTATCGGCCCCCTTGGGACGTATTCCGTGCTGAGTTGCAGAGTTTGGAGCGGCTGGACATTCCGTTTTTCACGTTGTACAGCGACTCGAGTGACTTGCTCGCGAACGATCGCGTCGTCGCTCATGGTTTCTTCGCCGGGAATGGTTGGGAATCGGCGGTCACGCGCGTGCGGAAGTTAGGCAGCGAAGATCTGAAGTCGCAGACCGATTTCATCGTCACTTCCCTTCACGCCCGTTACGACGATCTCCGGTCCCATCATGCAGCCCGAGCGGCAGGCGAGCAAATCGCAAACGATGAAGATACGCCGCTCACACCTGCTGAACTCATAGCAGCCGCGAGTTCTATCGCCGAACAGTTACGAAGTGCTGCTATCCGCGGGCGTGATAGTGGGGTCACGTGGTTGTCGATGTCGTTCGATCCTACTGTTGACCGGATGAATTTGCGTCCGATGTCGGACAGCCTTTATGACGGGCGAATTGGAGTCGCCTTTTTCCTCGCGGCATTGGAACACGTCACCGGCGGTGCTGGAGTTCGCGACTTGGCACTCGCAGCCTTGCTGCCGCGGCGCAAGGCACTACAGCACCCACTTCCGCCTGTTATGGCGCGAACCATGCTGGGCGGCGCGGCAGGCTTGGCCAGTCACATCTATGGGTTGGTGCGCGCCGCGAAATGGCTGAGCGATGATGAACTGCTAGCGCTAGCCGCGCGCGAAATGCAGTGGTTCACCTCACAACGCATAGCGTCCGACCAGGCACTGGACGTTGTCGGCGGCAGTGCCGGCGGCATTCTTGGTCTGCTGACGTTATCCGCGGCAGGCGCAAATGGGAACGCGGTTGACGTGGCGTTCCGTTGCGGCGAGCACTTGCTCAACAGCCGCGTTCCGACGGACACCGGTCATCGTGCCTGGCCGGCCGCCTGGACTCAGTATTCGCTTACGGGGTTTGGGCACGGTGCCGCTGGGATCGCATACGCACTGTTGCGACTTAGCAATGCTACGGGTGAGGCATGCTTCCGTGACGCGGCGGAGGAAGCGATTGCTTATGAGACGGCGGTGTACTCACCGGGCGCGCAAAACTGGCCTGATTTTCGCGTACCATCCGGCCCTGACGGTCCCCGGTGCATGGTCGCATGGTGCAACGGAGCTGCCGGCATAGGCCTCGCGCGCCTGGGGGGATTGCCTGTGCTCGACAATCTAGGCGTACGTGATGATATCTCGAATTCTATCCAGACAACGATAGCCAGTCCGCTTAGCGGCCATGATCACGTGTGCTGCGGGAATTTCGGCAGGCTGGAATTACTGATTGAAGCGGCGCTTCGTCTTGGACGGCCGGATCTGCTCGACGAAACCCGGTGGCGCAGTGCGGTACTGGTGCGTCGAGCGAAGCGCAAGGGACAGTATCGGTTTTTTGCGGAAGCGTCGGGCACACCGAAGTGCCTATCATTGTTCCAGGGAATCGCCGGCATCGGCTACGAACTGCTTCGACTCGCGGCGCCGGACCGCCTGCCATGCCTTCTGCTGTGGCAATGAGCGCACACGAGTGCCGATTCCGACAACCTCAACCAGCCAGCGCTGACATCCGGCGCGAGAGTTTGTCCAACGCGTGGGCAGCCAAGTCCACGGATTCCGGCAAATCCGAGTACAATTCGTCCTGATCAGCATTGTCGCGTCTGTCTTGCTCCGGCCGACCGTATCCGAATCTCGACGTTGTCAGACGCATGTTGAGGCAAACGCCGAGTCTTTCGCGAGCTTTTACTCAACGAGGGCTCGAAACACTGGCCTGGCTTATCTCCACCTGCGTAGGATGTGGAGTTGCGGCTGGACTGCAAGTGCCGACTCGAGGTTCTCCGGTAACGTCGGCCCTTGTGAACGGATCCGAACTGCTCAGAATTTGGGCCGGTTGCACTGCCTGCCCGCGCACGACGGTGCTGAGGAAAACAAGCATGCGACTCAGAGCACTTGCTCGGCTCAGGGGATTACTGACAAGGGTTGCGGATCCTGCAGCGCGCGCACGTTCGCGAGTGAGGATGAGTATGCGCTCACAACCTATGAAGTTGCCCACAATCCATTAATGGCGGGGAAAATGACATTGCTGCTGCGCGGCGCCATCGAACGCGGCTCATGGAACAATTGCAACGTCGTACGCCCACGGCGCCAGTCAGTCGATCTGTAGTCCACCCATGATGAGGCACAATTCGTCGTAGGAGAGCGCTCCGGCCGCATGCTTCTGTGCCAGCAACTCCGTGACGGCTTTCTTGTAGTCTTCCGCTGAAAATGTATAGCCGGCCGTGGCGCCGAGTTTCACGAGTTGGTCAAGCGTCTTTTCGCCCTGTCCCTTCGGGATGGAATCCAGTTGAGCCTGCAGCCGAGGAGTGCTCTCGGCATGTTTAATGAAATCCCTGACCGTCTGGACTGACATGACGTTCTCCTTTCGCGGGAGGTAAGGTAAATTCGCGTGTGTAAAAGCCGCTTGCAGCGTTAGCAGCCACGGTTTAATATACCGCATCATTACCGCAGGACACCGCGTCCCAGCAGACACGCGGGGCAATCATGATTCAGGTTGCATGCACAGTTCCGAAAAGGGCGTACCGCACGCCTGGAATACAGACCCATGGAACTCTGAGTGAGGTGGCGGGTGCGCAGGGTACGGCACACCTTTCCGATCGCAGCTTTTTCGAACACTTGGGATTGTTTGTTCTTCCGAACTTCCTGGAGGCGGAGTTTATCGTGAGCCTCCGAACCCAGATGCTGGCCTCGCGGTCTGAACATGCCATAGTGGTCGGCATAGATGGGGCGACCAACGTAGACGAGAAGGTGCGCAGAGCACAGTACATTGCCATTTCGAAGGAAACGATTAGTGCGCTGCACGATCGATTTATCGGCCTAATTCCAGAACTGGGTAAGCATTTCGGTGTAAAACTCGTGGGCTGCGACAATCCGCAATGCCTGATGTACCGGGTGGGAGATTTCTTCACCCGGCATAGCGATGGCGGATATTCATCTTCCACGAACGAAACGCGGCGGCGCGCGGTGTCCGCGGTGGTGTTTCTGAACGAAGAATCTCTCGACCCGGCGCCCGCGAAATTCGGCGAAGGGCGTTTGATTTTGCATGGTCTGCTCCGCGGCCCTCTCTGGGACAAGTGCCGTTTTGGCATCGATGCCGAGGCGGGGCTTTTGGTGGCGTTCCCGTCCGAGAGACTTCACGAGGTAACGCCCGTGTCGCATGGCGAACGGTTCACGGTGGTTACTTGGTACTACGCAGGAAAGGACGAGTCCGAGTCCGTCACCGCGCAGACATAGCGGCGGCCAGATTGCGGCTGAAGAGGACTGGCCTCTTGTCGAACTTCCAGTCCGCGAGCGGCCCCTTCTGGTCGACATAGTGCAAGAAGACTTGCACCTGCCGGTCGCCTTCAAATGCTTCTCGCCAGTGCGGGCACTCAATGCCGCGGTAGAGCAACGCGTCCCCTCGGTCGAGGTCTACCGACGACATGCCGTACGGACCTTCGATCCAGATTGGCCACGGGGAATGATTGCCGTAGCCCAGGCAAAGCGTGATGCTGATTTCGCAGGCTGGACGGTCCGTATGTCTGGCAAGTGTGGCGCCTCTTTTGTACGCGCGAAAATAGGAGCACGTGGGAAACAGTGCGAGTCCGCAGCTGCGTTCGACGTCTGGGAGGAGCTTCGTCAGTAATCCATTCATAACGGGGTTGCCGTAGACACAGGGGGTACCGGCTATCTGATTGTCTGCCAGTGGCACTTCAGGAGTTGCGGCCAAAGCACACGCATAGGAGTACACATACGAGAGTGTCGGGTCCTGCAGGAGTTTTGGTAAGACTACGTATCGGTCGCGTGTAAACACTGCGGCTGTTTCGTGGTTCCGCATTTCGGGCGGGGATACTACCATTCCTTTGTGAATTCCTCAAACCGAGCTAAATGCTAATCGCACTGTGCACTTGAGAATTTATGTCATTAACGCTTACGGCCGACTCAAAACTCTCCGCTGGTGGCAACGTCCTGGCGCGATGCGTGGGGGAAGAATGCGTGTTGTTGAACCTGACCACAAAGAACTACTTCGTACTGGATCATGTGTCGGCACGTTTTTGGCAGGTTCTCACGTCCAGTGATTCTGTTCGCACTGCATACGGGACGCTTCTCTTGGAATATGACGTTGAACCCGAGCGGCTCCAAAGGGAGTTGCAGGATTTCGTCAACCAGCTATTGCAGTTTGGCCTCTTACAGCGACTAGCATAGCACGGCGAAAGCAGCAGCGGAACGCACGGCGATCCACTACTCCAAAGTTCAAGCTCGCGGTTAGCCGCGATTTTTGCACGTTATTGGATAATTTCTCAAGCAGTCGTGCCGGTTCGGCCGGTTCATCGGACTGCTTGAGCCGGCGAGCGCAACTGCACCTACTATAAGTCCAGCGGTGATGGCGAATTATTTGCTGCGCACTGCCTCATCCATTCAGCGATTTCGTTCATGGGGATGCTGTAGTAGTGACACACGATCCATTCACGATTTTTTAGTATCTTTGCGGCGAATTCCCCATTCTGAATAACATGCCTTGTCGCAAAATCGTCGTAAGTCAGCTCAGCAATATTGCCGAGAGTCAACCAAAAGGCAACCTCTTCGACAATCCATCGATTTGCTGAAGGGAAGTGCAAAGCTCTTTGTACATCCTTCTTTGTTACGAATTGTTGAAATCCCTGACGCAGATATCTAATGGCTGGACCTTCCACATACAATGTTCCTCTGGGCGCGGGATTCAGCGACATCCACACTAAGAGCCGCCACACGTATGACAGAAAAAGCTCGACCTTCACGCGCCGCCATACGGCTCGATTCAACAGAACGACGCCGGTGTTAAATGGTGGAGGGGTTGCAATTCCTTCTGCAATTGCAATCTGGTGGAGCATATCTTCGTCGAGATAGTTGGGGTCATAACCCAAATGGCTTCTCTTACTTGAGGGTTCCTCTCGAGCATAGCAATCCGCCTTCGAATAGCGGGCAAACAACAGATCTACGTCTCTGAAGAACACGGTGTCGCAATCGAGAAGGAGCACCTGAAGCGGAGCGAGACGTTCGATGTCAGGGAAATTTAGCACTCTGTGCAGTACTGGATAGTGCTGCAAAACTTGCGCGGCGCATGGAAACCATTCAGCCAGTCGATGTTGATAAGACCCTTGCTCCTGAATCACAACTTCGTATGGCGCGAGCGTGGAATACAGACCTGGCACATTACCGTAAGTAAACACTCGCACAGCTACAGCTCTGTTGTAGGCTCGCAAAGAGCTAACGCTAGCGACTAATTGCCGAACCAAGTCTTGTGGTGGGTTTACATCTGATTGCAACAGCGAATAACAGACAAGTCGGTCCACGCCATCTCCTGGTAGGTGTTTGCAACTGCAGGTCCCTTCTTTTGCCCTGCTGCCGTCTCTCCGAGAGCAAACAGCTGTATCGCCCCAACATTCCCGGCACGCTAACAGGCTGAGAATGATGCTCGGATATAATCACAGTAACCTTAGTGGTGACCCAGGGCGGCCAAGGGCGCAGAATGGCCGCGCTGCGAGTTCAAAGCCGGAATCGCCACCATGTTTGCTCCGCTGACAACGCCCGTAGCGTGTTTTTCGTTCTGCAACTGACGCTGGGGTGCACAATCGGCTATCTGGAAAATATGGTAGACGGGAGCATTAAGCTGGTGATTCTCTGCAACGCATCGAGCCGGTGGCCCCTCGGTTATGTTATTCATGCCGAAGATTCATTCGAACAGGCAGCCGAGTTTCGGGATTTCATCGATCAAACGATCGACAACTGCATGCAAGAACCACCTCGGTAAAGACGACAGGATAGTCTACCGTGATGATTTGGTTTTCGACAAATATTGAGGATCAAACTGACATGGCCTAATTTGGCCATTTGGCCTAATTCAAGACGGAATGCCTGTTCTGCGGTTTCTTGGCTGGACAGGTTGTATCAGAAGGCTCTTATTCAGCCCACACATCTAGCAAGCGGGTGCGCGAGCGCTTGCGACAACTCAGTGTGCAGCCGCAGCAGTTGACCTCGATCTTCGATGCTGGCGCCTCTTCGAAACAGAACCTGGATCGACTGGATCCGAAGCGGGACGCTACGTGACTCCTGCGACCCTCCAACCATCGCGCCCTGCTGGCCGAAGCGGTCGACCATCTCAGCGAGTTGTTGCTGGCCAGCGGAGCGGGAGGGAAGGCTTGGCGCGGGCGGCAGATCATCGCCGGTAAAGAGCGCAAGGCGGTCGTGGTGTTCAGTCCCCAACTCTACGAGGGCCAAGTGCGCGGACTCCATCAAGGGCTGGGTCGGCTCTCCAGGGAATTTCTGTTCGGATCCCCATAGCCCTGCTGGTAACACCAACGTTCGCACAAGCTTCAGGTCGGAGTGTCGACGGCGGCGAAAAACTGGTCCACTTTGGCGGTGAACTGTGGACCGGTAGGATGGTTACGCTCGGTAGTGGCCAGTTGAGGAATGGGACCTTGGGTGTGTCCGCAGTTCTTTTTTCTAAGCTGGAGGTTCTCCTTCTTTGGGGCCGTGTGCACGATACGACCTACTTTGAACCTTGAGGATGATCGCTCCCTTTACGATGCGATCGAGGAAAGCCATAGCGACGGGCCCATCGGGCAGATACTCTCCCCATTTTTCGAAGTCCACGTTGGTGGCGGGCGCGGTAGAGCTCTTCTGGTTCCGCAAAGCGATGATCTTATAGAGCAGGTGAGCCGATTGCGGGCTTTCTTCCCGCTCGATTTTGTCGCAGCCGAATTCGTCAATGATCAATAAATCCGGACGCGCGTGGCGGCGCAGCTTCTCGGAGAGGGTTTTGTCCGCCAGCGAAGCGGTCAGATCCGAGATCAATTGGGCGGAGGTGCGATAGAGGACGCGATACCCATGGACACAGGCGGGCGGAGGTCTCGCAAATGTTCTT
>Ga0302325_10017409_pt1 | contig 15193 bp, 11 predicted proteins | sample Palsa_T0_2_FD_201948 | JGI IMG/M metagenome (GOLD analysis project Ga0302325, IMG submission 201948) | Peat permafrost microbial communities from Stordalen Mire near Abisko, Sweden - Palsa_T0_2 | ecosystem: Environmental > Terrestrial > Soil > Palsa > Peat permafrost | place: Sweden: Abisko... | reverse complement strand
CAACGGGGCCTCGAAGGCCATTGACAACAACCCCTCCGATGACATCTGCCCCGTCTGCAAATCGAATCGATACCTCAACCCCTCCCTCCAATTCCTCATCAACCCAGAATGTTATCACAAAATGTGTTCTACCTGCGTCGATCGCATCTTCACCTCCGGACCTGCCTCCTGCCCCGTCCCCTACTGCGGCAAGACTTTGCGTAAGAAGGGTTTTCACAAAGCATTCTTTGGCGACCTGAAGGTAGAACGCGAAGTTGATATCAGGAAACGAGTCGGCGCGGTGTTCAACCGGAGGCAGGATGAGTTCGAGACATTACTAGATTGGAACAATTATCTCGAGGAAGTGGAGAGTTTGATCTTTGATCTGGTTGAAGGAACGAAGGAGGAGAAGCTCAAGGCAGAAGAGAGACTGAAGGCGTATCGGGAGAGTAATATGGGAGATATCGAGGAGAATAGGAGGGCAGGACTGGAACAAATTGAGATGGAGAAACGGAGGGAGAAAGCCGAGAAAGAGGCAGTAAGGCAAAGAAGGTTAGCTGTTTTACGAGAAGAGGAAGAGGAAAAATTGGATGTGGCGAAGAGCAAGAGGGATGTATTGGAGAGGCTGGCGAACACGGACGAGGATGCCAACAAGATTACACAGCAGGCTCAGAAGATCATTTTGAAGAAGAGCTCGGCGAGGAGAACTTTGGCTGAAAGTGTGGAGAGCAATGGGAGTGCAAGGGATTCGGGGCTAACAATTCGGGGGCTCAAGAAGAAGGAGGCCCCCATTGCCGAGAAACCCTATGATCCTTTTGGAGGTGTAGATCTTATACCTTCACGGTATGTTCTCCAGGGCGACTACGATAATGAGTGGTTATCGAATGCAAAGAGCGATACACGGCATATGGCAGGAGGTTACAGCCTGCAAGAGTACTATGCAAGAACCATGTTTGAGGCATTCTCGGGTCTTGGCGTCTTTATAGAAGACGAGGTAGCTGGTCGAAGTTTGCCAGCAGCACCTGTAAACATCGGAACTGCTGCTCCAGCTGAAGCATCAGCAGCCAAGGCAAAGACTCAACACAAGATGGAGCTTGATGATGTTTTCTGATAACGTTTGATTGACACTATGGCGCTTCGGCATGCATTTACGGAGTTCGGGGAGCAGCATTATCACGGGGCGTTTAACTCAGGGAAAAGGAGTATTTAGGTGCCAGGTCTTCATTAGATGGCCTTTTTCCGTAACCAATTCTTGTCTAGAATGGCCTTGTAATACCACATGATGCATTTAATGCCGAACCGCTTCGTCTTCCAGACTTCTCTCATAACGCCATGCTTCAATGATCTTGATACTCGTGAAAAGAACTATACACCCTCCTGTTTACTGTGCCCACTATAACTAATTAGTGACATGTCTTTATCTTATTCTTTTTTTAGAAGAGAAGGGAGCCGGGAGAAAGCGAGAAGCATGTTTCATGCTCCCGACCATTGAAAATGGGAGCTCAGAACATGAAAAATAAACATATGCTCCTTACCGGCTGTTGTTGTGCAGGTCGTGGGAAGACCGGAATAGTTTCCACACTGTCTAAACCGCCCCCTATAGGCTGCTGATTATTCTGCCAACCCGCACCTGTAGCTGTATTGACAAATTGGGACTGCCTGAAGGGATTCGTGCTACCAGTTGGTTGTGGCACTAGTCGTGCACTCGTTTGAGGACGCTGTACAGCAGCATTCATGGCAATATTCTTAGCAAATGGATTTGTGCCAGTAGCCATAGGCCGGATCGGGGCCGCAGGTGGCTGCTGCTGTATTTGCTGCTGGAACGGCTGGTCAGGTGGTGGCGAGAAAGGTTGAACTTGAGGTGATATCGACTTTGCGAAGGGGTTTGTAGATTGGCGCGTCATTGGAGATGTTATAGGAGGAGAAGCAGGGAACGAGGGCCCATTCATGCCTGTCGGACTTGCCATCATCGATAATCGGAAAGGATTGGTTGTTTGTTGGCCAGTTTGCATGCTACCAAGCTGCTGTTGTGGTTGCGGTTGCTGTTGTTGCGACTGGAAATTTGCGGGGGAGTCTTGCGGAATAGATGAGAGATTACCTGGTTGGAAAGATGGCTGTGGGGTATAGCCACCGAATCCAGCTCCTGTAAAGTCTGTCTGAATATTTTGTGGTTGCTGCGGCACACCAAAGCCAGCATTGAAAGGTTGCTGTTGGAATTGATTCGAATTCTGAAATCCAGTTTGTTGTGGTGCAAACCCGTTCTGCGGAAATTGCTGTGTTTGTTGTATCTGAAATGGGGCTCCGTTGAATTGAGGGGCGCTTTGTTGCATACCAGGCTGAGTTGCCATGGGTTGCTGATTCTGCTCGATCGAGTCGAAAAAGTCAATGAGATCTGGATCCGGTCCTTTCGCGGGTTGGGCTGGCTTCGAGGCTGGCAGCTCAGATGCAGCTGGAAAAGCCCGTCCTGCTGCTGCTCGAGATTCTGACTCGCTCTTCAAATTCGCTCCGAATGTTTTGCTAGCACCATTCGTCCCAGTCTTACCCTTCTTTGACTCCTGCTCTGCCAAATACTGTCTCCGATTTATCTCAAAGTCCGGGTCCATCAAGTAGTCCTCCAGCTGCTTCCCAAGATTTACTGGGGCATGCTTCAATTTCGGAACCTCTACCCGGGTTTGATGTTCAAATTGTCGAGCTACACTCAGGTATCTGACCACAAAATCCGTCTGCTTGGTAAAGTTGTTATAGATTTCCATCGCTCGTTCAGCATCCGGTCTTGACATTTCAAAGAAATGGCCTACATTCCACTCAGTTTAATTGCAACAGTAAGATGGAAGTTCTTTACCCAGTATGTTGATCATAGCTTGGTTCATAACGTGGAACATTGCTAGGAGATCTAATACCAACATCCGGAATACCGTAATGGTAATCTCGTTCTCCGCCTCGTTTTCCATGACCTAGGTTTCTTTAGCCACAATTTCCCCCCAAATAAAGTCCAGTACTAACATCGCATTTGAGTAGCGCCGTGATCTGGTGTTGAACTGTCTCGGTTTCCCGAAGTAGTCCTTTGTCAACACTCATCTTCTCTAGTCTTTTCTCAGCACCTCGAACGAAGTCGCATTTGGTTTCCCGGTATGCCCTTGCTCTCTCATTCAAATAGTTTGTATAGTGTCGAATATTCCGGCCCTGGGTTTGAACTTTGCCATGCTCTATTAGCACGGTTTCTATTAAGTTGCCTGTCATGGCTAAGCCATTGCAGAGTGCATCTTACGGCTAACTCTGAGTATACATACCATCAGAGAAGCTGCTTATGGCAAGCATTGACCTGTGCCGTGCAAGATAAGCCAAGGTCACATCCGGCGATCCCTCCCTAATCATCAGATGAACTGTGATCAAACTCTTGAATACCACAGTCCATGTTGAATCACGCAGGCGGTTCTGCAGCGCCCGGAAAACCTCGCCTACACCAGCTTCTCCCGAGTGTGTTGCTATTAAGATGTGTTCGATGTATCTAATTGGTAGGGAGGGTCAGTTGACCGGACTCAATAGAGTTGAGAGAGGAACCGTACTTTGATTTCGGAGGAGCGGCCTGTTGACATTAGAAGTTAGCTTAAGCCATGCAAGGAGCGTTCAGATCCCAGCTCGAGAACCTGCCTACCTTTATCTTGGTCGCCCCTTTGACCGACTTCTCGAAGGAACTGGCCATGGCGGCTGGAAGTAATACTGGTGGGCTTGCGACAGCCTGTGGCCAAAATGGCGACTGGCAGAGCTGCCGTTTACTTTGCAGGACCGAGCAGCCGGGTCGGTTTTCGTTTCACGTACTCGAGAGCTTGCTAGAGGGATAAATCTGCAGTAAAGGATTGCGTGTGGAGGGAGCGTTTGTTTTGCGGTTTCCTGGTGTCGGGAGCTTTGTTGTATCCGATCTGTCGGTCCTGGCAATCTCTCCAAATGATTGGGAACGGAGCTATTACAACCGCGGATCGCCCACCAGGGTTAAGAGTTGGCTCGATAATCAGAGACCCTCGTACGTGGCATCATTTGCACAGTGGATGGACGAATATATTATATTAGACTTTGGCTCCGGGATAACATAGGTGCGGGTGTAGGGAGCCTTGGTTAGCAGTGGGCTGAGTTGGCCTTGTGAAGTGCTGTCAGTAGCATCTGCACATCGTCATTTGAGGGGGGCGCTTTGATTGGCGAATGAGACAGGCCAAACATCTTTCAAGATTCAGATTGCCCTCGGTCAGTGCGGGGAGAACAGAGAACGCCACACGAAGCAATAAATATTCTAATACATCAGTGCTTTCTTTTTGCTTGCAGTATACATTAACGACTCGATGCAAAACATCTTCGAAACCCAATAAGAACTTCTAATCCCACACAAGCTCCCGCAGAAGCTACCGAGCACATCCACTGCGGCTCCATTGCAAAATCTCAAGGTTCCCTGAGTCGAGATCTTGACATTAAAAAGCAACATGAAGCTTATTAAAAAATGGGGAATGGTGGAGGGGGAAACAATCCGTGTAACCACCCTGCGGCGAAAATCTCCGCGCATGTCCACGGCGCAGCTCCAACAATATCCTTCAAGTCCTACAAATCATAGATCTGACATGAGAAGGGTAGACAAAAAGGAATTGGGGGAAAGGGAACAGTTTATAAGTCGTTCCTGCTGCGGAAAGACTTTATGGACAGGGGCAACTGCCACGGGCAAGACCATCCCAATGTCACCAGCTCCTAACAGCAGGCCTTCCAAGCTTCAAGGATCAGAGATGCCTTCATCGCGTCCGATATTGAACAAGGTGTGTGTCGAACGCTTATATCAGTCTTCCTGCCTGCTCTCACAATCAGACCACTGAAGCCCGGTGAAGGGAGAGTTTGGAAGCTCGAGCAGGAGGAAGCGATTTCATAACAACACGCTGGCTTTCATCATCTGCGAAAGACACATTAGCAAGTGCCGTTGTAGGTGCGCTCTGTAGTTGGGGACTTACGTGTTTAAAACTTGGAAGGATGAAGAAGAAGAAAAATAATTCGGTGTCAAATCCAAATCCCCATAGAAAACCGCGCCAGGGTCTGCAGCCACTAACCGTATTGGGACAGCTCTAGAAGCATTTCTCTACAACCGTACGACAATTCTGCAACTGGATGAGCAATGAATTTTGTATTACGCCCTGCTGGGCATCTTGCGAGTCGCCAAAGTCGATCGTGCCTTCGATGCCCGTTAATACACTATTCCCGGCTGCTGGCAAGCTTACCTAGAGCACGGGCGAGATGGATCCAACACAGCAGCAGGTTGGCAGAGTGCTTGCAAGGAAACGGAGAGGCTGTGAGCAGTGTCACCGATGCTGCATTTTGGAAGGAATACAAGGCGTCATGTATGTTGCTCTCCATCAAGAATTTCAGTCTGACATGGAGATTTCAGTCGCAGCGCCCCAACGACGGGCATTCACGATTAAACCTAGAATGCCTCGCGACAAGTTGGGTAAAGAAGGCATGGTCCTTGGATCCCTTACCAAAATAAAGAGTATGTCAGAGACTCTATGCTTTGCTAGTGTAGATTTCGGCATGATGAATATGGAGATCCAGGTTGCATGTCATGGTAGTGAGCTGTGCCAGCAGTTGCGAAGCATTCGACTTAACAGCTCCGTCAGAGTGGTTGGGAAGCTTGCGCTGAAGCCTGCACCGAAGACTGCACCAGGTAACATCGGGCGCCAGGAACCTCTCGAAGACCTTCTTGAACTATCTCACAAGCAAGTGGAAGTGGTAGCGACCGAGATTTTATGTTTGAACTCTGTTGCCCCTGATGTACACATCAGCAAGGATCATAGCTTTACCCCCCAAAGTAGGCATTTGCAGATTCGCTTTGATGAGAGCCTGAAACGAAGATTGCTACTTCGTTCAAGAGTGGCACGTTACATCAAGGAGTACTTGGGGAAAGAGTTCCTAGAAGTCGAAACTCCAATACTCTTCAAATCTAGTCCTGAAGGTGCACGCGAGTTTCTCGTTCCTACACGGAAGCCGGGCTATGCTTACGCTCTTCCCCAAAGCCCCCAACAATACAAACAGATATTGATGGCTACCGGGGTCAAGAAGTATTTCCAATTTGCCAAATGCTTTCGAGACGAGGATCTGAGGGTAGATAGACAGCCCGAGTTTACTCAAGTGACGTTCCCCGTAGACCATAGCATTTCCGATACTAACTAGTTTATAGCTTGATCTTGAGATGGCATATGCGGATGGGGAAACAGTGATGGCAGAAATCGAGTACCTGATCAAATCTCTTTACCTAAAAGTTTCCAGTAACCATCCAGAAATCCTTGAAACCCCCCTGCCAGAGTCAGCTTTCGTCCGAATGTCGTATGAAGAAGCCATGTCAAAACACGGCTCTGATAAGCCTGACCTTCGAATAGGTGGCCTGGTAGGTTCACCTTTGACGGTCAAGGATCTGAACTGACTCTTCTAGATACAACGTATCGACGATTTTGTTCCAAACGGATTACGGAGCATGCTCACCTCTGTACAGGAACCTGCAATCGAAGCATGCAAACTCAGATTGAACTGCGAATCGCAGCAAGTTCGAACCTTTCTTACCAAGTTCATGGACTCTCCTGACGCAGAAACGTTCACCTCAAATGTCGATGGTGCTCCTGGTTTCTGCGTCTATGATTCTCGGAGCCCCGTTGAAGGCCTCCAAACCTTAGGCTTCGAAGGCGCAGAACAACTTAAAACTTTATATAGAAATATTCGATGCCCACGATACCAAGATGAAGAAGTACACAAGGCCAATACTTGCTTCGAGGACGGCGACTTATTGATCATCCAAGCCCGCCAAAACCTCCCACACTCCGGCGGTTCAACCATGCTCGGAAAACTTCGCCTTGCTCTTCATAAAGCTGCAGTAGCTGAAGGACTCATCCAGCCCGATACGGATCATCACTATCTTTGGATTACCGAGTTTCCCATGTTTACACTGGATAACGACACTGATCCAGGCCAAGGTGGGACTGCAGGATTCTCAGCAACACATCATCCGTTTACAGCGCCAAGGACCGCTGAAGACGTGGATCTGCTCCTCACTGATCCGTTGAAAGCGAAGGCTGACCACTATGACCTCGTTGTCAATGGTGTAGAACTTGGTGGCGGCAGTCGACGAATCCATAATGCTGAAATGCAAAAGTTCGTAATGAGAGATATCATCAAGGTATGTGAGCTTAACCCTGTCTCAATTTATCACTTACTGAATATCTTAGATGAGTGAAGAGCGCATGAACGATTTCTCTCATCTCTTCGAGGCTCTCGCCTCGGGCTGCCCGCCTCATGCAGGCTTCGCTATAGGATTCGATCGTCTCATGGCTGTCCTGACTGGTGTCGAGTCGGTAAAAGATGTAATTTACTTCCCCAAGAGCTCGAAGGGAGAGGATATGATGGTCAAAAGTCCGGCTCCAATAACGAATGCGGCATTGAGTCCATATCATTTGGAACTTAAGTCGCCAATTGAACCTTGAAGCGCAAGACAAGCAACAGCCATTGCAGAAGGGAAAGTTTGAAGATATGAAGACCGAGGCTCTATCTTAAGCGTAGATGTGGAATCTGTAATACTATGTATGATGAATCATGTGTAAAGATGGCAAAGTATAGATAGACTGTAACAATATGTACAACTTCAGCAAATCTCCTCTTCATTAATAGCGATTTAGGTTGCATTGCTCTCTTTCTAATCTACTCATACACTCATGCCTTCTCACCACGCCAAGCTCCTTGTGAGTACCAAACGCCATTTCCTAATCTCCCACCGAGAAACGATAGATAAGTTTAGACGTCCTATTATCTGGCACAACTCCCTCCTAGTCACTCAAACCCCGAAAGAGAATAGGTACTGTTTCCACCTCATACTACCTCCTCCATTACCCCAACACAGCCATCACCTCCATTACACTCTTCTAATCACATCTTTTAATTTTTCACTATGCTCCCTCCTCGATATGTTCTGATAAGCATCATACTCCTGCACTGCATGGCTCCTGTAATCCCTCTCATCCTGAACATATCTATGAACCGGCTCTTTGCTGGAGTGGGATGATGAATGCTTGTGTGACTTGCGGTGTGAAGAACCGGAAGATTGGGATGAGGTTGAGCGGGAGGAGCCGTTGTGAGCTTTTGTGGAGGAGGATTTGTGTGTCATTGTGAACTTGGTGGTGTTGTGCTCACGTGGGAGTGGAAGTGAGTAACTCAGAAGAGGAGTGTCTTAGAGCGAGAAATCAAGATATCTTGAGGTCGGAGTGGAGGATTTTAAACCTATTTTTGGTGTGCCAGAACCAACAAGGTAGTAGGGTGAATTGACAGTGTCAGAGTGACCGGAGGCAGTTCGGCAGGAGACGCTCCGGTACAAGGAGCGTTGTGTGGAGGTAGGTCGGCGAGCTGATGGTCTTGTGGTAAGGTCGGTGGAAAGTTGTTCTTCGATAGCAACAACTTGGATGCTGTGGAATGTCTGACAGTTTCAAAAGATGTAGTTTGAGATGGAAAGTATATCACAATTATTTTTAGTTCTGACAGAATTTGCTGGTAGTGAGAGATATGGAGGAGACTTCGAAAGGGATAAGAGAAAGACAGAGGAGAGCCAGTAGGCTAGCAAACCCATAATTTATACTTGTTTACCCGAGAAACAAATGTTCGAGAACCAGGGCGACCTCGAGGGCGACAACATCGGAGCCCTTTTCTCACGACGCGTTGCATGGGCGGTGCAATGCTTCAGGATTGCTCAATCGAGGCAACGTGATCCGCCACTGAGCGGAAGCAGTCCTATGGGTTCAGGGGCCAGCTCGGCATCCCGAGAGCCAGAAACGTAGTACGGCATCAAATGGCCCAGATCAGTTGCAAGACGAACACAAGAAGAGACCAGGGAAACCGGGAAACATTGTTAGATGTTCCGAGGCTATGTGGAGTTCAAGAGAAGGGCGGTAGGAATAGGGCGTCAAGCGCATCATCCGTCTACCAATGATATTGAGTATACGGTGGCAAGCTGGACGTGCACTGACTTGAGTGAGGACGAGGGCCAAGAAGTCATGAGGGCCGCACATGGCCTTTCATCTGGATGCATTGAGTAGAACGTGAAGGGGTTGCCAGCCCTATTGTTCTACGTTGTGGCTATGCTGTATTGTTTGCCCTGCCGGCCCAACTTTCAGATGGGCCGAACCGTTTGCGGCCACTTTGATGGTCACAGACGATCCGGCCTAGGGCCACGAACTGGAGATCATGGAAATTGACAGGTTGACCAGATGGGCGGGATTTATAGTGTAACCGGGGAAGGCTCCCGTTGTAGCTCATGCACCAGTAGCACATGAGGTACGAGATCTATGAGCCCAATGGCAGCACGGAGCCACGATCAAAGAAGGCTTGTTTGTTTAGAGCAACTAACGATAATCCTAACAAACCTAAAAATGTCAGCAGACCATTTGAACGTTTGGGAAAGGGAAAGGGGAGAGGGCGATAAATTCGCTGCGGCGGCAGCGCCCTCTCGCCCTGGGATCTCGCTTATCTGTCTCAGAACCCCCTGGAGGTAACTCAGGGCTCTACGAAGGGCGGTCTTGCAGTTGAGGGCGAATGTGTTATGAATGTGAAACACCGTGGGATATGGATGATTTTGACGCGGGCAAGAATGAAGGTGGTGCCTTGATATGAACTAGAAAGCCCTGATCGCCCGAGTAGAGGGCCTTTGTTTGCCTTTCGCCTTGGAGGGCGGGGAAAAGGGGTCTGCCGACGTTTAGCTCTTAACTACAGAAACGGCGCATGAAGTCCGTCATTCTGTCGACATGCATGTTGACGGTCATCTTTATTCGAGGTTTTCTCCACTACACGGAATGGAAACATACGATATTTAGATACGTAACTGTAGAGGTGCGCTTCCAGATGAAATCGCAGAGCACGGCGTACCGTGTGGAGTGCCTCTAGCATATCTCGCGTACATTGCTCTTCCAACAAGTGACGCAATGCACAAGCACTCTTATAGCCCTCTGAGACATTAACTCTAGAGAAACTGACGGGAGCCGAACTTCGATAGCCGGCGCATTGGCGCAATATCAATACAGTACCTAGGGCGATATGGCACTAGCGAGGGTGTATGTAGAGACCAGGGAACTGAATCTACGAAGTGCCTAGATATTTGAGCTCTGAGCAACAACAAACTATTATCTTGTGGTTGACCTTGGCACCGAAGTAGAAAATGGTACTTTCTCGTTCTTTTGATTTCCCTCCTATAGCCTTTCAGAAAGGTAAAATGGAGCTCGTGATGCGAGGTTGATACCTAATGTGCTCTCTCTCCCTTCGCTACGAGCGCACGCTAGCACCAATAACCAAGATCGCTTCTTATGATGAGTATCATATATGCAAATAAGCACTTCTCGCTAAAATTCGCCTTGGGCGGTACAATCCACTAAACATCTTTGATGGTCTAACGGTCATGATTTCCGCTTGTCATCACGACAATGCGCGGGAGATCGGGGTTCGACTCCCCGTCAGAGAGTTTCTCTAGAGTTCATGTCCCTGAGCTAAGCTCAGAACAACATATATTTTTGCTTTTTTGTTGGTTTCAATTCTTTTGAGCGGCTGCGGGTGGGGAAGGAGGGAGCTAGCGACCCCTGCTTGTTGGATGACTTATGGCACATCAAGTAGCGGTGAAGCTCTGGGAACCTGTGAGAGTGTAATTACAGCGCCCTCCCGTTGCTGTACGACAAACCCTGGCAGTTGCAAGACTTATGGCGGCGTCCCTGTTATTTATACGATGGATTACCCAGATTGTAAAATATGACTAGTACAGTATGCATTGAGTGAGTCTTCATTTTGTCCTTTTCTTGTTCTTGCTCTTACAGCAGTCCAAGAGGATCAAGATTGCCAAATCTAGATGTACTTGGGACCGTCTGTACAGTTTGCAATGAAAGTGTGCTGTATTCTAAGGAGCAGGCAAAGTGCCTCCAGCCCTCATTGAAATCTGAATACTTATATTTGGTGCGAAGGGTCTTTTGCTCTTTTCTGTCACGTATTTGGGATAATGCAATTGGAAGAATTTTCGTTTCATTCATTCATTCGTGCGTTCATTCATTGTTCTTTATCCTACAGTAGGCCAATTCTAACAATACTCCGGTGATACTGATGCTACTCTTACAAGTTTCGGCCCCATTTCGAAGCCTCGGTTGTTCTGCTCATGTTCCCTGCTCGGTTCATACATTCAATCACTGTCAATGCCCTCCCAGGGCAGTTCCTCCTCCAACTCCAACTGCATTCTGTTCAGGGTAATCTCAACCTCGTCAACGCTCATTTCCTGTCCAGCCTGAGCTTGGCCCTCGAGAACGTCATAAAGGGCATAGATCTGGTCTGACTTCGCCTCAATCTTTGACAGAAGACTCTCCAATTCTGCCTTCATCTCAATTCGCTCCCGCTTGGCGAAAGAAGCGTTGTGCTTCGTGTAAGCTTGAACGACCTCGGCCTGCCGCATCTTGAGATGTGCAACTTCATCCTCCAGAGCCTTCAAGACTGTTGCAAGAGCGATACCTGGAGCGACTGCTGGTCGAAGTGTCGGTTCATCCTCATATGGCACGGGACTAGTGGAACGCTTCGAGACCGGGACTGGTTTTTGGACGAGGATGGTCTTCTTGCCGGCTGAATTGGTGTCGAAAGATGCAAGCCGGAGGCAGATGGCACAATTCTTACGGTTATGCTGATGTTCGCAGAGACCGTCAAGAACCTGACGAGCGTTGGCCGAGAGAACCGGTCGCTGTTTGCTCTTGCTCCGCTTGGCAGCGTCGATATCCGCAACAAGGTATGCCGAGGTCATGTCGTCATCATCTTTTTGGCGACGTGTGTTGGTGTGGATGATGCTCTCTGAATGATGGCGACGATGAGTTGTGTTGGATTTGGTGGTATGGTCTTCGTCCACCAGAGAACGATGGCGCCGGTGAGTGTTGGACCTGCTGGTATGATCCTGCTCGTTGCGAGCGGTTGATCTTGCCGACTTAATGCTGAAGCGGCCAGTGAGGTCCTCCTGAGTGGGAGCGTTGGTATTCTTCAAGATGCCACCGGTTCCTCTAATGGACGGTGCATGAGAAGATCGGCCAGACTGAATGGTCTGGATGGTGTCGTCGCGAGCAGCGCGCTGTTCGCCGGTCATATTAATAGATGGGGCCCGAGAAGATCGACCAGAATTTATGGTGTCTTCTTGAGCAGAAGCCTCGTCTTCGACTTCAAGCTGTTGTTTCTTCGCTGCTCGGATATCTCTGAGACGTTGACGAATGCCAGGCATGACTCCATGTCCAAGGATGTCAGAATAGTTCGAGCCTTCCAAAATGCTGTCATTTTCGGAATGCTGAGTGACTTGAAGCTCTTCGGTGTTCTCATCGAAAGATGCTTCTTGGGAGTTTTGAGTGTTGTCCTGTTGTTGCTCGCTAGGAGCAGCGGTTCGGATGTGTTGGGTTGGTGCTGGGTATTGGCCAAATGCTTGCTTCATGACTTTCGAAGGCAGGTCTTGTCCGAGATGTTGGCTAACCGATTTCTGCTTGGTGCTGCGACTGGAGGGAGACTTTGATGTTCGGGTGGTTTTGACGAAGTCGGTCTTTTGAGTCGACTCCTTGATTTCATGGGTGACGTTGGTAAGCTTCTGGAGGAGCTCATCGCGTCGTTGGATCTCGGTTTGAAATGCAATCTCCTTTTGTTGCCACGCTTGAGTACGTTGCTTCTTCTCTTGGAGAAGCTGCTCAAACTGACGCCTGAGTATGGACTGTTGTTTTTCGAACTCTTTCATGTCTTCCTCTTTCTCCTGGAGGAGTTGATCGAGCTGGTTTTGAAGAGCAGATTGCTGGACTTGCAGTGACCGAGTGGAATCATCCTTCTCCCGAAGAAGCTCATCGACTTGATTTTCAAGAGCAGACTGCTGTTTTTGAAGTGTTTGGGTGTTTCGAGTAAACTCTTGCTTTTCGGAAAGAAGTAATTCGATTTGACGTTGAAGAGCAGACTGCTGAATTCGAAATTTGCGCGCATTTTCCTCTTTCTCTGAACGCATTTGATCAACTTGATCCTTGAGAGCAAACTCTTGCTTCTCCATTGTGAGAGTGGCGTTCTGCTGGGATTGGGCCAGCTGACTTTTGAGAGTCCGAATCTCGCCCTTGAGAGATTGGTTCTCTGCAAACATAGCATCAGCAGCCTTCGCGCTGTCTGCCCTGATGAAATCCATCTTGTCGAAAGCGGCCAAAAGAGCACCTTCCAATTCTGCAACCTGTTCTTTGAGCTTGCGTGCAGTCTCGTAGATGTCCTCTTCTTCTGCAGGAAGCTCGACATTGTCGGCATGATTGAAATTGAGAGGTTTTGGGACCTGGACAACCTTTCCGTTGTGAACAGTCGGGAGTCCATTGGTTTGAGTGTTCGAGACTGAATTCAGAGCGGTGGTAACAAAAAATGAGTGTTGTGTGCCGCCGATTGGGTTGTCATTGACACTGGATGGTGTGAAAATGTGTGTTTGGGTTTGCTTCTTCTCGGTGGTCTTGTTGAAGCGCGTGTTTTTGGGCTGGAACGTGACCGAGGCGGGCCGTTCACTCCCAATGAATGAGCCGTCTGATTCGTCGGCGACTCGGGCATGAAGGTCTTTGAGGGTTCGTCGTTCACCACTGATGATGCGGCTGGCGTTGGAGGCGTATGTGGCTCGCGTGGAGGCTTTGTGTTGAGGAATGGGCGGAATATTCTCCTTCTGCTCTGTCGCGAAGTGAGTCTCAGGTAGGTTTTTGGATTTGTGATTGTTCAAATAGGCGGTAGTATGGGTACGAGCCTGGGTGCTGTTGCTGAAATTGCGGACGTTGGCATGGCCTCGCGTCGCGTCTTCGTAAATGGTAGGTTGTGTAGGCTCGGCGCGCTGCTTCGGAGTCTGCATGAGGCGGAGGTTGCTAGAAAGGTTGATCATGGGTGTGTTCGCGTCGCTGGTGTATTCGAGGTTGGAAGACGTGATAGTGTTGGCAGGGTGTTTGCCCTTGCGACCGCGAGGGGCTTCGAGGGAGAATGTATCGTTAGGAGTGCCGGGTTGGGAGAAGTCAGGGAAGGCCTGAGCCAGAGCGGAGGTGTTGATGATGACCTCTTGTTGAGGGCGTCGAGGGGACCAGCGACCGTACTTCTTTGCCGTGTCGCGGAGTTCGGGGATGATGGTACGCTTATAGTCGCGTTTGATCTCGAGAGTCGAGCAGATGGCTTCGTCGCGCTCGGGATCGAAGTCGATGTTGAAATCATTGGTGCAGTTGTTGGTGGTGTCGTCGGGGCTCAAGGTGATGGAGCCATGTTGTGAGCCAGTGCTGGACGCGACGGACGCGACGGACTCAGTCGCCATGGCGAAGGTCAATTGAGGTTGAGGGTGGATGATGAGCAGCAAAAGTGTGAGGAAGAAGAACAAGAGCTTACAATTGAAAGTCATGAAGTAAACACTGAGCGATGCTCGGATTGGGCAGCGGTTCTTGTGGCTGAATTGTTCATGTGTGATTGGGAGAAGGGCGCGGGGCCCAAAATATAGGCCCAAGACACGCTAAGGGTTTGCAGATCACCTCGCTTCTGGCATTGTCTCCGCCAATCAGAGGCCAGCAAACAAACTTTCTGTGATCCCTCGATCATTTCAAAAGCTATCAAGTTGCTTCCAAGACCATGACTTTTAGCTATTCGAGACCCACAGATCGATATAGTAATCAATGGTCTTTCTGCCTCTAATTTCTTGCACGGATGGATGCTTCTTTTCAGGTTCGCTTAACTCAAAAGAACCAAAGAGAGAAAGTACGAACTGGTCTATTGACTTCCTTCCGTGTTTTCGCTTTCACCTTCTTTCATCATCAACACACACTCTTCTCTCCCTTGTCAGAATATCACCCTTGTTCTGTGTTCTATCTTTGTTCGTGTAGTTAGTAAGGTAAGCTTAGAGTGCAAGCATAACGGTTTTGGAGTCTCTGCTAATATGCTATAGATCGACATTTTTCAGTCATCACAGGTATATTTTAGCAGAACAGTATTGACGACGCCATCTAACTCTGCGTAGTCATGGCTGATCTACCGCTGCACGAGGCATTCTCGAATTCTCTTCTTCCTGAAAAGCGTAAGAAAGGAGAGTACCATGGTCGCGATGATGTGAGTTTCACGACGATGCCCAGCTCACAAGTCATACTGATCCGCGTCCTAGAATGGTGCACCGGTAATCAGGCATCGCAAG
>Ga0302325_10017406_pt1 | contig 15195 bp, 13 predicted proteins | sample Palsa_T0_2_FD_201948 | JGI IMG/M metagenome (GOLD analysis project Ga0302325, IMG submission 201948) | Peat permafrost microbial communities from Stordalen Mire near Abisko, Sweden - Palsa_T0_2 | ecosystem: Environmental > Terrestrial > Soil > Palsa > Peat permafrost | place: Sweden: Abisko... | reverse complement strand
TGTAGCCGCTGAACATCGAAAGACCGGCCAGTTTCCCGCCGATCAAAACCTGGTCGTAGGAAGCAGAGGCATAATTCGACAACGGCAGGTCGATGTATTTATAGCGTTCTTCAGGAGGCAGGAACATGGACCGCTGCACCTTCGCGACGTCTTCGGCGTTCCAGGCGAAGGTCACTTTCTTGCGCTGCGGCCGGCCGGCGATTTTCTCCAGTGCCTCCCGTCCGATGAAATCGTGGTCGAACTTCACGAAAGGTCCATAGCCCAGCTCGTACGGCGTCACGTAGTAGTCTTGGATGTTGTTCGAAACGTAGCTGCCGCCCAGAGAGCCGGTGCCTTCGTAGCCGGCCGCCGGCAGCCACTGCCGGTAGGCCTTCATCTTTTCGCCTGTGTAGACGGCGGGTAGCGGCGAAGGAATCCAGCCCGACTCCAGCGTGTTGGTAGCGTAAGCGCGCGCGCCAACCTGCGCCAGGCCAAAGTCCCTGCCCGCCTCCACAATCGCCGCGCGGATCTCCTCGCGCTCCTCGTAGGGACCCCAAATTTCGAGTCCCGGAGCGCCGGCCATGCCGTGGCGCAAGGCGCGGACCCTCCGTCCCGCGATGTTTATCGCTCCCATGTTGAAGAACTTGATTTCCGGTATCGGGCCGCCGTTCAGTTTCTCAATCACCTGCCAGGCATTCGGTCCTTGAATCTGGTAGCGGTAACAACTGCGAATCACGGCTTTTCCACCCGGATTGGAGGGCGAACGATCGTCCTTCCGGGTGGTAACGTTGAATCCGCCGGTTTCGGCCTGGAATTGGATCCAGCTGGCCGCCGGCGCGCGTCCCACAAACACCAGCTTGTCCGGCTCCAGGTGAAACAGGATTCCGTCGCCAATCACGTAGCCGTCGTAGCTGCAGGGAGCGAGCTGCTTGGCTTTGTCCACGGGGAAGTTAGCGAAACTATTGAACCCGAGGTGTGAAGCCAGCTTGACCGCATCGGGGCCTTCGATATAGACGTTGGCCATGTGGTGGCTCTGGTCGAAAAGAACGCAAGTCTCTCGCCAGGCGCGCTGTTCATCCCGCCAGTTCGTGTATTCGGCGGGAACTACGGGATAGACATAAGCGCCTATCTGCGAATTACGCAAGAGGTCAACTGGATTCTTCGTCTTTAACAAATCTTCCAGGCTTTGGCTCAACGCGGGATCGTCCCTTTCCATTCGAGGCAAAGGTTCTTCCCCGCCCCAAATGCAATCGGCCAGTCTATCACATGAAATCGTGTGTCTTTCAAGGGTCAAACGTAAGGCGTGCAAAGGTCAAGAGCGCGCGTGAGCCTTCGATATAATGGCCGCTGTTCATGAAAATCGACCTTTTTAATCATTTCTTTCCGCCTCGTTACGCGCATGAAGCGATCGAGGCCGGACTCGCGGGCAAGGACCTGGGCAAACGCGTCCGGAATGTGCCCACCATCGCGGATCTGGACGCGCGCTTTCGCGTCATGGACGAGTTCGGCGAGTATTGCCAGTTTCTTACCTTGCCCGCACCGCCGCTCGAAACCATGGCGCCGCCCGACAAGTCGCCCGAGCTCGCACGAATCGCCAACGACGGGCTGGCCGAGCTGGTTGCGAAATACCCCGACCGCTTCATCGGATTCGCAGCCTCGCTGCCGATGAACAACGTCGCTGCGTGCCTGGAGGAAATCGACCGGACCGTAACGCAACTGGGCGCGCGCGGAATACAGATTTACACCAACGTCGCCGGCCAGCCGCTGGACCTGCCCGAGTTCGCTCCCATTTTCGACGACGCAGCCCGCCGCGACCTCACCATTTGGATGCACCCCGCGCGCGGCGCCGACTTTCCCGACTATAAGACGGAAACCAGATCGAAGTACGAAATCTGGTGGACCTTCGGCTGGCCTTATGAGACCAGCGCTGCCATGGCGCGCCTGGTGTTTTCCGGCCTGTTCGACCGGCATCCGAATCTCAGGATCGTCACGCACCACATGGGGGGCATGATCCCTTACTTTGAGGGACGCGTGGGTTATGGCTGGGACGTGCTCGGCTCGCGCACCTCGGATGAAGATTACGTCTCGCTCCGCCAATCCATGAAGAAGCGGCCGATCGACTATTTCCGGAGCTTCTATGCCGACACGGCCCTGTTCGGCGGTCAGGCTGCCACGCGGAACGGTCTGGATTTCTTCGGCGTAGATCACGCTGTGTTTGCCTCCGACGTGCCATTTGAACCCAAGCCCGGGCTCTACATTCGCGAGACCATTCGCTGCATCGAAGGCTTGGACGTCAGCGCCGCCGACAAAGAGAAGATTTACTCGGGCAATGCCCGCCGCCTGTTGAAGCTGTGAGCCGCAGCTTCGCGCCTGCGATGAGCGCGCTAAACCGGCGCCGCGTTATGGACCTCCGACGCTGCTATAATTGATCGAGTTATTGTGTTTTCTGTCTGCCTCCATTGCATCCATGCCGGTTTCCGGCGCGTAAGCATGGCTTGCTCACACGCAGGATGATGCCGCGTTTTTTCACACTTCAACAGGCCGAGGAAGCGCTTCCCCGGGTAGAGTCGGCGATTCGCGAAGCGATTTCTCTAAAAGCTGAGTACGAGCTGACCGAAGAGGAACGGCGGAGCTTCGCCCAACGGCTGGCGGTTACGGGCGGCATGCGGGTGGATCGCGCCCGGGTAATGGAGCAAAAGAACTGCCTGGAGCAGGCCGCCGTAGCTCTCCAACAAGCCATCCAGAAGGTTCACGAGCTGGGTTGCCTGGTGAAAGATCTGGATATCGGGCTCATCGACTTCCCGACGCTGTTCCAGGGCGTGGAAGTTTACTTGTGCTGGAAGTTGGGCGAGGACGGCATCCAATTCTGGCACGGCGTCGACGAAGGGTTCCGGGGCCGCAAACCGATTGACGCAGCCTTTCTCGAACAGCATCGGGGCCAGCATCGCGGCGAGTTACCCAACTGAATGTGCGAGAATTGGGGGAATTGTCACGGGGGCAGCAGAGTGGCTCGCGCCTCCTAAAATCGCATGCTGCTGAGTAGAGAATTCATTAGTTATCTGTCGCGACAACTGGTGAGACGGATGACCCCGCAGATTATCGAGACGAGTAGCAATGAATCGGCCGCCGAGCTAATCGGCCATTTGATCGAAGAGGAGTTGCAGGTGGAGGACCGCCTCAACGACGAGGTGCGTGAGGTGCTCAGCCAGTATAGCGACTACATGCGGCGTGAAGGCGTCAGCTATCAGGAGATGTTCCGCCGCATCAAGAACACGCTGATTTCACAGCGCAAAGTAATCCGGGCCTCGGGCCGCGACACGGGCGACAACATGAAATTGTCGCGCGACAAAATTAACGACATCTCGCACAAGATGGTGGCCGCATTCCGCAAATCGCGGGAGTTTCGCCTCAAGAAAGACCCCAACGACGTGCGGCTTGAGATTGTCCATTCGATGACCGAGTTGCTGGGAGTGGAGGAGAAAGTGGACCGCGCCGCGCGCACCAAAATCCGCTCGCAGAAAAAAGAGATCCCCGAAGGAACGGAGGAGTGGGATCTGCTGCACCGGCGCTACTATGCCGAAGAGCTGAAGAAATTCGGCATCGACCTGGCGCGCTGAGACCCGCGGCTACGACAGTTTCATTCGGCGGATTCCTGGTATCTCGTCGAACCCGGAATCGAAGGTCGCAATCCATTCCACATCGTTGTTCAGCATAACTGCCGCATGGACTGCGTCGCGAGCGGACGGCCCGACGGATCCGCAGACCAGGTCTCGAGCCCGGTCGGTATCGGCTAAGGTAACGCCCAGGACCACCGGGCAGACTTCGACGAAAAGGTCGTAGACCTCGCGCGCCAGATCCAGCCGGCCTAGCGAAGCGTAGCGGTAGAGGATTTCCTGCAGCACCTCAGTGCTACTCAAAGCGTCCACCTTACCCTCCCGCACCCGCCGCAGGAAGCGACGGGAAGGTTCCCGGTTAGCGTGCTCACGCCCGGCAACGTACATGGGTATGTTGGAATCGATGAAAACCCTCATCGGCGCCCGGCGTCGATCTCGGCGAGCATCCCGTCAATGTCGGCGGTGGGCGCTCGTAGGGATTCCAACCGAATAAGAGGGTCGGAGTTTGCGCGCCCTTTTGCGGGCTGCTTAACCGATTCCACAAGGACACGGCGGACCCATTCCCCTTTTGAGATGCGATTGCGCTGGGCCGCTTTGCGCAATTGCGCATCGAGCTCCGGTGGTATTAGGACCTGCAACCGATGACTCATATGATCATGCTAACATGCTCAACGGGTGCTGGAGTGCCGCCAGCCGGCTGGCGCAGCTTATGCCAGCTGCTTCTTGATGGGCAAATCGCGGATCCGCTTGCCGGTGGCCGCAAAGATGGCGTTACAAATGGCGGGCGACATGGTTGGCACGCCGGGCTCGCCAACGCCGGCCGGGGGAGCGGAACTCGGCACGATATGAACATGCGTCTCCACGGGCGCTTCGTTGATGCGCGCCACCGGATACTTATCGAAGTTCCCCTGCTGGACGCGGCCGTTGGCAGCCGTGATTTCCCCCATCAGCGCGATGCTGGCGCCGAACACCGAGGCGCCTTCCAACTGCGCGCGAACGCGATCGGGATGAATCACCTTGCCGGTGTCGAGCGCCACGTCGACGCGTGGAATCCGGATTTTGCCGTTGTCCACTTCCACCTCCACCACCGTCGCGACATAAGTGAGGAAGCTGCGGTGTACGGCGATGCCGAGCGCGCGCCCGTGGCCCGGCTTTTTCTTAGCCCAGCCGGACTGCTCGGCTGCGATTTCGACGACGCGCCGCAGGCGGCCGATGTCGAGCATATACGGATCGGGCCCTTTGCGATCCGCCGGCACCCGCAAATCGATCTTGCGAGGTTTGCCCAGAACATCGAGCAGATACTCAACGCGGTCCCGCCCGGCCGCGGCCGCCAGTTCGTCGGTGAAGGACTGCACGGCGAACGCGTGCGGAATATTGGCCACAGATCGCATCCAGCCAATTCGAATATGGGTGTCCGCCGGCCCGCACTCCGCACGAAAGTTGGGAACGTCGAACGGAACGTCGGTCCAGCCCATGTCCAATTCGCCCATGCCGTACTTGGCATTGACATCGTCCTGCGATTCGATAGGCGGAAAAACACTGCGCTGCAGCCAGGCCGTGGGACGCCCTTTTTCGTCGGTTGCCGCCTTCATGTACATGGCCGCCACCGCGTGATAAAAATCGAAGCGGATATCGTCCTCGCGGCTCCACACTACCTTCACCGGTTTGCCGAGCTGCTTGGAGAGAATAGCCGCTTCGGCGACGTAATCCGGCTTTGATTTGCGCCCGAAGCCGCCGCCCAGCAGCGTGACATGGCAGGTAACGTCGGCCGGTTTAATGCCCAAGGCCTTCGCGACTGTATCCTGCACGGCCTGCGGATTCTGCGTCGGAGCCCAGGCCTCCACCTTGCCGTTTTTGAACTCGGCCACCGCCACCGGCGGCTCCATGGACGCGTGCGCCAGGTGCGGCACATAGTATTCCGCTTCGTGCACTTTTGTGGCGGTCTTGAAAGCCGCGTCCACATCGCCATCATTGCGCGCCACTTTGCAAGCCTTGCGGGCCGTCTCTTGCAGCGTTTTCTTGTATGCGACAGAATCCAGGCTCGCGTTGGGCCCGAGGTCCCAATCTATTTTGAGCTTCCTGCGGCCCTGCATCGCGGCCCAGGTATTGTCTGCGATCACCGCCACTCCGCCCAGCGGTTGAAACGCGTACGGCGGTTTGAATGGGGGAATGGTAAGCGTCTTTGAAACGCCGTGGACCTTGCGCGCTTCGGCATCGTCATAGCTCTTGAGCTTTCCGCCGAACACCGGCGGGCGTTCGATGGACGCATAAACCATGTCCGGCACCCGCGCGTCCATGCCGAAGACGGCGTGCCCGGCCAGGATGTCGTCCAGATCGGCGATCGGCACGTTCTTGCCCACGTAACGATACTCGGCCGGGGATTTGAACTTGAGGCTCTCTTTCTTCGGCACAGGCTGCTTCGCGGCCAGCGGCGCCAGTTCGCCAAAGCCCAGCTTGCGACCGGTCCTGGCATGAACCACCTCGTGATTCTTAGCACGGCACTCCGACGCCGGCACACCCCATTTGGAAGCAGCCGCGCTCTCCAGCATCATGCGCGCGGTAGCGCCGGCCTCTCGCATGGGATCGTAGAAGTCGCGAACGGATTCCGAGCCGTCCGTGTCCTGGCTGCCGTATTTCGCATCGCCGATGGCCTGCACGATCTTGACGCGCGCCCAGTCGGCTTCCAGCTCTTCGGCCACAATCATCGGCAAAGCGGTGCGGATGCCCGTCCCCATTTCCGAGCGATGCGCGATGATGATCACGCGGCCGTCCGGCTCTAGCCCGAGATAAACGCCGGGCTGCCAGGCGGCGTCGGCCGTCGGGGCGGCCAATGATTTTAGAGGAAGCGCGCTCGCGCCAAGCACCAGCGCACCGGCGGAGAACACACCGCCCAGAAAATCGCGGCGGCTGACCACCGTGATCGATTCGTTATTTAAATTCTTGGCTTTCATACCTTGCCCCCCGCGGCCATCTTTACCGCTTGTCGAATCCTTTGATACGTTCCGCAGCGGCAGATGTTGCCTTGCATGGCGCTATCGATATCCTGATCTGTCGGTTTGGGCTTCTCTGTGAGCAGCGACGCCGCCTGCATGATCTGGCCGCTCTGACAATAGCCGCATTGCGGCACGTTGGCGGCGCGCCAAGCTTTCTGTAGAGGATGGTCGCCGTTGGGGCTGAGTCCTTCAATCGTCGTGATGCGCTTGCCGGCCACGTCGCTCATATTGGTGACACAACTGCGCGTCGCTTTGCCTTCCACGTGTACCGTGCAGGCGCCGCACAGGCCCATCCCGCAACCGAACTTCGCGCCGGTCAGCTCCAGCAGATCGCGTAAATACCAAAGCACCGGCATAGCCGGATCGCCATCGTACTGTTTGACGGATCCATTCACGGTGAGTTGAATCATGCTCGTTCCTTTCCTTGAGCGTGGATGGGATCAACCCAGCGCACGGGGCTCGGTTCCTCCACAGGGTGTATATCCAGATTAACCACAACCGCCTCGTTGTCGCTGCGGACCAATACGCACTCCAGCGTTTCGTCGGCGGATGCGTTGATCTCCTGGTGCGGCACATACGGCGGCACGTAGATGAAATCGCCCGGGCCCGCCTCGGCCACGAATTCAAGACGATCGCCCCAACGCATCCGGGCGCGGCCACGCACCACGTAGATGACGCTTTCGAGAGCGCCATGATGATGAGCGCCGGTCTTGGCGTTGGCGAAGATGCTGACGGTTCCGGCCCAGATCTTTTGGGCGCCCACCCGCGCGTAGTTGATGGCGGCGGCGCGGTTCATTCCCGGAGTCTGCGCGGTGTTGGCGTCGAGAGAATCGCTTGGGATCACCTTTACCCCGTGGATTTTCCAATCGACGTCACTCATATCGATCCAGTTTAACCGACTTTGCACGATTCACGTAAGTCCCATGCTAGCCTTGCAGAATGGCGCCAAGGCTTGCTATTGCGCTCCTGGTTTTAGTTCCTGCGTACGGAGCCGTCCAGGACTTTCAACTGCAGAAAATCGGCAACGGAGTTTGGGCCGCGATTGTCAATGACGAAGGGCTGGCGGGCGGCAATGCAGGATTTGTGATCGGCGACGACGGCGTTCTGGTGATCGACACGTTCCAGGACCCCCGGCCCGCCAAGGCGCTGCTCGGCGAGATTCGCAAGCTCACGCCGCTGCCGATTCGTTTCGTCGTCAACACGCACTATCACCTGGATCACGTTAACGGCAACGACGTTTTCGCCGCGGCTGGAGCGACGATTGTGGCGCATCGCAACGTGCGCGCCTGGATGCGCACCGAAAATATCAAGATGCTGGATCCGCCGGTGACAGCGGAGAAGAAAGCGCGCGTGCAGTCGCTCACGCTGCCGACGGTGGTTCACGACAGCCATGTCGAACTGTATCTGGGCTCACGCCGGATCAACGTTCGCTATTATCCCGGCCACACCGGCGGCGATTCGGTTGTTTCAGTGCCAGACGCACACGTCGTCTTCTGCGGCGACATGTTGTGGAAGGAGCACGTTCCGAACTTGATCGATGCCACCACCAAGGCTTGGGTGGAATCGCTGGACGCGATGCAGAAGTACTACGGGCCATCCACCTGGGTGCCGGGGCACGGCGGGATTGCCAACGCTCAGGATGTTCTGACCTTCCGCAAATATCTCGCCGATCTGCGCGACGGAGTGCGGCACGAGCAAGCCGCCGGGAAATCCGCCGCGAAGTCCGCCGCGAAGTCCGATGCTGCGTTGGTGCAGGCGCTATTGCCAGGACTCAAATCCAACTATGGAAAATGGGGCTTCTTCAACGACTATGCCGCAGTGGGCATCGAACAAACCGCGCAAGAGTTGTCGGGAACGAAAAGACTGCCGCCTAATCCCCAGCCATAGTTTCGAATGCTATGGCTTTCTCCGGATCGAGGAAGATCGTCTGGTGCGCGATGCGAGCCAGCGACGCGCGATGCGTGATCAGAATCGCCGTGCGGCCTTCCGCCACGCGGACCAGTGTTTCCGCAATCGCACGCTCGTTGGCTTCATCCAGCGCCGAGGTAGGTTCGTCGAGGATTAAAACTTTCGGATTGGCCAGCAATGCCCGGGCCAGCGCGATTCGCTGGCGCTCGCCCGCCGAAAGCGTTTGGCCGCGTTCGGCAATGACGGTGTCGTAGCCCTCAGGCAGAGCCAGTATCCGTTCGTGGATAGACGCAGCCTGAGCGGCGCTCACGATTTCGTCATCGCTTGCGTCCGGGCGGGCGTAGGCGATATTCTCGCGCACCGTGGCATGAAACAGATAGGGCGCTTGATCCACCAGCATCATGGCGTGCCGCAGGTCGGCGAGCGGAAGGTCCCGAATGTCCCGGCCGTCGATGCGGATGGCGCCGCCATCCACATCGTAAAAGCGGACCAGAAGATCCGCCAGCGTCGACTTCCCCGCCCCGCTCGGGCCCAGGATCGCACAGATAGTGCCGGGCTCGATTCGGAACGAAAGGTCTTCCAGCACCGCGTCGCCGCCGTAGCTGAACGAGACATCGTCGAACTCGATTTCGCCGCGGACGTTCACCAGCGGCTTCGCGCCAGGCCGGTCCATAATCTCGGCTTGGGTGTCGAACAGCTCCCAGACTCGGGATAGAGAGACGCCGCCCAAAACTAAATTTCCGTACAGGCTCATCAGGTTCTGAACGGGCGAGAGCAGCCTCAGGTGATAAGCCATGATGGCAACCAGCGAACCGACGGTTATTGCGCCGTCGATCACCAGCTTGCCGCCGTAGAGGAAAATCGCGGCGGTGGAAAGCGTCAGTACGGTCCCGGGAACGGCGCCGGAAAGGAATGCCGTTAGCTGCATACGCATGAGCGCATCCAGGAAGCTCTGATTTCGGGCGCGAAAGCGCTCCACCTCCCTGGATTCAGCTCGCGCCGAGACCACCAGACGGATGCCCAGCAGTGTTTCCAGCAGAAAGCTTCCGATGTCGGAGCTGCGTTCGCGGACCGCTCGCACGCGCGCCGCCAGACGATGCTGATAGTGCTGCAAGGCCCAGACACTGGCCGGAACCGCCGCCACGCTCACCAAAAACAGCCGCGGACTGAGCGCGATCATGATGGCGGCGCTGCCGATCAGAAACACGACGTTCGACACCACGCTCAATAAACTGTCGGCCGAGACCCGCTGCACCTCGGCGATATCATTATTTATGCGCGAGACCACATCGCCCAGCTTCCGGCTCGCCCAGAAGCGCGGCGAAAGCGTTTGCAGGTGCCGGTAAAGCGCCAGCCGCATGTCGAAGAGCACGGAGGCGGAAACACGGACGTATTGGTAGCTCGAAAAAATGTTCAGCACGAATCCCAGCACGGTAACGCCGAACATCAGCCCGCTGACCACCAGCAGCATGCGCAGATTGCGCTTGGCCAGCGCGTCATCAATGAGAAGTTTCGAGATGTAGGGCTGCAACAGGCCGAATCCGGTGGCCGCGACGCCCGCCAGGAGCACAAACACCAGGCGGGGCCAGTAGGGGACGATAAAGCCGAGCGCGCGGCGATAGCCATCCAGGGGAATGCCCCGGTCGAGTGGAATCGCTTTGTCCGGCATGACCACTTTGTGAGTGTCCGGCATGACCACTTTGTTAATAGCACATGTCGAGAAAGCGAACGCGGCGCGAGATGACTCTCATAAAGAACTTTTTGTTTCAGGCGGCATTGCAACGGTGTATGATATTCGGATAAGGTTATGAAAATCCTGCTTGCATCCATTCTGCTGGCGCCTTTGCTTGCACAGGGCCAGAAGCCGCAAGCTGCCCCGTCCGCAGAGCCGGCGAAATCGGCGCCCGAACAAGGCATTCCGGTCACCAATCAATTAGTAATCTCCAAGTGCGGAGCTTGCCACACCAAAGACGACAAGGGCAACATGCTGCGCATCTCCTGGGAGCGCGCCACGCCGGAAGGTTGGGAAGAGGCCATCAAGCGCATGGTGCGTTTGCGGGGCGTCAGCCTGACACCAGAGGAAGCCCGCTCCATTCTGAAGTATCTCGCCACCTCGCACGGCTTGGCGCCCGAAGAGGCGAATCCGATCAACTATTACGCCGAGAAACGGATCCAGGACGAGACCAACATTCCCAACGACACAGTGAGAGGCGCTTGCGCTAACTGCCATATGCTGGCCCGTCCGCTGTCCTGGCACCGCTCCGCGGAGGACTGGAAATATCTGGCTAACTTGCACGTCGCGCTCTATCCCCAGGCGGACGAGGCATTCCGTTTGGGTATCAATGCCGGCGGCATGGACGAAGAGCGCCATCACTTGGAGCCAGGCGCTCCTTTGCCCGTAGATGTGGCGCTGGCGTATCTCAGCAAGACTGCTGCGCTCGATACGCCTGAGTGGGCGGCATGGCGCGCTCGCATGCGTGCGCCGAAGCTCGCGGGACGCTGGATCGTTTCGGCCTACATTCCTGGCCGCGGCAGGTTCTATGGAGACATGGACGTGGAGGCGGCCAACGGTACTGACGACGAGTTCACAACCAAGGTGAAGCTGACGTCCATCAAGGACGGCTCAACCATCTCCCGCACCGGGCACAGTTTGGTCTACGCGGGTTACGCCTGGCGCGGCCGGTCGCAGGGAACCTTGGCTGCCAACGCTGCTCCGGACGACCTGGGGAGTGTGATGCGCGAAGTGATGTCGATTTCGCCCGATCAGTCTACCGCGGAAGGCCGCTGGTTCTGGGGCGAATATCAGGAGTTCGGCTTCGACGTGAAGATGCAGCGTCCCTCCGCCGATCCCACTTTGATTGGCGCCGACCGTTCGTTGCTGAAGAGCGGCTCGGAGGGCACGCGCGTACGCCTGCTCGCGGAAAGCTTGCCCGCGCAGATCGCGCCTGCCGACCTGGACTTTGGCACCGGCGTGACGGTGAAGCGGATTGTTTCCCACACGCCTACTGAAATCGTGGCGGAAGTGGACGTGGCCGCCGACGCGGTGCCTGGCAAACGAGACATCGCTTTCCGCCGTTCCGTCCTGCAAAGCGCGATCGCGGTTTATGATCGGATCGACTACATCAAAGTGACGCCGGATTCCGCTTTGGCCCATCTGGGCAGCCAGCAGCATCCCAAGGGCTACCAGCAGTTCGAGGCGGTAGCTTACCAGCGCGGCGCCGACGGCAAACCGCACACCGCGGACGACGTGGAGCTGGGGCCCATCGACGTGAATTGGTCGGTGGAAGAGTTTTACTCCACCTACGGGGACGATGACCGGGAGTTCGTTGGCTCTTTAAGCAACAAGGGCCTCTTCACCCCGTCCTCAGATGGCCCCAACCCACAGCGTAAATTCAGCCGCAACAACTACGGCGACGTTTGGGTGGTGGCGACGGCGAAGGACGAGAAAGACAAAGAAGGTAAGCCGCTGACCGGCAAGTCGTACCTGGTGGTGACGGTTCCAACCTATATCAAATGGGATCAGCCGGAGGTCGGCCAATGACGGCCACATCCGTAGAGAATGCCACCCGGGTTTATCGTTTAGGCGAATTTCACCGCTTTGAATCGGCCGGAGCGAACTTCCTGTATCTGGTGCCGGCGGGAGCGATTTTCGCCGTGGACACCGCGGTCGGCAAGCTGATCGAATGCCTTGCCTCCGGCGAATTGCCGCACGATCAACTTGTCGACGATCTGGCGGCCAGCGGCCTCACCATCGAGGATGCCGAAGAGTTGATCGAAGAGATGGTTCACGCCAATGTAATCCTCGGCCGCGATTCCATTCCTGACCCGCCGTCCAAGCTTCCCGACGTTTTTCCCATCCAGACCCTGGTGATGAACCTCACCAATCAGTGCAATCTGTCGTGCCAATACTGCTATGAGTTCGGCGCCGACAAAGTGGCCACGCCGGAAGGCAAGCCGAAATTCATGGATGTGGAGACCGCCAAGACTTCGGTGGATTTTCTTCTCGCCCAGTCGGGCGACCGGCGCAACATTCACATCACGTTCTTCGGCGGCGAGACGCTGATGAATTTTCCGCTCCTGAAGCAGGTGGTGGCGTACGGCAACCAGCGAGCCGCCGAACAAGGCCGCCATATCGACTTCAGCCTGACCACCAACGCTACATTACTTACACCGGCCATCATCGAGTTTCTGTCCGAGAACAACATCGGCGTCACCGTGAGCATGGATGGTCCCAAGGAGATGCACGATCATCTGCGCGTCTTCTCCAACGGCAAGGGCAGCTACGACATCATCGAGCCGAAGGTGCGGGCGTTGATCCAAAACCATCGCACCCGGCCCATCACCGCGCGAGTGACGCTCACCGCCGGCGTCTCCGACGTTGTTCGCATCTTCCGCCACCTGAAGCAGGACCTGGGGTTTGCCGAAGTGGGCTTTGCCCCTGTGACCTCGTCGGCCAATCAGCTCTACTCCATCAACGCGAAGGGCATGGATAGCGTGCTGGATCAGTTTCACACCCTAGCCGATGAATATCTCGAGCATGCCTTACGCGGTGAATCGCACGGCTTCTCGAACGTCAGCGACACGCTGGCCGAATTGTGCCAAGGCGTGAACAAATCGCATCCCTGCGGTGCAGGCCTGGGGCTGCTGGGCGTGGGTCCCTCCGGGGACATCGCCCCCTGCCACCGTTTTGTCGATTCCGACGCACACGCGCTGGGACACATTTCCACCGGTATTGATAAAGCCAAGCAGAGTGATTTTTTGAATCGCGGCCATATCGATTCCAAATACGATTGCCACACCTGCTGGGCGCGTCCGCTATGCGCCGGCGGCTGCCATCACGAAGCATTCGTACGCTATGGTGACACGGGCCATCCGAATCTCCATTATTGCGATTGGATCCGGGACTGGACCGACACCTGCCTTCGGATCTATGGCGCGATTGCGGCCAAGAATCCGGCGTATTTACAGCAGTTTGCGGAAAGGAAAGCATCATGAAACACATGCGAGCTTTGAACAAGAAAGCCGGTCGCATCGAGGAATACGTTGCCTCGCGTACCGATGACGTGGTCGCCATGCAGGACCGTCCGTCCAGCCAGCAGCGTCCTCACGTCCCGGCGGGTTGCGCATTGATGTTTACGCCCGGCTGGGAAGTTGACGCGGCCGGCGGCACGGCCGGGCTCTGTCAGCCCGTCGAGCGCGACATCTATGACTGTTTTGTCAGTTGCTATTGGCCCGCGCAGGTTCCCGATCATCTGAACAACGCACCCGACTGGACGGCGAAATGCGCCACGGCGACCAAAGACTGGCGAAATCTCGATCTGGTGTTCCCATAAATCTGGTTCTTTCAAAAATGGCCCTATCACGACTGACACTGCTGGCCGCCGGCTGCGCGGCTCTAGCTGGTTTCGCATCCGCCGGTACTTTGTATCTGCCGGCCTATCCCGCCGGCGTTCTCGTCTTCGACGAAGCCAAGGCCCAGATCGTGGACCGCATTCCGCTCGAGACCGGCGTTCCCATGTCGATCCACCTGTCGCCGGATCACAAGAAGATCTACGTCACCACCATCGACCACAATGGCATCGAGGTGATTGACGTCGCCACACGCAAGGTGATCAACCACTTTGTGTTGAACACTCCGACCAAACAATATCGGTTGTTCAACGGAACGGTTGATCCGGAAGGCAAGTTGTTCTACGCGGTCACGAAGGAAATCACCAAGTTTCCGGAGCACTATGAGGTTGCGAAGCCCAAGTACACGGTAGTGGATCTGGAGCAGCACAAGATTATCAAAACCGTCGACATCCCCAAGGAAGAAGAGGCCCAGAACCAGGGGGACTACGGTGCTGGTGGCTTGGAAATGTCGCCCGACGGCAAATACATCTACCAATTCGGCGCCAGGATTACTATTCTTCAGGCCAGCGATTTCAAAGTGCTCGATCATATTGACCTGGCCAAGCCGGACGCTCCCGGGATGGAAGGCGTACGCTTCGGCGGTGCGGATTTCGGCAACGATCTGGATCTGATGAATGAGCCGGGAGTACATACGGGCATCTTCGTGTCAGCCGACCCCATCGTTCACAACCGCGTTTTTGGCCTGGCGCGCTTCGACCTGAGCACCAGGCAGATCGACTTCAAGCCGATCGGCCCGGCTCCGGCCGGTATGGCCGGTATCGAAGTGACGCCGGACAAAAAGCTGGCCTACACCGTGGTATCCAACGGAATCAACGGGAACAAACGCTGCGAGTTCTGGTCCATGGACCTTTCGAGCAACCGTATTACGCAAAAGGCCGAGGTTCCTTGCCGCACGCGATTCACTCTCGGCATTTCCACCGACGGCAAGAAGCTCTATATCTACGGGGCGGGCTTCGATATCGAAGTCTACGATGCCGCCACGCTCAAGTATGAGAAGACCTGGGATTTGAACAACGACGTGACGTATGCCGGCATCGTCGTAATCCCCTAGCGTGTGATCATCCAAGGCGATGGCGTGGCGGCGTGTTGCTGCGCCCATTTGCTGGCCAAAGCCGGATTCCGGGTTGATCTTCAACCGGTGGACCGTCCGCGCTTGCCGGCGATCATGCTGGGCGACCAAGCGCTGGCGCTGGTCCGCGACATTTTCGGCCAGCCGGCTTTGTTCGCCGATCTGCCTCGCATCCGGAAGCGCATCGTAGCTTGGGGAACGGGGGCCAAACCCGTCGCCC